>ERZ838516.38-NODE-38-length-178678-cov-4.905326_pt1 | contig 178678 bp, 141 predicted proteins | sample MGYA00519910_ERZ838516 | MGnify/ENA primary metagenome ERZ838516 (study PRJEB31850, sample SAMEA3708837) | human gut metagenome | biome: human gut; feature: human-associated habitat; material: faeces | place: China | collected 2014 ... | reverse complement strand
TTCGTGTATTATTTTTTCGGTGTTTGCGTATGCGGTTTTATCGGTGTGTGTAGAAAAAAATATAGAAACTTATTCGGATTATCTGAACAATTTTTTTAGACATAATATAAGAAAAATTGTCGAAATTATAACTTTACTTTTTGCAATATCCACAGTATGCGTTATGACGGCATGTGCAGGAGAAATGTTTTTCATATTGTTCGGAATAAAAAAAATATTCGGCGCAATTATTTTTAATGCGGTATGCGGAATAATTTTTTTTATGAACAATAAAAAAATTATGGGTATAAATTCGGTTTTGGGTGCAATAATAATTTTCGGTATCATTTTTTGTTGTTTCTATATATTGAGATTCAGAGAACATCAAGTTTTTTTTAATGAAGTTAAAATGACTGTTTCGAGTATTTCATATGCCGGGTACAATCTTATAACCACAGGTGCAATTCTTGCAGGTATGAGCCATTTTTTGCAGGACAGGAAAGATGCGGCACTGGCAAGCGTTATGTCCGGAGTGGTGCTGTTTGTTATGATGTTACTTATATGGACTGTGCTTGAAATATATTACGGCAAAATAAATCTCGGAGAAATACCTATGCTCACAATGGCTCTCAGACAAAACAAAGTGTTTGGGGCGATTTACGGAACAATGCTTTTCTTTGCGGTCATTACCACAGATGTATCAAACGGATTTAACGTACTTGACATAGCAAGCAGAAAAATAGGGAAGAATGTTGTTGTATTCTTTATGACTGTAATTGCGGTTGCTATGAGCGGTGCGGGTTTTTCTAAAATTATAAATACAGCTTACAGACTTTGCGGTTACGGCGGATTGGTGCTTGTTTTCTATGTTATTTATAATTTTATAAAAAATATGAATAAAGTAGAAAATGAACGTAAAAATGAGAATACAAAAGTAAAATTATCAAAAAACAAACATAATCGACTGTAATCGAGGTTTACAAAACTAAATATCTTTGCTATTATATACAAGTCGTTTGGCGAGAGCGAAACGGCAGAGAACATACGTCGGGATGTAGCGCAGTTTGGTAGCGCATCTGGTTTGGGACCAGAGGGCCGCAGGTTCGAATCCTGTCATCCCGACCAAAAAGTATGGGAGTTTAGCTCAGCTGGGAGAGCGTCTGCCTTACAAGCAGGATGTCACAGGTTCGAGCCCTGTAACTCCCACCACTTTTTAAATAATGTTCTTAAATATGATGCTGGTGTAGCTCAATTGGTAGAGCAGCTGATTTGTAATCAGCAGGTCGCGGGTTCGAGTCCCATCACCAGCTCCACAAACAGGGATAAGCTTTTGTTTATCCCTAACACATGGGAGAGTTCCCGAGCGGCCAAAGGGGGCAGACTGTAAATCTGTTGTCTTCGACTTCGATGGTTCGAATCCATCCTCTCCCACCAAAAACCACTTCATATAAAGTGGTTTTTTTACCCCTAAGGGGTAGGGATAAAATTTAATATGCTGGTGTAGCTCAATTGGTAGAGCAGCTGATTTGTAATCAGCAGGTCGCGGGTTCGAGTCCCATCACCAGCTCCACAAACAGGGATAAGCTTTTGTTTATCCCTAACACATGGGAGAGTTCCCGAGCGGCCAAAGGGGGCAGACTGTAAATCTGTTGTCTTCGACTTCGATGGTTCGAATCCATCCTCTCCCACCACATCAGAGCAAGCTGTATACAGCTTGCTCTGATTTTTTGTATAATATTGTTTTGAACGTTTTTGAATGGAATGTTTGATATTTTCCTTTGATTTGGTTTCGCAAATTTGGTGTATTTTTGAATGCAAAATAAAACAAAATTTTTTGTAACAATTTGTAACAACTTCTTAAATCATTTAAACAATTTTGTAAGTCTGCTGTTGTTGTAATAAATATTCATACGGCGTATAATAGACTTATAAAGAGAACAGGAAATGAATGAAAGGGAGTGTCAAATATGAAGAAGAAAATGTTAGTTGCGGCGCTTATGCTTATAGTTATGATGACTCAAATCAGTGCATTCGCTTCATCATATGCGACATATGCCGTTCATAATGAGAAAGCTGTTCTGAAAGCTGCGGATAATCTCGGCGAATATGCGGTAATACCAAAGGAACTTGAAGGTGTGACGGTAGAGGGAATCGGAGCGGATGCCTTTAAAAACAACAAAGAGTTGAAAGGTATAGAAATTCCCGAAACAGTGTCATATATCGAATGGGGAGCATTTGAAGGCTGCGATAATCTTACTGATATAAATATACCTCAAAATGTGATGAAGATTGAAGATATGACATTTGCTGACTGCACAAGCCTTGAAAATATCAAGTTACCCGAAAAATTACAGGAAATCGGAGTGAAAGCATTTTCAAACACAGATTTAAAGGAAATCGTAATTCCTGACGGCACGAAAGCCATAGATATAAAAGCATTTGAAAATTGCAAAAATCTTAAAACCGTAGTTTTGCCAAAGAGCGTTGAATATATTGCTGTCGGAGCGTTTGACGGCTGTGAAAAAGTCAACGTGAAATGCGTAAAAGGCACATATGCCGAAGAATATCTGAAAGCTAACAAAATTTCATATATTGCACATTAGTATAAAAATTTAATGTGGGTTAATAATTAAAGGGTGGTATGGAAATATCACCCTTTTTGCGTGCTGATGAATTATCAGAAATGCAATTTGATTTTTGGATATGTATGTAAAGTTTACAAATAGTTTAAAAACATAAAGTGTTTTTTCTATTGACGAGAGTAAGTTTGAATGGTATAATTAAAATATATTGTATTTTTTTGAAACATAGATGAATATTTTTGGAGGTTACAGAGTGAAAGTTAAATTTAATGTAAAAAGATATTTTCAAGTGCTTGGAATATCACTCGCAGTGATTATTGCCGTGGCAGCTGTCTGTATGGGAATTGACTTTTCGGGCTCAAACAATGAGGAAGCAGTGGACAACACTTCGACTGTTGAGGCGGCAGACGGAAAGATAAACGTTTTACTTATGGGTGTTGACGTTGACGGCTTGAGAACAGACGCAATAATGCTTGCAAGTTTTGATACCGAAACAAAAGAGGTGAATATGCTCTCAATTCCTCGTGATACAAAAATGTATATAGGAAACCGTTATCAAAAAATTAACGCCGCACACGCATTTGTGGATGAAAGCGGAGAAATCGGCGGTGCGACAGCAACTTGTGAGGCGGTAACGAGAATAACGGGTATTCCGATAAATTACTATGTTGATTTCAACTTTGACGCTGTTGCTCACGTTATAGACGAACTTGGTCCTATTGAATTTACAATTCCGGACCTTTACGGCGACGGTGTAGGTATGGTATATGATGACCCTGTACAGAGTCTGCATATAAATCTTCCGCCGGGAGATTATCAGCTGAACGGTCAGCAGGCTGTATGGCTTATGCGTTACAGACACGGTAATGTCAATCCGTCAACCGGTGTATTTAAAGGTTATGTAAACGGTGACAGTGACAGAGTTGAAATGCAGCAGAAATTCCTGAAAGCTGTTGTAGACCAAAAGGTTAATGCATCTTTGATTTTGAAAATTCCTTCAATATTCAAGGATATAAGCTCTGAAATTAAGACAAACTTTACAGTAAGTGAAGTTATTAAGTATTCAAAATATTTGGCTGATTTCTCAAGCGTGAATATTCATTCGTATTCATTGCCTGGTGAATATAGTTCAGATTCAGCGAACGGCGACGTTTGGATACCTAATATGGACGAAATCAGAACGATGGTACAAGATGTGTTCGGTTATCCTGCAGATAATATCACAACGGACAATCCTAAAAATGCTACAAGAGAGAGCGGTAGTTCTTCATCAAGCGGTATATCTTCAAGCTCGTCAAACACTTCAAATTCATCAAATTCATCAAACTCAAAAAGCAGAAGTTCAAATTCATCATACAGTTCATCGGGAACTTCGGGTTCATCAAGCTCAAGTACTTCAAACAGTTCATCAAGCTCATCATCCGGTTCATCAAACTCATCATCTGGTTCGTCATCAAATCATGAAACGACCGAAGAAAGTACGGGAACATCAAGTTCTTCTCACGAGAGTACAGGTGAAAGATATGAATCAAGCGAAGAATCAAGCGGTGAATCTTCGAGTTCTGAATACAGTAGCAGTGAAAGCAATGACGGCAGCGATGAATAATAAAGATAAAATCACAAAAAAGTCTTGAAATTGTTGGATTTATGTGATATAATATCTTTCAAAGCGGAATATACTATATTCAGAAAGAGTGGGTTTACCCACTCTTTCATATTTATATGAAAAGATTTTTTGAAAAGTTACGGAGGTACAAATGGCTAACGGAACAGAAATCCGAGCACTTGAACTCGGAGAGCAAATTGCACAGAAACAAAACGTATATATTGTTGATGTGACATACAAAAAAGCCGACGACACTTATTCGCTATGCTATTATATTGACAAAGAGGGCGGAATTGGTATAGACGAATGTGAATTGTTTTCAAAGGCAGTAGAGGAACTTCTTGACGCAGAAGATTTTATTGAAGAAAATTATACGCTTGAAGTTTCGTCACCGGGGGCAGACAGAAAACTTACAAAGGAACGTGAATTTCTTTATTATATCGGCAGAGAGGTTGACGTAAAGCTTTACAAAGCAGAAAACGGTGTAAAGGAATTTACAGGCGTTTTAAAGGATTACAAGGATAAAACAGCATTTGTTGAACTTGATGGGGAAGTGAAAGAAATACCTGTTAAGCAAGCAGTTTATATAAGATTATCATTTAAGTTTTAGAGAGGAAGATTTATAAAAATGGAAAAGGGATTATTTGAGGTTCTTACGGAAATCTGTAACGAAAAGGGCATAAGTCAAGAGGTGCTTATAGACGCTCTTGAAGCGGCTCTTGTTGCGGCATATAAGAAAAACTTTTATTCAGCACAAAACGTTGAGGTTTCAATAGACAGAGAAAGCGGAACTGTAAAGGTATTTGCAAAGAAAGAAGTTGTTGACCTTGTATATGACGAATTTGAAGAAATTTCACTTGAGGACGCAAGAGCAATCAACGGTAATTATCAAATCGGTGATATGGTAAATATAGAAGTAACACCGAAAGATTTTGGCAGAATCAGTGCAATGACTGCAAAACAAGTTGTTACGCAGAGAATAAGAGAGGCTGAAAGAGGAATAATTTACAGTGAATACACCGAAAAGACAAATGACATAGTTTCGGGAACAATCGAGAGAATAGAAAAAGGAAACGTATTTATTGACATCGGCAAAATCGAAGCAATGCTGCCTGAAAAAGAACAGCCAATCGGCGAAACATATGAAGTAGGTCAAGTGCTTAAATGCTATGTGAGCGAAGTGAAAAGCGGAACAAAGGGTACACAGATTATAGTTTCAAGAACTCATCCGGGACTTGTTAAAAAGTTGTTTGAGGCAGAAGTACCTGAAATTGCCGAGGGTATTGTTGAGATAAAGAACATTGCGCGTGAGGGCGGCTCAAGAACAAAGATTGCCGTTTATTCAAACGATCCTAACGTTGACGCACAAGGTGCTTGTATCGGACCGAAGGGTATAAGAGTTCAGAATATCGGCGAAGAATTGAAGAATGAAAAGATTGATATAGTTAAGTGGAGCGAAGACCCTGCCGAATTTATTGCGGCAAGTTTAAGCCCTGCCAAGGTTATTTCAGCTGAAATCAACGAAGAGGAAAAGAGTGCACACGTTGTTGTACCTGAATATCAGCTTTCGCTTGCAATAGGCAGAGCAGGTCAGAATGTACGTCTTGCGGCAAGACTTACAGGCTGGAAAATAGACATCAGTGCGGAGGACTAATATATATGAAGCACATACCACAAAGGATGTGCGTTGCGTGCAGAAAAATGTATCCGCAAAATGAACTTATAAGATTGGTTCGTGACAACAAAACAGGTGAGATTAAATTCGACTGTGATAAAAAATTGTTCGGACGTGGTGCTTATATTTGCAAGAATATAGACTGTATTCGAAATGCGGAGAAAAAAAGAGGGATTGAGCGTCATTTTAAATGTGCCGTCCCAAAGGAACTATATAAAGCGGCGGAGGAATTGATTTGAACAACAAATTTTTAGGTATGCTCGGCTTGGCAAAAAGAGCCGGTAAGGTGCAGACAGGTGAAGATATATGTTCAAAAGCCGTTAAAAGCGGTGTTTCAAAGCTTATTATAGTAGCGTGTGACGCATCTGATAATACAAAAAAATCAATAACCGATTCATGCAAATTTTATAAAACGAAATTTGTTGAGGCGGGAAGTAAGGCGGAGCTTGGCAAGTTTACAGGAGCAGACAGCCGTGCGGTAGTTTCCGTAAATGACGACAATTTTGCGAAAGCAATTTTAGATAGATTAAACGACTAATCCCTCTGGGACATGGAGAAAGGGTGATGCAAATATGGCAGATAAGATAAAATTAGGTGAGATTTCAAAAAATCTAAAGATTACAAATAAGGATATAATAGCTAAACTTGCGGAATTCGGAGTAGAACTAAAGAGTTCGGCAAGCGTGGTTGACGAAGAAACTATCGGTTTGATTTTCGATATTTATACGGAGATGAACCAAGTTTCAGATGAAGAAATTCGTGAAATGCGTGAGGCGGCTTTGAAGAAAGCAAGCGAAGACGGGAATGACGAAGAAAAGCCGGCGAAAAAGCCTGCCAAGAAAACAGAAGAAAAGGCTGAAAAACCTGCTAAGAAAGAAGAAAAGAAAGCAGAAGAAAAATCTGTTAAAGAAGTTAAAAAGACTGAAGAAAAAGCAGAGGTAAAAGCCGAAGTTAAGACTGAAACAAAGGCTGAAAAGAAAGAAGAAAAGCAAAAGCAAGAAAAGCAAAAGCAAGAAAAGCATAAGAAAGTTGCAAAGAAACAGTCGGGTCAAAGAATTGACTTGAGCAATATCGACCATACCAATACGGAAGAAGAGTATGTTGTAAAGACAGAGGAAAAGAAACGTTATGTTGATACCCGTCAATCAACTGTTGAACTTGATACAATAGAATCCCGTGAACGTATTGAAGATATGGTTCCTGATAATATCAAGATGGATAAAAAGGGCGGTAAAGCTAAGAATAAAAAGGGCGGTAAAAACCGTCGTGAAAAGGAAAAGAATCAACAGCCTAAAAAGGAAATAAAGGCTAAGGTTATAACAGAGGTTGAAATCCCTGAAACAATTACGGTTGGTGAATTTGCGTCTAAGATGGGTAAGACATCGGCAGAAGTTGTTAAAAAACTTATGATGCTTGGAGTTATGGCATCACAAAACCAAGCTATCGACTTTGAAACAGCACAACTTATCGGTGACGATTTCGGTATTGAAGTTAAACAAGAAGTTGTTCTTACAAAAGAAGATATGCTTATGATTGAAACCGAGGAAGAAGATAAGCCGGAAGATCTTGTTCCGCGTCCTCCTGTAGTTGTTGTAATGGGTCACGTTGACCACGGTAAGACATCACTTCTTGACGCAATCCGTGATACAAGCGTAACAGATACAGAGGCTGGCGGTATTACACAGCATATCGGTGCTTACAGCGTTAAACTAAATGACAGACTTATAACATTCCTTGATACACCGGGTCACGAAGCATTTACAACAATGCGTGCAAGAGGTGCACAGGTAACTGACGTTGCAATACTTGTTGTTGCGGCTGATGACGGTATTATGCCACAGACAATCGAGGCTATTAACCATGCAAAAGCGGCAGGTGTTACAATCGTTGTTGCAATTAATAAGATTGATAAAGACGGTGCTAACCCTGAAAGAGTTAAGCAAATGCTTGTCGAGTACGATCTTGTACCTGAAGAATGGGGCGGAGATACTGTCTGCGTTGAAATTTCGGCTAAAAAGAGAATTAACATTGACGGACTTTTGGAAATGGTACTTCTTGTTGCAGATATGCAGGAGCTAAAGGCTAACCCTAACAGAGATGCACAAGGTACTGTAATCGAGGCTGAAATCGATAAGGGCAGAGGTCCTGTTGCTACTGTTCTTGTACAGAACGGTACACTTAAAGTCGGTGATTTTGTAATTGCCGGAACAGCTGTCGGCAGAGTTCGTGCGATGGTAAACGATAAGGGCAGACGTGTTAAGACTGCACCACCGTCAACACCGGTTGAAATTCTTGGCTTGTCGGAGGCACCGTCGGGCGGCGACACATTTATGGTCGTTGAAAACGAAAAACTTGCACGCGACGTTGCTGAACAGAGAAAACAGGAACTTCAAGAAAATAAATTTAATCAAGTTGTTAAAGTATCGCTTGATAACTTGTTCAGCCAGATTGACGAGGGTAACATGAAAGAGCTTGACGTTATCATCAAGGCTGACGTACAAGGTAGCGTTGAGGCTGTTAAACAGTCACTTGAAAAATTGTCTAACGATGAAGTCAGAGTAAGAGCAATTCACGGCGGTGTAGGTGCGATTAACGAATCTGACGTAATGCTTGCAAATGCGTCAAATGCTATCATTGTCGGCTTTAACGTAAGACCTGACGCAGGTGCGCTTGCGTCGGCTGAACAGAATGAAGTTGATATAAGACTTTACAGAGTTATTTATCAGGCAATCGAAGAAATTGAGGCTGCTATGAAAGGTATGCTTGACCCTGAATTTAAGGAAGTCGTTATCGGTTATGCGGAAGTGCGTCAGACATTCAAGGTGTCAAACGTGGGTACTATCGCAGGTTGTTATGTAACACAAGGCAAAATTCAGCGTAATGCTGAAATTCGTATCGTTCGTAACGGTATCATAGTTCACGAGGGTACTATAAATTCTCTAAAGAGATTTAAAGATGATGCAAAAGAAGTTGCGGAAAACTTTGAATGTGGTATCGGTGTTGAAAACTTCAACGATATTAAAGAGGGCGATACTATCGAATGTTTTGTTATGGAAGAAATAGAAAGATAGTTATTGGCTGAAATTCAGCCATTCATCAGAGAGGAATAAATATGGCAAGAATTGATAAAATCAATGAAGAAGTTAAGCGTGAACTTGCAAATATAATTCGTGAATTAAAAGATACGCGTATTCCGCTTATGACGAGCGTTGTTACTGTAAATGTGACAAACGATTTGAGATATGCAAAGGCATATATTTCCGTTATGGGCGATGAAGAAACGAAGAAAAAAGCTATGCAGGGCTTAAAGAGTGCCGCCGGCTTTATAAGACGTGAATTGGGTAAACGAATTGATTTAAGATATACGCCGGAATTTGTGTTTGAACTTGATGATTCAATCGAGCATGGTGCAAATATCGAAAGACTTCTTAATAATATAAACAAGAAATAAAGGGGATTAGTTATGCAGGCTGTTATTGATAAGATAATGGAGGCAAAATCCGTAGCAGTACTTACTCATTTGAATGAGGATCCGGATACAATCGGCTCATGCTTTGCATTTGCAAAGGTTATGAGAAAGTTGGGTAAAGAGGCGACCGTATATGTAAACGGCAGAATTGAGTCAAGATTGGCATTTATAGGTGATGATTATGTTTTGTATCAAGAGGGTATGAAACATAATCACGACCTTTGCGCGTGCATTGACTGCGGTGATTTGGGACGTATAGCAGAGAGAAAGTCCCTTTTTGAAGAAATAAATAATTCAATAAATATTGACCATCACTTGACAAATACTAATTTTGCCGATGCAAATTATGTTGACGGTAAAGCGGCTGCGGCAGGTGAAATTTTGTATGCTTTGTTTGAAAAAATGGGCATTGAATTGGATAATGATATTGCCAAGGATTTGTATACGGCAATATGCTCCGATACGGGTTGCTTTAAGTACAGTAACGTTACGTCTAAAACAATGCGTACGGCGGCAAACCTTTTGGAATATGATTTTGACCATGCGGAAGTGGCAAGACTGCTTTTTGACAGTGAGTCGCTTGCGGCGGCGAAATTAAAAGCAGAAATTACCGAAAATATCAAGGAATATGCAGACGGTAAAATTAAAGCGGTAATTACCGATGAAAAAATCGGTGCAAAGTACGGAATGGGTAAGGAAGATATTCCGAATTTGGTTGATATTCCGAGAAGAATTGAGGGTACTGAAATTGCGGTTTGCATAAAACGTACAAACAACGGTTTCAGACTTAATTTGCGTTCAAACGGTAAAGCCGATGTTGCGGAAGTTGCAATGAAGTTCGGCGGCGGCGGTCATATTAAAGCGGCAGGTGCGACTTTGGATTTCGATTCAACCGAAAAAGCCGAAAAAGCTGTTATCGACGCTTGCAAAAAAGCTTTGGATAAAATAATTTAACGGAGATTATAATGAACGGTATAATTATAATAGATAAGCCTTTGGGACGTACTTCCCATGATATGGTTTATGTTATGCGTAAGATGACGGGTATAAAAAAGGTTGGACATACGGGAACGCTTGACCCTGAGGCAACGGGCGTACTGCCTGTTTGTATCGGCTCTGCAACAAAAGTTGCGGATATGCTTACTTTGTCGGACAAGTGTTACAGAGCTGAGCTTGTGCTGGGTATGACAACCGATACGCAGGACGCAGACGGTGAAGTGCTTACGGAATGTGAAGTGACTTGCAGTGAAGATGAAATCAGACAAGCTATAATGAGCTTTGTCGGTGAAATCGAACAGATACCGCCTATGTATTCTGCGATAAAGCAAAACGGCAAGAAACTTTACGAACTTGCAAGAAAAGGTATCGAAGTTGAGAGGAAAAGCCGTAAGGTGACGATAAATTCTATTGATATACTTGAAATTAACGGCGAACGTGTGACTATTGACGTTTCGTGTTCAAAAGGTACATATATCAGAACACTTTGCGAGGATATAGGTATGAAACTGCACGTCGGTGCGTATATGAACACATTAAGACGTACAAAAACAGGACCGTTTACGATAGAAGAAAGCCACACTCTAAAGGAAATCGAAACATTGAAAAACAACGGCGAGCTTGAAAAAATCATAATTCCCGTTGACAGAATGTTTAAGGAATATCCTAAAATTAAACTTAACCCAAAGCAAGTTAAAAGCGTTACGAACGGTGTACAGATGACGTACAGCGGTAAAGAGGGACAATCTTACCGCGTGTATGACGAAAAAAATAAATTTTTGTGTATATCAAAGATTACAGACGGCAAATTAAAACTTGAAAAATCTTTCTGGAATTAAGGGGGCGATATAAATGAAGATATTCCGTGATAAAACAGATTACGATGGTACGGTTGTTGCACTCGGAAATTTTGACGGACTTCATATCGCTCATATGACGATTATCAGAAACGGTATTAAATATGCAAAAGAAAACGGCTTAAAAAGCGGTGTGCTGTTGTTTGAAGAAAACACAAATGACGTTGTGGGGCATAAGATTGAGCTTATAACGCCGAATGAGGCAAAGTTGGAGCTTTTGGAACGTGAAAAGCCCGATTTTGTGTATATGGAGAAATTTGATAAGGAGTTTATGAAAAAAACTCCAGAAGAATTTGTACAGTATCTTGTTGAAAATCTTCATATAAAGGCTGTTTGTGTCGGATATGATTACAGTTTCGGCTACAAAGCACAAGGTGACGTCAAACTTTTAAAATGGTTTGGCGAGAAATACGGATTTAAAGTGTTTGTTACGGACGTTATAAAGCTTGACGGAAAAATCGTTTCGAGTACATACATAAGGAGCATTATAAAAGCCGGTGATATGGAAAAAGCGGAACGTTTTTTGGGCAGACGTTATTGCATTGAAGGCAATGTTGTGAAAGGTTTGCAGAACGGCAGAAAAATGGGTATTCCGACTGCGAATGTTGATTATGACGTGAATATGGCACTTCCCGAAGAGGGTGTTTACGCAGGTATAACGTATGTGCGTGGAAAGCGTTTGAAATGCGTTGTCAATGTCGGAAAAAATCTGACATTCGGTGCAAGAAAATTGACAGTGGAAAGTCATATCCTTGATTTTGACGAGGATATTTACGGAGAATATATACGCGTGAGTTTTGCGAAAAAACTTAGGGGTGTTATAAAATTTGACGGTGTAGATAAACTTATTGAACAGATACATCACGATATGGAAGTTACATCAAAAATGGATTTATAAGTGTTTTTGAGAGGAGTTATTTATGTTTACAAGTGTAATTTTAGCGGCAGGAATGGGAACAAGAATGAAGTCGAAAATGCCGAAGGTACTTCATACAGTATGCGGTAAACCGCTTTCAAAGTGGGTTATTGATGCGTCTAAGTCGGCAGGTGCAGACAAGGTTTGCACGGTTGTCGGTCATAAGGCTGAAACGGTTAAAGAGGTACTCGGCGATGTGTGCGAATTTGCATTGCAGGCTGAACAAAAAGGCACAGGTCACGCAGTTATGCAGGCTATCGACGTTATAAAAAATTCAAAGGGCGAGGTTGTTATTCTAAACGGTGACACTCCTCTTATAACTGCCGAAACAATAAACAAGGCTATCGAATATCACAAAAATAATGATAATCAAGCAACTGTTATAACCGCAATTCTTGACGATGCGACAGGTTACGGAAGAATTGTAAGAGATAATGACGGTTCTGTTTTGAAAATCGTTGAGCAAAAGGACGCAAGCGAAGAAGAAAAGAAGATTAATGAAGTAAATTCCGGAATGTACGTTTTTGACGCACAGTCGCTTGTATATGCACTTGATAAGATTACTCCGAACAATGCACAGGGCGAATATTACCTTACAGATACTCTTGAAATACTTCTAAGTGCCGGCAAGAAAATCGGCGGTTACGCAATTTCGGACAATGACGAAATCAGAGGTATAAACGACAGAGTACAGCTTAATGAGGCTGAAAAGATTATGCAAAAGCGTATTAATGAATACCATATGAGAAACGGTGTTACAATGCGTAATCCTGAAAGCGTTTATATCGAAGACGGCGTTGAAATCGGCAATGATACGGAAATTTGTCAGAACGTCACAATAAAGAGCGGTACAAAAATCGGCTCTGACTGCGTTATCGGTTCGGGAAGTATGCTTGACAGAGCGGTTATACATGACAGCGTTGACGTGTTAAGCTCAGTTATACTTGAATCGGAAGTTGACGAGGGTACACACGTAGGACCTTTTGCGTATATCAGACCTAATTGTCATGTGGGTAAAGAAGTTAAAGTCGGCGATTTCGTTGAACTTAAAAATTCAAATATCGACGACGGTACAAAGATTTCTCACCTTACATACATCGGCGACAGCGATGTCGGTAAGAGGGTAAACTTCGGCTGTGGTACTGTAACGTGTAACTATGACGGTAAGAAGAAGTACAGAACAACAATCGGTGATGATTGCTTTGTCGGCTGTAACACAAACTTCGTTTCGCCGATTAATGTCGGTGACGGCGTTTATATTGCCGCAGGCTCGACAATAACAGAAGATATTCCTGAAAACAGCTTGTCTATCGCACGTGCAAGACAGGTTAATAAAGAGGGTTGGAAGGATAAACGTAAGTAGTATGAGTTTTAAAGATATTTGGGCAGATAAATTATCTGCCCTTTTTGGACGTAAAGAGGAGACTATACCAATGTATTTAATAGTGGGACTTGGAAATCCGGGTAAGCAGTACGATATGACGCGTCATAATATCGGATTTCACACAATAGACTATATTGCGGATAAGTACGGTGCAAAACTTACCAAATTAAAGTTTAAAGCGGTGTACGGTGAGGCAACAATAAGCGGTGAAAAGGTGTATCTTGTAAAACCACAGACATATATGAATTTAAGCGGTGATTCAGTCGGTGAAATGGCACAGTTTTATAAAATACCGCCTGAAAATATTATTGTAATCAATGACGATATATCTCTTGATGTAGGCAGAATAAGAGTAAGACCGAAAGGAAGTGCCGGCGGTCACAACGGACTTAAATCTATAATATACCGTCTAAACAGTGATACATTCCCAAGAGTAAAAATGGGTGTCGGTGCACCGAAACACGAAGATTATGATTTGGCAGACTTTGTACTCGGCAGATTTACAAAGGAAGAAATTCCTGTAATGGAGGACGCAATAGTTAAAGCGGAAAAAGCTGTTGCGGAGATTATTAAAAACGGTGTACAGTCTGCGATGAATAAGTATAACGGCAAATAAAAAAGTGCATTTTGTCCGTCCACGACAAGGTGTGTAAAGAACAGTTGTGGGCAGAAAGGCTGTAAATATGAATTTTTCTGATATTTTAAACGATTATGCACCGTATAAAGGCATAGTCGAAAATCTTAATAATACGCCTGTTTCTGTTGCGGGAATAGTTGAATCGGCTCAGGGACAGCTTATTTATTCGCTGAAAAATGAAAATAAATCATCTGCGCTTGTTGTGTGTTACAGTGATATGGAAGCGAGAAAACTTTATTCGGATATGGAATTGTATTCGGATAATGTTTTGTATTTTTCGACAAAGGAATATATTTTCTATAATATCGAAACCTCCGGTCATCAGAACGAGCACGCAAGAATTTCCGTTATACAGAAACTTGTAAGCGGCGGCGATTATATAGTTGTGACAAGCCTTGACGCAATTCTGCAGTATACTTGCGATAAAGAAGAATTTAAGAGCCTTTGTATAGATTTTGAGCTTGGAAAAACGTTTAATCTTGAAAAGCTGACGGAGGTCCTTGTTGTAATGGGTTACTCAAGAGAGGACAGCGTTGAGGGTGCGGGACAGTTCGCAATCCGCGGCGGAATACTTGATATATTTCCTGTCGGCAACGAAAATCCGTACAGAATTGAATTTTTTGATGATGAAACCGACTCTATAAGAGAGTTTGACACATATACTCAGCGTTCGCTTGATAAGATTGACTTCGCACGTGTGACACCGGCGAATGAGACGGTTATCACTGACGAAAAACGTGACAGAATTATAGCAGAGCTTGAAAAACGCATAAGAAGTACAAAACGTAAAAAGAGTGACGAAAGCTATTTTATCGAAACAACCGAATCGGATATAGAAAGTTTTAAGGAAGTAAGATATTTCCCGTCAATAGACAAATATGTATCGCTTGTATATGACAAAATACCGTCAATTACTGATTATTTTTCGGATAATGACCTTGTGTTTATAATTGACCCGAAACGTATAAGCGAGCGTGGCAAGACGTTTGAATGGGAGAAAAACGAAGTAGTAGCCGAACTTAAAGAAAAGGGAATAATCGGTGCGGCGAAGGACAGTTTTTATTGCTCATATCACGATAAAGTGCATGAAATGTCGGCGAAAAAACTTATTTCACTTGACGTTCTCTCTCATTCGTCAACCGACTTTAAATACAAGCATCTTGAAACATTCACAACTAAAACAACTGTTTCGTTCCACGGTAAAATCGAGTATTTGTATGAAGATTTGAGGAATTGGCAGAGTAAAAATTATACTGTCGTAATTCTTTGTACGTCAAGAGGTCGCGGCGAAAATCTTGCAGGTGTACTTGTTGATAAGGGGATAAGAGCACGATTTATCGGTGATGACGCAAATAAAGCAAATTTCAATAAAGGCGAAACCGTTATAATAAAGGGTGAACTTAATAAGGGTTTTGAGTATCCCGAAATTAATTTTGTGCTTGTTTCCGACAGAGAAATTTTTGAAACAAAGAAAAGCCGTTCAAGGCGTAAGGTTGAAAACGCAAACAGAATTAAGAATTACACAGATATAAGTGTAGGCGACTACGTTGTACATCAAACGCATGGTATCGGTCAATATATGGGTACAAAGAAAATGGTTGTCGGCGGTATAACAAAGGATTACCTTAAAATTCAGTATCAAGGCACAGATTCTTTGTATATTCCGATTGACCAGCTTAATCTGCTTTATAAATATGTCGGCAATACCGATAAAAAGCTGAAACTTAATAAGCTCGGCAGTAACGAATGGAACAAGACAAAGCAGAGAGTAAAACAGTCAACGGAAGAATTGGCGAAAAAACTTGTTGCACTTTATGCGGAACGTGAGAGGGCAAAAGGTTTTGCGTACAGCGAAGACACACCTTGGCAGCGTGATTTTGAAGATACGTTCCCGTATCAGGAAACGGACGACCAGTTAAGGTCGATTGAAGAAGTTAAAGGCGATATGGAAAGCCAAAAGCCGATGGACAGACTGCTTTGCGGTGACGTTGGTTTCGGTAAAACGGAAATTGCACTTCGTGCGGCATTTAAGGCGGTCGGCGACTCAAAACAAGTCGCATATCTTTGCCCTACGACAATTCTTGCAATGCAGCATTACGAAACGTTTTTAAAACGTATGGAAAGTTTTCCGATAAAGGTTGAAATGCTGTCACGTTTCCGTACAGCTTCCGAGCAAAAACGTATTTTGAAAAAACTTAAAACGGGCGAAATTGATATAATTATCGGAACGCACAGAATACTTTCAAAGGACTTGGAATTTAAAGATTTGGGCTTGCTTATAATAGACGAGGAACAGAGATTTGGTGTTGCACACAAGGAACGGTTAAAGGAATTAAAGCAAAATATAGACGTTCTGACAATGACTGCAACGCCTATACCGCGTACCTTGCATATGGCAATGACTGGTGTAAGAGATATGAGTGTGCTTTCAGAACCGCCCGAAAACAGATACCCTGTACAGACGTATGTTTTGGAGGACAATCCCGCAGTTATAGCGGACGCTATCAGAAATGAATTGTCACGCGGAGGACAGGTGTTTTATCTGTATAACCGTGTACAGGGAATATACAGAAAAGCGGAATGGATACGTTCAATGTTCCCCGATATAACCGTTGCAGTCGGTCACGGTAAGATGAAAGAGGACGAACTTGAAGATATTATGTACGATATGGTAAACGGCAAAACCGACGTACTTGTCTGTACGACTATTATCGAAACAGGTCTTGATATTCCGAATGCGAATACGATTATAATTGAAAATGCCGATAAAATGGGACTTTCACAGCTCTATCAGTTAAGAGGACGTGTCGGACGTTCAAATCGTGCGGCATATGCGTATTTGACGTATCACAGAGATAAGATTTTATCGGATATTGCGTCAAAAAGACTTCGTGCGGTAAAGGAATTTACCGAGTTCGGTTCGGGATTTAAAATCGCAATGCGTGACCTTGAAATAAGAGGTGCAGGCAATATTTTAGGACCTGAACAGCACGGACATATGGACGCGGTCGGCTACGATATGTACTGTAAATTGCTGAAAGAAAGCGTTGATGAGGCACAGGGTATTAAGATTGACGATGTGCAGGACGTTGCGATTGATATAAATATTGACGCATATTTGCCTGAAAGCTATATCAGAAACCACAATCAACGTATTGATATATACAAGAAAATCGCGGCAATCGAAACGGAGGACGATAAGTTTGAAATCGAGGACGAACTTATCGACAGATTTGGTGATATACCGAGAGCCGTACAAAATATTATCGAAGTTGCGTCACTTAAAACGTATGCCAAAGAATGTGGTATATATGAAATAGCACAGAGCGGTGACAATCTTTTGATGAAATTCGGCGAAAATTACGTTGACGCAAATTTTATTATGGGACTTGATAAAATGTTCCCTAAACGCATAAAGCTGTTGTCGGGCGACAAACCTGTCATAAGCTATGCGATTAAGGGTGAATATAAGAAAATTTTGAATATTGTAAATAATTTGTTAAGTACAATAAAGGAATTGCAAAGTGCCGAAAAAGATAGTATAATAAAATCATAAGATTTTAAGGAGAAAGACATATGAAATATACAAAACTTGCGGCAGTGGCATTGGCAAGCATGATGATGTTGAGTGCCTGCGGTCAAAGTGCAAATAGCGACAATCCGATTGTTATGACTGTCGGCGATACACAGATTACCGAGAGTGAATTTAACTATTATATGAACACATATAAGGAAAATTACAATATGGGTCAGGCGAAAAAATCATCGCTTGAATACTGCCAAAGAAACCAGCTTATCGTTGAAGTTGCAAAGGCGATGGATATAAAGCTTGACAGTGACACACAGTCTAAATTAAAGGATTATCAAAAGTCTATAAAAGATTCTTATGACCGTGAGGGTGGATATAAGAAGTTTTTAAAGGACAATAACCTGACTGATGATTATATTGATACGCTTGCGTCGGTAAGCTATTATACGGACGCGTTGAAGAAACAAACAGAAACACCTACATTTACGGAAGATGAATTGCGTGAATATTTTAAAGAACATTACAGACGTGTTAAGTATGTGTTGATTTCGACTATCGACTCACAAACCGGTGACGAAGTATCGGATGACAAAAAGGAAGAGGCAAAGAAAACAGCGGAAGAAGTTTTGGAAAAAGCACAAAACGGTGAAGATTTTGACACGCTTATAAGCGATTATTCGCCGAATACCGCAAATGATTCCGATGAAAACGGATATATTTTCACCGATAACGAAACAGGCATAGAATTTGAAGAAGGCGTTGATTCGATAAAGACCGACGAATTTACACTTGTTCAGTCAGATTCGGGATATTATGTAATAAAACGATTGCCGCTTGACGAATCACAGGAATGTTTTGAAGAAGAATATGAAAATGAGGCGGAAACTATCAATACTACAATGCAGAACAACGCATTTTACGAACAAGTTCAAAAATGGGCTGACGAATACGGTATAAAAGTTACCGTAAATGACGAAGTTTTAGACAAAATAAATTAATGAAATTATTAAATCGGAGTATAACAGAATGTTATACTCCGATTTTTTTGCTTTATGCGAAAAAAATTCCCAAAAACCATTGATATTAGAGTTCATTTTAGGTATAATAATATAGAATAGGTATATTAGCTATAATGAAAGGAATTAATAAAAAAATGGACAGTAATAAACAAATGGCAGATCTTTTGTTCAAGAATATAACAAAAACTCCCGACGATTACGAACAAATGTATCCCAAAAGAAATCTTGAAGAGGGTGCGGTTGTAACTCGTTTTGCACCAAGTCCGACAGGATTTTTGCATTTCGGCGGATTGTTTGCCGCATTTATCGGAAAGACAGCGACAAAGTCAACAAACGGTGTATTCTATCTTAGAATCGAAGATACCGATAAAAAACGTGAGGTTGAAAACGGTGTAAGCCTTATAGTAAAGGGACTTAACGATTTCGGTATAGAAATCGATGAGGGTATGCTGTCAGAAACTGACGAAAAGGGTGCATACGGTCCATATACTCAAAGTAAGAGAAAAGATATATATCAGGCATATGTTAAGTCGCTTGTTGAGCAGGGACTTGCATATCCGTGCTTTATGACGGAAGAAGAACTTGCAACAATCAGAGAAAAGCAGGAAAGTGAAAAATTACTTCCGGGTGTGTACGGTGAATTTGCAAAGTATCGCGACATCACTGTTGAAGAGGCACAAAAGAGAATTGAAAACGGCGATGAATACGTTGTAAGATTGAAGTCACCGGGTAAGGAAGACAAGAGAATTAAGTTTAAGGATGTTATCAAGGGCGAAATTGAAATGCCTGAAAATATTCTTGACGTTGTACTTTTGAAAAAGGACGGAACTCCTACATACCACTTTGCTCACGTTGTTGACGACCATTTAATGCGTACAACTCACGTTATTCGTGGTGATGAATGGATTTCGTCAGTGCCGATACATTTGCAGTTGTTCTGGCTATGCGGTTTAAAACCGCCTAAGTATGCGCACATTTCGCCTATTATGAAAGAGGAAAACGGCGGTAAGCGTAAACTTTCAAAGAGAAAAGACCCTGAGGCGGCAGTAAGCTATTACAGTGAGGTCGGTTATCCGAAAGGTGCAATTTGGGAATACTTAATGACGCTTGCCAATTCAAATTATGAAGACTGGCGTCTTGCAAATCCTAATGAGGATATAGACAACTTTAAGTTTTCGTTCTCGAAAATGAGTAAAGCAGGCGCACTTTTCGATATGGTTAAGCTTGCGGACGTAAGCAAAAACTATATTTGCCGTTTGAGTGCGGAAGAAGTTTATGAAATGGTTACTGATTGGGCAAAGGAAAACAATAAGAAACTATACAAACTTCTTGTTGATGACGAAGAATATGCAAAGGCAATATTTGCGATAGAGCGTGGAAACGCAAAACCGCGTAAAGATATTTCGGCTTGGACAGACGTTGAAAATTACGTTTCGTATTTCTATTCAGAGCTTTGGGACAGAAAATTTGATTTTCCGGATAATCTTTCAAATGATGATATGATAGAAATACTTGAACTTTACAAGCAGATTTACGACGAAAACGTTAGTAGTGACGATTGGTTCCCGCAGGTAAGAGATATGGCGGAAACAATAGGTTATGCTAAAGCACCTAAGGTTTATAAAAAAGACCCTGATTCATATAAGGGACATGTCGGTGATGTTGCAGGCGTTATTCGTGTTGCGGCAACAGGCAGAAGAAATACTCCGGACCTTTACGAAATACTTCAAGTGCTTGGTAAGGACGAAGTGATGAAGAGATTTGACGAAGCAATAGAAAGTTTAAGGGGATAAAGATATATGGAAGAAATATTCAGCAGAAATTTTATTGAAGAAGCAATAGACAAAGACCTTGAGGAAAAAGTGTACGACCATGTACAAACGCGTTTTCCTCCCGAACCTAACGGTTATCTTCATATCGGACACGCAAAGGCTATAAGCATAGATTTCGGTATGGCTGAAAAGTATAACGGAAAATGTAACTTGCGTCTTGACGATACTAACCCTACAAAGGAAGATACAGAATACGTTGACGCAATAATGGAGGATATAAAGTGGCTTGGCTTTAAGTGGGACAAGGTACTTTATGCGTCTGATTATTTTGACGATATTTATTCGGCGGCTATAAAACTTATCAAAAAGGGTAAGGCATATGTTGACGATTTGTCACCGGAAGAAATAAGGGAGTACAGAGGTACTCTTAAAACTCCCGGTAAGAACAGTCCGTACAGAGAAAGAACTATTGAAGAAAACCTTGATTTGTTTGAGAGAATGACAAATGGTGAATTTGCGGACGGTGCAAAGGTACTAAGAGCAAAAATCGATATGGCGTCACCTAACCTAAATATGCGTGACCCGATTATTTACAGAATACTTCGTGCACATCATCACAGAACAGGTGATAAGTGGGTAGTTTATCCTATGTATGACTTTGCACATCCTATTTCAGATACTGTTGAGGGTGTTACTCATTCGCTTTGCTCACTTGAATTTGAGGATCACAGACCGCTTTATGATTGGGTATTAAAAGAAGTCGGCTATGAAAGCCCTTCAAGACAGATTGAGTTCGCAAGAATGAATCTTAACTATACACTTACAAGTAAAAGACGTTGTCTGAAACTTGTTCGTGAAAATATTGTGTCGGGTTGGGACGATCCGAGAATGTCAACACTTTGTGGTATGCGCAGACGCGGTTACACACCTGAGGCTATTCGTGATTTCTGCGAAAGAATCGGTGTTTCAAAAGCAAACAGCGTTGTTGACTTTGCTTTGCTTGAGGCTTGTATAAGAGAAGATTTGAATAAGAAAGCACCGAGAGCAATGGCGGTTTTAAGACCGATTAAACTTATAATTGACAATTATCCTGAAGATAAGGTTGAACAGATTGAAGTTGAAGTTAATCCTGAAAATCCTGAAATGGGTAAGAGAACAGTAGAATTTTCGCGTGAACTTTATATAGAAGAAGACGACTTTATGGAGGACGCTCCGAAGAAGTATTTCAGACTTTCACCCGGCAGAGAAGTAAGACTAAAAAGTGCGTATTACGTTACTTGCACAAGCTGTGAAAAGGACGAGGACGGCAATATTATTGCTGTACACTGCACATACGATCCCGAAACCCGCGGCGGTGACTCACCTGACGGACGTAAGGTAAAGGGTACAATTCACTTTGTAAGTGCCGCACACGCAATAGACGCGGAAGTACGTCTTTACGACAGATTGTTTACGGTTGAAAATCCGTCTGACGAAACAGGCGTAAATGACTTTACAGACAATCTTAACAAAGATTCTATGATAGTTCTTAAAAATGCAAAACTTGAAAGCAATTTGACAAATCTAAGTGTAGGAGATAAGTTCCAATTCCTTAGATTGGGATATTTCTGCGTTGATAAAGATTCAACACCTGAAAAGCCTGTTTTCAACAGAACTGTTGCATTAAAAGATTCATGGAAGAAAATTAATAAATAGAAAGAAGTTTTGAAAAATGGAATATACAAAATTTATGGCTGACAGAGTTAAGACGATGAAAGGCAGTGCCATTCGTGAAATGTTCAAGCGTATGGCTGATCCTGAGATTATCTCACTTGCAGGAGGAAACCCTGCGTCTGAATTGTTCCCGGGTGACGAACTTTCAAAAATTGCGGGTAAAATTCTTATGACAAACCCTACTCTTGCTTTGCAGTACGGTACAACAGACGGCTATCCGAAAATGAAAGACTGTGCAAGAAAACGTGCGGAAAAAGTTAATTCAGTCGGTGAAAATGATGAAATTCTTATTATGACAGGTGCAAATCAAGGTATTGACCTTACTGCAAAGGCTGTTTTAAATAAGGGTGACAAGGTTATCGTTGAAAGTCCAAGCTTTATAGGAAGTCTTAATGCGTTCAGAACATATGAGGCTGAACTTGTCGGCGTTACTGTTGAGGCTGACGGTATGAATATGGACGAGCTTGAAGAAACTCTGAAGAATACGGACGGTGTAAAGATGATTTACACAATTCCTACATTCCAAAATCCGACAGGCTGTACAATGTCGCTTGAGAAGAGAAAGCGTATGCTTGAAATCGCGTCAAAGTATGACGTGCTAATCCTTGAGGACAATCCTTACGGTGACTTGCGTTTTGCAGGTGAGGACGTGCCGACAATCAAGTCGCTTGATACAGAGGACAGAGTTGTTTATGCAGGCTCATTCTCAAAAATTCTTTCACCGGGTATGCGTCTTGGCTACATTGTAGCACCTGCACCTCTTGCGGAAAAAATTGAAATGCTAAAGCAGGTAAATGACGTACATACACCTATGATTACACAGCTTATGTGTGTGGAATTTATGAAGAAGTACGATATAGATAAGTACATTGCAAAGAACAGAGAGCTTTACGGAAAGAAATGTGCCGCAATGGTCAGTGCAATGGAAAAATATTTCCCACAGGGTAAAGTTAAGTGGGTAGTGCCTGAGGGCGGTATATTCCTATGGTGCGAATGCCCTACTATCGAAGATATTACACCGATTGTCGATAAGTGCCTTGAAAAGAAAGTCGCTATCGTACCGGGTTCAAATTTTGCAACGGATATATATGCTCCGTCGAATATGTTCAGACTTAACTATTCATCAGCTACTATTGAAAATATAGAAGAGGGTGTAAGACGTTTGGGAGAAGTCTTGACAGAAATGCTTTAATCTGTGAAAGGAAGATAATAATGGAAGATAAGAAAATCATATTTTCAGGCGTACAACCGTCGGGAAATCTTACACTCGGAAACTATTTGGGAGCGATAAAAAATTGGGTTGATATACAGAAAGATTATAACTGTATATATTCAATGATGGACTTGCATACAATTACAGTCCGTCAAACTCCTGCGGATATAAGAAGAAGAACTCTTGAAGTGCTTGCTTTGTATATCGCTTGCGGAATTAATCCTGATGAAACAATTTTGTTTATTCAGTCACATAACCCTGCACACGCAGAACTTGGCTGGGTACTTAACTGTTACACATATATGGGTGAATTGCAGAGAATGACACAGTTTAAAGATAAGTCTGCACGTCATGCCGAAAATATCAACGCAGGATTGTTTACATATCCTGTACTTATGGCGGCTGATATTTTGCTTTACCAAACAGACTATGTGCCTGTAGGTAAGGATCAAATGCAGCATATTGAAATTTGCCGTGACATTGCACAGAGATTTAACTCGCTTTACGGTGATGTATTCAAAATTCCTGAAGGCATGCTTTCAAAGTCGGGTGCAAAGATAATGAGCTTGCAAGAGCCTGAAAAGAAGATGTCAAAGTCCGATCCTAACCCTAAGGGATATATTTCAATGATGGACGATATGAATGTTATCGCCAAGAAGATAAAGAGTGCGGTAACGGACAGTGAGGGTGTTATTGAATATCGTGAAAACGATCCGACAAAAGCCGGAATTAACAACCTTTTGAGCATTATGTCAGCCGTAACAGGCAGGAATATCGAGTCAATCGTAAAGGATTACAGCGGTAAGGGTTACGGTGACTTTAAGAATGACGTTGCGGAGGCGGTTGTTGAATGTATCCGCCCGATCAGAAATGAATATGATAAACTTATTGCCGATAAGCAGTACCTTATGGATATATGTCAAAGAGGTGCTGACAGTGCAAAGAGAATTTCACAGAGAACATTGAAAAAGGTGTATAAGAAAGTCGGCTTTGTGCTGTAATGGAGGGTAATATGTTAACTCGACAAGTTTTATTTATGATATTTGCATTCATCGTATCGTTCGCATTTACGTTTGCAACGACTCCTTTGGTAAGACGATTTGCTTTTAAAATCGGTGCGATAGACATACCGAAAGACAACAGAAGAATGCACAAAAAACCTACACCGCGAATAGGCGGTTTGGCAATTATTTTCGGATTTACGGTGGCGACATTGTGCTTTGCACAGCCGTCACGGCAGCTTTACGGAACGCTTGCAGGTGCGGCGATTATTGCCGTCATGGGCGTTATAGACGATTGCAAAAACCTGCCCGCTAAGCTGAAATTTGTAATTCAGATTATTGCCGCACTTGTGGTTGTGTTCGCAGGTGATATAAAAATCGATGTGTTCACAAACCCAAATTTCCTAAGCGACAATCCGTATTGGGTACTTCCCGAATGGCTTTCGGTAACGCTTACTGTTATATGGATTGTATTCATAACAAATGCGGTAAACTTTATTGACGGTCTTGACGGATTGGCGGCAGGCGTGTCGGCGATAATGTCAATATCGCTTGTGTTTATATCGATAAGAGTGGGTGAATATTCGATTGCAATTTTGGGTATTGCACTTATGGGTTCGTGTTTCGGATTTTTGCCGTTTAACTTTAATCCGGCAAAAATATTTATGGGCGATACAGGCTCGACATTCTTGGGATTTATGCTTGCAACATTGTCTATACAAGGTGTGTTCAAGAGTTATGCGGTAATATCGTTTGCAGTACCGCTTTTGATTTTGGGTTTGCCGTTGTTTGACGCATTGTTTGCGATGATTAGACGTATATTGCGCGGACAAAGTCCGATGACTGCGGACAGAGGACACTTGCACCACAGACTTGTGGATATGGGATTTTCCCAGAAACAAACCGTATTTATATTGTACGCAATAAGCGGTGTGCTCGGAATAACGGCTGTACTTTTGGCAGAAAGCGGCGTACTCAGAGCATTGCTACTTGTAATATGCGTGCTTATACTTCTTTTGATTGGAAGTATGCTTGGAAAGAACAGTTATGTACATCAACATCAGGATAACAGAAATTTGACTGATGATAATGAAATTGACGTTGAAGAAGTTTCCGATAAAAAAGGTAATGAGGATAAGTAGGAAAGGATAGAGAAAAGTGAAAAAGTTAAAGGTTATGACAGTTTTCGGTACAAGACCTGAGGCAATCAAAATGGCTCCGCTTGCACTTGAACTGAAAAAATATGACAATATTGAATCAATCGTATGTGTAACGGCACAGCATAGACAAATGCTTGACCAAGTTCTTGAAATATTCGGCATAACACCTGATTATGACCTTGATATTATGAAGACAAGACAGAGTCTTATCGGAATAACAACAAGAGTTTTGGAAGGTCTTGACGAAGTTATTAAAAAGGAACAGCCTGATATTGTGCTTGTACACGGCGACACATCAACAAGTTTCGTTGCGGCACTTGCGGCTTTTTATAATCAAGTTAAGGTCGGACACGTTGAGGCAGGTCTAAGAACATACGATAAATATTCTCCGTTCCCTGAAGAAATGAACAGACAGCTTACAGGCAGAATTGCCGATCTTAATTTCTCACCGACAGAGCAAAACAGAAAGAATTTACTTAAAGAAAATGTTTCGGACGATATTATTTATATAACCGGTAATACGGTTATTGACGCACTTAAAACAACTGTCCGTGATGATTATAAGTTCAAGGATGAGTGCCTTAACAACCTTGATTTTGACAATAAGAGAGTAATTATTGTAACTGCTCACAGACGTGAAAATCTTGGTAAACCGCTTGAAAATATCTGTAATGCGTTAAAGCAGATTGTTACGGAATATGAAGATGTTGAACTTGTATATCCTGTTCACTTAAATCCGGCTGTTCGTGAAACTGCATTCGGTATTCTCGGCGATATGGACAGAGTACATCTTATTGATCCTCTTGACGTTGAAGAACTTCATAATGCTATGTCACGTTCGTTTATGGTTATGACAGACAGCGGCGGAATACAGGAAGAAGCACCGGCACTTGCAAAGCCTGTTTTGGTACTTAGAAAAGAAACCGAACGTCCTGAGGCTGTTGCGGCAGGCACGGTTAAAATAGCAGGCGTTGAAAAGGACGATATTGTTCGTCTTGCAAAGGAATTGCTTGACAGTGAAGATGCGTATAATAAAATGGCACACGCTGCTAACCCTTACGGTGACGGTGAAGCGTCAAGAAGAACTGTTGAAGCTATTCTTTACGCATTTGGTTACAGTGACAAACGTCCTGAAAATTTTTCAGTAAAATAAATATGAGAATGGGAAAATTCCATATAAGATAGGGGGTACCCCAATGCAAGATTTGCTGAATAAAATAGACCGTCTTTTGAAAGAAAAAAAATTTTTTGAAGTAAAAAATATTGTGAAAGATGAGAATGCCGCAGACCTTGCGGTGTTGTTTGATGAACTGTTCGGTGAAGTGTTCGGTGAAAAAACTGAATTTATGATTTTGTTCAGACTTTTGCCAAAGGATTTGGCGGCTGAAACATTTGCACATATGAACAGCGATATGCAGAGCCATCTTATACAGATGTTTTCCGATAAAGAAATCAGAGATATTCTTGATGAATCTTTTATTGATGATACTGTTGATATAATTGAAGAAATGCCGGCGAATGTTGTTTCGAGAATTTTGAAAAACTCGACAACGGGCGAGCGTAAGGCGATTAATGAAATTCTGCGTTATCCGAAGGACAGTGCCGGAAGTATAATGACAATAGAATATGTCAGTCTGCATAAGGATATGACGGTATCGGAAGCTTTTGAAAAAATTCGTAAAGTCGGTGTGAATAAGGAAACTATTTATACTTGTTATGTGACCGAAAACAGAAAACTTATCGGTGTAATCACTGTAAAGGATTTGTTTATGGCTGATGAGGACGATAAGATTGCCGATATTATGGAAACGCATATTATAAGCGTTGATACGCTTGAAGATAAGGAAATTGTCGGACATATGTTCAGAAAGTACGATTTTCTTGCGTTACCGGTTGTGGATAAGGATAATCGACTTGTCGGTATCGTTACATTTGACGACGCTATGGACGTCATTCAAGATGAAAATACAGAGGACTTCTCAAAAATGGCGGCTATTGCGCCGAATGAGGAATCGTATTTCAGAACAGGTATTTTTAAACACGCAAAAAGCCGTATCGTATGGCTTTTGATACTTATGATAAGTGCAACGATTACACAGATTATAACTAATAGGTACGAGGCCGCATTTGCGGCAGTACCGCTTTTGGTTTCGTTTATGCCTATGATAATGGATACCGGCGGTAACTGCGGCGCACAAAGTTCTACTCTTATAATCAGAGGTATTGCACTTGATGAAATTCATTTTTCGGACTTTTTTAAAGTGGTGTTCAAGGAATTTAGAATTTCTATTATAGTCAGTTCGGTATTGGCGGTGGTAAACGGTGTGCGAATTTATATAATGTATCAGCATAAATGCGATTATCCGTTTATGCTTGCACTGACAATTGCATTGTCAATTATCGCAACAGTTATTTTGTCAAAGGTTATAGGTTCAATGTTGCCTATGCTTGCAAAAAAATGCCGACTTGACCCGGCGATTATGGCGACACCGCTTATAACAACAATAGTGGACTGTTGTTCGCTGTTCTTGTATTTTAATATTGCAACGATAGTGTTTTCACATATTGGAATTTTGTAATTATAAAGAGTGCCTATGCACTCTTTATTTAATAGAAAAAAGTAGAAGGAAAAATTATGTTGGTACGCAGAGCAGAAATAAAAGATATTGAGAAAATAAACGAATTGTTATTGCAGGTAGCTATGGTACACCACTATGGCAGACCTGATTTGTTCAAGGCAAATTGCCGTAAGTATAAAAATGACGAGCTTGTTGAAATCATAAAAGACGACAACCGTCCGATATTCGTTGCAGAAGATGACGGAGTTGTTATGGGTTACGCATTTTGCGTGATAACCGACCGTAAAGATGATAACGTTTTGACAGATATGAAGAATTTGTATATAGATGATTTGTGCGTTGATGAAAATATGAGAGATAAACACATTGGTACTGTCATTTATGATTATGTCAAGAAGTATGCAAAGGAAATCGGCTGTTATAACTTGACGTTAAATGTTTGGAGCTGTAATGAATCGGCTCAAAAATTCTATGAAAAACAAGGTCTGAAACCTCAAAAAACAACTATGGAAATGATTTTGTAATAGCAACAAAAAAGCAGAGCCTGTCGACAAATGTCGACAGGCTCATTTATATTAGTCTGTAATAACAATAGGCTTTGAAATACCACCGTTGCTGTCTGCTTTTGTGCTGTTTATAATAACGGCAATATCGGTATCACCGTTTACATCTGAAACATTTATTTCAACTTTACGTCCCCACTGGCAGTCGCCGTTAAATTTCTGTTCGCCGTTTACAAAAACCTCAACTTCGTTACCTGTAAGTTCTCTGAACACAATGAAATTATCGTTTTCGTTGATATTGACGGTAGTTTTGTAAAGTCCGTAGCCTGTTACACCTTTAAATTTATCGTCGTATCCGCTGCCAACCGACACGATACCCCAAGTATTCATATCATGGTCCTCAATTTTAACATTAGGGTCAGGACGTGTTTCTGATAAATCAACCGATTGACGCCATTTTGCGATATATTTTTCATTCACTGACGGAATAAATATTTTTTTATTTTCGGTTGCAACTGATTTTACTGTGGCTGCTGCACTTTCAAGCCCGTCTGATGTTGCGGTAACGGTAACATTTTCCGCACCGTCAGATTGTTTAACAATCACTTGACACAAGCCGTTAAACAAGTGTCTTTCTTCGGCTTTGTCGGCTTCGTGAGAATTAGGATCGCCGTTGCCGACACCGATTATTTCGCCGCCGTCAGCAGTGAATCTTATAAGATTATCGGCAGTCGGTACACTTATATCGTTTTCGTCAACAACGGAAACATTGAATATTGCTACGTCATCACAACCGTCATGCACAAAGTCATTTTGCGGAGTGATAACGATTTTCTTAGCTGTATTTGCAGTTGAAACCTCGTCACTGCATACTTCCTTACCGTCAATATATCCAACCATTTTAAGAGTACCCTTTTCAAAAGGAACAAACCAATCCGCCATATCGTACTTATCAACGTTCTTTTTGCCGAGCGATTTGCCATTTAAGAAAAGTTCAGCCTCACTGCAATTAGTGTGCGTCATAACACGCACTTCTTCACCGTCCGCAAAATTCCAGTGGGGAAGAATGTGAATCATCGGCTCATCTGTAAAGAATGCTTTGTTAAGATAAAAAGCGTCTTTTTTGAAACCGCAAGTATCCATAATGCCAAATTGAGTACCGATTGACGGCCATTCAAACGGAGTCGGCTCACCGCGATAGTCAAAACCTGTCCATATGAAAAGTCCCATAATATGTGGACGAATATCGACTTGCTTGAAACCGTCACGATATGTATTACCCCAAGGAGCGGCTTCACTGTCGTAACAGTCGATAATATTCTTGCTGTGGTCGGTCTTGTAAACACCGCGAGTTTGGAAAGCACTGTCGTTTTCGCTACCCAACATCGGCATATTCGGGTACTTTTCTCTGAAATCATCGTAAGTATGAGTTATGTAGTTAAAGCCTGTCATATCAAGAATGTCACAAGCACCGCCGTCGGTTGTGACGCCTGTATTCATAGCACCCAAAAGAAAACGAGTGGCGTCAAGTTTTTTTATTTCGCATTGAAGTCTTTCGGCAAGCTTTCTGCCTGTCGGAGTGCCTTGAAGCGGTTCTTCGTTAAACAGTGAGTACATAACAACAGACGGGTGGTTGCGGTCACGCATAACCATATCCTGCACTTGCTTGATACCGTCGGCACTTGAATTAAAGTTACGGTTTTCGTCCATGACAAGAATACCGTATTTGTCACAATAATCGAGTATTTCTGGATTAGGGTTGCCGTGAGCGCAACGGTACGCATTTGAACCCATTTCTTTTAAAAGCTTAATTCTGTATTCGTTCACGCTGTCAGGAACGGCAACACCGACACCTGCGTGGTCTTGATGGTTGCAAGTACCGTACAGCGGAACGTGTCTGCCGTTAAGGAAGAAGCCGTTGTCTTTGTTAATAGCGATTGTACGGAAACCGAATGTGTTTTTTTGACTGTCGACAAGACTGTCGTTTTCATAAAGTTCACTGACCATTGTGTATAGGTTAGGCGCGTCAATGTCCCATAAAAGCGGGCTGTATGTCAAAATACTTTGATTGATTTCGGTTTTACTGCCGCCGGCAATCGAGAATTCTTTTTCATCTTTGCCGACAATATTATCTTCTTTGTCGAGTATATATGTTTTTAATCTGAAATTTTTGTTTTTATAAGACGAATTTTCAATCGTTGTATCTGTAGCCGCGTCCCATACGTCAACTGTTTTTCTTATAGGGTGAACAAACACACCCCAATGTGCGATATGTAACTTGTTTTTCTTGTACAGATTGACGTGACGGTATATGCCTGCTCCCTCATACCACCAACCTTCAATTTGTGTCGCGTCAACAAACACGACAAGGTCGTTTACTTGGTCGCCGTAAAGTGCCATATCTGTCGCATCAACGACAAATGAATTGTAACCGCAGAAATTTCTGCCGATAACGGAGCCGTTTAGATAAACTGTTGCATAGGAAGAAATACCCTCAAATTCGATTAAAATTTGCTTATCTCTGTCACTTTCATCAAGACGAAATCTCTTTGAATACCACGCTTTACCGCGTTTTTTGTATCCTTGCGACGGTCCCCATTTTTCTTCAAATTCATTGTATACCGCCCAGTCATGCGGTAGGTTTACGGTTTCCCAATCGCTTTTGTCAAAATCCGGTGACGCCGCACCGATTGCACCGCCGGCTTTGGCTGCCATATAACATTCTGTATGTGTTTTTGTTTCCAGAAGTTCAAAATCACCGTTGTAGAACTTCCAATCTCTGTCTAAACTGAATTTCTCCATAATATGCTCCTTTTTGTATTTTAATACCGCAAATGCCACCCCTCAGTCGGCAAAGCCGACTGAGGGGTGGTTTAACTAAAACTGATATTACCTTAATTATACCTTTAAAAATAAATATTATCAAGACATATTGACAAAAAAATAAATGTGTAATATAATAACTACAGATGAGATTAGATTAGACGAGAATAAATTTATATTGATATTTCTATGTCTTTTTCTAATACAAGAAAAAGGCTTTTTTGTTTTCACAGAAAAGCCGCCTTAATAAAAATAAGAAAGGCGGGGATTTGATGTTTAACTTAACCGTAGATGAAGTAAAAGAATTGTCAAAAAAGTACAATATGATACCGTTGACGATTGAATGTTATGCCGATATGGATACGCCGATAAGCGTGTTCAAGCGTATGCAGACAGAGAAGGATTGTTTCTTGCTTGAAAGTATCGGTCAAAACCACGTTACAGCGAGATTTTCATTTATAGGAAGAAATCCGTTTATCAGTTTTAAAAGTCTTAACGATGAAATAACAATTTCCGATTACACAGGAAAAACAAATACATATAAAGGCAAACCGATGGAGGAGCTTGAGAAGCTTATTGAAAAGTACAAAGCACCGAAACTTGAAAATATACCGTCATTTAACGGCGGTGCGGTAGGATTTTTTGCGTATGATATTATACGTCAATATGAACATTTGCCGAACATAAATCAAGACGATTTGCATTTACCTGATATGCACTTTATGTTGATGGACGAGATAATCGCGTTCGACCATATGCGTCAAAAGATTGTTATAATAGTAAATATTCACGCAGAGGGCGATATTGAAAATCAGTACAAAAAGGCAACAGGCAGATTACTTGACATTCAGCAGGAAATGACGGACCTTTCGGGACTTATGAAAAAAGAAAAGCGCGAATATCGTTCTTCTTCAAAGATGGTTTCAAATATGACGAAAGAAGAATTTTGTGCGAACGTTGAAAAGGCGAAAGAGTACATCAAAAACGGCGATATATTCCAAGTTGTGCTTTCACAGAGATTTACAGTTGAAACGAATGTAAGTCCGTTCAATACATACAGGGCACTAAGACTTATCAATCCGTCACCTTATATGTACTATTTGAATTTCGGCGATTATCAGATTGCAGGTGCGTCACCTGAAATGCTTGTGAGAGTTGAAAACGGAGTTGTTCAGACAGGACCTATCGCGGGCACACGTCCGAGAGGTAAGACTGTTGAGGAAGATATGGCACTTGAAAAGGAGCTTTTGGCTGACAAAAAGGAAATTGCGGAACATACAATGCTTGTTGATTTGGGAAGAAACGATATAGGCAGAGTCAGCGAATTTGGCTCGGTAAAGGTTACGCGATTTAAGTATGTGGAGCGTTTTTCACACGTTATGCACATTATAACAGACGTTGAAGGTAAATTAAGAAGTGACAAAACTTGTTTTGACGCACTTGGTTCAACACTTCCTGCAGGAACACTTTCGGGTGCACCGAAAATCCGTGCAATGGAAATCATTGATGAGCTTGAAAAAACAAAACGTTCAACATACGGCGGAGCAATCGGTTACATTAGCTTTAACGGCAACTTTGACAGCTGTATAACAATTCGTACAGGAGTATTCAAGGACGGCAAGGCATATATCCAAGCCGGCGGAGGAATTGTTTACGATTCTATTCCTGAAAATGAGTATCAGGAGTCGATAAACAAAGCGTCGGCGGTGCTTAGAGCGATTGAGGAGGCAGGTGACATAGTATGATTATAATGATTGATAACTACGATTCATTTACATATAACTTGTATCAATATATCGGTACGATAAATCCCGATATAGAGGTGTATCGAAACGATAAAATAACGGTTGAAGAAGTGCTTGAAAAAAAGCCGAGTCATATTATTTTGTCACCGGGTCCGGGATTTCCGATTGATGCGGGAATATGCGTGGATTTGATTAAGAAAGCGGGAGATATTCCGATTTTGGGAGTGTGTCTTGGACATCAGGCGATAGGCGAGGCGTTCGGCGGTAAGATTGTTCACGCACCGAGAATAATGCATGGCAAGAGTGACGTTGTAACGGTCAATATGGATTGCCCTATATTTGACGGAATAGGTGTAAAAACAGATGTTGGAAGATACCATTCACTTGTGATTGACGAGGAAAGTTTGCCGAATTGTCTTAACATAACGGCAAGAAGTGATGATGATTGTATAATGGGCGTACAACATAATGAACGTCCGGTTTATGGAATACAGTTTCACCCCGAATCGGTACTTACACCCAACGGAATGAAAATGATTGAAAACTTTTTGAATATATAACATCAGATAATATCAGATGTCGAGAAATTAGTTCGGATTTTGCGAAAATGAACTCGTCGGCGTACGTTTGTACGTTAGAGTTTATTTTCACAAAAAGTACATAGGCAAGTCGCAGGCTTGCCTATTTTATTATATACAAATATATTTTTGCACGTTCCGAACAATTTATCGGCAATCTGAAATAGTGCAGATTGAAAATCTGCACTATTTTTGCTATAATATAATTAAGGTGATTCGAGTGGACAATACGAAGAAATTTACGAATAAAGCGGACAAATACGTTTCATCACGTCTGTCATATCCGACAAAGCTGATGGATTATTTATACAACGAAGTCGGTTTTTCGGATAAATCGAAGATTGCGGATATAGGTGCGGGAACGGGAATTTTTACAAGACAGTTGCTTGAAAGAGATTCGGACGTTCGTTGTCTGCATCATATTCTCTTACGGCGAATGATGAAAAGTTTGATGAATATGTAAAAGAATTGAATGAATTATTTGACAAATACGAAAAAAACGGTATTGCGACAGTGCCGAACTACACAGAAGTGTATATTGGTGAAGTATAGTGAATAATACCAAAACAGTATAGTTTCTTACTTTTTTTATAATAAGCTATTTACATAAAAAAATAAATGTGTTATAATATGTATGGATATAGTAAAAACACTAAAAAAAGAGGTTATTTTAACCTCTTTTGGTGTTATTCTTATCGACATCGTAATCTTTTAAAAGTTCGATGAAATCTATCAACATTTTACGTTGCTCAACGGAAAGTGAAGAAACAAGAGGTAAGAGTTGGTTGGAAAAGAAGTAGTCGTTTCCGGATGCACGATCAGATGAGTTGTCAATAAGCATATCAACAGTGACACCCAACGCTTGAGCGACACTGTAGTATTTATCTAAACTTCCTGCTGATCTGCCGTTTTCAAGAGCGGACAAATGATTGGCACTGATGTCTGCAAGTTCGGCTAATTCTTCTTGTGTTTTGTTGATTGAAAGTCTGTAGTGTTTTATTCTGCCGCCAACAGTTTTATAGTCGAAAGTCAAACAAAACACCACCTTTAAAATATTATATATATTTTATCATATTTTTTTACCTATTTTAACAAAGGATACTTGTGATTTCTACAAGCATAGTGTGAGAAATATACAAGAGATTATACATATAGGAGGAATTTATTATGGGGTATTGGACTATATTAATATTTTGCAGTGTAGTATTGGTAGTGCTGATAACTATAACTTGGTATTCGGTTAAGAAACAAAACGACAGAAGTGAACTTGGTTGTGAGATAGGTGTAATAGTTGCAGTTTCTTTGACGGTATTTGCGTTGGTGCTTGACATACCGAGCGCGATTATGGGCGGTAAGAAAATTTATGTTGATGAATTTCCTCCGACTGTTACTCTGCAATATTTTCAATTTGTTAAAACAGAAAGTGAATATCTTATTTCTTTTAAAAATTTTAATTCTGATAAGTATGAAAAAAATGCGAAATATTGCATTTCATACACAGCACTTACGAAGAATGTGCTTAATATAGAAAAAGTGGGTAAATAAAAAGCGTAGCATTTTTCAGCTACGCTTAATTTTTTGTTAGATTTCTTCAATAATAGGCAATATCATAGGACTGCGTTTTGTCTGTTCGTAAATATATTTTGCGACAGACGCTTTCATTGAACTTTTTAGAGTTGACCAATCCATATTACGTTTGCCAAGACAATCCGAAATGCTTTCGCCGGCAACGTGTTTAACGCCCTCGATAAGCGATTCGGCCTCGCGTACATACACGAAACCTCTTGAAATAACATCAGGTTTTGAAACGATTTCTTTACTGTCGTGTGATATTGTAACAACGACAATAATAAGTCCGTCCTGTGAAAGATGTTTTCTGTCACGAAGTACGATATTTCCGACATCGCCGACTCCAAGACCGTCGACAAGTATTTTACCTGCCGGAACAGTGCCTGCGATTTTTGCGGTTTTTGAGTCAAGTTCAAGCACCTGACCGTTTGAAAGTACAAAACTGTTCTTTTCCGGTATACCTACTTTTTGCGCAAGTTCCTTGTGAAGAACAAGATGACGGTGTTCGCCGTGTACAGGAATAAAGAATTTCGGCTTTGTAAGTGCAAGAATAAGTTTTAATTCCTCTTGACAAGCGTGTCCCGAAACGTGAACTTCCGCAAGTGATTTATAAATTACTTCCGCACCTATTTTAAACAATTCGTTTACGACATTTGAAACCGACTTTTCATTACCCGGAATAGGTGTCGCACTGATTATAATAAGGTCGTCCTTTGTGACCTCGACTTTTCTGTGGTCAGAAAAAGCCATTCTTGTCAGGGCACTCATCGGCTCGCCCTGTGAGCCTGTTGTAATAATAACTACTTGGTTCGGTCTGTATTTTTTTATGTTGTCAATATTGATAAGTACGCCTTCGGGTACTTTCATATATCCGAGAAGAATTGATATTTCAACGATATTTTCCATACTTCTTCCCGAAACTGCTACTTTACGTCCGTTTTTGGCGGCAGCGTCGATAATTTGCTGCACTCTGTGCACGTTTGACGCGAAAGTAGCGACTATAATACGTTTATTACAGCCTTTGAAAATCTGTTCAAATTTTTCACCGACACTTCTTTCACTCATTGCATATCCCGGTCGTTCAACATTTGTACTGTCAGAAAGAACGGCAAGAACTCCTTCTTTTCCGAGTTCACCGAGTCTTGCAAGGTCAATCATATCTCCGACGATTGGAGTAGTATCAATTTTAAAGTCACCCATATGAATAACCGTTCCGACAGGTGTTTTGATTGCAAGAGCAGCAGAGTCTGCTATAGAATGGTTGGTGCGGACAAACTCAACAGAGAAGTTTTGTCCCGCATTAATTACGTTTCCGTACTTTGCACGAACAAGCTTTACGCTTGATAAAAGATTGTGTTCCTTTAATTTATGTTCGACAAGACCGATTGTAAGTCTTGTACCGTAAACAGGAACGTTGATAGCCTTTAGGAAATAAGGCAATCCGCCGATATGGTCCTCGTGACCGTGAGTAAGAAAAATTCCCTTGATTTTTGACCAGTTCTTTTCAAGATAGGTAATATCGTTTATTACCATATCTACACCGGGCATATCATCATCAGGGAAAGCCATACCGCAATCTACCATTATAATTTCGTTTCCGTACTCAAGGGCGGTTAAATTTTTTCCGATTTCATCAAGTCCGCCTAATGGTATGATTTTCAGTTTTTTAGCTTTTGCCACAATTTTACCTCCGTTATTTAATTTTTTCCGACCATTATTACAACAATATTATTATACCACATTTGCCTGACGATAGTCAACATAAATATGGTTACTTGATAAATTAAAGTGTTATAATATAATTATGAGAGTATAAATACTGAGTATGTCGACAAAATGTCGACAGCTTAAAAAATCACATCTGTGATGTAATTTATGATTTTTAATGAGATTAGTACCTCAAACTTTCAAGAACAAAGCAGATAAAAACATTCATAAACAATCATTAGGATGTACAATACAACCAAAAGTCAGCAAAATATATGCAACATATACAATTATTTTGCATATAATTTGTGAATGAATTTGATTGACAATGAGCGAATTTGATTGTATAATACAAATAGAAACAGTCAAAAACGTTCAAACGATAAAAGGAGGCGAGAGAATGTTACTTGAAGAAAGACTTGATGAGATAGTAAAGATAGTAAACGAAAGAGGAAGTATATCTAATCAAGAATTGGTCAAGATGTTGGGTGCATCTGAATCGACAATCAGACGAGATATAACAACTCTTGCTAATGATAACAGAGTTATACGAGTACACGGCGGTGCAATGTCGGTTGTATCGGGCGGAGGAATGGAAGATTCGGAAGTCAGTGCAAGACGTATTCAAAACAGTGATGAAAAAATCAAAATCGCAAAATATGCGGCGTCACTGATAAATGACGGCGACCTTGTATATATTGACGCAGGAACTACCACCGAATATATGATTGAGTATATAACCGCCAAGGACGCAACTTTTGTTACAAACGCTTTATCTCACGCAGTCGGTCTTGCGAGAAAAGGCTTTAAAGTATATATAATCGGCGGACTTATCAAATCGGTGACAGAGGCGATTATAGATTCCGAGGCGATTATATCACTCTCAAAATACAATTTCACAAAAGGCTTTTTCGGAACTAACGGACTGAGCAGTGACAGAGGGTTTACAACTCCCGATGTCAGAGAGGCAGATATTAAAAATTTTGCGATGAGAAGATGTGCAAAGAAATTTGTACTTTGCGATTCGTCAAAATTCAATAAAATATCAAAAGCAACTTTTGCGGCTGGCAGTGACATAACAGTAATAACGGATAAGATAACGGAAAATATTAAAGGATATAATATAAAGGAGGCTGCTCAATTATGATTTACACCATAACATTCAATCCTGCATTGGATTATATAATGGTTGTTCCGTCTTGCAGAAGCGGTGAAGTAAACCGAACGGAATCCGAAAAGATTATGGCAGGCGGAAAAGGTATTAATGTTTCGATTGTGCTGAACAATATGGGTGTCGAAAATACGGCTCTTGGCTTTATATCCGGGTTTACGGGCGGTGCGATTGAAAATATACTTGCCGATATGAATTGTAAAACCGATTTTATAAAGCTTGACAACGGTTTTTCGAGAATTAACGTGAAAATAAAATCAGACACCGAAACAGAAATAAACGGTCAGGGTCCTGATATTTCGGACAGTGCGGTAAAGAAACTTTACGAAAAACTTGACAGTTTGAATGACGGCGATACGCTGGTACTTGCCGGAAGTATTCCGTCATCGCTTTCCGATTCAATTTACTGCGAAATTATGGATTACCTTAAAGATAAAAAATTAAATATAGTCGTTGACGCAACAAAGGACTTGCTTGTGAATGTTCTTAAGTTTAAACCGTTTTTGGTAAAACCTAATAATCACGAAATAGGTGAAATATTCGGTGTTGAACTTAAGACGAGAAGTGAAGTTGTTCCGTATGCAAAGAAAATGCAGGAAATGGGTGCAAAGAATGTACTTGTTTCAATGGCAGGTGAGGGTGCGGTGTTCGTTGGTGAAAACGGAGAAGTGTACGAAAGTGAGGCACCTAAAGGTAAATTAGTGAACTCAACGGGAGCGGGCGATTCAATGGTTGCCGGTTTCCTTGCGGGATATATGGAAAAGCAGGATTTTATGTATGCACTTAAAATGGGATTATCGGCAGGCAGTGCAAGTGCATTTTCGGAAAATCTTGCGACCAAAGAAGAAATTTTAAATGTATTTAAAACAATATGAGGAGGTAAAAATTATGCGTATCACAGACTTACTTTCAAAAGAGAGTATCAGACTTGACGGAGTTTCAAGCACAAAAAAAGAAACCATTCGTGCAATGGCAGACCTTATGGAAAAGAGCGGAAAAATATCAGATAAGAATGCTTATGTAGAAGGTTTGATAAAAAGAGAGGAAGAAAGTACGACGGCAGTCGGCGAGGGTATCGCAATTCCTCATTATAAAGGCAGTGCGGTGACAAAACCCGGACTTGCGGCAATGGTAATCAAAGACGGTACTGATTTTGATTCGATAGACGGTGAGCCGGTAAAGCTTATATTTGCAATCGCCGCACCTGATACAAAAGAAAATGTACACCTTGACGTATTGAGTAAACTTTCCGTTTTGCTTATGGACGAAGATTTTTCACAAAAACTTATTAATGCAAAATCGGTAGAGGAATTTATTTCAATTATAGATGACGCGGAAACTGCAAAAGATAATGCTGAATCAGAACAGGTTACTACATCTGATAAGAAAATACTTGCAGTAACTGGATGTCCGACAGGTATAGCTCATACTTATATGGCTGCTGAGGGACTTCAAAAAGCGGCAGAAAAAGCAGGTTGTGCGATTAAAGTTGAAACAAGGGGTTCGGGCGGTGCAAAGAATGTTCTTACCGAATCTGAAATCGCAGAGGCTGATTGCATAATCGTTGCGGCAGATACAAAAGTTCCTATGGAACGTTTTAACGGTAAAAAAGTAATCGTTACACAGGTAAGTGACGGTATTTCAAAGGCTGATGAACTTATCGCAAAGGCAGTTGGCGGAAATGTTCCGATATTTACCGCAAAGGAAAGTGAAGAGGGTGTTTCGGCTAAGTCGGATAATAAAGAGGGCATGGGTCACAGAATTTATAAGCACCTTATGAGCGGTGTTTCGCATATGTTGCCGTTCGTTATAGGCGGCGGTATTCTAATTGCTATCGCATTCTTGCTTGACGACTTTACTATTGATCCGTCAAACTTCGGTATGAATACACCGATTGCGGCATTCTTTAAGACAATCGGCGGTATCGCATTCGGTTTGATGTTGCCTGTTCTTGCAGGATTTATCGCATACTCTATTGCGGACAGACCGGGTCTTGCAGTTGGTTTTGTAGGCGGTATGCTTGCCTCAACGGGTAACAGTATATTAGAATTTACAAACAGCTACTCAGGCGGAATTAACGGCTATCTTGCAAACACAGTATTCAATTCATCAGGTACAACTGTTTCGGGATTCTTGGGAGCACTTGTTGCCGGTTTTGTTGCAGGATATATTGTACTATTGCTAAGAAAGATATTCTCAAAACTTCCTGAAAGTCTTGAGGGAATTAAACCGACATTGTTGTATCCTGTACTTGGCGTATTTATTATGGGTGCATTGATGTTGTTCGTATTCAATCCGATTATCGGTGTTATAAACGACGCACTTGCAAACCTACTAAACAGTATGGGTTCAGTATCAAAAGTTATTCTTGGTATTGTTCTCGGAGGTATGATGGCAATTGATATGGGCGGTCCTATAAATAAGGCGGCATATGTATTCGGTACAATGTCAATCGCAAACGGCAACTATGATATAATGGCGGCTGTTATGGTTGGCGGTATGGTACCACCTATCGGTATTGCACTTGCAACAACATTCTTTAAAAATCGTTTTTCAAAATCGGAACGTCAGTCGGGTATTACAAACTATGTTATGGGCTTGGCATTCATCACAGAGGGTGCAATTCCATTTGCGGCAGCCGATCCGCTGCACGTAATACCGGCAACAGCTGTCGGTGCGGCAGTAGCAGGTGCATTGTCAATGGTATTCGGATGTACATTGATGGCTCCTCACGGCGGTATATTCGTATTCCCTGTTGTAGGTAACTGGCCTATGTACTTGGTAGCATTAGCGGCAGGTTCGGTTATTACAATGTTTATGCTTGCACTTTTAAAGAAACCTGTATACAAAGAAAATTAATATATAAAGGAGATAAGTATTATGAAAGAATTTAACTACACAATCACAGATCCACAAGGTATTCACGCTCGTCCTGCGGGTGTGCTTGTAAAAGAGGCGGCAAAATATCAGTCAACAATCACTCTTGAAAAAGACGGTAAGACAGGTGACGCAAAGAGAATATTTGCTGTAATGGGTTTGGCGGCAAAGTGCGGTAATACACTTAACGTAAAAGTTGAAGGCCCGGACGAGGACGAAGCTGCAAAGGCTTTGGAAGAATTTTTTAAGGCAAATCTATAATGTTAAAAATGGTGTTGCGAAAGCAACACCATTTTTTTGTCTATATGTGAAATTTTTTTGATAATGTCAAAACAAGTTCTTTGCCGTCATATAACACAAGAGTTATAAAAGAAATTATGCTCAGTGCAATACATATAACCGACGGAATAAGAATTTTTGTGACACCTGTTATGCACAATATAAACGGTGCAAGTCCGAAAAATATACATATCACAAATGAGAACACATAATCGGGCATTTTAATTTTTAAAATCTTTGTTGCCACGAACAATCCGAGCATTGCCCATGAAAATATTATCGGTATAACGTAATCGACCGACCAGCCGTGCCAACCTGTAAACTTATCCCATATTACGCACAATATTGATATTATAACAGCCTCTGCGGCGATATTCTGCGATATGACTTGGCGTTTCTTGATACATATATTTGTCGTAAGCCAAAAGCATATGACACCGAAAAGTACAAACAACGACCAATGACCGCTTTGGGGAAGAAGTATGTTTACGGCAATGCTTATTATCGAAAGTGACGAAGTGACAAGAATTGCAAATTTAAAAATCTTTTCATATTTTTCGTAAAATGATTGTACTTTCGGAAATTCGTAAGGTGTACTTTCGCCTGTCAGCTTGTTTTGACACAGCGGACAACGCTCAAATTCACCACGCACATCAATTTTACATTTATCACAATGTTTCATTTAATCATTCCTTTCATCGTCGTGTATGTTGGAAGTCAGTTCAACGTCAATACCTCTTGAAGTCAATTCACGGAAAAACCTCATTTCGATATCCGAGCTGATAAATTGAGAAGTAAATCCCAAAGTCAGCTTACCGTCAAACGAGCAAGAACATAATTGAAGTTTGTCGGTGCTGATATACACGTCAAAGCATTTTATAAACTTATTCATATTTTCGGGCATTTTAACTATTCCTACATTTGAAAAAGTTGCCGTGACGGCTCTGCCCGACATTCTGTATGCTATTCTCAAAAAGAAATCTTTCACGACAAGCGGTACAATTCTTGTTATGACATTGTGTTCAACAGCTGAATATGTGTCGATAGTGCCGAGAAGTTTTTCTGCTTTAAGCTTGCTTTTTAGTTGAGTGTTTATAACGTCAACCATTGTTTCAAAATCTTCACCGTGCTTTTTTATGTCATACTGAATATATGTCAGACAGAAAAAGTTTCTTGCCGAAACGGATGGGAAGAAGTTGCGAAGATTTACCGGTATCAGTATTGTAATCGGTTTCTTGCCTTTTGAACGCACAGGCATTTCGTCTATGATTGATTTTACAAGCACAGCAGACAAAAACGCAGTTAAAGTTGCATTGTATTTGTGAGATTCTTCAAGTACTTTCTTTACGGCAACCATACCGTTTATGACTTTTAATTTGTCGTCGGGATATTTGCGTCCTACAATTTTGTATGCAACAGGGTTATTTTCTTGCTTTGAAGAAATTTTGCCGGAATAGTATTTTGAAAAACTGTCATCACTTTTTTGTGTGCTTGATGCGTCATAATCAACTCCGCTGTCTTCAACATTTTCCGCAAGTGTAAGGTAGTTTGATACAAGTGTTTTAAGAAAATTCATCGCACCTGTGCCGTCTGTCAAAACGTGAAAAACTTCGAGATTTATTCTGTTTCTGTAGTAAGTCACTTCAAATAAAAGCTTGTGATTATTCCTCTGGTATATAAGCGAACATGGGATTTTATATTCTTCGCGTACAATCGGTTTTATATCCGATTCCTCAAGGTAATACCAAAAAAGTCCGCGCCTTAATATACTTTTGAAAATATCAAATTCCTCCAATGTATCTTCGGTGGCTTTTTGCAAAAGGTCTTTGTTTACTGTTTTGTATAATTCGCAAGAAAATCTGAATACCTGCGTATCTTTTTTTGACTGCGCCGCCGGAAATATCTTGGCGGCATTGTCAAGTTTATTCCATTCACTTTTCATAAATGTAACCTCATTTCTTATGTCTGTTTTATTATATCACAGTTCAAAAATAATAAAAAGTGTTTTCGACAAAGGTTATCAAAATTTAACAAAGGAAATTTATTACAAATAATAGAAATATAAAAAGATAACATTTATATACAGGAGGAAGAAATATGGAGTTAATGTTAATGGGCAGGTACAGATTGCTGATTATAAAAATTTTCGGCGAACTTGACCAGCATAAAGCGTCGTCAGTAAGAGAAAATGCGGACAGGGAACTTGGCAGAACGGGGGCAGTTAATGTCGCGTTTAATTTTGAAAATGTGACTTTTATGGACTCGTCGGGTATCGGCGTTATTATGGGACGATACAAGACGGTTACGGCACTCGGCGGAAAGGTTATCATATACGGTGCGTCTGATGCGGTAAACAGACTGATTGAAATGTCGGGTATAAAGAGTATCGTAACGGTAGCCGACAACCTTGAAAACGGTGTAAAGGAGGCGGGCATTGATGTACAGTAACATTATGGAAATAAAATTTCCGAACAAAAGCGACAATGAAAGATTTGCAAGGTCGGTTGCGGCGGCTTTTGTGCTTGAACTCGACCCGACAGTAGATCAAATTTCAGAAATAAAAACGGCTGTTTCGGAGGCAGTTACAAATGCGATAATTCACGGCTATGATGAAAAAGACGGAATTGTAACGATGTCAGGAAGTATAGAGGACGATACGGTGACTTTTTCCGTATCTGATGACGGAGTGGGAATACCGGATATTTCAAGAGCGAGAGAACCGCTTTTTACAGGTAAACCCGAAATGGAACGCAGCGGAATGGGCTTTACGATAATGGAAACGTTTATGGACAGTATCGAAGTCCAAAGTGAAGTAGGAAAAGGCACACGCATTACTATGACAAAAAAGTTAAAGTAGGTGATGTGTTATGCGAGATAATACTGCTTTGATTGAACGCGTGCGAGAGGGGGACAAGCAGGCAGAAAACAGAATGGTGGAAGAAAATATGGGCCTTGTATACAGTATTGCAAGACGATTTTTAAATCGCGGATATGATGCGGAAGATTTGACGCAAATCGGCGCGATAGGACTTATAAAGGCCGTAAAGAAATTCAATCCCGAATTTAATGTGCAATTTTCTACATACGCAGTACCGATGATAACAGGTGAAATAAAACGTTTTTTGCGTGATGACGGTGCCGTTAAAATAAGCAGAACGTTAAAGGAAAATGCAATGAAAGGCTGGCGGTGTGAAGAACTGTTAAGACGAAAACTGAACAGACAGCCGACAATAAACGAAATTTCAAAAGAAAGCGGAATTGATGCCGAAAGTCTTATCGAGGCGTTCGAGGCGGCAACACCGCCCGAAAGTATTTATGAAAGTGTTTACGATAACGGTGATAAAGAAATTCGCTTGCTTGATACGATTACCGGTGAAGAAATTGAGGACGGAGTTATAAATAAAGTTATGATTGACGATATTTTGAGCCGTCTTACAGAACGTGAAAAAGAAATAATTCTGCTTAGATATTTCAGAGGCAAAACACAATCTGAGATTGCCAAGATAATCGGAGTGTCGCAGGTGCAGATTTCAAGAATTGAGAAAAAAGCAATAGAACGTATAAGAGGAGAAATGCCATAGAAAAACGCACTCTGTAAAGAGTGCGTCAGCGTGTAGACAAAAGTGTCTACACGCTGGCAGAGGTCGAAAAATTAGCTCGGATTTTGCGAAAATGAACTCGTCGGCGTACGTTTGTACGTTAGAGTTTATTTTCACAAAAAGTGCACAGGCAAGCCGTATATCGAAGATAGGCTTGCCTGTTGCTTTTTATAGCTATAAATTAAACTTTAAAATATAAAAATAATATATTGCACGTTCCGGACAATTTGTCGACAGTCTGACGCACTCTGTAAAGAGTGCGTTTTTTTATATTTTATCGTCTGTCTGCCGGTGTTGTTGCAGTCGGTGTGTCTGTTGAAACAGGTGTGACAGTTGCAATTGGTGTATCAGTTGCGGTTGGTGTACCTGTAACTGTAGGAACATCTGTCGGTGACGCAACCGGTTTTGTCAAAACGATTTGAGATACAAGTGAAATCGGTTGACTTCCTATGTTCCATACGAATGCTTTCAGCATTTGTGAATCATCGTGTGCGCTTACAGAAACAGGTTCTGTGTACGGAACAGCTTTTAAACCTATAAGAATGTTATTTTCGTCAAATTCGGCTACGTATAAAATAGGTGTATCTGTTGTTTCGATTTTTTTGTCAACAGATATAGTATAAGTTCCGTCATCTTTAGGTGTGATTTTCGATTCGTATGCTATAACAGGTTTCGGTACTTCCGTAACGGTCGGTGTTTCTGTAGGAACAGGTGATTCTGTAACAGTCGGTGTTTCTGTAACAGTCGGTGTTTCTGTAACAATCGGTGTTTCAGTTGGTTTAGGTGCAGTTATAATTGTTATAAATGATTCAACTCCGTTCATTAAATTTGTAGTATACTCGGCACACAAATTACCGTCTTTGACTGTGAGACCGAACAAATATGTTTTTGAAATGTCGGGAATTTCCGTATATTCATATATTTCTTTTGCTGTATTTGTTTTTGCGTCAAATTCAAAAACTTTATTCGGTGAGTTAAAATACAATTTTCCGCTATAAGCAACAGTAACATTAAAATGTGATGAATATGCAGATTTATTATCACCGTATACGCACCAATAATATTTTGAAGTATCCTTATAAACTGGTGTAAAAGTATTTGTCGATAAATCTAAAGCGGAAAGTTCATTTTTATCATTGAAACAATAGATTTTTCCATCTAAAAAACTTACAGATCCTGATACGTTATGAATAATTGAATCTTTATAAGTGTCATCTTCTGCTGTTATAACCGGTTCACCATACCAAGTGTTTACGTTCCAAGTGCGGTGAATATCTTGTGCTTCAACATATGATCCGCCGTTTGAATTTGATACCGAAGAGGCTGAAACAGCTTTCAATTCTTCATCGCTCAAAAGAAAATATGTGTGATTTGCAAGTGATGATAAATTCGGTGTAGGGTCATCTGAAGTTAAATCTAAGTTGTACCACTTACCGTCTGCTTTTACTTTGTTCCACATATGATTGCACGCATCACTCGGAACTGTTGTACATTCTATTTCAAAATATTTATTCATAACGTACATAAATAAATATGAATATCCTTGACATACGCACTTCTTATCTCTTACCGCAGTGTAAAGAGTACGATTTTGATAAGTTGTATCATATTCATAGTGTGATGTGATATAATCATGAACAAAAAGTACTTTTTCAACGTCTGTTGCATCTGTCGGAACTGATGCTGAAATTTTGTCACATTCATCATCAATCAATTTTTGAGCTTCCTTTATTTCGTCTTTTTCCATAGTGAAAGGGTCTTTGATTATTATTTCCGAAATTGTCTGACCGTCTTCTGATTTATAAGAAAAAAATTTTCCTTGTAAATCAACGTAAAATAATTCGGGATGCTCATATTGTATTGCTTTAGGTAAAGAATCAATAAGTTCTTGAATGTTACCCAAAGGAATGTTGTATTTTTGAATATCGGATTCCGTTTTTAGGTTATTTAAGTCTGAAATAATATCTTCAACCGCCGATTTTTCATTTTCGGAAATTTTAACCGAAGTATCGGCGAACATTGTAATTTCTTCATTATTAAAATATCCGCTGTAAGTGTCCTCCGCTATTGCGATTGACGGCGTTATAAGTACTGTCACTATAAGCAAGCATATAAATTTTTTTATATTTTTCATGATACCATCTCCTAAAAATAACTTTTTATATAATACATTATATAACTGATTATACAAAAAGTCAATAAAAACACAAAGCAAGTGCAAGTATTATGTAGAAATTGCACAAATAAATGAATATAATTTAGCATTTTGCACATTGCTCTGTGCGTAGAATTAAATTAAAATTAGTCTTGACAAACTTTTTTAGGTGTGTTACAATATTTACAACGAGCAAAGGTGTTTCGTCCTCATAGGATAGAAGCACCTTTTTTGCATATTAGGACGATTTATATATTATATAGTATTGAAATTAGAAAGGAAAGTTCGTTATGTTGACAAAACAAGATATTTTCGATTTGGTTGAAGAAGAGGACGTAAGATTTATTCGTCTGCAATTTACGGATATGCTTGGAACAATGCGTAATCTTGCGATTACAACTTCAAGACTTGAGGACGCACTTGATAATCTTTGTATGTTTGACGGTTCGTCAATTATGGGATTTGTCGGTGTTGAGGAAAGTGATTTATATTTACATCCCGACTTTGACACATTTGAAATTTTCCCTTGGCGACCGCATCAAGGAAAGGTCGCAAGACTTATATGCGATGTTTATAAGCCTGACGGTACACGTCTTGAAAGTGACCCGAGATATATTCTGCAAACGGTTATTAAAGAAGCGGAAGAAATGGGTTACAAATTTAATGTGGGACCTGAATGTGAATTCTTCCTATTTAATACGGACGAACGCGGTAATCCAACGACAGAGCCGCATGACAATGCGGGTTATTTTGACTTGGCACCGCTTGATAACGGCGAAAACTGCCGCCGTGAAATATGTCTTACGCTTGAAGATATGGGATATAAAATCGAGGCGTCACATCACGAAATGGCACCGGGTCAGCACGAGATTACATTCAGATATGACGACGCATTAAAAACCGCGGACAGAATTGTTACATTCAGAACTGTTGTAAAAACTATTGCAAAACGTAACGGACTTCACGCAACATTTATGCCGAAACCTATTGCGGGAGTAAGCGGTAGCGGAATGCACCTTACAATGTCGCTTGAAAAGGACGGTAAAAATGTTTTCTATAATGAAAATGATCCGTCAAAGCTTTCCGATACGGCACATAAATTTACGGCAGGATTATTAAAATATACACCGGATATGGCGTGCTTTACAAATCCAACGGTAAATTCATATAAGAGATTTATACCGGGATATGAGGCACCTTGCTATATTTCTTGGTCGGAAAGCAACAGAAGTTTGCTTGTAAGAGTACCGTCATCGAAAAAGCCCGGTGACGCAAGAATTGAACTTCGTTCACCCGATCCTACAGCTAATCCGTATCTTGCACTTGCGGCTTGCCTTAAAGCCGGTTTGAAAGGCATAAAAGATAATGAAACACTTCCGCCGAGTATTGACGTTAATATCTACAATCTTTCGGATAAAGAACGTGAGGCACTCGGAGTCAAGAGTTTGCCGATAAGTCTTAACGAGGCGATTAAAATTGCAAGAAAGTCCGAATTTATCAGTGAATTGCTTGGTGATAAATTCGCGTCAAGCTATTTTGAAGCTAAGGAAGAAGAATACGGAGAATATCGTCGTACCATAAATCAGTGGGAAATTGAAAAATATTTAATTGCTTATTAATTAAAAACAATTTCCTAAAAAGGAGGGACGGCGGTGGACAGAGTAGTATTGGCTTTTTCAAAAGACGAAACAGCCAACAAAATAAAAATGATGCTTGACGGCAGTGGCTATGATGTTTACACTGTCTGTCACTCAAAAGCAGAACTTTTAAGAACTGTAGCCGATATGGACGAAGTGCTTATAATTATGGGATATAAACTTCCTGACGGAACTGTCGATGATGTTTATGACGACCTTATGGAAGGTCAGAAACTTATGAGCATAGTCAAAGCCGAAAGGCAGAGCAGTATATATAATCAAGATATTTTTGTTGTAACACTTCCTTTGAACAGACAGCTTTTAATAAATTCCGTAGAAACTTTTGTCGGAATTATCGAAAGAAGAAAGCACAGAGCAAAACGTACACCGGAAGAAGAAAAGATAATTCGTGATGCAAAAGCATATCTTATGGAAATACACAGAATGTCGGAGGAACAGGCACATCGATTTATACAAAAAAGAAGTATGGATACAGGTGCGAAGTTTATTGATACGGCAAGAATGATTTTAAATATTTAATGGAGATGAAGTAAATGCAGACATTTAAGTTTTCAAAAATGCACGGTGCAGGAAACGATTACATATATGTAAATTGTTTTAAGGAGAAAGTCGAGAATATAAACGAAACGGCTAAAGCCGTAAGTGACAGACATTTCGGTATCGGTTCGGACGGACTTGTTTTGATATGCCCGTCTGATGTGGCTGATTTCAGAATGGATATGTACAACAGTGACGGCTCACAAGCTGAAATGTGCGGAAACGCAACGCGTTGTGTCGGTAAGTATGTGTACGACAGAGGTCTTACAGACAAGACACAGATTACTCTTGAAACGTTGGCGGGTATAAAAATTCTTGACCTAAATGTTAAAGACGGCGAAGTGCAGACTGTTCGCGTAAATATGGGCAGTCCGGAACTTGTTCCGAAAAATATTCCGATTGACTCAAATCTTGACAGATTTATAAGTGAAGATGTTGAAGTTGACGGAAAGGTCTATAAAGTTACAGGCGTGTCAATGGGTAATCCTCATGCGGTTACATTTATTGACGATACGGACAGTCTTGAAATAGAAAAAATCGGACCTAAGTTTGAAACGCATAAATTGTTCCCAAAGAAAATCAATACAGAATTTGCACAGATAGTTGACAGAAACACTATAAAAATGCGTGTTTGGGAACGCGGTGCAGGTGAAACACTTGCCTGCGGTACAGGTGCTTGTGCAACAATGGTTGCGGCAAATTTAAACGGTCTTGTTGATGATGAGGCTGACCTTGTACTTTTGGGCGGTACACTTCATATTAAGTGGGATAAAAATGAAAATAAAGTATATATGACAGGTCCGGCAAAGTTTGTATTTGACGGAACAATAACTATATAAGAGCCTGTCGACAAAATGTCGACAGCTCCAAACTGATAAATTTGAACATAGAACAGAAAGGAACAAATAAAAATGGCAAAGGTAAATGACAATTATTTAAAACTACCGGGAAGTTACTTATTTTCAACAGTCGCAAAAAAGGCGGCTGCATATACAGAGGCAAATCCAGACAAAGAAGTTATCAAGATGAGCATAGGCGACGTTACAAAGCCGTTGGCTCCTGCGGTAATTGAGGCAATGCACAAGGCAGTTGACGAAATGGGTACGGCAGAGGGATTTCACGGCTACGGTCCTGAGCAAGGTTATGATTTCTTGAGAAACAAGATTGTTGAAAAGGATTATGCGGCAAGAGGTATTGACGTAAAGGCTGATGAAATATTCGTTTCAGACGGTGCAAAATCAGACTGCGGAAATATCGGAGATATTTTCTCTGTTGACAATAAAGTTGCAGTTTGCGATCCTGTTTATCCTGTGTACGTTGATACGAATGCTATGGCAGGCAGAGCAGGTGACTTTACAGACGGTAAATGGAATAATCTTGTATATATGCCTTGCAAGGAAGAAAACGGATTTATGCCTCAGCTTCCGGAAGAAAAGGTTGATATAATTTATCTTTGTTTCCCAAATAACCCAATCGGTGTTGCGGCAACAAGAGAACAGCTTAAACCGTGGGTTGAATATGCAAAGAAGAATGACGCGGTTATTCTTTACGACAGTGCGTATGAGGCATTTATTACAGACCCTGACGTACCGCACAGCATTTATGAAATTGAGGGTGCAAAAGAAGTTGCGATTGAATTCAGAAGCTTTTCAAAGACAGCCGGATTTACGGGTACAAGATGTGCATACACTGTTGTACCGCACGAATTAAAGGTTGACGGAGTTGAACTTAACGGATTGTGGAACAGACGTCAATGCACAAAGTTTAACGGTGTACCGTATGTAATTCAACGTGCGGCAGAGGCTGTTTATACAGACGAGGGATATAAACAGACAAGAGAGGCTGTTGCATATTATCTTGAAAATGCGAAAATTATCCGCGAATCGCTTACAGAGGCAGGCTTTACGGTTTACGGCGGCGTGAATGCTCCGTACATTTGGGCAAAGACACCAAACGGTATGAAATCATGGGATTTCTTTGACAAATTACTTGAAGAAACAGGTGTTGTAACAACACCGGGTTCGGGTTTTGGACCGAGCGGTGAGGGATACGTAAGATTTACAGCATTCTCAACTAAGGAAAATACCATAAAAGCAATGGAAAAAATCAAAGCAATTTTGTAAAATATTTAGTAGACAAAACAAAAATAATGTGCTATAATAAGTTTACACAGGATAACAAAATAATTTTTTGACGAAACAAAGGCGTTTCGATCGGTACATATCAATTTATGGATTGGTATGTTCTGATTGAAACGTCTTTTTTGTTCGGCGGAATACAGCGAAAGGATTGAAAAAAATGGAGTATAATGGATTACCCGAAAAACAGGGCCTTTATGACCCGCAATTTGAGCATGATGCCTGCGGAATCGGTTTTATTGCAAATATAAAAGGAAAAACTTCTCACGGCATTATTAATCAGGCAATTCAGATATTGAAAAACCTTGCACACAGAGGCGGTGTCGGCAGTGAGCCTGATACAGGTGACGGTGCCGGTATTTTAATTCAAATGCCTCATGCCTTCATGAAAAAGGTTTGTAAGAATGAAGGGATTAAGCTACCTAAAAAGGGTGATTACGGCGTTGGTATGCTGTTTTTATCGCCGGATAAGGATACAAGAGAAGAAAGTCTTGAAAGACTTACAAAGATTATTGACGGCGAAGAACAGAAACTTCTCGGTATAAGAGAAGTGCCTGTTTATGACGTATGTATCGGTAACAGTGCCAGAGAGGCAATGCCGCATATCGTGCAGGTGTTTATCGGCAAAGGTGACGAAAGCCTTGATGCAGATTCATTTGAAAGAAAGCTTTATATTATCGGCAAGCTTGCAGAAAAGGAAATCAGAAAGAGCGGTCTTGACAACTATTTCTATTTCGCATCACTATCTGCAAGAACGGTTGTATATAAAGGTATGCTTACACCTGACCAAGTTAATGAATTTTACCTTGACCTTAAAGATGTGGATATGGAAACGGCAATCGCACTTGTGCACTCACGTTTCTCAACCAACACATTCCCGTCATGGGAAAGAGCGCATCCGAACAGATACATTATCCATAACGGCGAAATCAACACTATCCGCGGTAATGTAAACTGGGTTAAGGCAAGAGAAAGAATGTTCGCGACACCTGAATTTGAGGGTGATATGGATAAGATTTTGCCTGTTATCAATGAGGACGGTTCTGACTCCGCAATGCTTGATAACTATTTGCAGTTCCTACATCTTTCGGGATTCTCACTTCCGAGAGCCGTAATGATGACAATTCCTGAACCTTGGGAAAATAATGCGGATATGGATCCTGCAATGAAAGCGTTTTATGAGTATCACTCATGTATCACAGAGCCTTGGGACGGTCCTGCGGCTGTTGCATTTACAGACGGACGTTATGTCGGTGCAACGCTTGACAGAAACGGTCTGAGACCTGCTCGTTACTACTTGACCTCTGACGATATGATTATTCTTTCATCGGAAGTCGGTGTAACAGATGTTGACGAGTCTACTATTATAAAGAAAGAACGTCTGCATCCGGGTAAAATGCTCCTTATCGATACAGAAAAGGGCAAGATTATTTCAGACGAAGAAATTAAAAAGGAAGAGGCGCTTCACAAGCCATATGCAGAGTGGGTAAAGAAAACCCTTGTTGAGCTTGACAATCTTCCTCTTAATACAGATAAAAAGGGCGACACATGGCACGATTTGGTGCATAAATTAAAGGACGACGCAAAAGGCAATGTCAACGAACATTTGCTTTTGAAGAACTTTATCGTTCTTGAAAATATGTTTGTAAATCGCGAAAACAGTGTGGACAAACTTTCATTGCTTACACGTCAAAAGGCATTCGGCTATACTTGGGAGGACGTTAACACAACGATTAAATCAATCGTTGAAAAGGCTGACGATCCAATCGGTGCAATGGGTGCGGATATTCCGCTTGCGGTATTGTCGGAAAAACCGCAGCTTTTGTATAACTACTTCAAACAACTGTTTGCACAGGTAACAAACCCTCCTATTGACGCAATTCGTGAGCAGATTGTTACTTCAACATACACACTTTTCGGTTGTGAACAAAACCTTTTGACATCATCTGAATTGAACTGTCGTAAGGTCAGAGCATTAAGCCCTATTTTAACAAACGAAGAACTTGAAAAATTAAGAAACATTGACCTTGAAGGATTTAAGTCAATAACAATTCCGTCATTGTTTAACGTAAAACAGGAAAACGATATGGAAACCGCCATGGATACAATATTCGAGGCGGCTGATATAGCAATCGAAAACGGATACAACATAATCATACTTTCGGATAAGGGAGTAGATAAAGATAAAGCACCTATTCCTGCACTTCTTGTTGCATCCGGACTTCATCATCACCTTATCAGAAAAGGTACAAGAATGAAAGTATCTATCGTTCTTGAATCGGGCGAACCGAGAGAAGTACACCATTTCGCATGTCTTGTAGGTTACGGCGTAAACGGTATCAATCCGTATATGGCATATGAGGCTATTAAGGAGCTTTCAGACGAAAAACTTCTTGAATATTCATATGAGGACGGCGTAAAGAGATTTAACAAGGCTTGTACAAAGGGCATTGTTAAGATTATGTCTAAAATGGGTATCTCAACAATTCAGTCATATCAAGGCGCACAGATATTTGAAGCACTCGGTATATCTGAAAGCGTTGTAAACAAATACTTTACAGGTACAACAACAAGAATAGGCGGAATGGGTATTGAGCATATCCAAAAGGAAGTGCTTTTAAGACACGCAGAGGCTTTTGATAAAGTAAACGGTAAAAAGGCACTTAAAACAGGCGGTGACTATAAGTGGAGAGCAAAGGGCGAATACCATATGTTCAACCCTGAGTCAATCTACAAATTACAAATGGCTTGTCGTACAGGTAACTACAAGCTTTATAAAGAATATGCAAAGGAAATGGACGAACACCAGCAACATCAATGCACAATTCGCGGTATGCTTGATATTAAGACGATTGATAAGCCAATCGCAATAGATCAGGTTGAAAGCGTGGAAAGCATTGTTAAGCGTTTCAAGACCGGTGCTATGTCATACGGTTCGATTTCACAGGAAGCACACGAATGTCTTGCAATCGCCATGAACAGACTTGGCGGTAAGTCAAACAGCGGTGAGGGCGGTGAAAACCCTGAAAGATATATTCCTGATGAAAACGGTGACAGCCGCAGCAGTGCTATTAAGCAAGTTGCATCGGGACGTTTCGGTGTTCATATTCACTACTTGCAGAATGCAAAAGAAATTCAGATTAAAATGGCACAAGGTGCTAAACCGGGTGAGGGCGGACATCTTCCAGGCGGTAAAGTATATCCTTGGATTGCAAAGGCAAGACATTCAACTCCGGGTGTCGGCTTGATTTCGCCACCTCCGCATCACGATATATATTCAATCGAAGATTTGGCACAGCTAATTCATGACCTTAAAAATGCAAACCGTGACGCAAGAGTAACAGTTAAACTTGTTTCTGAAGCAGGTGTCGGTACTATTGCAGTCGGTGTTGCAAAGGGCAGAGCAGATGTTATTTTGGTATCGGGCTATGACGGCGGTACAGGTGCCGCACCAAAGACAAGTGTACGTCACGCAGGTTTGCCTTGGGAACTTGGTGTTGCCGAAACACATCAGGCACTTTTGATGAACAATCTAAGAAACAGAGTTGTAATCGAAACAGACGGTAAACTTTTGACAGGTCGTGACGTTGCGGTAGCGGCACTTTTGGGAGCAGAGGAATTTGGTTTTGCGACAGGTCCGCTAATCTCAATCGGTTGTGTAATGATGAGAGTATGTAACCTTGATACTTGTCCTGTCGGTGTTGCCACACAAAATCCTAAATTGAGAAAGCGTTTCTGCGGTAAGCCTGAATTTGTTGAAAACTTTATGCGTTTCATTGCACAGGATTTGAGAGAGTGGATGGCTAAAATTGGTGTTAAGACAGTTGACGAAATGATTGGTCACGTTGAAAGACTTAGCCAAAAGACTGTTTCGGGTAACTGGAAAGCAAAAGAAGTAGATTTGTCATCACTATTGTATCAACCGAAAATCTGTTCAAACGATTATGAGAGATACCATAATGAAATGCAGGATCACGAGCTTTACAAAACTCTTGATATGAACACATTATTGAAACTTTGCGAACCGGCGATTAAAGACGGTAAGAAGATTGAGGCAAAACTTGAAATCACAAATATCAATCGTGTAACAGGTACAATTCTTTCATCTGAAATCGCAAGAGCACACGGAGAGGAAGGACTTCCTGAAGACAGCATTAAATTGAACTTTGTCGGAAGTGCAGGTCAGAGTTTCGGTGCATTCTTGGCACCGGGTGTTACAATGAAACTTGAGGGTGACAGTAACGACTATATCGGTAAAGGTCTTTCCGGCGGTAAGATAATTGTTGTACCGCGTAAAGAGGCTAAATTTGTTCCGAGTGAAAACGTTATTATCGGTAATGTTGCATTCTACGGTGCTATTAAAGGTGAGGCATATATCAGAGGTACGGCAGGCGAACGTTTCTGCGTAAGAAATTCGGGTATGACTGCGGTTGTCGAGGGTATCGGCGACCATGGCTGCGAATATATGACAGGCGGTTGCGTTGCCGTAATCGGTAAGACAGGCAGAAACTTTGCGGCAGGTATGTCCGGCGGTATTGCATATGTATATAACAAGGACGGTTCACTTGACAAAAACTGCAACAAGGAACTTGTGGGACTTGAAACATTGTCAGACAAGGATATTGCAAAGCTAAAGGAAATGCTTGAAAATCACGTTAAATATACGGGCAGTGACGTTGCGGAAAATATGCTTAATAACTGGTCGGAAGAAGTAAAGAATTTTGTTAAGGTAATTCCGAACGACTATAAGAAAGTTATAACTGTTCTTGATGAAGAACTTGAAAAGGGAACAGACAGAGATGAGGCAATGCTTATTGCATTTGAAAATGTAACGGGCAAAAAAGTAGAAATAGCGTAATAAGTTTGATATATCGTTCGGGCTTATACAGTCCGAACGGTAACTCTTACAGAAAGGATTTAAAATCATGGGAAAACCAACAGGATTTTTAGAATATCAAAGACAACTTCCTAAGGACAGACCTCCAAAGGAAAGAATGAAAGATTGGGACGAATTCCATACACATTTTGACCTTGCTCAGTTGCAGCTTCAAGGTGCAAGATGTATGGACTGCGGTGTACCGTTTTGTCACACAGGTAAGCAAATCGGAAGAACGTCAATCGGCTGTCCTTTAAATAACCTTATACCGGAATGGAACGACCTTGTATACAGAGGTGATATGGACGAGGCATACAGACGTCTTTCGCTTACAAACAACTTCCCTGAATTTACGGGCAGAGTATGTCCGGCACTTTGCGAGGGCTCTTGTACACTCGGTATGCACGACCCTGCCGTTACGATTAGAAATATAGAGTGCCATATTATAGATACAATGTTTGCGGAGAATAAAGTAAAGCCGAGATTACCTGAAAAGTCAACTGAAAAACGTGTCGCGGTAGTCGGCAGCGGTCCGTCGGGATTGGCTTGCGCAGACCAGCTTAATCAAATGGGTCACAGAGTTACTGTATTTGAAAGAGCCGACAGAGCAGGCGGACTTTTGATGTACGGTATTCCGAATATGAAACTTGACAAGAAAGTCGTAAACCGCAGAGTTGAACTTATGGAAAAAGAGGGCGTTGTATTTAAACTTGACACCGAAATCGGTAAAAATTATCCGGCAGTTAAACTTGTAAATGAATTTGACGCGGTTGTACTTTGCACAGGTTCGACAAAACCGAGAATGCTTACTTGCGAAGGTGCGGACTTAAAGGGTGTACATTATGCGGTTGATTTCCTAAAGGCTAATACAAAGAGTTTGCTTGACTCAAATCTTGAAGACAGAATGTTCATAAGTGCCGAAGGCAAAAACGTAATTGTTGTCGGCGGCGGTGATACGGGTACAGACTGCGTGGGTACATCAATCAGACATGGCTGCAAAAGCGTTACACAGCTTGAAATTATGCCTGAACTTTCAGAGGAAAGAATGCCAAATAATCCGTGGCCGGAGTGGCCGAGAATCAAAAAGACCGATTACGGTCAGGAGGAGGCTATCGAGCTTTACGGCAAAGACCCAAGAGAGTATCTTACAACGGTTACAAAAATCGAGGGTGACGATATGGGCAATGTAAAGGCTGTTCATACCGTTGAGGTTGATTGGTCAACAGGTGCTCCTGTTCCTGTTAAGGGTACTGAACAGGTAAGACCTTGCGAACTTGTTCTTATTGCAATGGGATTTTTAGGACCTGAACAGGAACTTTTAAAACAGCTTACTCTTGATGTTGACGGAAGAAGCAACATTCTTGCCAAGGAAGAGGACCACAAGACAAGTCTTAGAGGCGTGTTTGCGGCAGGTGACTGTCGCAGAGGTCAGAGTCTTGTTGTATGGGCAATCAGAGAGGGCAGACAGGCGGCTGACGCAGTGGATAAATTCCTGATGAAATAAGTAATACGCGAAAACAGACAAAATTCTTGCGATTTTGTCTGTTTTTTTAATGCGTTTTTTAAAATACACAGTTTTTCTCTTGAAATTCCCTATAGAAAATGGTAAAATAAAATTAATACATATATATAGAGACTGTCGACATAATGCCGACAGCTCCAAAAATCGTATCTTACGATGTAATTTTTGAGTGTTTAAAGTAGACAAAACCGAAACGGTTTTATCTAATATGATAGAATGGAATGAAAACTATGAATAAGCTAAGAAAACTCAACAGTAAATATATGTTTCTGATTCTTGTGTTTATTATTTGTTTTATAGGTTTGTTTGTGTATCTAAAAGGAGATATGTACAAATGCAAAATACTTTCGGAAGATGAATTTGCAACTTTGAAGACGTGGACCGTTGAAAAAGATAATTCAAAAGTGATTTTACCTTGTGGGTTTAAATATACGGGAGAACCGATTGTATTGACGAAGAAGATTGACAAAGTGAATGCGTTTGATGATTCGCAGTATTTAATGGTTATGTCGAGGTATTTTGATTATACCGTTTATTTGGATGACACAAAGGTTTTTGATTTGACCACTCCTCAAAACGGCTTTTCAAAAACTATGGGTACACAGCTTAGGCTTGTCAGAATCGGAAAAGATTTAAACGGAAAAACGATAAAATTGGAAATACGACCTCTTTTGGAAGATCATATACAGTATTCCGTTGTGCCTATGATGATAGGCAACAGGTCGGATATAATATGGCATATATTAAAATCCGAGCAGTCGGAAGTTATTACAGCTGTATTAATTATAATATTCGGTTTTGTACTCTTGCTGTTGGCAATGATAATACGGTGCAGTGAGTATGAGGATGACGAGAGCAGTAAAATGTTTTACCTTGGTATGATTTCTGTGATATGCGGAATATATCTTGCCTGTCAGTTTAAAGTGTCGCATATTATTGCACCTAACGGGTATCTGCCGTATTATTTTGAATTTACGTCATTAATGCTTATCAGTGTAGCTGTATCGTTATTTATACAAACTAACGTGGATGGCGTTATTAAAAAATTGTATACCTCAATGTCATGCATATTTGTTTTGAATGTGCTCGTACAGACGTTTTTGAATTTTGTATTAAAAATCGATTATAAGATGATGTTGTTTGTAACGCATATTCTTATCGGCTTATTTGGGATATTGATTTTATCAACAATGATTATTTTTCACAAAAAGAAGAGTATACAATATATGTTGATATCAATTATGTTCCCGATTGTAGGAAGTATTATTGATATAGTGAGATTGTATCGGATCAGCGATGACAAAACGATATATTTCTTCTCAATGGGTTTGTATATATTTGTATTAATGCAGGTAACACGGACGATACGACAGTATCTGGCAAAAAGCAGAAGTCACCTTAAAGCGGAGGTTTACGAACATCTTGCATTTACGGACGGACTTACCGAGCTTAACAACAGACTGTCTTTTGAAAACGATATAAACGAATGTATCGGCAACAACAGACCGGCTTGTATATCTATTGATTTAAACAATCTTAAACGTGCTAACGATACAATGGGACACAGTGCCGGAGATGTTCTTATAAGAGGTATTGCGACAGTACTTCGTGAGGCAGTCGGAAAAGACGGTAAGATATACAGAATCGGCGGCGATGAATTTGTAGTGTTGATTCACGACATTACCGATGACGGCATAGAAAAAGTGCTTAAACGCATTGAGAAGTGCAGAGTAAAATACAATGAAGAAAATAATGTGAATTTGGATTTTGCAAAGGGTGTATCGTTGTATACGGAGGGTGATACGACTTTTGAAAATCTTGTCGCAAGAGCCGACGCGGAAATGTACAGAGATAAACGTCTTACAAAGAAAGGACGCAGGGATGATTATGAGTGATAAAAGACTTAAAGTCTGTTTAAGAGGGGCGGCAGTGTTTTTGGCGGTGTCGATAGTTTTTTGTATAGCTGTAATATGTGGAGTGAATATACAAAAAAGTAATATGGAAAAGCAACGCCTTGATACCGAAACCAAACTTGCGGAAATGCAAATGCCTACGTTTGCACCGCAGTCGACAGAAGAAGTTAAAAGTGACGGTGACGGTGCAACAGGTGAAAGTAATGCAGTAAAGACGGCGGCTGATGCGTTGGGGATAGATGATGTTACAGCGGGTAAAAGTCAATCCGGAGCAGGTAAAAAGGTAATCGTACTTGATGCCGGACACGGTAAGTCATCATCTGAAATGACATCTGACGAAAAAACAGCCGAAGGTTATGAATATAACGAGTCAAAAGGTAATTGGGGCGAATGGCGACACTATAAAAACGGCACATTCGGCGAAAATTGTCACGGCAGCGGTTGTACAGGCTTGTCGCCTGAAAACGCGTCGTGTTGGTATTCAATGGGCAATGCCGACAGAGATACAGAACCACAAATCAATCTTGACAATGCCTTGGCGACACAAAAGTATCTTGAACAAATGGGTTATGAAGTCCGTATGACGAGAACGTCAAACGAACAAAATCCGTCAATGGACAAGCGTGTATCGTATTGTTTCCCTAATAATGATACAACGTCAAATCCCGATGCGGCGGCATATGTTTGTATCCACTCAAATGCAGGAGGCGGTCGAGGAACTTCATACATAGCTTTGGGTACGGATTACGAACAGAAATTTATAGGCAGTGACTTTGTCGAAAAGTCCAATGAAATGGGTAATATCATAAATCAAAAAGTTGCGGCAGCAACGGGACTTTCGCAAAATTCACCTATAAATACACCTTATTTGATATTGTTCAATAAATGCCCTGTTCCGATTGCTTATATGGAAATCGGTTTTTACGACAGCTCCGATTTGTCGATATTGCAGTCGTCAAGTGATGAAATCGGTAAGGCTATTGCTGAGGGTGTAGACGAATATTTGAAAAACAATTAAGCAAAAAATGTACTGTTTAGGCAGTACATTTTTGATTTGGAGCAATATTGTTGTTGTTTAAGTTGAAAATCAGTGGTATAATTAAGTCATAAAATTAAATCGGAGGACAGAAAAATGAAATACGGTAACAATAAATACGAAGATATAAAAATCGCTTATATCGGCGGCGGCTCACGCGGTTGGGCGTGGGGATTTATGAGCGACCTTGCGGTGTGTGAGGATATGTGCGGTACTGTTTATCTTTACGATATAGATTTAGAGGCGGCAAAGAAAAACGAAAAGATAGGCAACGGCATAAAGGATATAGAAGGCTGTAAGTCACAGTGGAAGTACAAAGCCGTTGAAACTGAAAAAGAGGCTCTTGAGGGTGCGGATTTTGTTGTTATATCAATTTTACCGGGTACATTCGATGAAATGGAAAGCGATGTACATACACCGGAAAAATACAATATATATCAATCAGTCGGCGATACGGCAGGTCCGGGCGGAATTTTGAGAGCGTTAAGAACAATTCCGATGTTTGAAGAAATCGCAGAGAATATAAAAAAATATTGCCCTGACGCATGGGTAATCAACTACACAAACCCTATGACAATGTGCGTAAAGACTTTGTATAAGGTGTTCCCTGAAATTAAGGCGTTCGGCTGTTGTCACGAAGTGTTCGGTACTCAAAAACTGCTTGTAAATGCACTTGAAGATATTAAAGGTATAAAAGACGTAAAACGTGAGGATATTAAAGTTAATGTTGTCGGAGTAAATCACTTTACTTGGCTTACAAAGGCACAGTACAAGGATATAGATATTTTCCCTGTATACCGTGAATTTGCGGAGAAATACAAAGATAACGGCTTTGTGAAGAAGTCAGATGAAAACTGGATGAATAAGTATTTCTCATGCAGTGAGAAAGTTAAGATTGACTTATTTTTAAGATACGGAAGTATCGCCGCGGCAGGGGACAGACATTTGGCTGAATTTTGTCCGGGTGATTGGTATTTGAAAGACAAAGAAACCGTTGAAAAGTGGGGATTTGCATTAACTCCTGTTTCGTGGAGAAAAGACGACCTTGAGAAACGTCTTGAAAGAAGTGAAAGACTTTACTGCGGCGAGGAAAAGTTTGAATTAAAGGAAACAGGCGAAGAAGGTGTACAGCAGATAAGAGCATTGCTTGGACTTGGCGACCTTGTTACGAATGTTAATATACCGAATTACGGTCAAATTCCTAACTTGCCTATCGGTGCGGTTGTAGAAACGAACGCTTGTTTCAGAGCAAATTCGTTAAATCCTGTATTTGCCGGAAATATTCCGCAGGCAATTTATCCGCTTATAAGCCGTGTGTGCGGTGAACAGGAACAAGTTGTCGATTGTGCTTTAAATCGTGACCTTGACGGTGTATTTAACGCATTTGCGGCTGACCCTAATATGTGTATTTCGGTTAGTGATGCAAGAAAATTGTTTGACGAAATGGTCGACAATACAAAAGAATATTTGAAAATGTATTTCTAAATCGGAGGAGAAATAATGGCTGAATTGAAGTTTGAAATAAAAGAACATATCGGAACGGTATCCGAGAGCAGTAAAGGTTGGACAAAGGAGCTTAATATAGTTTCGTGGAACGGTGCGAATCCTAAATTTGATTTGCGTGATTGGGCACCGGAACATGAAAAAATGGGTAAAGGTCTTACTTTTACAAACGAAGAATTGAAAAATTTAAGAGATATTTTAATTGATATGAATTTATAAATAAATGCACCGCTTTTTAGCGGTGTATTTATTTGTATTGATTGTAAACTAAAGTATATTTATATAGTTGACAATATAAATAAGAAGTGATATAATTCCTACATAAACAATAGGAAAGGTTTTGAGAAAAATGATTGAAGAATTAAAGAACAAAATATTTTCGGGAGAAATGATAACAAAAGATGAGGCAATGAGCCTTATAGACGCACCGATTGATGAGCTTTGTAAAGCGGCTGATGAAATTCGTGAAAAGTTTTGTGACAATGTATTTGACATATGTACAATAATAAATGCAAAAAGCGGAAGATGCAGTGAGGACTGCAAGTATTGTGCACAATCGGCGTTTCACTGCACCAATGTTGAGGAATATCCGTTGCTTGACAAGGAAACAGTCGTAAATGCGGCTAAAAAGAGTGCGGACAAGGGTATTAAACGTTTTTCACTTGTCGCATCGGGAAAAAGACTGTCAGACAGTGAAGTTGACAAAGTCTGTGAAATTATCAAAGAAATAAGAAAAATAAGCGATATATCTGTCTGTGCGTCACTCGGACTTTTAAACGAAGAACAGTTTAAAAGACTTAAGGACGCAGGATTGACGCGTGTACACAACAATCTTGAAAGTTCAAGAAATTATTTTCCAAACGTCTGTACAACGCATACATATGACGATAAAATAAATGCAATCAAAGCCGCTAAAAAAGCCGGACTTTCTGTGTGCAGCGGCGGTATTGCCGGACTTGGCGAAAGTATGGAGGACAGAATTGATATGGCATTTGAGGTTAGAAATCTCGGTGTAAGTTCAATGCCCGTAAATATGTTAAATCCGATAAAAGGAACACCATACGAAAACAATAAAAAACTTACAAAGGACGATATGCGCCGTATATGTGCGATATTCAGATTTATAAATCCGTCAGCCGCAATCAGACTTGCAGGAGGAAGAATACTTCTTGACGACGGCGGAAAATCTTGCTTTGAATCCGGTGCAAATGCCGCTATATCGGGCGATATGCTTACAACAACAGGCGAAACGGTAATGTCGGATATGCAGCTTATAAAATCGCTTGGTTTTACTGCCGGATTGTTAGACGAAGTTAAGTAATTTATACGAAAATGGGTAAAAATATACTAAAACGATATTTAAAAGTTATGTAATTATGAAAAAGTTGTAAAGAATTAAAAAAAAGATTGAAATATAAGAAAATAAGTGATATAATATACGCTATGTTAATATGTCTGTAATAGGACACAGAAGGAGGATATTATCACTATGGCAGTGAAAAATGAACAAATCGAAAAAAACCTTGTAAAACTTACATTTGAAGTAAGTGCAGAGGATTTTGACAAGGCAATTAATCAGGTGTACAAAAAGAATGTAAAGAAGTTTAACGTACCTGGTTACAGAAAAGGCAAAGCTCCAAGAAAGATTATCGAAAAGTATTATACAGAGGCTGTATTCTATGATGAAGCTATTAACAGCGTACTTCCGCAGGCTTATGACGAAGCTCTAAAGGAATCAGGTGTTGAATCAGTTGCAAGACCTGAAATTGACGTTGAAGAAATCAAAAAGGGTGAGCCTGTAGTATTTACAGCACTTGTTACAACTAAGCCGGAAGTTAAGCTTGGCGATTACAAAGGTATAGAAGTGGAAAAAATTGACCATACTGTAACAGATGAAGATGTAGATAAGGATATCGAGGCTACACAAAAGAAGAATGCAAGACTTATCACAGTTGACGACAGAGCAATCGAAAACGGCGATATCGCAGTTATCGACTTTGAAGGCTTTGTAGACGATGTTGCATTTGAAGGCGGCAAGGGCGAAGACTACGAACTTGAAATCGGTTCGGGTACATTCATTCCTGGATTTGAAGATCAGCTTGTAGGTGCTGAAACTGACGCTGATGTTGACGTTAAGGTTACTTTCCCTGAAGAATATCATGCAGAAAACCTTGCAGGTAAGGACGCAGTATTTAAAGTAAAGGTTAAGGAAATCAAGAAACGTGAACTTCCTGAACTTGATGACGATTTCGCAAGTGAAGTAAGTGAATTTGATACAATGGACGAATTCAGAGCAGACGTTCGTAAAAAGCTTGAAGAGGCTGCTGAAAACAAAGCTAAGGTTGAAACTGAAAATGCAGTTATCGACAAGGTTATTGAAAATGCTGAGTTCGATCTTCCTGACGCTATGGTTGAAACTCAAATCGACAACAGTGTAAGAGATTTCGCTCAAAGACTTTCATACCAAGGTATGAACCTTGATATGTATATGCAATATACAGGTATGACAATGGACGCTTTAAGAGCTCAATTCACTGAACAGGCTAAGAAACAGCTAAGCGGTTCACTTGTTCTTGAGGCAATTCAAAAGGCTGAAGGAATTGAAGCAGGTCCTGAAGAAGTTGAACTTGAACTTGTAGATATGTCAAAGAAGTACAATATGGAACTTGACAAGCTTAAGGAACTTCTTGGTGACGCTGAAAAGGAAAGCATTAAGAAAGACCTTGAAATTCAAAAGACAATCACTATGATTGTAAACAATGCACAGGTAAAATAATTTTATAATTTCGGAAAGGGATGAATAGTATGGCATTAGTACCAATGGTCGTTGAACAGACCAACAGAGGCGAACGTTCATACGATATTTATTCAAGACTGCTTGAGGACAGAATTATATTCTTGGCAGATCAGGTAACTGACGCAACGGCAAGTCTTGTTGTGGCACAGCTTTTATATCTTGAAGCAAAGGATCCTGATAAAGATATTCAGCTTTATATTGACAGCCCGGGCGGCTCGATTACTGCAGGTATGGCAATTTACGACACAATGCAGTATATAAAGTGTGACGTATCTACAATTTGTATCGGTATGGCGGCAAGTATGGGTGCATTCTTGCTTGCGGCCGGTGAAAAAGGCAAGAGATTTGCTTTGCCGAACAGTGAGGTTATGATACATCAACCTCTTATTGCCGGCGGCGGACTTAGCGGTCAGACAACTGATATTAAAATATACACAGATCATCTTGTTAATACAAAGAAGAAGATGAATGAAATTCTTGCAGAGCGTACGGGACAAACTTACGAAAAGCTTTGTGAGGATACAGAGCGTGATAACTTTATGACTGCTCAAGAGGCTAAGGAATACGGCCTTATTGACGAGGTTATTGTAAAAGCCTCTAAATAAAGGAGTATAAATATATGGACGAAAATAAACATTTCAGATGTTCATTCTGCGGAAAAACTGAACAAGAAGTAGATAAGCTTTTGTCGGGACCGGGGGTATATATCTGTAACGAATGTATAGATATGTGCAACAGTATACTTGACGGTGAATTTGAGCATAAGGGCGGATTTACGGCTACTGAACTGCCTAAGCCGAAGGAAATAAAGGCTTTTCTTGATGAATATGTTGTCGGACAGGAGGACGCAAAGAAAATTCTGTCGGTAGCGGTATATAATCATTACAAGAGAATAGAACATTCTGATATGGCTGACGATGTGGAACTTCAAAAGAGTAATATACTTATGATAGGTCCGACAGGCAGCGGTAAGACGTTCCTTGTACAAAATCTTGCAAAGATACTTAATGTACCTTTTGCCATAGCTGACGCTACTTCTCTTACTGAGGCGGGCTATGTCGGCGAGGACGTTGAAAATATATTGTTAAAACTTATTCAAGCGGCTGATTACGATATTGACGCTGCGGAACGCGGAATTATATATATTGACGAAATTGATAAAATTGCACGAAAATCCGAAAATCCGTCAATTACGCGTGACGTTAGCGGTGAAGGTGTTCAGCAGGCACTTTTGAAAGTGCTTGAAGGCACTGTTGCGTCAGTTCCTCCGCAGGGCGGAAGAAAACATCCGCACCAAGAACTTATTCAGATTGATACAACGAATATTTTGTTTATATGCGGCGGTGCTTTTGACGGTATCGAAAAGATTATCGGCTCAAGAACAGGTAAGCAAGGCTTGGGATTTGGTGCACAGATTTCAAGCAAGAAAGAGTCTAACATCAATGAATTGCTGGGTAAACTTATACCGCAGGATTTGCTTAAATTCGGATTGATTCCTGAATTTATAGGCAGACTTCCTGTTTTTGCAAGACTTGATAAACTTGACAGAAAGACGCTTATTACAATTCTTACAGAACCGAAAAATGCACTTATAAAGCAGTATAAAGCCTTGTTTGCATTTGACGGTGTAAAGCTTGAATTTGAAGATGACGCGATAGAGGCAATCGCTGATAAAGCGATTGAAAGAAATACAGGTGCGAGAGGACTTCGTTCAATTATCGAAGAGGCAATGTCGGATATTATGTTTGAAGTGCCGTCCGATGACAGTATAAAAACCGTTATCATAACAAAGAAGTGTATAACAGATTTAAAAGAACCTAAGATTATACACGAAAGTAAGGAAACGAAGAAACTCAAAGAAAATTTAGAGCCTGACGGAACTCAGGGTTAAGAAACTTTAGGAAGGTGTGAGAAAGAATGTTTGTATCAGAAGATTTGACAGTAAACGAGAAAAATCATCTTGTTATTGGTAAAAATGATACTGTTGAACTTGCAAAGGAGTTTGGAACTCCGCTATATGTATTAGATGAGGATTTAATAAGACAAAATTGTCGTGTTTATAAAAACGCGATGGATAAATATTACGGAGGAAACGGACTTGTCCTTTATGCAAACAAGGCTTTCTGCTCACTTTTCACTTGCAGACTTGTTAAAGAAGAAGGTTTGGGTATTGACGTTGTATCGGGCGGCGAGCTTTATACGGCGATAAAGGCAGATTTTCCTATGGATAAAGTCTATTTTCACGGCAATAATAAAACTGCTGATGAAATTGAGCTTGCAGTTAAAAATAAAGTGGGTAATATCATAGTTGATAATATTTATGAACTTGAAGCACTTAACGAAACTGCTAAGAAATACGGTATTGTTCAGAACATAATGTTCAGAATCAAACCCGGTGTTGACGCTCATACTCACAGCTTTATTCAAACAGGTCAAATTGATTCAAAGTTCGGTGTTGCACTTGAAAACGGCGAAGCATTTGAAATTATTGAAAAAGCAAGTAAAATGTCTAACGTAAAAGTAAACGGTGTTCACTGCCACATCGGTTCACAAATTTTTGATATTGAACCGTTCTGTAAAGCGGCTGAAATAATGATGAACTTTGTAGGCGACTTAAAGGACAAGCTTGGTCTTGAAATTGATAATCTTAACCTTGGTGGCGGATACGGTATTATGTATACCGAAAATGACGATCCTGTACCGTATGATGAATATATTCAGCACGTTTCAGAGGTTGTTAAGGCTACTGCAGAAAAAAGAGGAGTCAAACTACCGTTCATTCTTATGGAGCCTGGCCGTTCAATTATTGCGCCGGCGGGTATTACGCTTTATACAGTAGGCGGAATTAAGGATATTAAGAATGTGAGAAAGTATGTGTCAGTAGACGGCGGTATGGGTGATAACCCAAGATATATACTTTACGAATCAGAGTACGAGGCGGTTGTTGCGAACAACGCAAATGCCGAACGTACCGAAAAGGTTACAGTAGCAGGTAAGTGCTGTGAATCCGGAGATATTTTGCTTAAAGATGCGATGATGCCGGAAATCAAAGTCGGAGATACTTTGGCAGTTCTTGCAACAGGTGCTTATAACTATTCAATGGCAAGCAATTATAACAGAATTCCGAGAGCGGCAGTTGTTGCTGTTTCGGACGGTAAAGCTAAGGTAGTTGTAAAGCGTGAATCATATGAGGACCTTATAAAGAACGACGTTCTTTAATATATGTTTAATTAAACTGACACAAAAAGGAGCTGAAATCAGCTCCTTTTTGTTATTTTTGTTTTGTCATAGAACAATTAGGACAAATGTTGTTTGCCTTTAAATAATTATTTCCCCAATCGCAAATACTTGATAATATAGGAATAAAACTTGTTCCGAGCGGCGTAAGTGAATATTCCACTTTCGGCGGAACTACGGGATAAACTTTTCGTGCAATCAGTCCGTCATTTTCAAGTTCGCGGAGCTGTTTTGTAAGCATTTTCGGCGTTGCGGATGAAAGCAATTTTTGTAATTGCCCAAAACGTAATGTTTTACCCGATAAGTGCCATAATATAAGTGGCTTGTATTTTCCGCCCACTATTTCAAGTGTTGCCTCAACAGGGCATATATAATCGTGGTTCATATGTATTACCTCCAATCCATACTATCATAAATGATAGTATCTATCAAAAAAGTGCATACTTGAAAAATAAATAATTTACGATATAATAATATCATAAACAATAAATAAATTCAATCAAAATATTCGGGACGGTGATAATGTGACTGAAAAATTTAATGTAACGGGAATGACGTGCAGTGCGTGCAGCGCACACGTTGAAAAAAGCGTCAAAAACCTTAACGGTGTGAAATCTGTAAACGTAAATTTGTTGCAGAATAATATGCACGTTGATTTTGATGAAACGGCTGTAAGCGTTGACGATATTATAAACGCGGTTGTTTCGGGAGGATACGGTGCGTCTGTTGTGGGAAAAAAACAAGAAAAGAAAGACAACAAAATCGACAACGAAATTTCAAATATGAAGTTCAGACTTATTGTGTCGCTTGTTTGCCTTGTGCCTCTAATGTACATTTCAATGGGACATATGTGGGGTTGGCCGTTTTTGAGCGTGTTTCATGGTGCAGAAAACGGAATAACATTTGCACTTACGCAAATGCTTTTAACGTTACCGATAATGTACGTCAACAGAAAATACTATATAACAGGTTTTAAGACGTTGTTTCACGGTGCACCGAATATGGATTCGCTGATAGCGATAGGTTCGGGCGCGGCATTCGCGTATGGAATCATTGCAATATATTGCATAGGATACGGACTCGGACACGGTGACAAGGAATTTGCACATTCATATATGATTAATTTGTATTTTGAGTCGGCGGCAATGATACTTGCACTCATAACCCTCGGAAAATTTCTTGAATCGAGGGCAAAAGGGAAAACATCACAGGCGATAGAAAAACTTATTGATTTATCGCCGAAAACGGCAGTTGTAATTCGTGACGGAAAAGAAGTTACAGTCGGTGTAGATGACGTGCAAATCGGTGAAATTGTCGTTGTAAAAGCAGGACAATCAGTTCCGCTGGACGGTGTTATCGTTGAGGGTAACGGTGCGATAGATGAGTCGGCTATTACAGGCGAGAGTATCGCAGTTGAAAAAAATATCGGTGATAAGGTTATCGGAGCTACTATAAATAAATCGGGATATTTTAAATTTAAGGTTGAAAAAGTCGGCGAAGATACTGCATTGTCACAGATTATACATCTTGTGGAAGAAGCTTCGGCATCAAAAGCACCGATTGCAAAGCTTGCCGATAAGGTCAGCGGTATATTTGTACCGGTTGTAATATCAATCGCAGTGATTACGATTATAGTGTGGTTGCTTTTGGGTAAAGGCGTTAGTTTTGCACTTTCAATGGGAATATCGGTACTTGTAATTTCTTGCCCGTGTGCGTTGGGATTGGCAACACCGACTGCAATAATGGTCGGTACAGGCAAGGGCGCGCAGTACGGAATACTTACAAAGTCAGCCGAAAGTCTTGAAACAGCACATCAGGTTGATACGGTCGTACTTGATAAAACAGGCACGATAACAGAGGGTAAGCCTTCTGTAACGGATATAGCACCTGTCGGAATTTCCGATAAAGAACTTTTACAGATTGCAGCGTCAATAGAATATTTGTCGGAACACCCTCTTGCAAAGGCGATTGTTGAAAAAGCCGACGGCTTGGAATTTAGTGATGTTGCAGATTTTGAACAGATTGTCGGACAAGGTGTAAAAGGCAATGTTGACGGAAAGAAAGTTTTAGCCGGAAATTATAAGATGATGCGTGAAAACAATATTGAAGTATCGGAAGATGAAATATTCGCGAATGACGGAAAAACATCATTGTATTTTGCGGTGGATAGTAAATTTGTCGGAATAATCGCAGTTGCCGATACCATAAAGGCAACAAGTAGGCAAGCGATAGAAGATATGCGTAATATGGGACTTGACGTAATAATGCTTACGGGTGACAATGCTGTTACGGCAAATGCAATCAAAAACAAGCTGTCGTTAAGCAGTGCTGTTGCAGAGGTGTTGCCGTCAGACAAGGAAGATGAAGTGAGAAAACTTCAGCAGAACGGTCACAAAGTTGCAATGGTCGGTGACGGAATTAATGACGCACCTGCTTTGACTCGTGCAGATGTAGGTATTGCTATCGGTGCAGGAACGGATATAGCTATTGAATCGGCTGATATTGTATTGATGAAAAGCGATTTGCAGGATGTTGTTACGTCAATAGAGCTAAGCCACTCGGTAATTAAAAATATAAAAGAAAATCTGTTCTGGACATTTTTCTATAATGCACTCGGAATACCGATTGCGGCAGGTGTTTTGTACGGTATAGCAGGATTGAAATTAAATCCTATGATTGCCGCACTTGCTATGAGTTTCAGTTCGGTATTCGTTGTGTCAAATGCGTTGAGATTGAGATTTTTTAAACCGAAACGCAATAATATTAAAACTGTAAAAAATGAAAAGGAGAATATAACTATGACAAAGACAATTAAAATTAACGGAATGATGTGTTCACACTGTACAGGCAGAGTTGGAGAGGTGCTAAACGCAATAGACGGAGTAAGTGCGGAAGTTTCACTTGATAACGGCGGTCAGGCTGTTGTAACACTTGCAAAAGACGTGTCGGACGATGTGCTTAAAAAAGCCGTTGTTGACGCAGGATATGAAGTTGTAGGTATAGAATAAGAATTAAGCAAAATTTGGATTGTAGACAAAACCGATATGGTTTTGTCTACTTTATTTTTTGATGTCGATAGCCTTAATTATATAATATTTAATTGCATATATTCCATTATTTAAGTTTTACATAAATCCAATTTTGTGATATACTATAAAATGTATTGTTTTTTTATATGGAGGAATGTTTTGTGAGGAAGAAAATTTTATTTTTTGCAATGACGCTTTTGTTGCTTACGGGAATAACTGCAAGTGCAGATGTTTTGGGTGAGCAAAACGGCGGTTGGAGTACGTATATGGGAGCATTTACATACTTTCATAATGTACAGTTCAATTCGGACAGCGTCGGTAAGCAAAATGAATATTATGTTGAATATACACCTAATGAGGACGCCGTACCGATTGTTGTGAACGGTGCGAGCATATGGGGAACGAGAAATATTAAACAGGCAGAGCAATATATGCAGGAGAACGGTTTAAGACCGCTTGCCGGAATTAATGCCGATTATTTTTCATTCAAGACAGGTATTCCGATGGGGTATACAATAGCCGATGGCGAAATTATATCAAAGGAATACGGCGGACAGGACGCGGTCGGTTTCAGAAGTGACGGAACAGGTTTTATAAAGTGGCTTGACATTCAGACAACAGTGACGGACGGCGAAAAATCTATTGACGTTATGTATATAAATAAGTGGTGTCAGGCGGGATTTGATCCTGTTTATCTTTTGACGGACAAATTCGGAGAAACGACAAAAACTCAATCGGAATGTATTTTTGTTATTTGCACACCTAACGAGGGCAGACTGCACGTGGACGAAACAATGTCGCTTACGGTTGATGATGTGTTCATATATAACGGCGAGATAGAAATTCCTGAGGGTAAGGTTGTTTTGCTTATGGATACAAGCGGTGTAAGTGAATATTATGACTTTTTGAGCAGACTTCACGCAGGTCAGACTTTAACGGTCGCAAATCAGGCGGTCGGAGATGACGGTACTTGGAAAACAGCTGAAAACGCGGTCAGCAGTGTCGGAGGCAGACTTGTAACAAACGGAGCTGCAAATTCCGATTTTGAGGCGGGTGCGGCACCGAGAACTGCTGTCGGAATAAAAGCAGACGGCAATATTATTTTCTATACGCTTGATGGCAGACAGTCAGGTTACAGCTATGGCGCTCAACTTAAAACGCTTGCGAAACGTATGGTTGAGCTTGGGTGTGTTGACGCGTTAAATCTTGACGGCGGCGGTTCGACAACCATTTCTGCATGGTTTCCGGGAAAAGACAATACGATGGTCGTAAATTCACCGTCGGACGGTTATTTGAGAAGTGTTGCAAATTATATTTTCTTAAAGGACAATCGCGAGAGAACGAATATTCCGTGGATAATCAATATTACAGGCGGAACTAATAATAACTATCTTTCGGGAATGACCGCGAATATTAATATAGAAAGCGTATACGATACCGCAAATTATAAAATGGAAGAACCGTATAATATAAAATATCGTGCGGAAACCGATACGGACAGCACGGTAGACGAAAACGGAACAGTATCACTTAACGGTACAGGCGATGTTAAAGTTGTTATGTATGGCGATAACGGTGACGTGGCAGACGTGACATACGGCGTTTATGAAACACCTGAAGAAATCAAGGTATATAATCAAGCAGACTGGAAAGAAATCAGCGAAATATATACAGAGGCAAACGAAGAATTACAGCTTAATCTTTCGGCGGCGTCATACAAAAACGGAACTGAATTGCTTTCAACAAACAGATTGTATAAATGGGAAGTTGAGGGTGATATAGGTACGATAACAGAGGACGGCATTTTCACTCTTGCCGATACGGTCAACAAAGACGGTAAAATAAAGGTGACGGCAGGGGATTTAACGAAAGAAATACCGGTGCATATTTCGGATTATCCGAGTACACCTAATCCGTTTTACGATACAGAAAACCACTGGGCAAAGGACATAATTGCCGATATGGCGGCAACAGGGATTATCAGTGGTTTTGAAGAAGACGGAAAAATGATTTTTAAACCTGACAACAATATGACAAGAGCGGAATTTGCGTCGATGATAGCAAATTACAAAAAACTTGATTTTTCAAAATATGATGATGTAAAGCTTGATTTTACGGACAATGATATAATACCGCAGTGGGCAGTTTCGGCTGTAAAAGCTGTGTATAAAGAGGGTATAATTTTAGGCCGCGTCAATGACGACGGAACAAGCACATTTGCACCGTATGACAATATAACGCGCGCAGAGGCAATGACGATTTTGGGAAGAATACTTCCGAATAATGATGATTTGCCGAATCTTCCGTTTGCGGATAAAAACGATATACCGCAGTGGGCGGAAGAAGGCGTGAGCAAGTTGTATTCGACAGGTATTGTGAGCGGTTATGAGGATAACACGATACTTCCGAATAATAATATGAAACGTGCCGAAGCGGCAACGATGTTGTATAAAATTGAAAATAAATAAAACAATAGGCTGTCGTTTTTTTGCCGACAGCCTATTGTTTTGCCCAAACGAGGTTAAAGTATTCCTCTACGGTCATATTCGCATACTTTTTAAATTCACTGTAAAATTCTTCGGGAGATTTAAAACCGCATTGATTATAATACCTTTCGTAATGAGTATTTCCTACCTTGAAAACCGCGTACTTTGCAAATTCCATACGGTAAAAGTAAATCAGCTCATTAATATTTTTGCCGTAACGGCTTATAAAAATATCGTTAAGCTCCGTTATTGAAATTTTGTGTAATTTCAGATATGGCGAAAAGTCTATATTTATTGAAAATATGTTTTGTTTTATAAAATCAAAACCACTCTCGGCAATAAAATCTTCGGTTGTCAAAAGAGCGGGTTTTGATGAAACATAACTTTCACCGCATACACCGATAAGATTGTACATATTAACTGAATTTTGTATATCGTCTTTATCGTGCATATAGCCGTCATACGCAATATTAAATGCGTTAAAAACGTCGTTGCTTTTCGGAACAAAAACAACGGCTGGGTTAAAATCAAAGTATTGGAGATAATTTGTAACGAAATTACCGTTAAACGCAATACGCTTTATAGAAAAATTTTCTTGCTGTCTGAGCGAAAACAGAATTGAAGAATTTATAAATATAATATCGCCTTTGCTTACGGTTTGTTCAATGTTGTTTTCGGTGCATATTTTACCTGTTCCGCTTGTACACAAAATAAATTGATGGTGCGGAAAGTTGCTCATAAACATAACCTTTGAAAGATTGTTTATTTCCTGTATATCGCATATGTATGTCGGTAAAAATTTTTCGTAATTCTTTTTCATAGCTTATATTTCTCCGAATGTGTTAATACTTCTGTATTCCGTAGGCGTAATGCCTATATATTTCTTGAATGTGTTGCAAAAATAACTTTCACTGTTAAACCCGGAATTGATTGCAACATCCGAAAGTGACATATTTTTGTTGTTGACTAAAAGTTGTTTGGACTTTTCTATGCGTATATTGGTAAGAAATTTTTGCGGTGTTATATTGTAAACTTTCTTAAAAATAATTCCGAGATAAGTAGGAGTTACTTTAATCATTTCAGCCAAAGCTGATATTGAAATATCGTGCATATAGTTAGATTTTATATAATTAATACACGGCTTGATTAAATTCGCTTTGCTATTGTTGGGATTGCCCTCAATGCAAGATGCAATATCGAACAATACGGTATACAAAAGTCTGCTGCAAATCGAATGAGCATTTTCGGTATTGGAGTTGTTTAGTTCAATAATTGTTTTAAAATTTTGATATACTTTTTCTTTAATATTTTCGGTAAGGTGAATTACACCGCTTTTTGAATATCCCAAAAACATCATAAGCTCAATCAGAGCATATCCGCCCATAACGATGTAGTCTGTTTTCCATGGAACAGAGGTGGGTTTATATGAATTTGATGTTGCGGAAGTAAAGTACATAATATCACCGCTTTGAACTTTGTGCGAAACATTGTTGTGGTCTGTAAAAACACCTTCTCCGCTGTAACAAACGGAAATTTGAGAATGTAGCATAAAACCTTTGCCGCGACTTATTTGTGCTTGATGTTCAAGCGATTCCGAGCCGTAGACATACACCGGTAAAAGTCGTTCTTCTTTTGCTGATACTGGTTTGAACATATTATCCGCCTCCAATATATCTGTTGAGTCTGTTGGTAAAGTGTAGACAGACTCGTCTGCAATCCAATATCTATTATAAAATATCTAAGTACAAAAGTAAAGCAAAACAGTTAGAAAATTTACAACTGTTTTAGAAATCTTATAATTGTAATGCACTATGTGGGAGTGCTATAATATAATTAACGGATAATGTAATCTTAAGGAGGAGAAAAAACCAATGAATAAGAAAAAGATTATAAGCACAATCTTGGCATGTGCTATGCTTCCTTTTGGCGGCTTAATCAGTGCATCTGCTCAAGATACAAAACCGACATATGTACAGCTTAATCCGGCTGACGCGTCACCTTTTAACAACGGTGAGTTCCAAGGCTGGGGTACTGCACTTTGCTGGTGGGCAAACAGATTAGGTTACAGTGAAAAACTTACCAATGCGGCGGCAGAGGCATTTTTTTCAGACGAGGGATTGGGACTTGACATCGCACGTTACAACTTAGGCGGCGGTGACGATCCGACACATAATCACATCAACCGTTCTGACTCAAAAGTACCCGGCGTGTACAGTGATTACAAATTGTCAAGTGACGGCAAAGATGTAGAGAGCATTACATATGACATTACGAAAGACCAAAACCAATTAAATATCGCAAAAGCGGCACTAAAAGCAAATCCTGATTTGTATTTTGAAGGATTTTCAAATTCCGCACCGTATTTTATGACTAAAACAGGTTGTACAAGCGGCGGCGGTACTGTAAACAGTGACGGAACGGTTACGTCAAACGGAAAATTGAATAACTTAAATGACGATATGTATGATGATTTTGCCAAGTTTATTGCAGACGCAACAAAGCTTTTCAAAGATAACGGCATAGAGTTTAAGAGCTATTCGCCTATGAATGAGCCTGATACGGATTATTGGGGTTACGGCTCACCAAAACAAGAGGGCTGTCACTTTGATCCGGGTGCAAGTCAGTCAAAGATGATTACGGAAACAAGAAAAGCACTTGACAATGCAGGACTTATAGACGTGCTTGTAGCAGGTATGGACGAAACAAGTTTGAAGAAAACAGCAAACAATCTCGGAAGTCTTACAGACGAGGCAAAGACTGCACTCGGTAGAGTTGATACTCACACATATTCAGACCGTGGCTATCATTCACAAGTTAAATCAAAGGCACAGGAACTTGGTAAAAATCTATGGCAAAGTGAAGTTGACAAGGGCGGTAACGGTGCAACTCTTGCAAGTATGATTATCGAAGATATGAACGGTATGCAACCGTCCGCATGGGTAATGTGGGATATAGTGGACTTCCATAAGGACTCAAAATTCGTAGACCCGACGAGCGGAAACAAGACAGAGGCTAACAATTCTTTGGCATACACAGGCAGTGTATGGGGCGTAGGTATGGCAGACCATGATAACGAAGAATTGGTACTTACAAATAAGTATTACACATACGGTCAATTTACAAAGTACATAAATCCGGGTGACACAATTATCGCCTCATCGGCAAACACACTTGCTGCATACAACAAAAATACAGGCGATATTAAAATCGTAGCAAACAACGGTGCAAATTCGTCTGATGTTGATTATGTATTTGACCTTTCGGGATTTAATACGGTAGGTACAAACGTAAGAGAAATCAGAACAGATATGGCAGGCAAGGAAAAGTGGGCAGAAATCAAAGACGGTGCCGTACTTGACGGAAAAACTCTTACTACAACTTTAAAAGCAAATACAGTAACAACATATTTGATTGAAACAGGTGCAAGGGTTACAAGTTTTGAACCTACAAGCACAGGTCTAAAATACAGCTATACACCGAGTGAAACATTGAACGGATATAACCAATATTTCGCAGTGTATGATAAGAACGGTTTACTAAAAGCTGTTACGGTAAACCAACCGACAGGAGAACTAACAGGTGACTTTACAGACTGTACATTCAAATTTATGGCGTGGGACGGAGTTACTCCGAAAGCGACTGTAACAAACACTACTTCACAGCTTGGAACAGATTATGCGGTTATTACAGGCAGTGACGTTGAAATTAAACGCGGTGACGAGGTACAACTTGCCCTTGGCACAAATTTAAAAGGTGATGTTACTTGGTCTGTTGACAGTGACGCAACTGAAAACGGTATTGCCGAAATTTCTCAGACAGGTCTTTTGAAGGCTAAAAAACCGGGCAAGGTAACTGTTACGGTTAAGGTAGGCGACTACACAACTTCAAAAACTTATGACATCACTGTTTATGCAACAATTTCAGGTGCGGCAACTGTAAGTGTCGGCAAAACATCACAATATACTCTTGACACAAATGCAGAAGGTACACCTGTTTGGGGCGTAAGCAATGAAAAAGTTGCAACTGTTTCACAAGACGGTACAGTAACAGGCGTGTCAGCAGGAACAGTTACAATAACGGCGACAATCGGTGACGTTAAGGCTACAAAAGATATTAAGGTAACAATGTATACTCTAAGCGGAACGGCTTCATGGGGAAATGCCACAACAGCACCGAGTGACGCTAACGATTATCGTAAAGCGGCAGACGGCAACCTTAATACATATTTTGACGGCGTACAAAACGGCTATGTAATGTACGACTTCGGCAAGACTGTTAAAGTAAACAACGTAAAACTTGCCGCAAGAAGCGGAAACAGTATGCCTGAAAGAACAAAGGACGGTAAAGTTCAGGCTTCAAACGACGGCATAACATGGACTGATTTGTATACAATCAGTACGGCAATTCCGTCAGGTCAGTACACAACAATAAGCAGTACAGATTTGGCTGATCAAAACGCATATCGTTACTTCAGATATACTAACGATACTAATATGACAAATATCGCAGAATTTTTGGTTGATGCAACTCCGTCTTCGGAAACGGCAGTCGGAGCACCGAGCGTTACGGATATTGATGAAATGAGCGATGATTTTGAAGATTCAACAAATATCTTTAATGCAAGTGCAGGAGATTTGTCGGCAGACGGAAATCAAGTATATGCAACAGGTCTTGAAAGATTCGGTAACGTATTTGTTCCTGTTAAAGCAACTGCAAAAGCAGAACTTTCAGAGGCAAAGTCACTTACAAGCAAGGATAAGTTCAGACTTACATTCAATATGTTCTCAGGTTGGGAGCAGAACGGTAAGGAAAATACATTCTCTGTTAAAGACGCAGACGGCAACGAGGTTGTAGGATTTACAATCACAGGCGGCGGATATAATCTTAATCAAATGCGTATCGGAGGTACAGACGTACTTGCCAATTCGGAAAAACCGGTAATTCAGTGTACATCAACTGATGTCAAAAGCGGTAAATTGCGTGGCGCAAACGGTTGGCAGACATCATCGCAGAAGTACGCAAACAATATGGGACTTAATAAAAAGGTAGAAATTATAATAGACGGAACAGGTTCGGCAAGCGTAAGCTTTACAGGCGGTGAGACTGATGTAAGTTACACAGGAACAATAAGCACACCTATAAGCGTTAAATCGCTTGAATTAACAGGTTCATACAACGGTGCAAGAGGAAGAGTTGTTTCATATGATAACTTTAACGCAGATGTAATATCATACAGCAGTGAGTTGGCGGCACCGACGCCGACTCCTGAACCAACCGCAGCACCGACGGTTCCTGAAAGCGGCGAGCTTATCAATATGAATTTTGATAACGGCGACTTAACAAGTACATCATCATACGGCAAGGCAACAGGTACACCGAAATTTGTTACGGTTGACAATAAGAAGTGTATTCAGTTTGACGGAACAAGCGGAACGGTTGTTACGCTTACAGACGCAAACGGCAATTCGCTTTTGACAGGTCAGAAAAATATCACAATTTCATTTAAGGTTAAGCCGACAACCACAACAACATCATGGTGGTTCTTTGCCTCACCAAACAGCAGTGCACAGACATATCAAAAGGAACAGTATCTTGGTGCAATGACAAACAACAGCACACTTACATCTGAAAGATATAATAATTCCGGTACAAGAAGTGAGGCGGCAAAAGGTGCGTATAACACAAATGAATGGAATGATGTAATCATTTCGATTGCCGACGGCGTAACGGACGTTTACGTAAACGGAACAAGAACAAGCAGTGTTAATTCAACAGTTAATATTTCGGATATGCTCGGCAAAAATTCAGTTGCATATATCGGTAAGGCTAACTGGGGTTCGGGTGAGTATGCAACAGGTTATATAGATGATTTTGTAATCTATAACTATGCTTACGAAAATCCTTTAAATTCACTTGATTTGGGAGATTTGACAGCTGTTACATCTGACATTACAATCCCAACACAAGAGGGTGTTACTTGGTCAACTTCAGACGCTGCTGTGGTTACAACGGCAGGTAAGATTACAAGAAGTGACGAAACAAAAACAGCTACGTTGACTGCAAAAATGACAAAAGACGGTGTTGAATTTAAAAGAAACTTTGACGTAACTGTATTAGGATATACAGCGGTTATTGACAGTTTCAAAGCATATGCCGACGGAAATAAAATCGTTTATGCAAGTGACTGTGATTCGACGAAAGATAAGTATGCCGTAAAGGTTTCATTGGCTGATTCAGACGGTACGGCAGTCGGAACAGAGCAGACAAATGCGGCAGGTAGTTTTGATAATCTTGAAGTAGGTAAGTATAAAATAACAGCAACATTATCAGACGGAACAACAGAAAAGAAAAAGGTGGAAAAGACAATTAATATTAAGAACCTTGATGATATGAGTGCGTACTTGTTTGTTCACTTCGTTGATACACAAGAGGACGCAACTCGTGAACAAATCTATTTCTCAGTATCAAAAGACGGTAAGACATGGACAACGCTTAATAATAAGCAACCGTATTTGACAAGTAATGTCGGTACACAGGGCGTTCGTGACCCGTATATTCTTCGCGGGGAGGACGGTAAGTTCTTTATTATCGCAACAGACCTAAGCGTCTATAACTTAAAGAATAACTGGACAGCCGCCGCACAGCAAGGCTCGAAGAGCATTGTTGTATGGGAAAGCAGTGACCTTGTTAATTGGAGCGAGGCAAGCCTTGTAAAGATTAATAATGACAATGCCGGTTGTACATGGGCGCCGGAGGCTTGCTATGATCCTGAAAAGGATGAATATATGGTATTCTGGGCATCGGTTGTAAGCGATGACAGCTATCAAAAGTACAGAATTTACAGAAGTTATACAAAGGACTTCAAGACATTCTCTGCTCCTGAATTGTATATAGAAGAGCCTAACGCGGTTATTGATACAACTATTATCGACCATGAGGGTACATATTACAGATTTACAAAGAATGAGGCAAAATCAAGTATCACAATGCAGGAGTGTACATCTCTAAGCGGTGATTGGAAAGATATTGCAAACTATAATTTGGGTAGTATGACAGGCTATGAAGGTCCTACAATTTATAAATTAAACGGTAAAAATGAATGGTGCTTACTTCTTGACTACTTCTCAAAGAGTAAGGGCTATAAGCCTTTTGTAACAACCGATATTACAAAGGGTGAATTTACGGCAGATTCAGACTTCTCGTTTGACGGTACATATCGTCACGGTACTGTAATGCCGATTACACAGGCTGAATATGAAAGTTTGACAGCTGAATAATGTGAAAAACTGCGGGTATTGTTGCTCGCAGTTTTTTTGTTGACAGGTGTGGTATAATTAAAATAAAAACGTAAGGTGATTAATATGAACAAAAGAGAAGAACTTGCCAGACAGGCATTTAAAGAGGGATACAACTGCTCACAGGCAATGGTGGCGGCGTTCAGTGACTTGATGGAAATGGATAAAAAGACGGCACTGAGACTTGCGTCATCATTCGGCGGCGGAATGGGCAGAATGAGAGAAGTTTGCGGTGCCGTAACGGGAATGTTTATGGTTGTCGGAATTTTGTACGGATATGACGACGCGAAAGATTATGAGGGTAAAAAAGATACCTACGCACTTGTGCAGGAACTCGCAAATCAATTTAAAGCGGAAACAGGCTCTATTATATGCCGAGAACTTTTAGGACTTGACGGAAAAGATAACAGTCCCGTTCCGTCAAAGAGAACAGAAGAATATTATAAGAAACGCACTTGCGAAGATAAAGTCGGTCTTGCGGCAAAAATACTTGACGAATATATCCAATCGCATTGCCCTAACGGAACTTGCAATTTTTAACTGACAAAGTCTTTACAGTTTGAAAAATATATGTTATAATGTAAATAGAGTAATATAAATGTGATTTTGAAAGGGTGATAGATATGTTAGATAAAAATGATTTACAGGCAATTCAAGAAATGATGCAAGCGAGTTTACAATCAAATTTACAAGCTATCAATGAAAGACTTGACACAATGCAAGATGACATTACAATTATTAAATCAGATGTAAAGACACTAAAGAACGATGTTAAATTTAACCGTAAAACCGAAATAAACGTTATTGATTACATTGAAAATAGACTTGATGAAAAAATAGACAGTAAAATTAATCAGTTAAAGGCTGAATTAAACAAAACAGCATAGAGCATAAATGAATTTATTGAAGGGTGTAAAGTCTTTGACAACAAATAAGACTTTGCATCCTTTTTGTATTTTGGGGAGGATAAAAGAATGAAAAAGTTTATGATAGGATTATTATTTATTATTTTATTATCAACAACATTAAGTGCGAATGCAGAAACAGTAGTTTTAAAAGCAAATAGTTATGATAAGTTGGAAAATGCTTATTTTGACTACCATAATGTAGATGTTTTGTCGAATCAAGAAGGGAACTTCTTTTGGTGGACGGGTACTGAGTTTATAAAATGCTCTCTTTTAGATACTAAATTTACAAAATCCGATGATTTGGTAGAGTGGAGTGATATGGATATTAGCTATGATGTGCGTATGAAAATTAGCAGCCAGTATAGGGCAAACATTAAGCATTATGGGGATAAATATATTGTATATGATGAAGTATATTTCAACCCTTCTTTCATAATAGATAAAATGATAAGAACACATGGTCCGAGAATTAAACCAATATATATATTGGATGAAAATTTTAATTTGGTAAGTGAATTTCAGTTGGATAAACCGTTAACCGATTTTGAATATGTAGACGGTGTTTATTATGCTGAAACACAAGAATACACACAAATAGGAACAACAGACTATGAACTTAAAAATAATACTATTTACTATTCTTATGATGCGATTGATTGGCAAATTGATAATGAAAGGAGTAGTATGCCGCAAAGCAATGGCAGAAATTCTCTTGTATTTCAAGGAGAATTGACAAAATACATAAACTTAAGTAATTATAGGTTTGAAGTAAAAGATATGTTCATCAAAAAAAATAATTCGGATTTAACTAAAGTGGTACAAGAAAGACCTATAACATGTTACTATAAAGCAAAGGGCGATATCTATGTTGAAATGCAATCTGATAATAGTAATACATTCAGAATATCTCGGGACGGTGTATATTCTGTTGATATAGCAATCCCTGAATACAGTGGTAATATATCCGGAAGTGAATACGTTAATTCGTGCAATTTATGGAAAGATAAGCTTGTTTTATGGACCAGAAAAAGATTGGTAGAATATGATATGGCAGATATTGAAGATGTATTAAATGAAAAATGCCCGTCGGATACGCCGTATATTGAGTTTAACGGTAATATTCTCGGCTTTGACGTACCGCCGATTATCGAGGACGGCAGCACGCTTGTGCCTATGAGATTTTTGTTCGAGCAAATGGGAGCCGATGTTGAATGGGATAGTGAAACTCAGACAGCAACAGCAACGATTGATAATAAGGCAGTAACATTTTCAATAGATAACGTCAACGCGAGAATAAATAATAAACCCGCTAAAATGGATGTGCCCGCAAGACTCGTAAACGGCAAAACAATGGTACCGCTACGCTTCCTTTCGGAAAATATGGGATATGACGTAGATTGGGACGCCGATAGCAGAACGGCGATAATAAAGTAAAAGTGGGGTTATTATGAAAAAGGTATTTGCGATTATAATGGCATTGATTTGTTGTGGCAATTTAGTGACAGAAGTCGGCGCTATGAATTTGAATATTATTGAAAAAGAAAATATAAGTCAGGATTATTATGAATATAATGGATTTAAATTAACTTATCATTCAAGTACAATAAATAATTTTTGGTACACGGGAAAAGAATATATTTATAGAGATATATATGATGGATATTCACGATATAGAAAATCAGATGATATGATTAATTGGGAGGATATTTCGGAAACGAGCGGTATAAAGGAAATTAATAGACTTTCTAATTATACATATTCTATAAATTATTGGGGAGATAAGTATATTGTTTTTAATCGATTGCATGAGTTGAGCGGTGAATCAATTAGTGAAGTTCAATATAATACCACACTTAATTGTTCATTGCTTATTCTTGATAAGGATTTTGAATTAATTTCAAAACAAGAGTTTGAAGCCCCGATTACTGCCGTAAGCTATATTGACGGCAAGTATTATGCGGAAACAAAAGATTACAGCCAATATAAAAATCCTTATAATTTTGAACCGATTAAGAAAGTTTATGTGTCTGAAGATGGAATTGTGTGGAATGAGGACAAAACTCTGTCGGAAGTGCCTATTGGAAACGGAAAGAATAAAACTTTGATACTTGGCGGAGAACTGCCTGACGGTAATACGAGATATACTAAAAAGATTGTCAGCATTGCAGAGTTTGGGAATGCTACTGATATTGTATTTGAAAGAGAAAATTTAAAATCCTATAAAGTAGTGGATGATTTATATGTTTGTTGGGATACATTTGATAAAGTATTTCAAATCTCACTTGATGGGATATATTGGCTTGATGTTGATTTTCCAAAACTTTTAACTGAAAATCATCACGAATCGGAGAGTAACAGTGTCATTGAGTCGGTGTATGATTGTATAGGTCTAAAAGATAAGATACTGTTTCAAACAAAGTATCGTTTGTTCGAATATGACTTAGAGGATTTGCGTACAGTGTGGAGAAATGCTTACGGTAAATCTCAAATATATGTTAAATTTGAGGGGAGATATTTGGGTTTTGACGTACCGCCGATTATCGAGGACGGCAGCACGCTTGTGCCTATGAGATTTTTGTTCGAGCAAATGGGAGCCGATGTTGAATGGGATAGTGAAACTCAGACAGCAACAGCAACGATTGATAATAAGGCAGTAACATTTTCAATAGATAACGTCAACGCGAGAATAAATAATAAACCCGCTAAAATGGATGTGCCCGCAAGACTCGTAAACGGCAAAACAATGGTACCGCTGCGCTTCCTCTCGGAAAATATGGGATATGACGTAGATTGGGATGCCGATAGCAGAACGGCGATAGTACGCTAATATCATTTTATTAATTTACAAGTTTTAAACCTGTAATAATAAAAAGGAAAAAAAACTAATAAATACTTGATTTTTTAGACAAAATATATTAAAATATAATTATTAATATTAAATTACAAAAGATTCAGGAGGATTAATTTATGATTACAGCTGGTGAATTTAGAAATGGCAGAACCTTTGAACACGAAGGTAATGTATTTCAAATCGTAGAATTTCAGCACGTTAAGCCTGGTAAGGGTGCTGCTTTCGTAAGAACAAAACTTAAGAACATAATCAGCGGCGGTGTCGTTGAAAAGACATTCAGACCTACAGAAAAGTTTGAAGAAGCTCATATCGACAGAAAGGATATGGCTTATTCATACGGTGATGACGACTTCTATCATTTCATGGACAACGAAACATTTGATATGCTTGACATTGCTAAGTCAGAAATCGAAGAACAAATGAAGTTCGTTAAGGAAAATGACGTATGTAAGGTTATGTCTTACAAGGGTAACGTATTCGGTGTTGAACCGCCTACATTCGTTGAACTTGAAGTCGTTGATACAGAACCGGGTTTCGCAGGTAACACATCTACAAACGCTACAAAGCCTGCTACTCTTGAAACAGGTGCTACAATTCAAGTACCTCTATTCGTTGATATGAACGAAGTTATCAGAGTAGATACAAGAACAGGCGAATACATGGAAAGAGTAAAATAAGTCTGAATAAAATCGCACACAGCACTTATTTTGTGTTGTGAACAATTTTCTTTCAGCCTTTTGAATGAAAGGAGATTAATTATGGAAGATTTAATTAAAAAAGTTTCATATCTAAAGGGTTATGCAGACGGTCTTGACCTTAGCCCAAAGAGTGACGAAGGTAAGCTTATTATCAAATTGCTTGACGTTATGTCTGAAATGGCTGATACTATTGAAGAATTAAACTCAAGAGTTGATGATGTTGAAGATGTTGTTGACGAGCTTGATGATTGTGTACTTGAAATTGCCGATGATTTGTACGGTGACGATGAGTATGACGATTATGATGACGATGACGACGATGATTATATCGACGATTATGATGACGATGATTACGACAGTGACGGAAATGATTATTTTGAAATTCAATGTCCTAACTGCGGTGAAGACGTTATGATTGATTTTGATATGATTGACGATGATAACGCTATTGTATGTCCGAACTGTCACGAAGAAATCGAACTTGAATTTGATTGCGATTGTGACGATGATGACTGCGACTGCGGACACGAACATTAATATTGAATTGAATAAAAAAGGACTGTTAAGTCCTTTTTTTATTGAGGTGACTTATGAAAGGACTTTATATTCACATACCGTTTTGCAAACAAAAATGCAAGTATTGTGATTTTGTATCATTTCCGTGTATGGAGGATACGGCGGACAAATACGTTGACGCACTAAAGCGTGAGGCGGAACAATACAGGGGAGAAAAAATAGATACAATATTTATCGGCGGCGGTACACCGTCAATTTTAATACCGAAACAAATCGAAGAAGTTACGAAAATGTGCTTTGATGTATTTGACGTTGCGAGTGACTGCGAATTCACGACAGAGGCAAATCCGGGAACAATGGATGATGACAAAATTAAAGCAATGTTAAACGGCGGTATAAATCGTATAAGCGTAGGGGTACAATCGTTCAATGATGATGAACTGAAAAAAATCGGAAGAATACACGACTCAAAGACGGCATATAATACAATTTGTCATTTAGATAAAATGGGTTTTCAAAATATAAATCTTGACCTTATGACCGCACTGCCGTCACAGACGTTTGAGAGTCTAAAAAATACTTTAAACACAGCCGTCAGCTTGCCTGTAAAGCATATATCGGCATACAGTCTTATAATTGAGGACGGAACACCTATTGAAAAGGAATATTCAAAAGGACTGCTTGATATTCCGAATGAAGATACTGACAGAGAAATGTATATGTATACAGTCGAATTTCTCAGTAAGAACGGTTTTAAGCAATATGAAATATCGAATTTCGCAAAAGACGGATACGAGTGCAGGCATAATGTGAAGTATTGGACAGACGAGGAGTATATCGGATTAGGTACGGCGGCACATTCATATATAGGAAACTGCCGTTTTTACAACACGTCTGACATAAACGAATATATCGGCGGTGCGAGAAAAGAAGTAATCGAATTGACCGAAAATGATAAGATAGCAGAATTTATGATTACCGGACTTCGTATGAACAGGGGAGTAAGCGAAACTGATTTTAAGTCGCGTTTCGGCAAGGATATAAAAGATGTATTCGGCAGTGAATTTGATAAATTTATAAAGCTCGGACTTATGCAATATATTGACGGAAGATACAGTCTTACATTGGACGGGATTAACGTGTCAAACTCGATTTTGTGCGAGTTTGTATAAGAAATTTGGCAATATGGGATAATTTATGAACATTTTATGAAAAGTTATATTAATCACTTGACAATCGGGTATAATAGTGGTATCTTATAATTGTTAGCACTCAAGGTGTATGAGTGCTAACAAGAAAATGCTTATATGACATCTTGTTTAAAGATAGAAAGGAATGTTTGTATATGGATTTGAACGACAGAAAAAGAAAAATCCTGCAAGCAATCATTGATGAATATATAGGCACTGCTGAACCTGTCGGTTCAAGGTCGATTTCCAAAAAGGAAAACTTGGGTTTGTCCAGCGCGACAATCCGTAATGAAATGGCAGACCTTGAAGAAATGGGTTATCTGATACAACCGCATACTTCGGCGGGACGTATTCCGTCAGATGAGGGATACAGATTTTACGTTAATTCGCTAATGCGGAAGTATAAGATAGGTATGGAGGCAGTTGCACAGCTGCAAAGCGTACTTGAAACGCGTGTCAGTCAGCTTGAAAAGCTGATTAGATATGCCGGTGCAATAGCGTCAAATCTTACCGAATATACAACGGTTGTTACAGCGCCTAAAGAGCAGGAATTTGAAATTAACAAGATTGACCTTGTACCGATTGCCACGCAAACGGTAATGCTTATTGTTGTAACAAGAACTGTAAGAAACAAGGTAATGAATATCGACATTGACAGTGCAACGTGTATGTCACTTGCAAATATATTAAACGAACATCTTGCCGGACTTAAAGCCGGAGAGATAACGTTTGATAAGATACAGGATATTCAAAAAGATATTGAAAACAGACTTTCACTTCATCCGAAAGTTTTGATTGATATAATGCACTTTGTGTATGAAACGATAACGGACAGCGGTGAAACAGAAATATATGTCAACAATGCAAAGTCAATATTGAAATATCCCGAATACAACGATGTTGAAAAAGCGGAAAAGATATTTACTTTCCTTGATGACAAAGAAAATTTGAAAAAGCTTGTTGCCTCAAGCGACGCTGACGGAATTGAGGCTAAAATCGGTAAAGAAAACGATTTTGAAATATTGCAGGATTGCTCATTGGTAACTATCAATTATTCACTCGGCAATAAAAAAGCCGGGAAAATCGGAGTTATCGGACCTAAACGAATGAATTATTCAAAGGTTTTTGCAAGCCTTGACCTTATTTCAAATGAAATAGATAAAATACTCAACGAATATATAAGTGATGAGTAGAGAAAGGGGTAATCAGATGGCTAAGAAGAATGAGGAAGTCAATGAGGAGACATTAGATAAAGAAACAGAAAAAACGGCTGAACCTAAAGAGGCAGAAAAGTCAAACGAGGAAGTCCTTGAAGAAAAGCTGAAAGAACAGACTGATAAATATATGCGTCTGTATGCCGAATATGACAACTACCAAAAGCGTTCGCAGCGTGAAAAAGATATGCGTTACGGTGACGCGGTAATTGATACGGTCGGTGCAATTCTTTCGATAGGCGACAATCTTGAAAGAGCACTTGCGACTGAAGTTCAGTCGGAGGACGGTCAAAAAATGAAAGACGGTATTGAAATGGTTTTAAAACAGTTCAATGAAACGCTTTCAAAGTTGGGCGTTACGCCGATTAAGGCAGAGGGTGAACAGTTTGACCCTAATCTTCATAATGCGGTTATGCACATTGAAGATGAAACAATAGACGACAACACAGTTGTCGAGGATTTAATGAAAGGCTACATATATAAGGACGGCCGAGTAGTCAGACACAGTATGGTAAAAGTAGCAAATTAATTATAAATTAGGAGGAATTAAAAATGGGAAAGATTATAGGTATAGACTTAGGTACAACAAACAGTTGTGTGGCTGTTATGGAAGGTGGTAACCCTAATGTTATCACTAACAGCGAAGGTGCAAGAACAACTCCTTCAGTTGTTGCATTCCAAAAAGACGGTGAAAGAATTGTAGGTCAGGTTGCAAAGCGTCAAGCCGTAACAAATGCTGACAGAACAATAATGTCAATTAAGAGAAAAATGGGTACAAGCGAAAAAGTTACAATCGACGGTAAAGCTTATACTCCTCAAGAAATCTCGGCAATGATTCTTACAAAGTTAAAGCAAGACGCTGAGAGCTATCTTGGTGAAACTGTAACACAGGCTGTTATCACAGTTCCTGCTTACTTCAACGACTCACAGCGTCAGGCTACAAAGGATGCAGGTAAGATTGCAGGTCTTGAAGTTTTGAGAATTATCAACGAGCCTACTGCCGCAGCTCTTGCATACGGCGTAAGCGACACAGGTAAGAAAGTAATGGTATACGACCTTGGCGGCGGTACATTCGATGTATCTATCCTTGATATTGATGACGGCGTATTTGAAGTTCTTTCAACAAACGGTGATACTCACCTTGGCGGTGACGATTTCGACCAGGCAATTATCAACTACTTGCTTGACGAATTTAAGAAAACAGAGGGCGTAGACCTTTCAACAGATAAGATGGCTATGCAAAGATTAAAAGAGGCTGCTGAAAAGTCAAAGATTGAACTTTCGACAACAACAACTTCAAATATTAATCTTCCATTCATCACAGCTGACGCAACAGGTCCAAAGCATATGGATATTACACTTACAAAGGCTAAGTTTGATGAACTTACAGCAGACCTTGTAGCAAGAACACTTACATGTATCAGAAACGCTATGAATGACGCAGGTCTTAACGCATCACAAATCGATGAAGTCCTTCTTGTCGGCGGTTCTTCAAGAATTCCTGCTGTACAAGAGGCTGTTAAGAAAGAAATGGGCAAAGAGCCTAATAAGGGTATAAACCCTGACGAATGTGTTGCAGTAGGCGCTGCAAGACAGGCAGGTGTACTTGGCGGTGAAGAAACAGGCGTTCTTCTACTTGATGTTACACCGCTTTCACTTGGTATCGAAACAATGGGTGGTGTATTTACAAAGCTTATCGAAAGAAATACAACAATCCCTACAAACAAATCACAAATATTCTCAACTGCCGCAGACGGTCAAACTTCTGTTGAAGTACACGTTCTTCAAGGTGAAAGAGAAATGGCTCAGTACAACAAGACTTTGGGACGTTTCAATCTAACAGGAATTGCTCCTGCTCCGAGAGGTGTGCCACAGATTGAAGTTACATTCGATATTGATGCAAACGGTATCGTAAACGTAAGCGCTAAAGACCTTGGCACAGGCAACGAACAGAAGATTACTATTACAGCATCTTCTAACCTAAGTGACGAAGATATTGACAGAGCTGTTAAAGAGGCTGAAAAGTACGCTGAAGAAGATAAAAAGCGTAAAGAAGAAGTTGAAATCAGAAACAACGCAGAATCACTTGTATATCAATGTGAAAAGGCTGTTAAAGACGCAGGTGATAAGATTGACGATAATACAAAGTCAATGGTTGAAACTGAAGTAAACAAGGTTAAAGAGGCTCTAAAGGGTACAGACTCGGCAGCTATTAAGGCGGCTACAGACGAACTTCAAGAAAAGTTCTACGCAGTTGCACAGCAAATGTATCAGCAAGCTAATCCGCAGGGTGATCCTAATGCACAACAGGGTGCACCAAATGATGACGGTGTTTATGAGGCTGATTACAGAGAAGTTGACAACGACGATAACAATCAACAATAATAATGAAAACGCTAAAAGGACGGACAAATGTCCGTCCTTTTAAGGCTTTTAACAGAGCCTTTGTATTAACACTTTACAAAACTAAAATATTGTAGTATAATATCATAGGTAGGTGAAAAAATTGGCTGAAAAAAGAGATTATTATGAGGTGCTCGGAGTTTCAAAGGGTGCTTCTGATGATGAAATAAAAAAGGCATTCAGAAAGATGAGTAAGAAATACCATCCTGACCTTAATCCGAACAATAAAGAGGCGGAGAAAAAGTTTAAGGAGGTAAACGAGGCTTATCAAGTGCTTTCTGACCCTGAAAAGAAAAGTAAATACGACCAATTCGGACACGCAGGTGTTGATCCGAACTTCGGAGCGGGCGGCGGTGGCTTTAACGGCGGCGGTTTTGACTTTGGCGATATATTCGGCGATTTCTTCGGAGGCGGTTTCGGAGGATTCGGCGGCGGTCAAAGAAGAAACGGACCAAAACGCGGTGCTGATATTCGTAAGATTATTGATCTAACTTTTGAAGAAGCGGCATTCGGCTGTCACAGAGAAATGAGTATACAGGCACAGGAAAAATGTGAAACTTGCGGCGGCAGCGGTGCTAAAAAGGGTACGACTTCACAAACTTGTCAGCATTGTCACGGAACAGGTCAAATCCGTACACAACAAAGAACTGTACTGGGTTATATGACTAACGTTACGACTTGTCCGCACTGTCACGGCGAAGGTAAGATTGTAAAAGATCCTTGTCCGGACTGTCGCGGTACAGGTAAGGTAAGAAAGTCGAAGAAGATAGAAGTTGATATTCCGGCAGGTATTGATGACGGTCAGACAATTCAACTTTCGGGTAAAGGCGAGGCCGGCGATAAAGGCGGTCCTAACGGCGACTTACTTCTTACAATAAGAGTACATCCGCATCAGATGTTTAAACGTGAGGGAACAAATGTATTTATAGATATGCCTATATCATTTGTACAGGCTGCTTTGGGTGCAACCGTACAAGTACCTACACTTGACGGCCCTGTTGAGCTGAAAATCCCTGAGGGAACTCAGACAGGTTCAAAATTCAGAATGAAGGGCAGAGGTATTCCGTCAATCAGAAGTAAGGTAAGAGGCGACCAATACGTTACTGTAAACGTAGAAGTGCCGAGAAACCTTAATTCAAAGCAAAAAGAACTTTTGCGTGAATTTGAAGAAGATAAAAATTATAAACAAAAGAAATCTTTTGCAGAAAAGATGAAAGATTTCTTGAACAAATAAACTTAGGAGGAAGACAATGAACCCGAATATTTATGAACTTTCAAAAATGACAAAAGAGCAGTATGATTTCATAATGAAACGTGCAGAGCTTGATATTACAGAACAAATGAAAGTTGCCAAAGAAGTTTCTGACGATGTCAAGGCACGTGGTGACGAAGCAGTATTGGAATATACTGCAAAGTTTGACCGTGTACAGCTTACTGCTGATAAAATGAAAGTAACACCTGAAGAGATAGAGGCTGGCTACAATAACCTTGATAAGGAAACAAGAGAGGCTATTGAATATGCTTATAAGAATATATACGATTTCCATGAAAAGCAACTTCCGGAGGAAATGTGGTTTACTATGGTCGATGACGGACTTATGGTAGGCGAAAAGACTACTCCGATAGTAGACGTATGTCTGTATGTTCCTCACGGTAAGGGTTCATTCCCATCAGTTTTGTGTATGCTTGGTATACCGGCAGTTGTTGCGAAAGTTCCTAAGATTGTTGTTGTAACACCTCCGAATGAAAAGGGTGAAGTTGACGATGCTATTTTGGCAGCGGCAAAGATAATCGGTATCACTGAAATATATAAAGTCGGCGGTATTCAAGCCGTTGCAGCCGTTGCATACGGTACTGAAACAATTCCTAAGTGTCATAAAATAATTGGACCGGGTAACAGTTATGCAACTGCCGCAAAGAGAGTTCTTTCAAACCATATTGACGCAGGTTTGCCGGCAGGTCCGAGTGAAATTATTGTTCTTGCAGATGAAAAGGCTGACCCTGAAAAGGTTGCTCTTGACTGGATGATTGAGGCTGAACACGGCCCTGACAGTGCCGCACTTCTTGTTACTCACTCAAAGGAACTTGTTGAAAAGGTTGTTCCGATTGTAAACAGACAGCTTGAAAAGATTTCTCCGAAGAGAAAAGAATTTATAGAAACAAACCTTACAACATACGGCGGTGTAATTCTTACAAATTCTCTTGACGAATCAATCGATTTTGTAAACGAATACGCACCTGAACATATGGAAGTTATGACAGAAAAGCCTTTCGATACACTTCCTAAGATTAAGAATGCAGGTGAAATTCTTCTTGGCGATTACACACCTGTAACACTTTGTAACTTCGTTTTAGGTCCTAACGCAATCTTGCCGACAGGCGGTTTTGCAAAGACTTATTCATCAGTAAGTGTTCAAGACTTCTTAAAGCGTTCATCAGTAGGCTATGCGTCAAAAGACGGTTTTGAAAATGTAAGAGATTACGCTTACAGATTTGCAAAGGTCGAAGGATTTGATACGCACGGTTTGGCAGTAAAGGAAAGAAAGTAATGGAAAGAATAAAAGTTACCCGAAAAACAACCGAATCCGAAATGAACGTTGTGCTTGATTTTGCACCGCTGAAAAAGGATTACAGAAAGTACATAAAGACACCTATACCGTTTTTAAATCATATGATTGAGCATATTGCATGGCGCGGTGAGGTCAATATTGATGTTGACTTAAAGCTTGATGAATTTGTTTTGACACACGTTATATGTGAAGATTTAGGTATTGCACTTGGTAAGGCGGCAAAGGAATATATCGACCGTACAGACGGTGCGAGAGGTTTCGGTGACGCAGTCGGTATTATAGACGAGGCAAAAGCGGAATGTGCATTGAGCTTTGAATCAAGAGCGTATTGCGATATTGATTATCACGGTATTGAGCTTAGTGAAAAAGTCGAGGGAATGGATACGGAGGATTTGGAAACATTCCTTGAAGGCTTTGCACAGGGGGCTATGTGTACACTTCATATTGACCTTGTAAAAGGTCATAACGGACATCATATTTGGGAGGCAATATACCGTAGTTTCGGCAGTGCTTTGAATAAGGTATTTGAAGTGTCTGAAAGCCGCAAGGGCAAAACAAGCGGTGTAGCCGGAAAAATTGATTGGGTAATAGAATAATATTAGGGACACTAAATAGGGACACTAAAATTTAGTGTCCCTATTTCTGAAAACAGATAAAATCTGAAAGGAACAAAGTATTAAAAATATGAAACTCGCAAAATTTCTTGATAAATACGATACCGTTATATTTGATATGGACGGCGTTATAACAAGTGAACAGAATTATTGGAATTGTGCGGCACTCACTGTCTGGGAATATCTGAATTACAACAGCGGTCAAAAAATTAATGCCAAAGAGTGTATGCAAAATATTTCAAAAATACGAAGCCACGTTTTTTCGGACGATGAGATGATAAGCGTTTTAAAAGGCAAGGGCGTTAATTCAAATTGGGATTTGGGTTATGTGACGGTGCTTATAGCATGGATATGCAATGGAAAAACTGATTGGAATTATTTTGACAAAGTGCTTGAATATGCAAAGTCATTGTCAGACAATATTATTGATGAATACGATAATCTTGCAATTAAATGTGCCGAAAAAACAGGTTTTGATTATGAATGGCTGAAACGCAACGGAACTATGTGGACGACTATGCGAGATATATTTCAGACGTGGTTTCTTGGTGATGAACTGTTTAAAAAGACTTTTGGATATATACCGGTTAATACGGGCAAAACGGGGCTATTATATAAGGAAGAACCGATTGTTGATAAGAATAAGCTTATTGCAATAATGAGTCTTTTAAGCCGAAATAAACGCGTGTGTACAGGTACGGGCAGACCGTATATAGAAATGCTGCCGCCGATTGAAAATTGGGGGATAAAGCAGTATTTTGCACAAAACGGACTTTGCAATTATGACAATGTTGTCGAGGCTGAAAAAGAACTTAACAACAATGCACTTACAAAGCCACACCCATATATGTTTCTAAAGGCGCTTTACGGCACTGATTACAGCAATAAACGCATTGTTGACGGCGATTATGATAAAGCGAAAATAAAGACTACACTTGTTGTCGGTGACGCAGGTGCGGATATTCTGGCGGCACAGGCGATGGGCGCAGACTTTTGTGCGGTGCTTACGGGAATACAAGGCGAGAGAGCAAGAGGTTATTTTGAAAAACTTGGGGCGAACTATATTTTAAAAAGTGTAGAAGATTTTTTAGTGGAGGGAGAATAAATGGAAAAACGACTCACAACACCATTTACAAAGGATAAAATTAAAGACCTGAAAGCAGGCGACAGCGTGCTTATAACAGGTACAATATACACCGCGCGTGATGCGGCACACGAAAGAATGACGACAAATTTTAAAAACGGAATACCGTTCCCGATAGATTTGACCGACAACGTGATTTATTATGCAGGTCCGTGTCCTGCTAAACCCGGCGAAGTTATCGGCTCATGCGGACCGACTACAGCCGGCAGAATGGACGCATACACGCCTATGCTTTTAGATAACGGACTTGGCTGTATGATAGGTAAGGGCGCAAGAAGCAAAGAAGTTGTTGACGCAATGAAACGTAATACTGTTGTGTACCTCGGCGCAATCGGCGGTGCGGGTGCATTGATTGCACAGTCGATAAAAAAAGCCGAAGTTGTCGCATATGACGATTTGGGTACGGAGGCAATCAGAAAACTTGAAGTTGAAGATTTCCCCGCAGTGGTGCTTATAGACTGCGAGGGTAATGACCTTTATGAAATAGGTCAGGCAAAATACAGAGAGATATAAACTATATATAAATATCAAAAAATCCGATGGAACAAACCATCGGATTTTTTGTTGCTACTATATTTATAACAAAGAAAGAAGTTTCTTTAGATTATACAAGATAAAGTAAATCTGTGTATGTTGGGAACGGCCAGTATTCTTTTGCAACGATTGTTTCAAGAGTATCGGCTGTTTCACGAAGTGCATCCATAGCAGGAAGAACAGTATCTTTATAATACATACCCACTGCGTATACGTCAACGTCAGGAACGTCTGTAGCGGCGTCAAGAGTATCAATCTTAGACATAAGATCCTCTGTAAGCTCTGTAAGTCTTTGAGCCTTTTCAAGTTCCTTAGGAGCGTCAAGACCAAGTGCTTTCTTTGAAGCAATATCGTCTGTAACGAACTTTGTATATTTTAGGCAAGCAGGAAGAATTTCCTGTTTAGCCATTTCAAGCATTGTAAGCATTTCAAAATGAAGTGTATTGTTGTAATCCTCCATCATGATTTCGCCTCTTGTCTTAACTTCTACATCAGTAAATACTTCTTGCTTTGTGAACAAGTCGATTGATTTTTGAGTTACGAAGTAAGGCATAGCGTCAGGAGTTGTCTTTAAGTTGTATAGACCTCTCTTTTCAGCCTCTGCAACCCATTCATCACTGTAACCGTTACCGTTGAAGATAATTCTTTCGTGATCTTTGAAAATCTTGATTGCAAGTTCAAGAGCATCTTTTGAAATGTCCTTGCTGCCCTCAAGTTGATCTGCGATTTCTGTAAGTGTTTCAGCAACGATTGCATTGATAACGATATTGATACCTGCGATTGACTGTCTTGAACCCGGAGCACGGAATTCAAATCTGTTACCTGTAAATGCAAATGGGGAAGTTCTGTTTCTGTCTGTTGTATCTTTTTCAATATCAGGAAGTGATTCAACACCTGTTTCGATTAGCTTACCTGCCTCATACTTAACACCCTTACCGCTCTTTAGCTGGTCAACAACTGCTGCAAGCTGGTCGCCAAGATACATTGAAATAATAGCAGGAGGTGCCTCGTTTGCACCAAGTCTGTGGTCATTACCTGCTGTTGCAACAGATACTCTAAGTAAATCTGCATAATCGTCAACAGCCTTGATAACTGCTGCAAGGAACAATAGGAACTGAACGTTTTCTTCAGGTTTTTTACCCGGCTTTAGAAGAAGTTCGCCGTCTGATGTACCTATTGACCAGTTATTGTGCTTACCTGAACCGTTGATACCTTCATATGGCTTTTCGTGTAGTAGGCAGTATAGACCGTGATGGTCGGCAACTTTCTTTAGAACTTCCATAGTAAGCTGGTTGTGATCTGAAGAAATGTTTGTTGTTGAGAAAATAGGTGCGATTTCGTGCTGAGCAGGAGCAACTTCATTATGTTTTGTCTTAGCAAGTACGCCAAGTTTCCAAAGTTCTTCATCAACTTCCTGCATGAAAGCTGCAACTCTTTCTTTAATTTGACCGAAATAGTGATCGTCCATTTCCTGACCCTTTGCAGGTTTTGCACCAAATAGAGTTCTGCCTGTTAAAAGTAAGTCCTTACGCTTATTTCTAAGCTTTTTGTCAACAAGGAAATATTCCTGTTCAGGACCGACATATGAAACAACTCTCTTAGGAAATTTACCGAATAGAGCCAAAACTCTTCTTGCGGCCTTGTCGATTGCAGCCTCACTGCGAAGTAGAGGAGTTTTCTTATCAAGAACTTCACCTGTATATGAAACGAATGATGTAGGAATGTACAATGAGTGATCCTTAATGAATGCAAATGATGTCGGGTCCCAAGCTGTATAACCTCTTGCCTCAAATGTTGCTCTAAGTCCGCCTGATGGGAAAGAAGACGCATCAGGCTCACCCATAACAAGCTCTTTGCCTGAGAATTCCATAATGACAGTTCTGTCATCTGTAGGCTGAATGAAAGAGTCATGCTTTTCGGCTGTAAGACCTGTCATTGGCTGGAACCAGTGAGTGTAGTGAGTACAACCGTTTTCAAGTGCCCAATCCTTCATTGCGTTTGCAACAACTTCCGCAACGGATATATCAAGTTTTGAACCGTCATTGATAGTCTTTAGCAATGATTTGTAAATATCCTTAGGCAATCTTGCCTTCATAGTAGGAAGATTAAAAACCTTCTCACCGAAAATTTCTGCTACATTTCCGTTTTCCATAATAATACCTCCTGAAATTATTGATGCACATATATAATAAAAGTACAATCAAAATGTTTTGTTGAGCTAACAATAAGTATCTTACGAAAAAAGGGCATTTTATATTTAAAAATATAAAACACCCTTGTCTTATCTTCGCTCAATCTATGGGGTTAGTTGTCTTAACTAACTGTTTTCTATGCTTTAATTATACCACTAAATAAAGTTTTGTCAATATGCAACTTGCAAAATTTAGAATAGAATAACTTTTTTTTATTTATGCAAAATGATGAGTGATGAGGGATACATATTAAAGGGGCGACCAATGATCGCCCCTACGAAGAAAGTATATGTGGTGTCATAGCATATTTGTAATGGTGGGAAGAATAGAGAAAGTGGTGGACGGTGCCTCGACGTCCCGCAAAACTGTGGATAAATGTTGCGATAAGCGTTATTGCAGGCACAATTAACGTGACTGTGAGCGACTGTATTAACAGCGTCATAAAAAAGATTATCTCTGTTCGTCATAAAACCGTCTCATCAAATTAAATATAAATAAAAAACAGAGTGTCTGACATTCAAAGCCTGTCAGGCACTCTATCAATATTATTATACCACAAAAAATATTTCTGTCAGGATTATTCAACAGTAACCGACTTTGCAAGGTTTCTCGGCTTATCAATGTCGCAGCCCTTTAATGATGCAACATAGTAACCGAATAACTGCAACGGAATAACTGTAAGTGACGGAAGTAACATTTCGTGCGTTGCAGGGATTTTTACAGTATAGTCAGCAACGTCGTCCATATGTTCATGTTCTTCGGTTGTTACGCCCATAACAACCGCACCTCTTGCTTTAACTTCCTTAACATTTGAAACTGTTTTATCAAACAAATTCTTGCCTGTTGCAAGCGCTACAACAAGTGTACCGTCCTCAATAAGTGAGATTGTACCGTGTTTTAATTCACCTGCGGCGTATGCTTCACTGTGAATATATGATATTTCCTTTAGCTTTAGTGAGCCTTCAAGAGATACTGCATAGTCAAGGTTTCTGCCGATAAAGAATATTGAATGGCAATTATAGAACTTTGAGGCAAGATACTGAACATCTTCTTTAGATTTAAGAATTTCAGCAACCTTATCCGGAAGTGACTCAATTTCTTTAATAAAGTCTGCATATTCTTCTTTAGAAATTTTACCTAATTTATCAGCCATATATGCGGCGATAAGGTATATAACAGTAAGTTGTGTACTGTAGGCCTTAGTTGTTGCAACGGCGATTTCAGGACCTGCCCATGTATAAATAACATCATCAGACGCTTTTGCAATTGCACTGCCGACAACGTTTACGATTGAAAGCACTCTTGCGCCGCGAGCTTTCGCCTCTTCAAGAGCGGCTTTTGTATCGGCTGTTTCGCCTGACTGGCTGATTACGATTACAAGGTCGTCTTTGCCAACGATAGGGTCGCAGTAACGGAACTCTGACGCAACCTGTACTTCAACAGGAATACGGCACATCTTTTCGATTACATACTTGCCTACAACGCCTACATGGTATGCACTGCCGCATGCAACGATATAAATTTTATTGATATTTTTAATATCTTCTTCTGTAAGAGAAATATCGTCAAGAACGATTTTGCCGTCCTTAATTCTCGGACTGATGGTATCTCTGATAGCTTTTGGCTGTTCTTCGATTTCTTTCATCATAAAGTGTTCATAGCCGCCTTTTTCAGCCGCACTTACGTCCCAATCAACCGTAAACTTTTCTTTTTTAACTTCTTCTTTATCTGTATTGTAAACCTTTACGCTGTCCTTTTTAAGTACAACGATTTCGTTATCTTCAAGGTAGTAAATATCTCTTGTGTGCTTTAAAATTGCAGTAACGTCCGATGCGATAAAGTTTTCTTCGTCACCAAGACCGACAATCATAGGACTTGCTTTTCTTACTGCGATAAATTGGTCAGGGTAGTCAACGCAAAGTACGCCAAGAGCATATGAACCCTCAACTCTGTTGATAACCTTAATCATTGTATCCATTATGTCACCTTTGTAGTAATATTCAAAAAGGTGAGCGATAACTTCTGTATCTGTTTCAGAAATAAATTCAAAACCCTTGCTTTCAAGTTTTTTCTTTAATGAAATGTAGTTTTCGATAATACCGTTATGAACAACGGCAAAACGGCCTGATTGTGAAAGATGAGGGTGAGCATTTACGTCTGACGGCTCGCCGTGAGTAGCCCAACGTGTATGACCGATACCCATATTACCGCCAAGTTTTTTACCGCCGTCAATTTTTTCTGAAAGAACCGCTAATTTTCCCTTTGACTTAGCAACTTCCAATTCATTATTATTGTAAACAGCAATACCTGCACTGTCATATCCTCTGTATTCAAGTTTTGACAGACCTTCAAGCAAAATAGGAGCTGCTTGATTTTTACCTATATATCCTACTATACCGCACATATTATAATGTACCTCCTTATTGTCCAATCGCAATGTTATATTGCTTTACATAAAAAAATATATATACCATTCTATACTATTCTCACAGATTTTTCAATCCTTTTTTTTGATTTCGTGTTGTATTTAGTAAATATTGCTGATATAATATAGGTTAAGATGAGTTTTTTGTGGAGGATTAAAAACAATGAAGTTAGTTTATGAAAACAAATTGTCCTGCGAGAATGACGTAAAAGATTTCGTTCTTGAGGGCAGTGCCGAGATATATTTTGAAAACGGTAAAATGCGTATGAAAAATGCGTTGTCTGCCGATTTGGGACAAAAGTCAAACTTTGTGTATTGGTGCAACGAGGACTTCCCGTCAGATGTGCAGATAGAGTGGGAATTCAGACCGATTGAAGAGCCGGGATTGGCGATTTTGTTCTTTTCGGCAAAGGGTGTGAACGGTGAAGATTTGTTTGATCCGTCATTGCAGGAAAGGGACGGACAGTATAATTTGTATCATTCGGGTGATATAAATGCGTACCATGTTTCATATTTCCGCAGAAAGTGGGACGAGGAAAGAGGTTTTCATACCTGTAATTTAAGAAAAAGCAAGGGCTTTCATCTTGTTGTACAAGGTGCAGACCCTATTCCAAATTGTGAGGACGCATTTGAAAGCTATCATATAAAACTTGTAAAAAAAGACGGTAAGATTGATTTTATAATTGACGATTTGCCTGTATTTTCATGGCAAGACGACGGAAAGGAATACGGTCCTGTTTTAGGCGGCGGAAAAATAGGTTTCAGACAAATGGCGCCTATGATTGGTGAGTATTCTAATCTAAAAGTATATTCTATATAAAATAGGAGAGGTAAAATGGATAAACAGAATAAAGCGTTCAAGGTACTTGAATTTGACAAGATACTTGAACGGCTTTCATCATATACGGAAAGCAAAGACGTAAAAAAACGTATTGAAGAAATAGTTCCGTATACGGAATTAGAGGACGCAAGGGCGGCACAGAAAGAAACGACAGAGGCAATGTCAACTTTATTAAAGCTCGGCTCACCGCCGGTAAATCTGTCTGTTGAAAATGTGCTTGGAGCGGTAAAAAGAACAGAGCGTGACGGTGTACTTCATACAAAGGAACTTATGAACATATCAAGACTTTTGTATGTCGCAAGACGTATGAAGTCGTATATAGACGAATCAGCCGAAGAATGTACAATTCTTCACGGTATAGAGGAGGCTATCATAACGGCAAAACAACTTGAGGACAGAATTAATTCGTGTATCGTTTCTGAAAATGAAATTGCCGACGATGCGTCACCCGAACTTAACACAATCAGAAGAAAAATAAGAAATTTAAACGGCAAGATTAAGGAAAATCTTAATTCTATGATTCACTCAACGCATTACAAAAAGTTTTTGCAAGACCCTATTGTAACAATGCGTTCGGACAGATACGTTATACCGGTAAAGAGTGAATACAGAGGTGAAGTAAACGGTATTGTACACGATACGTCTGCGAGCGGTGCAACGCTGTTTATCGAGCCTATGAGCGTTGTAAACAACAACAACGAAATTCGTGATTTGCATACGAAAGAGCAACAGGAAATTGAGCGAATACTTGCGGAACTTTCGGCACTTGTTGCGGAAAACAGTCATACAATTTTTGTGGATTATAAATACGTGACTGAGCTTGATTTTATGTTCTGTAAGGGCAGACTGTCGCTTGATATGAATGCAAATGAGCCTGTACTGAACGACAAGGGTATTATACGATATAAAAAAGCACGTCATCCGCTTATCGACAAAGAGAAGGTCGTGGCAAATGACATAATGCTTGGCGGCGAATATGATACGCTTGTCATAACAGGTCCGAATACGGGCGGTAAAACCGTAACGCTTAAAACTATCGGATTGTTTTCGATTATGGCGGCGGCAGGACTTCATATTCCGGCACAGGATAACAGTGAAGCGGCTGTGTTCCATCATATTTTTGCGGACATCGGTGATGAGCAGTCAATAGAACAGAGCCTTTCGACATTCTCGTCACATATGGTCAATACGGTGAGCATACTTGAAAATATTGATTTTAATTCACTTGCACTGTTTGACGAATTGGGTGCGGGAACTGACCCGACAGAAGGTGCGGCACTTGCTATATCAATATTGGAATTTCTTCGTGCAAGAAAGGCTACAACCGTTGCGACAACTCATTACAGTGAATTGAAATTGTTCGCGCTTTCGACTGACGGTGTGGAAAATGCGTCATGCGAATTTGACGTTGCGACACTTCAGCCGACTTACAAACTTCTTATCGGAGTACCGGGTAAGTCAAACGCGTTTGCAATTTCACGCAGACTCGGACTTGACGAAAGAATAATTGACAGAGCAAACGATATATTGTCTGATGAGGATATAAAATTTGAGGACGTCATAACAGACCTTGAGCAAAACCGTGCAAAGGCGAGAAAAGAGGCTGACGAGGCGGCAAGAATGAAGCGTGAACTTACCGATCTCAGAAAGCAGATTGAAAATGACAGAATAAAGCTTAAAGAAAATAAATCAAGAATACTTGATGAGGCAAGACGTGAGGCGAAAATACTTGTAATGGACGCAAAGGATGAGGCGAACAGCATTATTCGCGACCTTGAAAAAATGCGTCAGCAAGGTATTTCAAACGGCGGCAATCTTGACAAAAAGACTTCTGCAATGCGTGACAAGCTGAAAAAGAAAGAAGATACGATTGATAAGGCAATGGCGCGTGCGGCAAAGCCGAAGAAAACGTATGTCGAACCGCCTAAAAATCTTAAACCGGGTGCAACTGTTAAAATCGTTGATATGAATCAAGAGGCGACAGTTTTAAAAGAACCTGATAAAAACGGCAATGTTCGTGTTCAGGCGGGTATTATAAAAATGGACGTGCATATAACGAACTTGCGTAAGGTTGAAGAAAAGAAGTCAAAGAAATTGGCTGAAAAGTACGTCAGAAGTACGAGGGCTTTTGAATCAAAGTCAAAGAACGTTTCAACGGAAGTTGACGTCAGAGGACAAAATCTTGAAGAAGCGTGGATGAATGTTGAAAAATTCCTTGACGATTGCTACCTTGCGGGAATTTCGCCTGTAAGCATTATTCACGGTAAAGGTACGGGTATTTTGCGTAAAGGCTTGCAGGGATATATGAAAAAACACAGATACGTCAAATCGTTCAGAAACGGCAGATACGGCGAGGGCGAAGACGGTGTAACGATAGTAGAATTAAAATAAGGTGATATAAATGGCAAAGGACAAAAAGACTGTAACAAATGCAATGCGTTTGCTTAATGCGTCAAAGATAAAATATGAAACGGTTGAATATGAGGCTGATGAAGTCGGCGAGCATTTCGGTGAGGCTATCGCCGAAATGACAGGTATTCCGGCTGAAAAATCATTTAAAACTCTTGTCGCAAGAGGTGACAAAACGGGTATAATGGTTAGCTGTATAGCAGTAAATCACGAAGTGGATTTAAAAAAACTTGCAAAGGTTTCGGGTAACAAAAAGGTTGAGATGATACACGTCAAAGAACTTTTGGGACTTACGGGGTATATCAGAGGCGGAGTATCGCCTGTCGGAATGAAGAAGAAATATCCGACATATATAAACGAAACGGCACAAAACTTTGAAACAATCGCAATCAGCGGCGGAAGATGCGGTACAACGCTTATCCTTTCGCCGAATGATGTGCAAAAAGCAACAGACTGCGTATTCGCAGACATAACGAAAGAATAACGGAGGGCAGAACTATGGCAATTTTTAAACCGGCGGACATACTTATTCCGCAAAATGTTGATTTCACAAAGTGGAGCGTTGTGGCGTGTGACCAATACACGTCTGAAAGAGAATATTGGGAAGATGTAAAAAATATTGTCGGCGACAGTCCGTCAACGCTAAATATTATATTCCCTGAGGTTTATCTTGAGGACGGTGACGGAGACGAACGTATCAAGAAGATAAACAGCACAATGGAGGAGTATATAAATAAGGGTATTTTCAGAGAGTTAAAGGACACGTTTATATATGTAAAACGTACTCAGCCGAACGGAAAAACACGTCACGGTATTGTCGGAATGCTTGATCTTGAAGAATACGATTTTTCAAAAGGCTCACAGTCAAAAGTTCGTGCAACGGAGGGTACAATTATTGAACGTATTCCGCCAAGACAGCGTATAAGAAAAAATGCACCGCTTGAGGCACCGCACATTCTGATACTTATTGATGACAGAGAAAAAGCGGTTGTTGAACCGCTTGAAAATCAGATAAACGATTTTGAAAAGATTTATGATTTTGACCTTATGAAAAATTCGGGACATATCGTGGGTTATAATGTAAATGAAAGTGCAAAGAAGAATATACTTGACGCAATAGAAAAACTCGGCGATAAGGCTGATTTTGAGGCAAAATACGGTGTTAAGGATAAGGGCGTGCTGATGTTCGCGGCAGGTGACGGAAATCATTCTCTTGCAACCGCAAAAACCTGTTGGGAAGAAATTAAAAAGGAACTTTCAGAGGAAGAAATTAAAACTCACCCTGCACGTTTTGCGTTGGTTGAGCTTATGAATATCCACGACGAAACACTTGAATTTGAACCTATTCAACGTGTAATATTTGAAACAGAGCCGAAGAAATTGCTTGATGAACTTGTTGCGTTTTACTGTGCGGAATATGAAGATAACGGCGGTCAGCGTATTGATTATACATACGGCGGTAATGAGGGCAGTATCTATATTAAGAATACAGACTCAAATCTTCCTGTCGGAACACTTCAAAAATTTCTTGATAAGTACCTTAACGAAAACGGCGGTAAAATTGATTATATCCACGGAAACGACGTTGTAAGAAATCTTGCAAAGGCAGATAATACAATCGGTTTTATGGTCGATTCAATGGAGAAAAACGACTTGTTCACAACAGTTATAAAGGACGGCTCACTTCCGAGAAAAACATTCTCAATGGGTGAGGCGGCAGATAAGAGATTTTATCTTGAATGTAAGAAAATCAGATAATAAAAATGTGCGGTCATTTTATTTGACCGCACATTTTTTATATTCTCCTGCTTGCTTTATGATAAATAAAATACGCAAAAACGGCTGTTACAAATTCGGCGAACGGAAAGCTTATCCATACACCTACCGCACCGAAAAATCTGCTGAAAACAAAAGCCGCAGGAATGATAATTATTATATATCTGAAAAGCGAAATCCACAATGACGGCAGACCTTTTCCAAGCCCCTCCAAAGCCCCTGACGACGTTACGGATACGGCTGATACGATAAATCCTATACTGATAATGTTAAGTGCCGTAACGCCTAATTTAAGCGTATCAGGGTTTGCAGTAAACATTCCGAACAGTGTAGACGGCATAATCCACGAAAGTGCAGTACCAAAAGCCATAATTATTGCCGACAGCAAAAGTGCGGTGTTGTATATTTGCTTAACACGTTTGTGTTCACCTGCACCGTAGTTATAGCCTATGATAGGTCTGATACCTTGAATAAGACCGTTGGCGGTTAGGTATATAAATGTTTGAAGTTTGTAGTATACACCGAGTACAAGAACGTATGAGCCTGAAAATTCGGAAAGTATTCCGTTAAGTGCCGTTATAAGCAATGACGGAAGTGCCATATTAAGCATAGCCGGTACACCGATTGAGTATAGCTTTTTCAGAAGTCGTTTGCCGGATTTGAGCAGACTTATTCTGAATTTTGCCTGAATAGGACTTGCAAAGTAGAATATGAAGTAAATGATAAGCGTTATAGTCTGTCCTATACCTGTGGCAAGTGCCGCACCTTGAATACCCATAGTGGGAAAAGGTCCTAAGCCGAATATCATTATAGGGTCAAGAATAATGTTCGTGACACAACCACATATCATACTTATCATTGATATATTCATTCTGCCGACTGCTTGGAAAATCTTTTCAAATGCTATACCGACATTTACTATTGTTGAAAATGAAAACACGATAGTTGAGTACATTACGGCAAGATTGATAACATCTGTATCGGTTGTGAACATTTTTACGAAGTACGGTATACCGAATATTGAAAAGACGGTAAGTATAAGTCCGTGTATAAAGCTTAGAAACAATCCGTAAGTTGTTGCTCTGTCTGCGTTCTGCATTTCGCCCGCACCGAGATGGAATGCAATTACCGCATTTATGCCTACACCAAATCCGACTGCGATAGAATTGACAAGATTTTGAATTGGGTAGACAAGCGAAAGTGCGGTCATTGCGTTTTCGCTCACTTTTGCGACAAAGAAACTGTCGATGATATTGTACAGTGAATTTACCGCCATAGATATTATCATAGGCAAAGCCATTGAAAGCACAAGCGGCAGTATCTTTTTTTCTTTCATAAACGTTTGATCCATAAATAATTCTCCTTATATTTATTCCGAAAAAAAACTATAGGGTTAATACTGTTTGACTCAAAAACAGAAAACCCTATAGTCTCATTATAATCCGGACAAGATTATTCAATTTTATATCAACCTGCCGGGCAGGCTCAAATTTTATATAATTTCCACAGTATGTCTTGTTGCGTGACAGTTTACGTTTACTGCAACCGGCAAGCCTGCAATGTGGGTAGGGAATGTTTCCACATTTACGGCAAGGGCGGTTGTTGTACCGCCCATACCCTGAGGACCTATTCCCAGTTTATTTATTCTTTCTAAAAGCGTTTTTTCAAGCTCTGCATAAAAAGGATTGGCATTTGGAACGTCAATATCTCTTGTAAGAGCCTTTTTAGCGATTTGTGCCGCTTTATCCATAGTACCGCCGATACCTACGCCGATTACCATAGGCGGACAAGGATTTGCACCGGCTTTTTTGACTGTTTCGATAACGAAGTCAATAACTCCGGTTATGCCGTCTGACGGATTAAGCATTTTAAGTCCGCTTTTATTTTCACTGCCGAAGCCCTTCGGTGCAAATGTGATTTTAATTTTATCGCCTTTAACGAAGTCGTAGTAAATAACCGCCGGAGTATTATCCTTTGTATTCACTCTGTCAAGCGGATCGCGGACAACCGACTTTCTTAAATATCCGTCTGTATATCCCATTGAAACACCCTTGTTTACGGCGTCTGTTATTGTGTCACCCTCTACAAAAACTTCGTTGCCGATTTCGATAAAGAACACTGCCATACCTGTATCCTGACAAATAGGAACTTCTTTGCTGTCGGCAATTTCGGCATTCTTCAAAAGGTTTTCTATAACACCTTTTGAAATATCCGATTTTTCGGTTTTGACACTGTTGCTAAGTGCAGATTTGATGTCTTTGTTTATGTGACAATTTGCTTTGATACACATACCCTTAACAACTTCTGCAATGTCATTTGAATTTATAATACGCATAAATTTTTCTCCTTATCTTATATCAATACCCATGAGTCAAACCATTTCAAGAAGTGGTCAACGTAGTCTACACTGCACGGATGACCCGAAAGAACAGGGTAGAACATTGCAAACAATACGATTGCAAGTCCTGCATATACAAATGCACCGTACATAACAGCCTTTTTATTCTTCGCCTCGTTATAGATGTTGAGGATTGAATAACCGAGCATAAGCACGATAAACGGTACGCAAGGGAAGTAGTGGTATATAAACGTAAGTCTTGTAACAGGTATCCACGATACAAGCTGTGCAAGGTAAGCGATTACAAGGAACAATGCGTTTTTATCTCTGTTTTTGAAAATCAAATATACCATATAGAAGAATGCCGGAATACCAAGCCACCATACAAGCGGATTACCGAATGAGCTGATACCCTCTTTAACCTCCGATGTAATTGTTCCCGAATAGTACCATATAGGACGTTTCATAATAATCCATTCATACCAACGTGACGAGAACGGATGCTCTGAGCCGAGAACGGTCTTTGAATGGTAAGTAAGCATTGAGCTTTGGTTATCAATAATAGTCTTGAAACCTTGCGAATTTGGTGCTTGCAAGTACGGAATATATGCAAGACAGTATATAATAAGCGGTACTATTATGAAGAATATACAGCACCATAAAATTGTTTTTATCATATACGGCTTGAAATTGTCAATTATAAATTTGTGACTTATTCCGTTTGTTTCGCCATTTGGTGTTTTAACTGCGACACGGTACTCACTGTAACGCTTGTAAAGTGTTATGAAGAACAGTACCGCAAGTCCCGCACCTGCATATATACCTGTCCATTTACTTGCTATACCAAGTCCCATACTAATTCCGCACAATGCAAGTGTGATAAGTCCTTTTTTGAATGACGAATCATAGAAACTTGTGCTGTAATACTTATACATAAAGTAGTACATCAGCATTACGAAAAATGTGATATATACGTCTATTGTTGCAATTCTTGTCTGTGCGAAGTGCATAAAGTCGAATGTGAGCAAAAGGCAAGTAACTATTGCAAGCCAAGATTTCTTTAGCAATTTCTTTGCAAAAAGGTATATAAGCGGTAACATAAATATACCGAATACAGTACCGACAATTCTCCAGCCGAACGGACACATTCCGAATATTCTTATACCGATTGAAATAAATACTTTACCAAGCGGTGGGTGAGTCCATTCGTATACGTTTAGATGATGTACAAATTCATAGCCTGTACGTCCGTGATAAATTTCGTCAAAGTATGTGCCGTTTCTGAATGATGAACGCTCCGGAACTTCCTGCTGTTCGTCAAACAAAGCCTGTCCCTCTGACGGTGTTGCCGAAACGGGCTCTATAAGGTTGCCCGAAGAATCAAGTAAGGCAAATTCTTTCATTGAAAGCTCTGTGCCGTTTGTTGAAAGTGTAACATATCTTGCGGTAACGCTCTTTGTTTTTTCTTCCCAATGGAATACCGAACCCTCTGTAAGTGTTTCTGTAGCGGTTGTATTGTTTGATGAGTCCGCAAAAGTGATTGTTAAATTGCGGTTGTCTTCAAGTTCATATGAACCAAGGAAGAATGTATATTGGCTGATGTTGCAGTCCTTACCTAAATCAAGCGTTACAGGTGCGTCTGAAATCATATATTCCGTTTCTGCCGCGTGCATATTGCCGAGGTCGTAAAGCGCGATACATGAATATACAACGACTATAGCCGCCATTGCAATAACGTCTACACGGGTTATTTTAGGGAATATTTCGCTTACGGTGAATTTAGCCTGTTTCTTAACAGGAGTATTTGCGAATGTTTTTGAACTTTTTGTATTCTTTTGATATGCTTGTTTTGAATTTTTCGTACTCTTAACTTCTTCTTTTACCGTATCTTTAAGTTCGTTGCCTGCATAAAGTTTTTGCGTCAAGTAAACTACAAATATCATAAGTGCGACATTTATTAAAGACGCAATCAAAACAGGTGCGGAACGGAAGTAGTCGTTCGGACTTTTTTCGTATACAAACAGTACCCATGCAGTGTTAAAGAACTGTGAAAGTGTAACAAGTGCATACATAATAAAGTTTTTGAAATCAGTCACTGAAACAAATGCCAAAAGCAAAAGCCCCATTGCAGGGAATGCGTAACGGTCGTGCATTTTTGTTGAAAGCATATATGTCATAAACGCAAGCAATGCACCGACAAAGTAATACTTCGCATTGTTTTTGCTCTTGAAAAATACATATACCGAATATGCGACAATGGCAATAAGGAATACATAACCGATAACAGTTGTGAACGATGAAAGACCTTCCCAGTTTTTACCCAATGCACCCCACAAGTTAAACGCATTGACCGTTAGGTAAGGATATGACGCCATAGTCGTGGTGTATTGGTCGATTACATTTGATATTCCGAACGGAAGTGCAAGCAACACCATAAGGATTATTGCACTGACACCAAATCCCAAATTCTTTAACAGCTTTTCTTTGCTGAAATCTTTTATAAATACATTTTCGATTATACCGAATATAAGTATAGGCGTAAATATAAATGCCTGCGGTTTTATGAATATACATATTGCAAACATAAAATATGAATAAATCATTTTCTTTTCGCTTATGAAGTATATCATAAGAAGTATAAACAATGTATATACCGAATCAACTTGTCCCCAAAGAGAACAGTTTACTATAGTTGCGGGATTGAAAAGGTATAGCGACGCGAACACGGTTGAAAGTCCGTCTGAAAACTTTTTCTTTGCAACTTTATATATAAGTACACCGGCGAGAATATCGCATACAATAGCCGGAAGTTTTACAAGTGCATATTGCGCACCGTCGGAGAAACCGAACAGTTTTTCAATCGCACCGACTATATAGAGGACATACATATATCCCGGCGGATAGTCGTGAAACATATCGAGTGTGTAAAACTTACCGAAACCGTTTTCAAAAACGGCGTTTGACCAGCCTATGAAACAACTCATATCAGTGTTGTGTCCTCTGTAGACCGCTCCGAGGATTAAACGAAGTATAAATGCCACTGCCGCGGCGGCAATAATATACATTGCGTTGTTATCCTTTTTCACATTGCTTTTTAGTGCCGGATTGATGTAATATGACCATACAGCAAAAGCGGCAAGTGCCGAGAAAAGCACTGTTAATGAAATTCCAAGCATATTTTCACCTCATATTTTAATAATTATTATCTCAACTTATTATTTTACTATATATTCCTATATAATGCAAGCATAAAAAAATATAAAATTTTTTTCAAAAAAAATGTTTGAACTTGTAATATGGTGGTATATATATAGTAACAAAGATAATTTATTAAAAATAATCTTTGGCTAAACACAAAAGGAGTGAGTTTTATGAAGTTCAAAATTATTGGCAGAAGATACGATGTGACAGATAAGATCAGAGATTATGTTGAAAAGAAATTGGGAAAGCTTGATAAGTTTTTCAAAGATGAATCTGAGGCAAGAGTCGTAATCGGAACGATTAAAGATAATGATTATATTGAAGCTACAATTTATGCGGCAGGTATGATGTACAGAGCAGAGGCATCGGATAAAGAAATCCTTGCCGCAATCGATAAGATTGTAGACGTTATCGAAAGACAAATCAGAAAGAATAAGACACGTCTTTCAAAGAAGATAAAGAGAGATGCTACTCTTGACGCAAAACTAATCAGCGGTGCGACTTATACAGAGGGTGAAGAAACAAAAGAATTTGAAGTTGTTAAGACAAAGAGATTTACCGTTAAGCCTATGAGTGTTGAGGAGGCTATTCTTCAAATGAATTTGTTGGGTCACACATTCTTCGTATTCAAAAATCAGGAAACTGATGAAATGAATGTTGTATATAAGAGAAAAGACGGCAAATATGCTGTTATTGAATCAATAGAATAATATGTAGTGATGCACCTTTCGAGGTGCATCATTTTTTATATAAATTTTTTTCGTTTTGGTTAAGTCCTAAAAACCACATTGACACTGCATAAAAGATGGTGAAGATAATACCGCACAAAGCTATTGAGAACAAATTATCCGAAACAAAATGACGGATTACGATTATCGTCAAAATCGGAATAATTAAAGACGGAATAAATTTAAAAATCTCTTTCCAAAAATATTTAATATCAAGTCCGACACGTTTATGATAATATATATTCATTATAATTATATTCCCGACAACAAGGCTTAAAGCCGTACCGAATGCGCAGCCAAGCTCGCCGAATTTTATACACAGCGGAATACTTACGGCAATATTAATTGCGGCGATTGCAAAGTACAAAACCGAGCGGAATTTGTGCATATCTTTTGCACGCTGAATTTCAATACCGATAGATTGAATTGAAGTTACAACCAGCGGCGAAATAAGCAATAATGCGGTATAGTAGGGGATATTACTGTCAATCCCCGACCAAAGTTTGATAAAAGGTTTGCCTACTGCGATTATCATAAGATAAATATAAGCCATAACGACAAACTGCACTCTGCCGAATGACGCAAAAAATTTGCTTGTTTCTCTGTTGTCGGCATGGTTTGCGATAAGCGTATGTGCCTTTGGCGTCATAAGTGACGAAAGTGCATAGGAAAATGTAAGGAAATATCCGTTGAATTGAGAACCTACTGAATAAACGGCTACATTTTTTGCACCGCTGAACATTCCGAGCAGAATTTTATCGACATTCCAATTAATTTGGTCACTTATAATATTCAAAAACACAAAAAACGAAAATACCGAAAGCTGTTTGAAAACATTTTTATCAAATGCAAAGCAAAATCGCATATTAAGTTTTTTTATACAATACACCGTACCGCAAAGTAGTTTTATAACGGTAATCGCCGTCATACAAATCGCAACGGAAACTGCACCGTGTCCCATAATGAGCAACGGAAAAGTCAGCATAGGATTTAAAAGTGACGATATTATAATCAGAATTTTCTGAAACGAAAACCGCTCTTGTGCGATTATGTACGAATCGGATATACTGCACGGAAATGTAAACGCAAGGTTTACGGTCATTATGCCGAGCAATGTTTTCAGTAATTTTATCTCGCTTGCGGTCATTGATTTGCCGAACAGAGTTGATGTGTTCATCGTTATAAAACCGCCGACGATAAGCGACAAAATTGAAACGGAAATAAATATTATCGTAAACATACCGTTCAGAACCGATATTGCGTTATTGTCATTGTCGGCTTTGTATTGTGAATAAAAACGCATATACGAACTTCCGAAACCGAAGCTTAAAATGCTGAGACTTGACATTGTGGAGATGGCAAGCTGAAGAAGCCCGTAATTGCTTTCACCCAAAAGTCTAAGCATAACGGGAGTGTATAAAATGCTGATTATGCTTTGTATAAAAATGGATATATATGAAAGTATAAATCCTGATTTTAAATTTCTCATATTGCTACCTCATCTGAAAAATTTTTGCCAAAATCTCACAATGTTTATACAGACGGTAAGTAAAAAAGGACTGTTTCTTTTTATAAGCTTGAAGTACATACGGTGAAAAAACGGCAAGGAGGAAATATCTATTTTATCGATAAAACCTTTTTCATCGGCAAATGTACATATTTCTCTGATGTGATTTAGCTTTGTCTCAATCGGAACTGAATTTGCTTTTTTCAGTTCGTTGCTTATTGCGGTTTTCACAAGATAAGAATAGTAGTATTCAAGTTGATTTGAATACGGTGAATTTGCGATTGATGAATTTGACAAAAATTCATACAGTGACTTGAAACAGTCAAAATATGAACTGTCATAACTTACCGTCATTTGAGTGCGGGAACGTCTGTAATGATACAAAGACAGGTTTTCCAAGAAATACAGACTGTCACATTCAAGCAAATACGGATATACACAAGCCGCATCCTCACCGGTGCGAATATCGTCATCAACCGCCATTTGATGTTTAATGAGTTTTTCTCTTTTGTAGAGCTTATTCCATATGACAGGGTATATTCCGAACTTATAAAACACACCCGTATAAATCATTTTAGGGAACACGTTATTTTTAAGCTGTTCACGATTATAGTAACCGCCGCTTATATTGATATGTGTGCTGCCGGAAGAAAGCGGAACGGACTTGTTTTCGTGTTCAACGTCACACATAACCATATCGCAATTATATTTTTCCATTGCATTAACCATATGTTCGTACATATGCTCGTCAATCCAATCGTCACCGTCAACATAGCCTGCATATTTGCCGACCGCTACGGAAAGCCCTGCTTTTCTTGCACTGACAACGCCGCCGTTTTCTTTATGAATAACTCGTACACGACTGTCTTTTTTTGCGGCGGCGTCACATATTTTGACGCTGTTGTCCGTTGAACCGTCATCTACAAGTATAAGTTCAAAATCTGTAAAGGTTTGTGAAATAATGCTGTTGATACATTTAGGCAGAAAAGAACCTACATTGTAGACAGGTACGATAATACTAAGTAATATGCTCATTCACGTTCTCCTTTACATATGATTTTGCTATTGACAGTTTGTGTCAACACTTTATTAAGTATATCATTTTTAACGGTTACAGTCAATCATAAGTATTTACAAAAAAATATGTTTATGATATTATTAATAGAACAAACGGGAACGGAGGAAAGTATGGAAACAGCAGTTAGTGTGATAATACCTGTATATAATTGTGAAAAAACAGTAGGAAGATGTATAAACAGCGTGCTTAATCAAACGCTTGCCAATATCGAAGTGATAGCGGTAAATGACGGTTCGGATGACAGTACTTTGAAGGTATTAAAAGGTATAAATGACGATAGATTAAAAATTATTTCTCACCTTAATTACGGTCAAGGATATGCAAGAAATAACGGAATGTCTGTTGCAAACGGTAAATATATTGCATTTGTTGATGCTGACGACACAATAGAGGAATGTATGCTTGAAAAAATGTATGAAAAAGCCGAAACGGAAAATGCGGATATGGTGCAGTGTAATTTATATGACATATATCCCGACAGAACAAGAAAAATTCAGCTTAAACCACTGGACAAGACAGTTATCGTTGAGGATAAGGGCGAGTATGCCGATAAATATTTTTCAACGTGCTATCACAGTTATGAAATTTGTAACAAACTTATACGAAGAAGCTTTCTTGAGGAAAATAACTTGAAATTCTGCGATACAAAGAAATATTTTTCAGAAGACTTAATGTTTAATTTAAAGATGCTTAGCTGTTTAAAAAAAGTTTGCTTTATTTCCGAGCCTTATTATAATTACTATCAGTATGAAACAAGTCATTTTCATAATGTAAGCAACGGGGAGCGAAGATTGGCGGCGATATGCGATTTGTTCATTGACTATATGGCAGAGGCAGAGCCTGAAATGAAAAAGGCGGTGTCATTTACCGCGTCAATGATTGTTACATATAATATAGGACGATGTGCAAAATTATCATATGAATCGGCATACAGAGTTATGACAAGCCATGTTTACAGAAAATATTTAAAGTCCGCGCTTACACGAAAATGCAGTATCAAACATAAGGTGTTTTTCCTTGCATTGCTGATTTTTCCGCTAAGATGGCGAATGAAAGTTGCGTCTTTGTATGCGTGGAGATGGGAAGTTTAAGGAATGAGTAAAAGATTGAGGATTTTGCTTGACGGATATATTGACGGTAATTTCGGCGACGACCTTATGCTGTATCTTGCGGCTGACGGACTTAAAGAACACAAGCTGTATATAACATCTCCCAAACTTGATATTGCCGAATATACTGAAGAAAAAATAGGCTTTGACTGTTATTTAAAAGTGACAGGCTCGGGATTTTTGATACACAACAACAAAGGTATAGCTTATCGTATGCGTGATATGTACCGCGAAAAACGGTATTCAAAAAACAGAGCCGTTATAAACTGCAATATAAGCGGTTTTGTTAATCGCGTTGCCGAAAAAGTTATACAAAAGCAAATAAGCGACTATGATTTTGTGACGGTGCGTGACAGATATTCGTATGAATATATAACGAAGAATATACCGAATGTAAAATGCGAAAAATATCCCGATATGGTGATGTCGTTAAGTGACGGAATGATACCGAATGTGCATAGTGAAAATGCACTTGGGATAAGTGTGCATAAGAGTGCGGATATAAATTTGTTGGCAGAAATTGCGGACAGATTTATTAACGAAACAGGCAGAAATGTTTGTCTTTTGTGTTTTAATACAGGCTTGGAAGATGATGTTTCGGTGGCAAATCAAGTTTACGGTATTATGAAAAATAAACATATGACCGAAATTATACGATACACAGATATAAATTATATGTTAAAAAACATCAAGCGTTGCAGAGCAATTTTGGGAATACGTTTTCATTCGACTATACTGGCACTCAGAATGGGCATACCCGTTGTGCCGATTGCGTATTCTGATAAGACAAAAAATGCACTTGACGAAATAGGTTATAGCGGTAAAATATATGATGTGAACAATATTGATACGGACGAAGTTTTGAGAAGTATTTTAAATGCAGTACCTTATAAATTGGACAACAATATAATAAAGTCAGCCGAAAATCATATAAAAAGATTTGACGAATACATCAAACGACAGTGTTAAAAGCTGTCGTTTTTTTGTATGTTTTTCACATTGTTTATACAGGTGTCTTTACAGGTGTAATGATACGTGCTATACTGTTAAAAATAAATTATATAAGGGGTTTATATATTATGAGTAAACTTGTAAAAGAAATCGAGCAACTGAAGAAAGAGAAAAACGCTGTAATTCTTGCTCATTATTATGTTAATGATGAAGTGCAGGAAATAGCTGATTATATCGGTGACTCTTACTATTTGGCAAAAGTGGCAAGAGAGGTTGACGCAAAGACTATTGTTTTCTGCGGTGTGTCATTTATGGGCGAAAGTGCGAAAATTCTTAACCCGAACAAAACTGTTTTAATGCCGGATATGTCGGCAGACTGTCCTATGGCGCATATGGCACAAGTTGAGAAAATCGAAGAAATGCGTGAAAAGTATGACGACCTTGCGGTTGTATGCTACATAAATTCAACCGCCGAATTAAAGTGTCACAGTGATGTTTGCGTAACTTCATCAAATGCGGTTAAGATTGTAAAATCATTGCCGAATAAAAACATCTTCTTTATTCCTGACGAAAATCTCGGCAGACACGTTGCAAAGCAGATACCTGAAAAGAACATTATATTAAACAAAGGTTTTTGCCACGTTCATGTTTCAATGACAGCTGACAATCTAAAGGCTATAAAGGAAAAATATCCGAAGGCACTTGTGCTTGCACATCCGGAATGTAAACAGGAAGTGCTTGACCTTGCCGACTACATAGGAAGTACATCGGGTATCATAAATTACGCAACTGAAAACGACAACGAAGAATTTATAATCTGTACAGAAAGCGGAGTGGGATATGAGCTTAGAACAAAAAATCCGAATAAGAAATTCTACTTTGCAGGTACAAAACATTTTTGCCCTAATATGAAACTAAACACAGTCGAAAAAGTCTGTCACGTTTTAAAAACAGGTGAAAACGAAGTTCATGTAAGCGACGAAACAAGATTAAAGTCACTTGTGCCGCTTGACAAAATGCTTGAAATGGCAAAATAAGGAGAATACATATGAAAACAGATATAGTCATCGTAGGAACAGGCGTTAGCGGACTTTATTGTGCGCTTAATCTTCCTCGTGATAAAAAAATAGTAATGGTGACAAAGGCTGATGATGATAAAAGCGATTCGTTTTTGGCACAGGGCGGAATATGCGTTTTGAAAGACGAAAACGATTATGACAGTTATTTTGAGGACACAATGCGTGCCGGTCACTATGAGAACAACAAAGAATCGGTTGATATAATGATTCGTTCATCAAGGGACGTTATAAATGACCTTGTGGGATACGGAGTGCGTTTTGAAAAGGAAAACGGTGAATTTGCGTACACAAAAGAGGGCGCACACTCTACGTCAAGAATACTGTTTCACGAAGATATAACAGGTAAGGAAATTACATCACATCTTTTGACGGTGGTAAAGGAGCTTGACAACGTAACGATTATCGAAAACTTCACAATGGTTGATATAATCGAAGAAAACAATGAATGTTTCGGTATAATCGGTTACGGCAAGGACGGCAAATATATTGATATTCAAGCTGATTTTACAGTGTTTGCAACAGGTGGTATCGGCGGTCTTTACAAGCACTCGACAAATTACAGACACCTTACGGGTGATTCGCTTGCGATAGCGCTTAACCACAATATAAAACTTCAAAATATTGATTACATTCAAATACACCCGACAACGCTTTATTCAACAAAGAAAGGCAGAAGATTTCTTATTTCCGAATCTGTCAGAGGTGAGGGAGCGGTGCTTTTTAACTCACATATGGAACGATTTGTTGATGAGCTTTTACCTCGTGATGTTGTCGCAAAAGCAATACAGGAGGAAATGAAAAAGGATAATAAACCGTATGTATGGCTTTCAATGAAGCCTATTCCTACGGAAATGATTAAAAACCATTTTCCTAATATATACAAGCATTGTCTTGAAGAAGGTTATGACGTTACAAAAGAATGTATTCCCGTTGTGCCGTCACAGCATTATTTTATGGGTGGTATCGACGTTGATAAATACAGCAAGACGTCAATGGACAGACTGTACGCAGTCGGTGAAACGGCGTGCAACGGTGTTCACGGCAAAAATCGTCTTGCAAGCAATTCACTTCTTGAAAGCCTTGTTTTTGCAAAACGTGCGGCAAAACGTATGATTGAAACATACAGTAAGACAGCGGACAGAGAAGTTACGATAGATAAGGATTTATACAAGAATTACGAAGACAAGTACAAAGATGAAATTCTTGAGGAGATAGAAAGGGAGAGAAAGGAACATGAATAATATAACAATGGCGCTTAATGCGGACGAGCTTATTTTGAGTGCGTTAAGAGAGGATATTACAAGTGAAGATATTACAACAAATTCGGTAATGCGTGAATATCAGCTTGGTGAAGTTGAGCTTATTTGTAAGCAAGACGGCGTTATCGCAGGACTTGACGTTTTTAAGAGAACATTTGAATTGCTTGACAGCAAAACAGAAGTTACTTTTACAAAAAAAGACGGAGACACCGTAAAGAACGGTGATAAAATCGGTGTTGTAAGAGGGGATATACGCGTGCTTCTTTCGGGCGAAAGAACGGCACTTAATTATCTTCAAAGAATGAGCGGTATTGCGACATATACACGTTCAATAGCCGACCTTTTAAAAGGCAGTAAAACAAAACTTCTTGATACAAGAAAAACCACACCGAATATGCGTGTATTTGAAAAATACGCGGTAAAAGTAGGCGGCGGATATAACCACAGATATAATCTGAGTGACGGAATACTTTTAAAGGACAATCATATCGGTGCCGCAGGAGGAGTTAAAGAGGCTGTGCAAATGGCAAAGGAATATGCACCGTTTGTAAGAAAGATTGAAATTGAAGTTGAAAATCTTGATATGCTTAAAGAGGCACTTGACGCAGGTGCGGATATAATAATGCTTGATAATATGAGCGTTGAAGATATGAAAGAGGCTGTTAAACTTGTCAGCGGAAAAGCTGAAACAGAGTGCAGCGGCAACGTGACAAAAGAAAATGTTGAAAAACTTGTTGATATAGGAGTTGACTATATTTCAAGCGGTGCGCTTACTCATTCGTCACCGATTCTTGATTTGTCATTAAAAAATCTTCACGCAATTTAAAGAAAGGTTGTGGGACTTAATATGAACGCAGTCGAAAGACGACAGGAAATTGTAAGACTTATAACCACAAATGATGAAGCAATGTCAGGAAGTATGCTTGCAAAAGAACTTGACGTTTCAAGACAGGTTATCGTACAGGATATAGCACTTTTAAAGGCGGCAGGATATGAAATTTTATCCACAAACAAGGGATATGTGATAAATGATGTGGCGGCACATACGAGAGTGTTTAAGGTATATCATACGAACGATCAAACGGAAGATGAGCTTACAACGATTGTCGATATAGGCGGAACGGTTGTTGATGTGTTTGTGTGGCACAGAGTTTACGGAAAAATCGAGGCTAAACTTAATGTTGCGTCAAGAAGAAATGTTCAGCAATGTATAGACGGACTTGTCAGCGGTAAATCATCGGCACTTATGAATATAACGTCGGGGTATCACTATCATACCGTAAAAGCCGACAGTGAGGAAACGCTTGACCTTATTGAAAAAGCACTTGCAAAGAAGAATTATCTTGCACCGGAAATATAAAATATTTCTTTTTCGGTTATAATAAACTATAATGTAATCGAAAGGAGATAAAATTATGTGTCACAGACAGATTAAAATAACAACGTATGACAGATTATTAAGGGCGTGGGAAAATTCTATGGAGGCGGTAAGAGATTTTCAAAGCTATGCCGATTTGACGGAGGACAACGACAAAGCAAAACAGGCTTTTTATGATTTTGCGGAAAACAGTGCAAAGCAAGCGACAAAACTTCGTAATTTACTGCTTGAATACAAGAAAAGTAATGCTTGACAATATCATTGATTTGTGCTAAAATATCAAACAAAGTGAAACCTAAGGTTACACAAAGGGGTACACCACCTTACAGGGTGTAGTACTTCTTTGTGTAACCTTTTTTGTTTTTAAAATAAAAAAGGAGGTTGTTCTTTATGATTTATGTGAACGGTAAAGAAACGGAAAACTGCAAAAATCTTAGCGTCTTGCTTGAAAACGGCGGTTTCAGACGTGACAGAATAGCGGTTGAAATTAACGGCGAAATAATCAAAAAGTCTGATTATGATAAAACCGTTTTGGATGACGGTGATAAAATTGAAGTTGTGAGCTTTGTGGGAGGCGGTTGATTTATGATTACTTTTGAAGAATACGAAAATGCCTTAAAACAGCGTCACGGCGAAAGAATACATAATATATTAAGTCATTCGTCTGTTGCAATAGCCGGTCTTGGCGGACTCGGCTCAAATATTGCAATGTATCTTGCAAGAGCCGGTGTGGGACATTTGCACCTTGTGGATTTTGACAAAGTAGATATTACAAACCTGAACAGGCAACAGTACGATATAGCAGATTTGGGAACAATGAAAACAGACGCGCTTACAAAGAATATTAAAAGGTTTAATCCGTTTATCGAAATAACGTCACAATGCGTTAAAGTAAACGAAGACAATGCCGCTGAAATATTCGGCGGATATAAAATAGTGTGTGAGGCTTTTGATAAGGCTGAAAACAAAGCAATGCTTGTAAACAGTATCTTGTCTGAATGTGGGGACACTAAAATTGTATCGGGTTCCGGTATGGCGGGTTTCGGCAGTTCAAACACGATTGTTACGCGAAAAATAAACGACAGATTTTATTTATGCGGGGACGCTGAAAGTGATATGAATGACGGACTTGCACTTGTCGCACCGAGAGTGGCAATATGTGCCGCACATGAGGCAAATATGATTTTAAGACTTTTAATAGGAGAGAAAGAGGTTTAATAAATGAACAAAGAAGATAAATTAATTTTAAACGGACACGAATTTACATCACGATTTATTTTGGGCTCGGGAAAGTATTCGCTTGAACTTATAAAAGCGGCGGTTGAAAATGCCGGAGCGGAGATTATAACTCTTGCCCTAAGACGTGCCGCAGGCGGTGACGTTGCGAATATACTTGATTACATACCAAAGGGCGTAACACTTTTGCCGAATACCTCCGGTGCGAGAAATGCCGATGAGGCAGTAAGAATTGCAAGACTTGCAAGAGAAACAGGCTGCGGTGACTTTATAAAAATTGAGGCGATAAGGGACACTAAATATCTTTTGCCTGACAATTACGAAACTTTGAAAGCGACTGAAATTCTTGCGAAAGAAGGATTTGTTGTAATGCCGTATATGTATCCGGATTTGAATTTTGCGAGAGATTTACAAAATGCGGGTGCGGCTTGTATAATGCCGTTAGGCTCACCGATAGGGTCAAACAAAGGACTTTGCACAAAGGAATTTATAAAAATTCTTATTGACGAAATCGATTTGCCGATTATTGTTGATGCAGGTATAGGCAGACCGTCACAGGCTTGTGAGGCAATGGAAATGGGCGCGGCGGCAGTTATGGCAAATACGGCGATTGCGACAGCCGGTGACGTGCCGAAAATGGCACAGGCATTTAAAAAAGCAATAGAGGCAGGACGTGAATCGTATCTTGCAGGCTTTGGTGATGTGGTTGAAAAGGGCGCGAGAGCGTCATCACCGCTTACGGGATTTTTACACGATTAATTTTGAAAGGTTACGAAAATGAAAGAAAGAACAAATCATATGGAATATATGGAGGGTATGGAGGTTATCGACTCTACTCTGCTTGATGAAGTCATATCGGCTATGGACGCGTATGACTATGATAAATATACGGATAAAGACGTGGAAAATGCACTTTCTCACGATATACTTACAACGGAAGACTTCGCGGCACTTCTTTCACCGGCGGCACTTAACCACCTTGAAGAAATGGCACAAAGAGCGCAAATTGAAACAAGAAAACATTTCGGAAATTCTATTTCGATGTTTACGCCTTTGTACATAGCAAATTACTGTGAAAACTATTGTATTTACTGCGGTTTTAACTGCTATAACAAAATTCGCCGAGCAAAACTTTCGGAAGAAGAAATTGAAAAGGAAATGCAGGAAATCGCGAAAACAGGCTTACAGGAAATTTTACTTTTGACAGGTGAAAGCCGAAAAATGTCAGACGTCGAATATATCGGCAATGCTTGTAAAATCGCGAAGAAATATTTTAAGGTTGTCGGTGTTGAGGTTTATCCAATGAACTCTGACGAATACGCACATCTGCACAAGTGCGGTGCCGATTTTGTGACGGTATTCCAAGAAACCTATAACAGCGACAAATACGAAACATTGCACCTTGAGGGACACAAAAGGATATTCCCGTATCGTTTTTATGCACAGGAAAGAGCGATACTAGGCGGTATGCGTGGCGTGGGATTTGCGGCACTTTTGGGATTGGACGATTTCAGAAAAGACGCTTTCGCAACGGGTATGCACGCATATTTGTTGCAGAAGAAATATCCGTATGCGGAAATTGCGTTTTCTTGTCCGCGTTTAAGACCGATTATAAATAACGACAAAATCAATCCGAAAGACGTACACGAACCACAGCTTTTGCAGGTAATATGTGCGTACAGAATATTTATGCCGTTTGCGAGCATAACAATTTCAACGCGTGAATGTGAGAGGTTCAGAAATAATATTATTAATATTGCCGCTACAAAAATAAGTGCCGGAGTTGACGTTGGTATCGGCGGTCATTCGGGTGAGAAAAAGGGTGATGAACAATTTGAAATTTCAGACCCGAGAAACGTTGAAGAAGTGTATAAAGCGATTGAGGAGCAGGGCTTACAGCCGGTAATGAGTGATTATATCTATGTTTAATATTGTATGCGTGACGCACAGAAAACTTTGCGAAAACTTTTTTAAAAGGGTGGGGGAGCTTTATGAAAATAATGTTCCTGTAATACTCAGAGAAAAAGACTTGTCGGAAAGTGAATATGAAGAACTTGCGAAAAAAGTTATTGAAATTTGTCCGAATGTGATACTTCATTCATATATTAATGTCGCAAAAAATCTCGGTGTCAAGAAAATACATTTGCCGCTGCGTTTGATGAACGAAAATGCAGAGAAAGAATTTGAAACGGTCGGTGTATCTGTTCATTCGGCAGATGAGGCGGTGCTTGCCGAAAAAATGGGTGCAACGTATGTGACGGCAGGTCATATTTTTGCGACAGACTGTAAAAAAGGTCTTGAGCCGCGCGGCATAGAATTTTTGAAAAATGCAGTATCGTCCGTCGATATTGATGTTTACGGTATCGGCGGTATTTCGCCCGAAAATATCGGCAAAATACAGAATACCGGCGCAAAGGGCGCTTGTATAATGTCGGGGTTTATGAAGTGCGATAATGTGAAAAAATATTTGGACGAAACATACAAAAACCTATTGAAAAAATAAACCGATTAATATATAATAAATATATAGTGTGAAATTTACACACAAAACAGAGTATTATGTATTTAAGGAGAGAGAAACCAATGAAATCAATTAAAGAATATGAATTTTGGTTTGTAACAGGAAGTCAACATCTTTACGGCCCTGAAACTTTGGAACAGGTTGCAAAGGATTCACAGGCTATGGTGGACGGTCTTAACGCGTCAGGCAAAATGCCTTGTAAGATTGTGTACAAGCCGACAGTGAAAACTCCGGCTGAAATTAAAAAAGTTTTCAAAGAGGCATCATATGATGATAAATGTGCCGGCGTAATTGCTTGGATGCACACATTCAGTCCGTCAAAGATGTGGATAAACGGTCTAAAGGACTTCAAAAAGCCTTACTGTCATTTCCATACACAGTTTAATCGTGAAATTCCTTGGAATGAAATTGATATGGACTTTATGAACCTTAACCAGTCTGCACACGGTGACAGAGAACACGGATTTATCGGTTCAAGACTTAGAATGGCGAGAAAGGTTATCGTAGGTTATTGGGAGGACGAAGAACCTCAAACAAAGCTTGCAAATTGGATGAGAAGTGCTTGCGGTTATGCAATCAGCCAAGAACTTAAAATGGTACGTTTCAGCGATAATATGCGCCAAGTTGCCGTTACAGAGGGTGATAAGGTTGAGGCTGAAATCAAGTTCGGTTGGGACGTTGAATACAGACCAATCGGCGATATTGTTGACATTTTGAATGAAGTTACAGAGGCTGAAATCGACGAAAAAATGGCTGAATATGAAAGCCGTTACACAATGGATACGGATAATATTGATGCTGTTCGTTATCAGGCGAAAGAAGAAATCGCTATAAGAAAAATGTGTGAACAGTTTGATTACAGTGCATTCGTTACTCACTTTGATACATTGCACGGTCTTGACCAACTTCCGGGTCTTGCTGCACAGAATATGATGGCAGACGGTTACGGTTTCGGTGCCGAGGGTGACTGGAAAGTTGCCGCTATGGACGTTATAATGAAGTCGATGGCTGAGGGCATGACAGGCGGTACTGCATTTATGGAGGACTATACATACCATCTTGAAAAGGGTAATGAACATATTTTGGGAGCGCATATGCTTGAAGTTTGCCCGCTTGTTGCGGCAGATAAGCCGAAAATTCAGGTACATCCTCTTGGTATCGGGGGTAAGAGCGATCCTGCAAGACTTGTATTTGACTCAAAGAACGGTGACGCAATCGTTGCTTCGCTTGTTGATATGGGCGGCAGAATGCGTTTAATCGTAAATGATATTAAGGCTTGTAATCCGTTAAAGCCAATGCCTAAATTGCCTGTTGCGGGTGTAATGTGGAAACCGCTTCCGTCACTTGCTGTTTCGGCTGAATGTTGGATTAAAGCCGGCGGTGCTCATCACAGCGTTCTTTCATATGACGTTACTGCTGAAATGATGAAAGATTGGGCTGAAATGATGGGTATTGAATTCCTGCATATCGGTGAAAATACAACGGTTGAAGATTTTGAAAAAGAAATTTTCTGGAACGATATTGCTTATAAATTAAAGTAAATAACATTATAAAAGGCGAGCCGTTCGGTTCGCCTTTTTGTGTGCTATTTTTCACTTACCACAATTGTCGGAAGTGACATTTCACTGTATTGAGTTGAAATAATGCTGTTTTTTGCAATTCTTGAATACAGACCGGCAAGTTTGCCGTTATACACGTACATACCCGTTATATTACTGTACTTTTTATATTTTGCATTTTCATCGTGGGTGATGTCGATATTCCAAGTTGCATATGGGGTACAGTATTCTTGAAGTAAGTAGTGATTATCAACGTTACTCAAAACTTCTTCTTTCCACGCGTGGTCACTCATACCCTCAACACCTGCATACACGCCTTTTGACGCGTACGAATCTTCAGGTTTTATGACCCATTTATCCTTTGTATTAAGAACATCATGTTTATCGATTTCTTCTTGTGTAAGTGACGCGGTGTACGGAATGTGATCTTTGACGTACTGCTTTTCTTCGTCGGTAAGGAATGCGGAAGTCATATCATCGTGAAGTACCTTAAACACGATTTTATTATGAATAACCTGTGTTTTAAAATCACCGATAAGGCATACATCATTATTTTCGGCAGCCTTTATAAACGGCTGAACTTTATCGTAATTACGCATAATATCGCAAGTCACCGCACGGCGGTAGATTGCATTGATTTGCTTGCCGCTTGGCGAAAGAAGTTTGCCGTTTTCGTATGAAAGGTCGGTTATTTCGCATATTTCACACGTTAAACCGCTGTCCTCAAATGCCTTTTGAAATGCGGTAAATTCACGGCTTATGTCACCGCCGAAAAAGTCGACTATTGCAATATGCGGATTTTCTACCGTTCTGTCGTATGTACGGTAAATATCCATAAATGCTTTAACCCATGAATTAAACAATTCATATGTTCTCACATTGTATTTTTCGGTAAACTTATCAAAAGTGCTTGTAAGACGAATGGCTTGGTTAAGCTCCTTATCCTCATTCATTGCACTTGAGCCGTCCGCGTTAAATTCGCAGAACTTAAACGAAAAATCGTCCTCATTAAAAAATATATCTATTCTTGCGATAGGCAAGGCACATTCATAGTGATTTGGACGAAGAATTAGCTTCTCCAATTTTTTGTCAAAACCGAAAAGCTTTCTGTATTCGGCATTAGTTTGATATTCATGAATAACTTTTTCAAGTATTTTGTACATACTTTCGGCGGCTTTTTTGAAGTATGCCGCCATTTCTTCCGTAAACATTTTCGGCATATAAAGCGTGTGTACAAAATAGCCGTGATAACGTGCCGTTGAAGTTTTGATATATTCCTGTTGCTTTTTTGCACTTTGCAGACTTTCCGCAAAATTATCGTCTACAAGTTTTTTATAAAATTCCTCTGCCTTTTGCAAGGTTAATCGTCTCCTTTAATGTTTGTTTGTTGTCTATAAGCTGTTTAAGCGGAAGAAGATATTCTCTGTCGCTTGAATCAAGTGCGTTATATGCCGCACTGCACAATTTCATAGCCAACGTATGTGCATCGGTTCCGTAAACTTCGGCATTATAACCCTTTAATATTATATTGTTCTTTGCCTGAGTAATGGCACTTAGTGAAACATCAAGTGAAAAGTCAGACATAAAAATACCTTTGATAAGCGTTGCATAAGCTAAAACATACTTAATCGGCATACTGTCGGCAGGTCTGATTTCAATATACTTTTTAAGTCTTACGTCAGGGAAGAACATAGAAAGAAGATGCTCCGCTATGCTTTCGTCAATAGGAGTATCTTTGTAAATATCGCATATTTTTTTATCGGCGGTAAATTCTATATCGTCACCGTTTACAGTGAGTATAGCCGGTGAATTGTAAATGTATTCGGCATATTTCTTGAATGAAAAATCACTGTCAAGCACTGTCGGAACAATGCCGCAACGGTCATTGTCAACATCATTCCAAATATATGTTCTCAACGTATTTCCCAAAAAATGCTTGCCCTCAAAAACAGGTGCGTTGTCGCATATAAGTGAAAGAATAGGGCTTATTATGTTTGCTTTTTTGAATTTTTGAACGCAGTCTTTTTCATCGGCGAAGTCAATAGATACCTGTGCAGACGCGGTACCGCGCATCATATTTATTCCGCGTGTGCCGACCGATTTAAAGTATTTGTTCATATATTCATAACGTTTTTTCGGGATAAGCGATATATCCTTTGCTTTGTTTTTAGGCATATAACCGAGTGTTGTAAGTCTGTATGAATATTTATCAAGTATCGGATTTATCACTGATAAAAATTCGCCGTAAATATTTTCAATCTCACAAATGTTTTCAGTCGGTTTTATACTGATTTCAATTTGTGCACCCGGTTCAAGAGTGATGTTGTATTTATCACACGAAAGACCGATAAGAAAACCCTCGCTGTAAACGTGTTTGGGGAAGTTTTGAGCAAGCTGTTCGATTATATTTTCAACACCGTTGATATACGGCACACAATCGCCGTTTTTGTCAATTACAAAATGCTCAAGCTCAACTCCGACTGCATTTGAATTACAGCCCTTTGAGCCATCGGCTATATAATTTGTAAGTACATTAATGTTATTATCGTATATATCCATAAATCCCTCAATCAGCAGAATACAGACGGTACTTTTGTAAGCTGTTCGATTTGAACGTCACCATCTGTAAGCGGTTTGATGTCCTCAAGAAATTGAAGAAAATGCTTTGCATTGTTGTGCTGCTCTATTGCAGTGTCGTTAAGCCATTCTTCGATGAATGTAAATTTTGTTGCATCTTCTCTGCTTTGGTATATCTTGTACGCAAGATTGCCTTTTTCCTTGCGTGTATCACGCACTACATTGACAGCACATTTTTTGAATTCGTCAACACTGCCGTTAAGTACGTTGAATTTTGCTATTATAGTAATCATATTAATTTCAACTCCTTAATATAGATATTTTTATTATACCATATTAGTGCAATTTTTACAAGACCAATAAATAATGATTGACGGAAAAAATTATAAGTGATATAATTAATAGGTTAGTATAAAGCTTTGAAAGGACATATTTACTTATGGATAAGAATAAATTTATAAAAGATAATTTCGGTATATCGGACAAGACGCTTAAATTGGTAAGTGAGGCGGAGGAGAGTATCAAAGAGCAGTTTAAGCATATAGAGAATATTTGTGAAATAAATCAGCTTAGAGTTATGAAAGCATTTGCGGACAATCGTGTATCTGACAGTCACTTTGTTGCTACGACAGGCTACGGTTATGACGATTTGGGCAGAGATACACTTGACAGAGTATATGCGGATATTATGGGTGCGGAGGACGCACTTGTACGTCACAATTTCATATCTGGTACGCATACCATCTCAACCGCACTTTTTGCTGTTTTAAGACCGAATGATATACTTGTTTCGATAACGGGCAAGCCGTATGACACGCTTGAAGAAGTAATCGGAATACAAGGTGAGGCGGGTAACGGCTCACTTAAAGATTTCGGTGTAAAATATGTTCAGATTGATTTAAAGCATGACGGAACACCTGACCTTGAACAGATTAAATTTACTCTTACTCATATGAATGTAAAGGCCGTTACAATACAGCGTTCAAAGGGTTACGGCTGGCGTCCGACATACAGTGCAAAGGATATAGGCGCACTTATAGAATTTGTAAAGGAAATTTCGCCTGAAACTATTTGTATAGTTGACAACTGTTACGGTGAATTTGTCGAAACGGAAGAGCCTACCGCATACGGTGCAGACCTTATAGCAGGCTCACTTATAAAAAATCCGGGCGGCGGACTTGCTCCGACCGGCGGATATATTGCAGGTAAACAGAAGTATGTAGAGCTTTGCGCATACCGTCTTACTTCTGTCGGAATCGGCAAGGAGGCAGGTGCGTCACTCGGTTTTAACAGACAGATGTATCAAGGCTTGTTTATGGCACCGCACGTTGTGTCACAGGCTTTAAAAGCAGCAGTGCTTTGCTCGTCGGTATTTGAGAAACTCGGCTTTGAGGTTGACCCAAAACCTAACGAAATCAGACACGATATAATTCAATCAATAAAATTCGGTGATCCCGATAAAGTTACAGCATTTTGTCAGGGAATACAAAAAGGTGCACCGGTGGACAGCTTTGTTACACCTGAACCTTGGGATATGCCGGGATATTCGTCGCAGGTAATTATGGCGGCAGGTGCGTTTGTACAGGGTGCGTCGATAGAATTATCGGCTGACGCACCTATAAAACCGCCGTACATTGCATATATGCAAGGAGGTTTGACATACGAAAGTGCAAAACTCGGAATAATGGTTGCTGCTGATAAAATGATTAGAAAGGAATAAAAATATGAGTCTTAATTTAAAGCAAAATGTAAAATGCCCTAAGTGCAGTCAAATGAGTGAAGTTACTGTATGGAACTCGATTACGGTTAAGGACAGTGAAGATTTAAAGCATGACTTGCTTACGGGTAAGGTGAATATGTTCCGTTGTCCGTCTTGTTCGTACTCGGCACTTATGCCTACACCTATGCTTTATCACGATGAAGATAAGCGTCTTATGATTTCATTTTCACCGTGTGACGATGTTGTTTTGAAAAGTCAGCTTTTTGACAATGTTCAAAAATCGTCAAAAGAATCTGGCGAACTTGACAAACTTGAGGGGTATAATTTACGTTTTGTAACCGATTATAATGAATTGCTTGAAAAAATTCTTATCTTTGATAACGATATGAACGACAAGACTATGGAGGTTATAAAACTTATGGTATTGTCGCAGGACTTGGAAAAGGCGGAGCAGAGAGTTTGCCGTTTCGGAAAGTGTCAGGATGAAGTGATAGAATTTATGATATACGACACAATCGAAAATCAAACATACACATCAAAAGTGCCTAAAGAAACATACGACACAATCCATAAACAACTTCTTGAATCGGGTATGAAACCGTACAGCTTCGGTTGGGAAATGGTTGACGCGTCATATGCGACAAGACTTTTAAACGGGTTTAACAACTGATGGACAGAGTACTTGAATATGAAATTCCGTCAGAATATGACGGAGCGAATATAACGACTGTTTTAAAGCAGCATTTTAAAATTTCAACAAATCTGATTAAGGACTTAAAGAAATACAAAGAGGGAATACAGGTAAACGGAGAACACAAACGTGTTGTGGATTTGGTGGCAAAGGGCGATATTTTAAAAATAACAATTCGTGACACTGCGTCCGAAAATATTGTGCCTACCGATATTCCACTTGATATTGTGTATGAAGACGAGGACGTGCTTGTTATAAACAAACCGTCGAATATGCCTACTCATCCGTCAATGGGAAATTACGAAAATTCGCTTGCAAACGGTGTGATGTATTATTACAAAAGCAAGGGCGAGGAAAGAGTTTTTCGTGCGGTAAACCGTCTTGATAAAGATACTTCGGGACTTATGGCTGTTGCAAAAAATTCATACATACACGCAAGATTGGGTGAAGAAATACAGAAAAAAGAATTGAAACGAAAATATATGTGTATCGTGTGCGGTGATGTAGAGCGTGACGGAACGGTTGACGCACCGATAAGACGTGCCGACGGAAGTGTTATAAACAGAATTGTAGCACCTGACGGACAGAGAGCCGTAACACATTACAGAGTTGTAAAACGTTACGGAGAGTATACATTGCTTGAAATGGAGCTTGAAACGGGACGTACGCATCAAATTCGTGTGCATATGGCATATATCGGTCATCCGCTTGTAGGCGACTGGCTTTACGGAACGGAGGACCATAATATTGCAAAAAGACAGATGTTACATTCGTGCTATCTTTGCTTTACGCATCCAATAACAGGTCAAATAATGGAGTTTAAAGACGAAATGGCAGAAGATATGAGGGCTTTTATCGAAAAACTTTCGTAAAATCATTGAAAAAACAGCAAAGTTATGATATGATAACATATATGTATTAATATTTTAATGTATTGAACTAAATTTAAGAGGTGATATAATGGCTTATAAAGTAGTTAAAAAGAATGTGCTTAATCCGCAAATCTTTTTAATGGAGGTTGAAGCTCCATTGGTTGCGAAGAAAGCAGAGCCGGGACAGTTCATCATTTTGAGAATTGATGAATACGGCGAAAGAGTTCCGTTTACAATCGCAGATTTTGACAGAGAAAAGGGAACAGTTACAATTATCGTACAAATCGTAGGTAAGACAACAAAGGACCTTGCACAGGTTGAAGAAGGAGAAGAAATTCTTGACTTTGCCGGACCTTTGGGAACACCTACACCGCTTGAGGGTCTAAAGAAGGTTGCGGTTATAGGTGGCGGTCTTGGTACAGCTATAGCTTATCCACAGGCTAAGAAACTTCATAATCTTGGTGCCGATGTAACGGTTATCACAGGTTTTAGAAACAAGGATTTAGTTATTCTTGAAGATGAACTAAAGGAAGTTTCAAACAAGCTTATCGTTGCAACAGACGACGGTTCAAACGGAAATCAAGGCTTTGTTACAGATATGCTTAAAAAAGAAATCGAAGCAGGCGAAAAGTTTGACGAAGTAATCGCAATCGGTCCGCTTGTAATGATGAAATTTGTCTGTAAGCTGACAGAACAATACAACATTCCTACAACAGTTTCAATGAACCCTGTTATGATTGACGGTACAGGTATGTGCGGCGGCTGTCGTGTAATCGTCGGCGGCGAAACAAAGTTCGCTTGTGTTGACGGTCCTGACTTTGACGGTCACAAGATTGACTGGGATACTGCTATGAAACGTGGCAGAATGTTTAAGGATTATGAAGAAAAATCATGCAAAGAAGGTCACTGCAGAATAGGCAGAACCAATCATCAAGACTGATTAAGGGAGGATTTTTAATATGCCAAATATGAGAATGGACAAAAATCCGATGCCGGAGCAATGTCCTAATGTAAGAAACAAGAATTTCCTTGAAGTTACAACAGGTTATACTGAGGAAATGGCAATAGACGAGGCACAGAGATGTCTTAACTGTAAACATAAGCCTTGTATGCAAGGCTGTCCTGTAAGTGTTAAAATCCCTGAATTTATCGCATTTGTTGCAAAGGGTGAATTTGAAAACGCTTATAAGAAGATTAAGGAAACAAATGCACTTCCTGCTGTTTGCGGCAGGGTATGTCCGCAGGAAAAACAGTGTGAATCAAAGTGTGTAAGAGGTATCAAGGGCGAAAGTGTCGGTATCGGCAGACTTGAAAGATTTGTTGCTGACTGGCATATGAAGAATGTCAAGGAAGAAATTGAAAAGCCTGTTTCAAACGGTAAGAGAGTTGCAGTTGTGGGAAGCGGTCCTTCAGGACTTACAGTTGCGGGCGACCTTGCTAAAAAGGGTTACGAAGTAACAATTTACGAGGCATTCCATACAGCAGGCGGTGTTTTGATGTACGGTATTCCTGAATTCAGACTTCCAAAGGATATAGTACAAAAGGAAATCTCTAACCTAAAGGAAATGGGTGTTGACATCGAAACTAACGTAGTTATCGGTAAGACACTTACTGTTGACGAATTATTTGATGAAATGAATTTTGACGCAGTATATATCGGCTCAGGTGCAGGTCTGCCTCACTTTATGGGTATTGAGGGCGAAAGCCTTAACGGTGTATACAGTGCAAATGAATTCTTAACAAGAATTAATCTTATGAAGGGTTATAAGTTCCCTGAATACGATACACCTGTATATGTAGGTAAAAATGTTGCGGTTCTTGGCGGCGGTAACGTTGCTATGGACGCTGCAAGATCGGCAAAGCGTCTTGGTGCTGAAAATGTATATATCGTTTACAGACGTGGTAAGGAAGAACTTCCTGCAAGAGCGGAAGAAGTATTCCACGCAGAAGAAGAAGGTATCGAATTTAAACTTCTTCAAAATCCTACAAAGATTCTTGGCAACGAGGACGGTTGGGTAAGCGGTATGGAAGTTATCAAGATGGAACTTGGCGAGCCTGACGACAGTGGCAGAAGACGCCCTGTTCCTATCGAGGGCAGTGAAGAAGTTATTGACGTAGATACAGTAGTTGTAGCTATCGGTCAAACTCCGAACCCGCTTATCAGAAAGACAACAAAAGGTCTTGATACAAATAAGAGAGGTTGTATCATTGCTGATGAGGAAACAGGTAAAACTTCAAAAGACCATGTATACGCCGGCGGTGACGTTGTAACAGGTGCCGCAACAGTTATTCTTGCAATGGGTGCTGGTAAAGCCGCAGCTGCTGCAATAGATGAAGAACTAAGCAAGTAAAAATAATGGCGACAGTCATGAAAATGCACTCTTTACGGAGTGCATTTTTTGTACTCAAATTGTGTAATTTTCTATTTAGACCTTGAAAAAAAACGCTATATGTAGTAAAATATTTAGAGAAATAATTAAATTACGGAGGCAGTCTTATGAAGGTAATAGCTGCAACAAAAAACAAAGGAAAAATAAGAGAAATGCAAGAAATTCTTGCACCGCTTGACATTGAAATCGTATCACAACAAGAGCTTGGAATTGATGTTGATGTGGAAGAAACGGGTGACACGTTTGTAAAAAACGCACTTATTAAGGCAAGAGCGGTTGCTATGGTTTGCGATTATCCTATCCTTGCGGACGATTCGGGCATATGCGTTGAGGCGCTCGGCGGTGCACCGGGTGTCAGAAGTGCAAGATACGCCGGTGACAATGCAACGGACGAGGACAGAATTAACAAACTTTTAACTGAACTCGGCGACAACGAAAACCGCAGAGCAAAGTTTGTGACGTCGGTAGCGTTTATAATGCCTGACGGTACGGAAATAACCGCTGAGGGTGAAGTAAAAGGCACGATAACAAAAGAGCCTAAGGGTGAAAACGGATTTGGATATGATCCGATATTTTTGGCTGACGAACTCGGTAAAACGTTTGCCGAAAGCAGTGACGAAGAAAAAAATTCAATCAGTCATCGCGGACGTGCATTGAAAAATCTGTATGATAAGTTGAAGAAAATGAATTAAATAAATATAAGAAAGGTAACAGATTGCTATGATGAATGATATATATTTGGAATACATACTAAAGAAGAAAAAAACAGGCGGACAAAAGGCGATTATCGCAGTTATAATTTTTGCGGCGATTATTGTATCGGTGGCTTTGCTATTACTTATTTTTGCAACGGCTACTGCACTTTCGGGCACTCAATTCGGTTCATTTTCATTTAGTATCGGACTTGTGCTTATAGCATTTGCGTGGTACGGTGCGTATTTGCTTATGAGTATGCAAAATATTGAGTACGAATATATACTTACAAACAGCGAAATTGATATTGATAAGATTATGTCAAAGAAAGCAAGAAAAAGAATTGCGAGTTTTGACTTTAAAGAAATAAATATTTGTGCGAATATCAATGATAACGAGCATAATCACGATTATAAAAACGTAACAGTAAGCAAAACTTTTGACGTTACGGGCGATAAGGCAAGAGGTAATGTTTACTTTGTTGATTACAGCCAAGACAGTGAAAATTATAGAGTATTGTTCCAGCCTACATCAAAGATGATTGAATCAATCAAGAGATTTAATCCGAGAAATGTATTTGTAATGGAGGACTAAAATATGAAAGCGTGTTTTGCCTCTGAAATGAGAGGTGTGGACAAGGCGGCAAGTGAAATCGGCGGAATACCGAGTATTGTGCTTATGGAAAATGCCGCTATGGCTTGTGTGGAAGAACTTAAAAACGACTTTGCAAACCTTTCGGAAAAATCAGTTGCGGTATTTTGCGGAAAAGGCAATAACGGCGGTGACGGTTTTGCAATCGCAAGACATCTGTACAATATGGGCATTGATGTGGCGGTTTATTTGGTATGCGGAAATGAATTTAAAGGCGATGCAAAAATTAATTTTGATATAATCAAGAGAATGAATATCAACATTGATGTCATTTCTGATATAGAGGATTTGAAATATATAGTGCGTTCGTATGACATAATTGTTGACGCAATTTTCGGAACAGGCATAAGCGGAACTGTACGCGGAATAAGTTATGACGTTATAAGTGAAATTAACGATAACGCAAAGTATATAATGGCGGTTGACGTTCCGAGCGGAATTAATTCCGACAGCGGCGAAATTTGCGGAGTATGTATAAAGGCTGACAAAACAGTGACTTTTGCGGCTTACAAAGTCGGTATGCTTATGTTTCCTGCGGCTGATTATGTGGGGAAGGTAGCGGTTAAGGATATTTCAATTCCGGACTATATAATTGACGGACAGAATTTGAAAATTAACGTAATTGACGATAAATTTGTGCGTTCAAATTTCCCTAAACGTGAAAACAATTCGCAGAAAGGTGATTACGGTAAGGTACTTGTTATAGCAGGTTCTGCCGGAATGACAGGCGCGGCATATTTGTCATCACAAACTGCCGTTACAACAGGCAGCGGACTTGTTACTCTTGCAGTACCGAGCAGTCTTAACAGTGCCATGGAGGCAAAAACGACAGAAGTTATGACAGTGCCGTTAAGCGACAAAAACGGACGTATTTCTGCCGGGGCGATTGATGAAATTTTAAAACGAGTCGATAAGGCTGATACGGTGCTTATAGGTCCGGGGTTGGGAAGATGTGACGATGTTTCGGAAGTTGTTGAAAGTGTGCTTGAATATTCAAAAGTTCCCGTTATAATCGACGCAGACGGAATAAATGCCGTAGCGGAAAATATGAAGGCTTTAAGCAGTTGCACTTGCCCTGTGATATTTACACCGCATACGGTTGAAATGTCACGTTTAACGGGACTTGAGAGGGAATATATTGAGGATAACAGACTTGTTACCGCAAAGGAGTTTGCGGAGGAAAACGGAGTCACTTTGATTTTAAAAGGACATCATACGATTGTAACAGGTCAGGACGGAGAACAATATATTAATATTACAGGCAATTCAGGTCTTGCAACAGGCGGCAGCGGTGATGTGCTTGCCGGAACGGTTGCGTCACTTGTATCAAGAGGTATAAACGAAACCGTTGCGTCAGCTATGGCGGTGTACATACATGGTTTGGCGGGTGATATTGCCAAAGATAAGTATGGAATCGAGTCCGTAACCGCGTCTAAAGTTATGGAGTGTATTCCGTGTGCTTTAAGACAAATATTACAAGTAGAAAATTAAATGGCTATATGCTATAATTAATAAGAACTGAATTAAATCTCTCACAGCAATGTGGACGATTTTCATTCGGAAAAGGAGTAGTATAACAATGGATAAAAGAACTTGGGCAGAGGTTGATCTTGACGCAATAGCTCATAACATAAAGGAAATAAGAAAGATAACAAATCCGAATGCAAAAATAATGGCGGTAGTAAAAGCCGACGCATACGGTCACGGATTTTTGGAGGTCGCAAAAACGCTCCTTGAAAACGGCGCAGACCGTCTTGCCGTAGCGGTTTTGCAGGAGGGTAAACAGCTTAGAAGCCGTGGCGTAACCGTGCCGATTTTGATACTTGGCGCAAGCGGTGAAGAAGCTGTTGAAGATTTAATCAATTTTGATATAACGCCGAGCGTATTCACATATGAATTTGCAAAAGCACTTTCTTATGAGGCTGAAAGAAAAGAAAAGGTTACGAAAATTCATATCAAAATTGATACAGGAATGAGCCGTATAGGTTTTCTTGCCGGAGAAAACAATGAAGAAATTGTAGACGAAATTATAAAAATATCAAAACTGCCTTATATTGAAATTGAAGGTATATTCTCACATTTTGCAACATCTGACGAGTACGATAAATCGTATACACTTTTGCAATACGGACGTTTTATGGATGTTTGCAGCAGACTTGAAGAAAAAGGACTTAATATTCCGATTAAGCATATTTGCAACAGTGCCGGAATAATGATGTATCCTGAAATGCACCTTGATATGGTGCGTCCGGGTGTTATTTTGTACGGAATGTATCCGTCTGACGAAGTGGATAAGTCAAGACTTGATCTAATTCCTGCAATGACGCTAAAATCAACAATAACACATATAAAAGAAGTTGAACCGGGCAGAGGGGTAAGCTATGGAAAAGAGTACATAACCGATAAGAAAACCAAAATTGCAACAGTACCTATCGGTTATGCTGACGGATATTTAAGAAAGCTTGCAAAGCATGGTAAGATGATCGTTGACGGTGTAAAAGTTCCTATTATCGGAAGAATTTGTATGGATCAATGTATGATTGATGTTACAAATGTCCATAATATTGATAAAGGCGATGAAGTAATCATATTCGGACGTGAAGGAGTAACCGTTGACGATTTAGCCGAGTGGCTTGAAACAATAAACTACGAGGTGTCATGTGTAATAGGTAAGCGTATCCCGAGAATTTATACAAAAGACGGAAAGGCGGTGAAGGTATTAAACTACCTTATGTAGTTGATAAACGGTTATCTTGAAAACTGAAAAAGGGGGCCTGATTGCTTTGTCACAAATCAAAAAATCCGATAAAAATAAACTTGTAGCCGAACTTGAAAAAGGTTATAAGGAAATGGCGGATATAAATCTTGAACTGGCACAAATGTGTTTGGAGGCGGATAACGAAAGTCTTTCGCTGTGTGAGGAAAAACTGACGGAGTGTGAGTAAATTGATTGTGAAAAGAGGAGATATTTATTACGCCGATTTAAGCCCGGTTGTCGGAAGTGAGCAAGGCGGTATAAGACCTGTACTTGTTATACAGAACGACATAGGTAATAAATACAGTCCTACGGTGATTGCGGCGGCTATAACAAGCCAAATTAATAAGGCGAAAATGCCTACGCATATCGAACTTGCTGCAAAGGATTACGGACTTAATAAGGATTCTGTGATATTGCTTGAGCAAATCAGGACGATTGATAAAAGAAGATTACGAGAGAAAATAGGCCGTATAGATGACGGACTTATGGCAAGTGTTAATAATGCATTGTCAATAAGTTTCGGACTCGGCGGATTTTAAAAACCTCTTAATTATCGAAAATATGGGAGGTTTTAATATGGATAGAATAATAACGTGTTATGTAGCATAGGTAGCTACATATAAAAAGGTTATCGGCATTTTAGCCGATAACCTTTTTTTATTGTGTAGGGGTGTATATCTGTTTATAAAATCTGAATCAGTAACAAAAAATGAGGCTTTGAAAAAGCCTCATTTTTGCTGTCTTATTCTTCCGATGAAGTATCTTCTTCTGCTCCGCCTGCTGTATTTTCACTTTCAGATGAGCCTGTATTGCCTTGTTCGTAATCAGTTCCGCCCGAATTTGACGAAGAACTGCCACCCGAATTTGTATCATAAGAACCACTGTTAGTACCCGAATTTGTACTTGACGAAGAACCGCTGTTAGTACTTGACGAAGAACCCGAATTTATACCTGAAGATGTATTTGAATTATTGCCGTTTTGATTTTCGTGCGTTTCCGAAGTCGCAGGATTTACTGTAGGCATAACGCTTGGAGTATTAACCGGTGCAACCGTTGATAGAGGTGTTTGCGTTGGTTTATTACGTCTGCTTGCGTGTGATGCGTCACAATATGCCTTTGGCTGTGTTCCTTCAACGAAGTAAGCGGTTGTGGTAGGGCAGGTGTCAGTTGCAAGCATACCGGAGTATTCGCATACCTGTGCCTCAACAACATTACTTGGTTTTGTGATTTCTTTAGGGTTAAGCGATTCGTGAATTTTTTCCATTACAAGATTCCATGCGGTAACTGTCGGATTGCCCGAAACACCTGCCGCTGAAATTGATGCAGGATTATCGAAACCGTACCAACAAGCACCTACATAATACGGTGTGAAACCAACAAACCACTTATCGCAGTCATCGTCTGTTGTACCTGTTTTACCGTATGTTGAAATACCGCAGTCAAGCTTTGCACCTTTACCTGTACCGACGCTGCTGTTTACAACGCCCGAAAGTAAATCAGCTGTAATGTATGCTGCCGCAGGACTGATAGCCTGACTTGTGCTTGATGTGTTTTCAAGAATAACCTGACCTGTTGAATCAAGTACTCTTGTGTAAGTATACGGCTTAATATATTTACCGCTGTTCACGAATGTACAGTACGCTCCCGCCATTTCTTCAACGGTTACACCTTGTGTAAGACCGCCGAGTGCAAGAGAACTGTAGTTTTTATCTTTTTCTTCAAGTGTTGTGATGTGGAATTTGTTTTGTAGGTAGTTGAATGAGTTTGTAAGGTTGACCATATCCAATACCTTTACGGCAGGAATGTTTGCCGAACGTGCAACCGCCTCTTTAATTGTCATATCGCCTAAGAAGTCGTTGTATGAGTTCTTTGGTTTCCACTTGTCGTTGCCGATTGTTATTTCTTCGTCTTTTACGGTATCGACTTCTGTGATTTTACCCATATCAACCGCCGGTGCGTAAACCGAAAGCGGTTTAATTGATGAACCCGGTTGACGTTTTGATTGAGTGGCTCTGTTCCAACCGCGAATATCAGTCTTTTCGCCAAGACCGCCTATAAGACCGCGAATTTTACCTGTGTAAGGGTCAATTATAATCATTGCCGATTGAGCACCCTTGCCTGTATAAGGGAAGTTAGACGTATTGGTAAATATGCCTTCCATTATATTTTGAATGTCGGGATCCATTGTTGAATAAATTTTCAAACCGCCGTTGTATACCTGTTGGGTTGCGAAATCTTCCGAGTAACCTTTTTGAGTCATAAGGTCGGCGATAACGTCATTTACAACTTGGTCAACAAAGTATGAAGTAATACGTCCTTGATTTTGCCTGTAAGCGTTGCTTACAACAAGGTCACTGCCTGATGCCTCTGCATATTCAGCGTCTGTGATATAACCGAGTTCACGCATTTTGCCGAGTACAAGATTACGTTTTTCGATATTCTTATCCGGATGTACAAACGGATCGTATTCTGATGGGAACTGTGTTATACCTGCGATTGATGCCGCTTCGGCAAGGGTAAGGTCGCTTGCGTCTTTGTTAAAGTAAGTGTTTGCGGCAGCCTCAACACCGTTACAGTTGTTAGCGAAATATACGATATTCAGATACATTGTAAGTATTTCGTCTTTTGTAAGCTGTTTTTCAAGCGCAACCGCACGCATCATTTCTTTGACCTTACGCGAAGGTGTATTTTCTTTTTCATTGGTTATATTTTTTATAACCTGTTGAGTAATCGTACTACCGCCATAGTTTGACGAGCCGATACCGACTTTTGAAAGTACCCATTTACCCGTTGCACCGAGTGTACGTTTTATATCAACACCGTGGTGCTTGTAGAAACGTTCATCCTCGATTGAAACGATAGCGTCTTTCATAACTTGAGGTATTTGCGACGAATCTACCCATATACGGTTAAAATCGGATTGTATTTGTTCCAGTTCCTGCGGATTGCCGGCGGCATCTTCGTAATATATAAATGAAGAATAATTCAAAGCAAGAGTTTGAATATTCATATCTTTAATTTCACGTGATACTGCGGCATACATTCCTATGCCCATACCGGATACAATTACAACTACCACAAAAATCGCAACAAAGAATGTAAGCCGTAAGCGTTTTCTGAATTGAATCTGTTTCGGAGTAAGCTGCTTTTTTTGCTTTTTCTTACTGCGGGAAGTTGTTTGAGTTCGGCGCCTTGACGGTACTTCTCTGTATGATGAAGAACTTGCCTGCGGTGATCTTGTAGGCTTTGTGGATGCCGCTTGTCTGCGACGTCTCGGAGCGCCTGAAGCTGACGAAGTTTTCATATCATACTCTTCCCAGTTGAAATTATCATTTGAGCCATATCCGGAGCTTGGTCTGTTTCTTCTGTTATTATCAGCCATAATATTTTCTCCTATCTTTTTTATTAAGATTGTAGACAAAATGTGAGAGTATGTCTACTTTGATTTCGGGGCTGTTAAAAGCCTCAATCTTTCTTTAAAGATAATTGCATACTTTAATTATATCCTAAATTGCATAAATTTGCAACATTTATTTTTCAAAGTCTTATGCAAAGTATAAAAATGGGACAAAAGGGAATAATTTAAGAAAAAATATTAAAAGAAATGAGGAATAAATTATGAAAATTTTAAAGAATACACTTATTGTTTCGTCATATGTATTACTTGTAGCGTTGTTTTTCGGAGGCGGATACGCTATCGGCAGAATAGGTGTGTCCGACAGTGTGCCGACTCCTATGCCTACAGTTGCGGCGGTTGAAGAGGTGAATGCAAATGATGTAAAAACTACAGTATATGAAGTTAAGGTTGAGAACAGTTTACTTCAAATTAACAAATGTGTAGGGGATAAAAAAACAGCAATTTTGAGTGAAGAAATAAGCGAAAATGTATTTCCGAGCGAGGATATTGATGAACTCAAAAAAGGTGTTGAATTTGATAATCTTGATGAGGCACAACAGATGTTTGAAAACTTCGTAAGTTAAAGCAGTATTAAGTTTATGAACAATTTGTTAAAACACCAAAAGGGAGATATTGAGCGTAACAAAAAGAAAAATAAAGAAAATAAGAGTAAATATAGCAATATATTAAAAAAACGGACTTTGCTAAATGGGGCAAAAAAGAACATAATAGCATTGTTAGCACTCAAGAAGTGTGAGTGCTAACAATGAACTTGATTAAAATTTTAGGAGGTAATATATAATGAACATCAAACCATTGGCAGACAGAGTTGTTATAAAAATGCTTGAAGCAGAGGAAACGACAAAGAGCGGAATTATCCTTACTTCAAAGGCACAGGAAAAGCCACAGGTGGCTGAAATCGTTGCAGTAGGTCCCGGCGGTGTTGTAGACGGAAAGGAAGTTAAGATGGAAGTTTCCGTTGGTGATAAGGTACTTACTTCAAAATATGCAGGTACAGAAGTCAAGGTTGACGGTGAGGAATATACAATTCTTCGTCAAAGCGACATACTTGCAATAGTAGACTAATATATTAGGAGGTTATTATTATGGCTAAACAAATTAAATACGGACAGGACGCAAGACACGCTCTTGAAAGCGGTATCAACCAACTTGCAAATACAGTTAAAATCACACTTGGCCCGAAGGGCAGAAATGTTGTTCTTGATAAGAAATTCGGTGCACCGCTAATCACAAATGACGGTGTTACAATCGCTAAGGAAATTGAACTTGAAGATCCATTTGAAAATATGGGTGCTCAGCTTGTAAAAGAAGTTGCAACAAAGACAAATGACGTTGCCGGTGACGGTACAACAACAGCTACACTTCTTGCACAGGCACTTGTTCGTGAAGGTCTAAAGAATGTTGCAGCAGGCGCTAACCCTATGATCGTAAGAAAGGGTATCCAAAAGGCTGTTGACGCGGCAGTTGAAAAGTTGCTTTCTACAGCAAAGAAAGTTCAGGGTAAGGAAGATATTGCAAGAGTTGCGTCGGTTTCAGCTGCTAATGAAGAAATCGGTCAGCTAATTGCAGAGGCAATGGAAAAGGTAACAGCAGACGGCGTCATCACAGTTGAAGAATCAAAGACTGCCGAAACATATTCTGAAATTGTTGAAGGTATGCAATTCGACAGAGGTTATATCACACCTTATATGGTAACTGATACAGAAAAAATGGAGGCAGTTCTTGACGACCCATACATTCTTATTACAGATAAGAAGATTTCAAATATTCAAGAAATTTTACCGCTTCTTGAACAAGTTATGCAAGCGGGCAGAAAGATGGTTATTATCGCTGAAGATGTTGAGGGTGAGGCTCTTTCAACACTTATCGTTAATAAACTTCGCGGTACATTCGTATGCGTACCTGTAAAAGCTCCCGGCTTTGGTGACAGACGTAAGGAAATGCTGCAAGATATTGCAATCTTGACAGGCGGTCAGGTAATCAGTGAAGAACTTGGCTTTGATTTGAAAGATACACAAATTTCACAACTTGGTACAGCAAAGCAAGTTAAGATTCAAAAGGAACTTACAATTATTGTTGACGGTGCAGGCGATAAGAATGCAATCGCAGACAGAGTTGCACAAATTAGACGTGAACTTGAGGCATCAACATCTGAATTTGATAAGGAAAAGCTACAAGAAAGACTTGCTAAACTTGCAGGTGGTGTTGCTGTAATTAAAGTCGGTGCGGCAACAGAAACAGAAATGAAAGAAATGAAACTTAGAATTGAAGACGCTCTTGCAGCTACTAAAGCGGCTGTTGAAGAAGGTATCGTTGCAGGCGGCGGAACAAGCTATATTGATGTTATTCCTACTGTTGCGGCTTTACTTGAAAAAACCGAAGGCGATGAAAAGACAGGTGTTCAAATCGTACTTAAAGCACTTGAAGAACCGGCTTGGCAAATCGCAAAGAATGCAGGCCTTGAAGGCAGTGTAATCGTGGATAAGGTTAAGTCTTGTGAAACAGGCAAGGGATTTAATGCACTTGTTGAAGAATATGTTGATATGATTTCAGCAGGTATCGTTGACCCGGTTAAGGTTACAAGAAGTGCACTTCAAAATGCAGCATCTGTTGCGTCTATGGTACTTACAACAGAAAGTCTTGTAACAGACCTTCCTGAACCGGCAGTTCCTGCCGCTCCGATGGATCCAGGTATGGGAATGTATTAATTTGAATAATATTAAACACAGATTGCAAAATGCAGTCTGTGTTTTGCATTATGTGTTGACAAAATTAATTTATAGTTATATAATAAAAATAGAAAAAAGGCAAACCTCAAGCGGTTATGCCCAAAAAGAACTATTTATTCAATAGCCGTTCCTGGGTGAGAGGGCGGCTATTGTACTTTTATGGTGAAAATTATCAATATAGCGATAATTATCAAAACTGCCAAAAGCAATTTCTTTGCCATATGTAACAATATGCTTACTTTTCATAAGCATACCCCCTTTCATAAACTCGGCATAAAGCCTGTGAATATAAAAGTGGGCATAACCGCCGGTTAAAAACCGTTAATGAAGTTTGCCTTTAACATCGGATTAATCCGACAAGAGTATTATATATCAACAAATTACAAAATTCAACAAAGTATATAAAAAGACATATAAATGTAAATAGCACATAAAAAAGCAGACAAAGAATTTTTTCTTTGTCTGCTTTTAAATTAGTTCAAATATTTGTCTAAAACACTTTCTTTAATTTCAGAAACATTGGTTTCAATAACCTTTTTACGTATCGGTAAAATAGCACTTGGGGTGACGGAAAGTTCGTCAACGCCGATAGCAAGAAATGCTTCGGTAAGTTCAAGGTCTGCACCGAGTTCGCCGCAAATTCCAACCCATGTACCGTTTTTATGAGCGTTTTGTACTATCATATTAATAAGTCTTAAAATTGCAACATGATGTGTGTCACAGAATTTGCCTATGTCGGGATTTTGTCTGTCAGCGGCAAGAGTATATTGAGTAAGGTCATTTGTACCGATTGAAAAGAAGTCCAGGTGCTTTGAAAGAATATCACTAATTACTGCTGCGGCAGGTGTTTCAATCATACAACCAAGTTCAACATTCTTTGAATAAGCAATGCCCTCACTGTCAAGTTCTGCTTTAACTTCATCAATTATTTCGAGTATTTTTACGATTTCCCATTCCGAAGCAATCATAGGGAACATAATAGCAAGTTTACCGAATACCGATGCACGATATAGAGCGCGAAGCTGAGTCTTGAATATATCCGGTCTTTGAAGGCAAATTCTTATTGCACGAATACCCATAGCCGGATTTTCTTCTTTCGGCATATTAAAGTAATCAACCTGCTTGTCTGCACCGATGTCAAGTGTACGAACGATTACACGTTTATTAACCATTTTTGAAAGTACATCTTTATATGCGGCAAACTGAACGTCTTCAGACGGATAATCGTTGCTTTCAAGATATAAAAATTCACTTCTGAAAAGTCCGATACCTTCGGCATCATTTTTCAAAACATTGCCGACATCAAGAACACTTCCGATATTTGCACAAAGTTCAATCTTTTGACCGTCTTTTGTTACGCTTTCACGACCTTTTAATTGTTGAAGAAGTTTGTTTTGTTTATCAATTTCTTCTTTTTTCTTAGTCATTTCGTTGATTGTAGCTTCGTCGGGATCAATATAAATCGTACCCGTAAAACCGTCAACAATGGCATTTTTGCCGTTTGCATCGGCAGACAAAACGCCCTTTGCACCAATCATTGCGGGAATATTCATCATTCTTGCAAGAATTGATGTATGAGAATTTGTAGAGCCACCCTCTGTTACAAAAGCGAGAATTTTGCTCTTGTCGAACTGAACCGTTTCGCTCGGCGCAAGGTCATCGGAAATGATTATAACAGGTTCGTCCGTAACAAGACCGTCCTTGTCCTTACCCGAAAGAATTTTTATAAGTCTTTCCGAAACGTCTTTGACGTCCGCACTTCTTTCACGCATATACGGATCGTCCATTGCACGGAACATTTGCACAAAATTGTCGCAAGTTTGTGCAACTGCGGTTTCGGCATTTATAAGCTGGTCGGTAATTATATTTTTGATTGATTCGATATAATCAAGGTCGTCAAGCATCATCTGATGAATTTGAAAAATCATTGCGTTAGCCTCGCCGACTTCGGCAAGAGCCTTATCATAAAGCATAGCAAGTTCACTGATTGTCTGCTGACGTGCTGATTCAAAACGAGCGATTTCATCATCACTGCTTTCGATATGATGTCTTTTAATTGTGCTTTCCTCACGGCTGAAAACAAACACAGGCCCAAATGCAACACCGCTGCATACTGGTTTTCCGGTAATAGTAATCATAATAATCTTCTCCTTTGAAATTTGGGAATTTATATATATAGATATAATATTCTCATACTATGTCATATATATTATACAATATTTTTTACAAAAAGAAAAGAACTATTTTGTTAATTGTTGTGCATATTTTTGCTAAAAACAGTAAGGCTCGTTTGGTGAGATTGTATAAATAAGAAAATAAATGAATTAAGTAATGCAAATGTATTGAATGTACGAGTGAGTTGTGATAAAATGAAAATAATTGTACACAGTGATAGAATAGGAGAGAAACTAATGGATAAAAAAGAATTTGCACTAAAACAACACGAGGACTGGCACGGTAAAATTGAAGTTGTGTCAAGAGCAAAGGTTACAAACAGAGAAGAACTTTCTGTTGCATACACACCGGGTGTTGCAGAGCCTTGTCTTGAAATTTCAAAGGACGTGGATTTGTCATATAAATACACAAGACGTTCAAATCTTGTTGCCGTTATAACGGACGGTACAGCTGTACTCGGACTTGGCGATATAGGTCCGGAGGCAGGTATGCCTGTAATGGAAGGTAAATGTGCATTGTTCAAGGTGTTTGCAGATGTTGACGCATTTCCGCTTTGCGTTCGTTCAAAGGACGTTGACGAAATTGTAAATACGGTTAAAATGATTGCCGGTTCATTCGGCGGTGTTAATCTTGAGGATATATCCGCTCCGAGATGTATTGAGATTGAAAGAAGATTGAGAGAAGAATGTGATATTCCTGTATTCCACGATGACCAGCACGGTACAGCCGTTGTTGTACTTGCGTCGGTGCTTAACGCTCTAAAGGTAGTCGGCAAGGATATTACGGAAATTAAAGCCGTTGTTAACGGTGCAGGCTCGGCAGGTATGGCGATAACAAGACTGCTTGTTTCAAGAGGGTTGAAGAATGTAATTATGTGCGACAAGTACGGCTCACTTTACAGAGGAAACCCTGAAATGAACAGCGAACAGGCAAAGCTTGCCGAACTTACAAATCCGGACAATCTTGACGTAAAGCTTGATGAAGCAATCGTAGACGCAGATTTATTTATAGGTGTTTCCGCACCTGGTATTCTTACGGAAGAAATGGTTGCAAAAATGGCGAAAGACCCAATCGTGTTTGCTATGGCAAATCCTGTTCCGGAAATTATGCCTGACGTTGCAAAGAAGGCAGGCGTAAGAGTTATAGGTACGGGAAGAAGTGATTTCCCTAATCAAATCAACAATGTGCTTGCATTCCCGGGTATATTCAGAGGTGCACTTGACGTAAGAGCGAGCGATATTAATGATGAAATGAAAATGGCAGCCGCACAGGCGATTGCTGATATTATCAAAGACGATGAACTTAATGATGAATATATTATTCCTGACGCATTCGATAAGCGTGTAGCGGAAAACGTTGCAAAAGCCGTTGCGAAAGCGGCAAGAGAATCGGGCGTTGCAAGAATATAAGGAGATGTGAAAAATGAGCAGCATAAAATTACATTGGCTTGAAAACCGTTCAAAAGGCGGATATGTTACATTCGGTGTGCCTTGGAAAAAAGGCGAAGTTACAAAAGAAACAGTATTTTCAGTAAATGACGAAAACGGAAACGATATCGCATATCAGGAAAAGCCGATTGCATATTATCCCGACGGTTCAACAAAATGGACTTCGTACACAATCAAAACAGACAGTGAAACTGTTGAAATAAACAAAACGGATAAATATGACGGTTTTGACGGAATAAAGACAAATGAAACAGAAAACGAGATAACTGTTGATAACGGCAAATTTAAAGCAGTATTCCCAAAACAAGGTTCGGTCTTGATGAAAACTCCTTACGGTGATGTAACATTAAAAGCCGTAAAAGAACTTCGCAGTAAAGACGGTGACGTTGAAATAAGAAAAAACATACCGTATATCGGAGAAATCAATACTGTTGAAATTGAAGATTGCGGCGATTTGAAAACAACGGTAAAAGTTACGGGTGAACACAAAAACATTGACGGCAGTGAATTTTTGCGTTACATAATCAGATTTTCTGTATTCTATGATGAAAATGAAATCAAGATTATCCATACATTCTTGTATGACGGCGATGAAAAGAACGATTTTATAAAAGGTGTCGGCGTTCAGCTTACAAGAAAAATGGAAGGTGAACTTTATAACAGACGTATAAAGATAACAGGCGACTGCGGTGTTATGCACGAAACAATGCAGCTTTTAAATTTGTGGCGACCGCGCCTTGGACCGTCAATCGGTATTCAGCCGATTTATTCAAAGCAGCTTGCAGGCGAAAAGGTAAGCCTTTCGGAAATGGTTGACTTGAGAAACGGTAATGCGGTTACAAAAGAGGAAATTGATAATGTAACAAAGTGGGACAGCTATCGTTTGCAACAGGTTACGGCAGACAGTTTTGAAGTAAAGAAACGCACAGGACACGAAGAATGTACATTTATAAAGGCAAATTGGGGCAAACGCTCAAAAGGTCTTATGTACATTGCGGACGAAACAAAAGGTACGGCATTCTGTATGCACAACTTCTGGGAGAAGTATCCTACATCAATTTATGCTGACGGACTTTGTACGGATAACGCAAGCCTTACCGCGTGGATTGTTCCGCCGGACGCAGAAGCACAGGATATGCGTCACTATGACACCGTTGCACATGACCAAACATATTATGAGGGATTCCCTGAAATAGGCTCGTCGGCATACGGAATTGCGAATACAAACGAAATGTCACTGTTTTTATATGATACAGTGCCGTCGGACGATGAACTTATGAAACAAGCCGAAACTGTACAGAAACCGTCTGTACTTGTTGCAACTCCTGAATATTATCACGAAGTTAAAGCTATGGGTGAATGGAGCTTGCCGTCAAAGGATACACCGCTTAAAAAGTGGCTTGAAGAAGAACTTGACAAAGCATTTGCATTTTATAAGAACGAAGTCGAACAAAGACATTGGTACGGTCTTTGGGATTACGGCGATATAATGCACACATATGACGCACAACGTCATTGTTGGAGATATGATATGGGCGGTTACGCTTGGCAGAATACCGAACTTATACCGACATTATGGTTGTGGCTTGCATTTATGCGTTCGGGCAGAGAAGATATTTTCACTATGGCGGAGGCAATGAGCCGTCACAGTGCAGATGTTGATATATACCATTTCGGTGATTTGAAAGGTCTTGGCAGCCGTCATAATGTTGTGCATTGGGGCGATTCCTGTAAAGAACCGCGTATCGCTATGGCAGGACATCACAGAGCATTGTATTATTTGATGGGCGGTGATCCGAGAATAGGTGACGCAATGGACGATGTTAAGGATGCTGACTATGCAACGCTTAATATGGATCCGCTTAGATATTTCTATAAGAAAGAAGAAATGAAACTTCCTACTCATGCAAGAAGCGGTCCGGACTGGTCAACATATTGCTCAAACTGGTATACGGCTTGGGAGAGAGATAACGATAATCATTATAGAGATAAGATTGTTACGGGTATCAATGATTTGAAAAAGTCGCCTATGCGTATGATTTCGGGTTCAAACTATGAATATGATCCCGAAACGGGCCATTTGGGATATATCGGAGAAAGTGCCGCAGGCGGTGCACACCTTGCCGTTTGTATGGGCGGTCCCGAAACTTGGTTTGAACTTGCTGAACTTTTAGATGATGAAGTATTTAAGGATATGCTTGTTCAGTACGGCGAATTTTACTTCTTACCGGTTGAGGGAAAAAAGAAAATTTCAAACGGTCTTTTGACCGGCAACGGATTTGTTTATCCGTATATGGCATCGGCTTTGTGCGGATATGCGGCAAGAGAAACAAATAACGCCGAGCTTGCATATCAAGTATGGCAAGTGCTTATTCATTCTTTGGCAGGCAAGGACAAGAAAGATAATTTCGATATAGGTGTTTACAAGAATTACTTTAATAATGAAAACCTTGAAGAAATGTTCTGGATAAGTACAAACTTTACTTCACAGTGGTGTCTGAATGTAATTGTTGCACTGGAACTTACCAAGGATTACATCAAAGATTCAATCAACGACTACGAATGGGCTGACTGGGTGAAATAAGGATAATTTATGTTATAAAATTTTCCTGAAGATATTGACAAATATAGATGTTGAGTGGTATTATATGTATATACAATTAATATAACTATATATTGATAGTATAATAACTGGAGAGAGGGAGAGGTTTATGAACATGAAAAAAATGGTTTCCTGCTTGGTTGCAGGATCAATGCTTACAATGGCAGTGTCTGCTTTTGCTCAGATTCCGGAAACACAGGTTTCTACAATCAACAATGCGGCTGTTGTAGCATTTGACGGGGTAAACGCACATCAATCAATGAATATTGAGGGTGACGTGTATGCAGGCGGACAGGTCAAGTTTGACAATGCCGGTGAAAACTATCTTGACGGTGATATAATTTCATCACAAGAAGTAAGCTATCAAGACGAATATTCTGCAATCCTTAAAGACACAAACAGAAAAGGTGTGGATAAGGTTGAAGAAAATATGTCAAAGTATCTTGATGCATATTATCCCGATACTTATCTTACAGATGATTCTGTAAAACCCGAAACACCTGCTTATGAAGATGTAGAATACACATCTGCACAAGGTTGGGTAGGCGTTAATGCCTGGTCGTATCCGAGTCTTCCTACCGACGAAAACGGTTATCCATATTACACAATTTCAGAAAATACATCATTTGACGGACTAAGCGTTCAAGGCGGTAAGGTTGTTATCGACACAACAAACGGTCCGGTATATGTAAAAGTTAATCAATTATCATTCTCTACTGCTAACGATAAGAAAGGTTATATTGAAGTAGTAGGCGACAATCCTGCATATCTTATTTCACAAGCTCCGGGTGAGGCTATGGTAAACGTAGTTGACACAGGTGACGGTACATTTGATTTCGGTACAGGCGATTTGAAATGGATTATCGTTCCGAGTCAATGGGGTGACAGCTGGGTTTCAATCGGCAGTACAAGTGCAAACTCTATGATTTGCGCGGATATTTACTATGACGGTGAACCGCAGAATCTATCATTCAATGCTCCGACGAAGGGTGATATAGTTCTTGGCAGCGCACCTGTATCATTCGGTAATACATTTACTCTTGAGGGTGATATTTATTCTTACGGAACATCAAAGTTTGACTTTGACGGTAAGATTACAGGTGACATTGTAACAAAGGCTGAAACGGTAAGATTTGCAAACAGCGGTCAGTATGCTGATGAAAGAGTTACAGGTAATGTAAACGCAATCAATGCAACTTCATATGAAGTATCTTGCCATATGGTAGGTAACACTGTAACAAGTGCGGAAACATTCAACATTTACGGCGGCGGTGCTAATATTGAAGGTACAGTATATGCTCCGAAAGCCGATGTAAAGATTGGTACAACATCAGGTAACGGTATTAACCGCGGTCAACTAATCTGTAATTCACTTGATATTTACGGTGATGGTGCGGTAATTTGGGGTCATGCAGGTAATACAACTCCTGACGTAACACCTGTACCGTCAGAAGAACCAACACCGGAACCAACTGAAGAGCCTACACCGGCTCCGACTGTTACACCTGGCGAAGAAGTGGATCTTCAAGGTCTTGGCTATGCGTATATATTTGGCTATGAACCTGCTATTCAAAGAGTAGACGTAACTGACGAAGAAGGTAACGTAGTCGGCGGTAAATGGGTTGCAGAAGTTAAGATGGCTCCTGACGACGCTGTTACAAGAGAACAGGTTGCAGCTATGATTACAAGAATGGTTGACCAAAAGTACGGTACAACAGATACAGTTTATCCTGTAACAGATAACATTGCAAAGCATGAGGGTACATGGTATGTAAGAGGTCTTGCATATCTTGCTCAAAAGGGTGCATTTGACGGTGTTGATTCAGTTGAAATCGGTGCAGTTACAAGAGGCGAAGTTGCAAAACTTCTTGCATACGGTTTGGGACTGACAAAGACAGGCAAAACTGAATTTACTGATATTGCTGATTCACAGTATAAGTCATACATCGAAACAGTAGTTGCTTACGGTTATATGAACGGTACAAGTGATACAACATTTGAACCTGACAAAGTTATGACAAGAGCAGAATTCTGTCAAATGTTCAATAATGTTATCGGACGTACAGATATGGGTCTTGTAGCTCAAGACGGTACAACAGTAACTCCTGAATTGTATTCAATCGTAGACATTGACGGTCACTGGGCAGAAGATGCTATGCTGAAGGCAACAAGTGCTTATGACGATAACGGTCTTATTGATACAGAAACAAGAATAGCTAATATCAGAAACGTACTTGATAAGTATGATTCACAAACTTGGTATTAATTAGATTAAAAACTCCGACTTCGGTCGGAGTTTTTTTTGTGTGGAAATATATTTTGTTGGAATGGTGTCACGAAACACTTTGTAGGGGCGACCAGTGGTCGCCCAAAACGGAGAGTAGTGGACGGCACCATGACATCCTACAAAAGCCACCCCTCAGACGGCTACGCCGCCAGCTCCCCTCAAGTGGAGCCTTACGAAAGTTGTCTTATCCTGAAAAGCCTCTCCTTGAGGAGAGGTGTCACGATAGTGACGGAGTGGTGGCGAATCATACTATTTAAACTGTAAAAATAAAAACTTATTCCTATAAATCAAAAATGCACTATGTGTAATATTGACATAGTATTTTATTTAATGTATAATATATTTAGTAAAATTTATTTTTAAGAAAAGAGGAAAGAATATGGGTAAAAAGTATAAATTTTTAGCATTTGACTTTGGTGCTTCATCGGGACGTGCAATGCTTGCCACATTTGACGGTGAAAAAATAACTCTTGAAGAAAAACACCGTTTTTCAAACGACCCTGTTAATATAAACGGAGATTTGCATTGGGACGTGCTTAGATTATTCTTTGAAATCAAGCAAGGTATCTTAAAGTGTGCAAATTCGGGTGACAGAGATATTGACTGTATCGGTATTGACACATGGGGCGTTGACTACGGTTTACTTGACGAAAATGACAAGCTTATCGGCAATCCTTACCATTATCGTGATACAAGAACAGAGGGTATGTATGACGAGGCATTTAAACTTGTTCCGAAAGAAGAAATTTTCAAGGAAACAGGTATTGCTTTTAACTGGTTCAATACAATATATCAGCTTTTGTCAGCAAAGCTATCGGGTGATACTTCACTTAAAAATGCAAAAACTTTGCTTATGATGCCTGACTTATTCAACTTCTTCTTGACAGGTGTTAAAAAGACTGAATACACAAATGCGTCAACAACACAGATGTACAACAGTGAAAAATACGAATGGGCATACGATTTGTTAAAGAAACTCGGTATTCCGACAGACATTTTAACAGATGTTATATTCCCGGGTGAAATTGTCGGCAAAGTAAAGCCGGAACTTGCAGAAGAACTTGGTATTGAACAAGTGCCTGTTGTTGCGGTTGCTTCACACGATACGGGAAGTGCCGTTGCTTCAGTACCGGTTGTTGACCAAAAAGACTTTATTTACATATCTTCGGGTACATGGTCACTTATGGGTGTTGAACTTGACAAGCCTAATACTTCGGACGGTGCATTCAACCATAACTTTACAAACGAGGGCGGAGTTAATAAGACAATCCGTTTCTTGAAGAACATTATGGGACTATGGCTAATCCAAGAATCAAGACGTCAATGGGACAGAGAAGGCGAACTTCTAAGCTTTGACGAACTTGAAAGACAGGCAAATGCGGCAGAACCTTTTGCAAGTCTTGTTGATCCGGATTATGCAGAGTTCCAAACACCGGGTAATATGCCTAAGCGTATAAAGGAATACTGTAAAAAGACAGGTCAGAAAGTGCCTGAAACAAAGGGCGAAGTTGTAAGATGTATCGCGGAAAGTCTTGCGTTCAAGTATCGTCAAACTGTTGAGGGTATGGAAGATGTTACAGGCAACAAGTACAATGTTGTTAATATTGTCGGCGGCGGTATCAAGGACAAGATGATTTGTCAATTTACCGCAAACGCAACAAAGCGTGTTGTTAGCACAGGCCCTGTTGAGGCTACAAGTATCGGTAACGTAATTGTACAGGCAATGGCTATGGGTGCGATTAAGGACATCAATGAAGGCAGAAAAGTTGTTCGCAATTCATTCGATATTAAAACATACGAGCCTCAAGATTCAGAAAAGTGGGATGCGGCTTACGAAAAGTGGAAAGAAATTATTAAAAACGCATAATTAAGAATAATTCATAAAAATTCTCATAGTATTTACTATGAGAATTTTTTTATTAGAAAAGTTTGAATAAAGTTGTACACAGAAATGTGAACAATTTTTTTAGATTTCTATTTAACGAAAGGAGAGAATTATATTAATTATGGAATTAGTAAAGGAAAATGTAACTGTAAATCAAGTTTCGTGCAAGGGCGATACGCAGGTGCTTGTTGATGAGGACATAATCGTACCCGATGTGAAACCCGATATACTAAAAATTTTGCAGCTTGACGCAGTATCGTGTATTACGAACAAGGAAATTACAAACGGACGAGTAAATGTCACAGGCAGAGTTGATTTGAAAATTTTGTACATACCCGACAGTGACCGAGAAAAGATAAAAAGTATTATAACGTCGTTTAACTTCACGCAAAATGTGGACAGCAAAAATATAACCGACGATATGACTGCAATTATAATGGCAAACGTGGATAGAGCCGAATTTTCGCTTATAAACAGTCGTAAACTGAGAATTAAGGTGATTGTGGGTTTGGACTATGAGGTTGTAGCCGAAAAGAATGTTGAGATAGCGGTTGAGGCGGAGGACTGCGATAATGCGGAATTGCTAAAGGAAAACGTAAAACTGCAAAATTGTATCGGACTGACGGAAACTGAATTTTCTGTAAAGGAATCAATAGAAGTTCCGAACGGTCAGACATCAATCAACGAGATATTGAAAGTCGATACAAAAATATCCGATTCGGAATATAAAGCGGTTACGGGAAAGATTGTTGTAAAGGGAGAAATAAGTGTATGCGTTCTGTATACCGACAGTGACTGTTGTATTCAGTTTATGGAAAGCGAAGTGCCTTTTACGGAAATTATTGATTGCGACGACGCCGGTGACGAAACGATATGCGATATTGATTACAGCATATCGGACGTAAGGTATCAGGTTGCTGAGGATAATGACGGCGATAACAGAATTGTTGATATTGACGTAACCGTTACGGCACAGGTCAAGGCAACGGAAAATGTGGCGGTGGATATGATATGCGATTGCTATGAGCCGTTTACGAAAACTCAGCTTTTAAAGGAAGAAGTGGAACTTGAAGAAGTTGTGTCACGTCCGTCATCACAGAACACAATTCGTGAAATAGTGGAAATGGGCACGGGTACACCGTCCGTTTCCGGAGTGTATGACGTGATAACAAGACCGTATATCACAAAGGCACAGATACAACGCGGTAAACTTTTGGCAGAGGGTAAAATCGAGGCATATATTTTATACTTGACAGACAGCAACGAAAGCCCCGTTTACAGTATGAAAAAAGAATTGCCGTTCAGCTATATGCTTGACTGCGAAAGTACGTACAGTGACCTTATTCCGGAAATAAAAGCGGAAGTAAAGCACACTGCATATAATTTGAACGTGGCGGGTGAAATTGAAATCAGATGTATTTTATCGCTTAACGCAAATATAATCAGAAAAAGAAAAATCGAACTTGTGAATGAAGTGGTGACAGAACCGCTTGAAAACGGTGACAAAAACGGTATAGTGATTTACTTTGTTCAAAAAGGGGATAATCTTTGGGAGATTGCAAAACGATATGCAGTACCGCAAAGCGAAATTTTGAGGTTTAACAATATGGAAAAATCCGACAAACTTGAAATAGGAAACAGATTATTTATTCCGAGCATATAAAAACATAAATACAACTTCTATTTTTTAAAAATAGAGGTTGTATTTTCTTTTATTTTGCGATATAATTAAAGTTAGAATGGAAAAAGGAAGTAGTGCTTATGAAAATTTATAACACATTAACAAGACAAAAACAGGAGTTTGTCCCTATAAATAAAGGTGAAGTTAAAATGTATTCATGCGGTCCTACTGTATATGACTATTTTCATATAGGAAATGCAAGACCGTTTATTGTTTTTGATACAATGCGCCGTTATCTTGAATATCAAGGATATAAGGTAACATTCGTACAGAATTTTACGGATATAGACGATAAGATGATTAAACGTGCAAATGAAGAAGGTATAACGGTAAAAGAGCTTGGTGAAAGATTTATTGCGGAATATTTTAAGGACGCACAGGCAATCGGTATTCACAAAGCTACAATTCACCCGAAAGCAACGGAAAATATTGATGCGATTATCAATGTTGTAAAGAAACTTGTTGATAACGGTTATGCTTACGATGTTGACGGAAACGTGTATTTCTCTACAAAGAAATTTAACGAATACGGCAAGCTTTCAAAACAGCCATTGGAAGATTTGGAGGCAGGTGCAAGAATTGACGTGAACGAACATAAAAAGGACGTTATGGACTTTGCACTTTGGAAAAAGCAAAAAGAGGGCGAACCTGCTTGGGAAAGCCCGTGGGGAATGGGCAGACCCGGTTGGCACATCGAGTGTAGTGCAATGGTGAACAAGTATCTTGGCGAAACGATAGACATTCATTCGGGCGGTCAGGACTTGATTTTCCCGCATCACGAAAACGAAATTGCACAGAGCGAATGTGCAAATGGAAAGCCTTTTGCACATTATTGGATGCACAACGGATATATTAATATAAATAACAGGAAAATGAGTAAGTCACTCGGAAATTTCTTTACTGTTCGTGACATACTTAAACAGTATGACGGTGAAGTGGTACGTTTCTTTATGCTTTCGGCTCATTACAGAAATCCTATTAATTTTGATAATGAATTAATGGAACAGGCAAAATCGGCTGTTGAAAGAGTTTACACTTGCATAGACAATCTTGAATTTTTACTTCAAAACAGTGAGGACAGAGAACTTACAGACAGTGAAAAGGAGTATTCAAAAACTCTTGATGACTGCAAGACTAAATTTATTGCGGCAATGGACGACGACTTGAATACAGCCGACGCAATCGCGGCAATATTTGATATAGTTTATGCGTCAAACACTGCATTGTCAAACGAAAATAAGAATGCGAAAGCGGTTGTTGAAAAGACGCTTGACCTTATACACGAGCTTGGCGGTGTACTCGGTTTATTCCAAAAGACACAGGAAAAGTCGATAGACGCAGAGGTTGAAGAATTAATCGAAAAGCGTAACAAGGCAAGAAGTGAGAAGAACTGGGCTGAAGCTGACGCAATTCGTGATAAGCTTAAAGCTATGAATATTGAGTTAAAGGATACACCGATGGGTGTAAAGTGGAACTACATCTCAGAATAAAAAATTTGCCCACAGCACTTGGTGAGAAAATCCTTAAACTTGGGGAGGTAACTATGCTTACAACTAAAAAACCGTCACAGTTTTCGCCTTTGGCGCTTGCCTATATAGGTGACGGAGTGTATGAACTTTTTGTTCGTACACGAATTATAGAAGAACACGAAAATCTTCCTGCCAACAAACTGCATAAAAAGACTGTTCAGTATGTCAAAGCACACGCACAGTCAAACAGTATAGACGCAATGCTTGAACATATGACAGATGATGAAACGGCGGTATACAAGCGAGGAAGAAACGCAAAATCGAATACAGTGCCGAAAAACGCAAATATGACGGAATACCGCAGAGCAACGGGATTTGAGGCACTTATAGGATTTCTGTATCTTTCGGGAGAAACGGAAAGACTTGACACACTTATGAATATCGCGTATGAAAATGCGTTAGATAATAATTAATTTAAGGGAGGAAACACGACACATGGATAAGAAAAGAGTCACAGAGCTGTCAATCATTGCAAACAATGTTCGTAAGCACGCTCTTACAGCCGTATACAGTGCGGCATCGGGACATCCGGGAGGTTCATTATCTGTAGCAGATGTTTTGACATTGCTTTACTTTGAGGTAATGAACGTAGATCCGAAAAATCCTAAAATGGAGGACAGAGACAGATTTGTTCTTTCAAAGGGTCACACAGCACCTGCACTATACGGTGTACTTGCAGAAAAAGGATTTATACCAAAAGAGGATATTAAGACATTCAGAAATGTAAATAGCTATCTTCAAGGACATCCTGATATGAACAAAGTACCCGGCGTTGATATGTCAACAGGTTCATTGGGACAAGGTGTGTCAGCCGCAGGCGGTATGGCACTTGCCGCAAAGCTTGACAACAAGGATTACAGAGTATATTCTGTTCTTGGTGACGGTGAGCTTGAGGAAGGACAGGTTTGGGAGCAAGCTATGTTTGCCGCTCATTACAAACTTGACAACTTTACAATTTTCGTTGATAACAACGGCTTACAGATAGACGGTGACATTTCTAAGGTAATGAATCCTAATCCTATCGATAAGAAATTTGAGGCATTCGGTTGGCACGTTATAAAGGTAAGTGCTCATAATTTTGAAGAACTTATGGCTGCTGTTGACGAGGCAAAGGCTACAAAGGGACAGCCTACCGCTATTATAATGAAGTCTGTTAAAGGCAAGAATGTTTCATTTATGGAAAATAACGCAGGCTGGCACGGTTCTGCACCTAATGAAGAACAGTACAATCAAGCAATCGCAGAGCTTGATGAAATAATCAAAGGATTGGAGGCGAGTCTGTAATGGCAAAGAAAGCTACAAGAGAATCATACGGAGCGGCGCTTGTAAAGTACGGTGAAAACCCTAACATAGTTGTGCTTGACGCTGACCTTTCAAAATCAACAAAAACAGAAATGTTCAAGAAAGCATATCCTGAAAGATTTATAAATATGGGTATTGCAGAAAGTAATATGATGTGCGTGGCAGCAGGACTTGCCGCAAGCGGAAAAATCGCTTTTGCGTCAACATTTGCAATGTTTGCCGCCGGCAGAGCCTTTGAACAGGTTAGAAACTCAATCGGATATACAAAGCTTAATGTTAAAATCGGTGCTACTCACGCAGGCATTTCTGTCGGTGAGGACGGTGCGTCACATCAATGTCTTGAGGACATCGCTTTAATGCGTTCAATTCCTAATATGGTTGTTATAAACCCTGCCGATGATATTGAGGCTATGCAAGCTGTTAAGGCGGCTATTGACCACGACGGTCCTGTATATATGAGATTCGGTCGTCTTGCCGTTGAGGACGTAAACAGTGAGGACTACAAGTTTGAACTTGGCAAGGGCGTTCAACTAAAGGATGGTAAGGACGCAACAATTATTGCAACCGGTCTTATGGTAGGTATGGCACTTGAAGCGGCAAAAATGCTTGAAGAAGAAGGCATTTCCGCAAGAGTAATCAATATCCATACAATCAAGCCTATAGACGAAGAAATAATAACAAAGGCTGCTAAGGAAACAGGTGCTATCGTAACAGCTGAAGAGCATTACATTATGGGCGGTCTTGGAAGTGCCGTTACGGAAGTGGTATGTGCAAATGCTCCTGTACCTGTTAAGATTATCGGTACTGACAGATTCGGTAAATCGGGTAAACCGGCTGAATTATTTAAGGAATACGGTTTAACTCCTGAAAATATCGTTAAGAATGTAAAAGATGCCATTGCAATGAAATAATCATTGGAGGTAAAATTATGAAAAAGTTATTGCTTGTGTTAGCAAGCTTGGCCATGATAATAGGTTTGTGTGCTTGCGGCGGTGGCAGCGGACTTTTTGCAAAGCCGACACCTACACCGATACCTGAAATCGACCCGGCGACACTTATCACAACTGATGATGTTGCACTAAATGCCGGATATACACCTGTTATTGAGGAATCAGGTACAAGCCGTAACGGTAATGTTGCGACAGTGCTTTACAGAAGTGAGCCTATAGGTCAAAATGATACTGTAACGGTTAAGGTTACACAGTTCACAGATACTATTGATTATCAAATGCTTTTCGACCAGTACGAACAGGAAAAGTCAAAACGTTCTTCTGCTGAATTGGTTGAGGGTATAGGACAGGAATCGTATATAGCGTTTCCGACTATCCATGTGTACGACAGAGGCTGTATAATTGAGATTACAGCCGGTTCGGGCAGTGACGATAACCAAAAGACTTTGCTTAAAAATCTTGCGATTACTGCGGCGGGTCGCTTGGAAAGCATAATTCCCGACAACACAGGTCAAAATAAAGAATAAAAACGAAAAGGATATTACTTTAGAGTGGTATCCTTTTTATTTTGACAATTTATTAAAAAAATTACACAAAAGGGGTTGATTTTTTTTGGTAACTATGATATAATCAAAAAATTTGACATTTGGGGCGTTTTGTGTTATAATTATGTTGTTAAGATAGTGGTTAATGAGAAAGGCGGTAAGTAAAGATGTATAGTGTCGGCGATAAAGTTGTACATCCTATGCACGGTGCAGGTACAATAGAAGAAATCAAAGAAATAGAGATTGTCGGCAAAAAACGTCAATACTATGTTCTAAAGTTTGCCATAGGCAATATGGTAACAAATGTACCGATAGAAAACAGTGAAGAAATCGGTATTCGTCCTGTTATAGAAAAGCAGGAGGCAAAAAAGGCACTTCAATATTTTCGTGACGCGGAGCTTGAAGATGACGCGAATTGGAATAAACGTCAGAGAGATAATCTTATTAAGATTAAGTCGGGAGATATTTATCAAGTGATTTTGGTATTGAAAGAACTGATGTACCGTGAAAAAATAAAAGGTCTTTCAACAAGTGAAAGAAAGACTCTTACCAGTGCAAAACAGATTGTTGTAAGCGAACTTGTCCTGTCGGAAGTTGCCGATGTGAGTGATATTGAAAGCATTTTAAACGATACTGTTGACGCGTTGGTTTGATATGTGATTAAAAGTGCAGAGCTATGTTTTATGGCTCTGCTTTTATTTTGAAAGGATATATTATGAAAATAACAGCGGTTATAGTTGCAGGAGGCAAAGGCACAAGAATGGGTGCCGATAAAAATAAGGTTTTTCTTAAAATATTAGGACGTGAAGTGCTTTATTATACAATTTCGGCATTTGAAAAAAATGATAAAATTGATGATATTATAGTTGTCACAGGCAAAAATGATATAGAAGAATGTCAAATACTTGTTGACAAATACGATATAAAAAAGGTATCATATATAACAGAAGGCGGTGCGACACGTCAGGAGTCTGTTATGAACGGACTGAAAAAAGCCGAAGGTGATATTGTGCTTATACACGACGGCGCTAGAGCGCTTGTGACAGATGATGAAATTAATAATTCTGTTGCGGATTGTATAAAATTCGGTGCGGCGGCGGTCGGTGTTAAATGCAAGGACACGCTGAAAAGTGCGGACAGTGACGGTTTTATAGCAGGAACTGTTGACAGAGAAAAAACATTTATGATTCAAACTCCGCAGGTGTTTTATCTGGATAAGATACTTGATATGCACCAAAAAGCACTTGACGAAAATTTTGTCGCTACTGACGATTGTATGATTGCCGAACATTACGGTGTAAAGATAAAAATAAGTGACGGAAGTTATGATAATATAAAGCTCACAACTCCCGAAGATATGATAATCGGTGAAAGAATACTCAGAAAGCGAGGTATTACAGAATGAGAATAGGACAGGGATATGACGTTCATAAGCTTGTAGAGGACAGAGATTGTATAATTTGCGGTGTTAAAATACCGTATGAAAAGGGACTTTTGGGACATAGTGACGCAGACGTGGCACTTCACGCACTTGCAGACGCAATTCTCGGTGCGGCGGCACTCGGAGATATAGGAAAGCATTTTCCCGACACAGACGAAAAGTATAAGGGTGCGGACAGCCGTATGCTTTTGAGAGAAGTCGTAAAGAAAGTGGCTGAAAAGGGATATTCCGTGGGTAATGCAGATGTTACGATAGTGGCACAAAGACCGAAGATGTTACCGTATATTGAGCAAATGAGAAAAAATGTTGCAGATGATTTGAATGTCGGTATTGATGATGTCAATATCAAGGCGACAACAACCGAAAAACTCGGCTTTGAGGGCAGAGGTGAGGGCATTTCCGCAACGGCGGTTGTATTATTGAAATAGGGGGATATATGGCTTGAATATTTACGATTTTGATGAAACAATTTATGACAGTGACAGTACAAAGGACTTCTATTTTTACTGCTTGAAGAAATACCCTAAAATATTGCTTAGTGTGCCGATTATGGCATGGACATTCTTTTTGTACATTTTGGGAGTTAAAACGAAAACGCAGTTTAAGGAAAAAATGTATAGATTTTTGACATATGTACCTGACATAGACAGTGCGTTAAACGATTTTTGGAATGTAAATGAACACAAGGTTAAATCTTGGTACAAGGACAGACAAAAGGACGATGATATAATAATTTCCGCGTCACCCGAATTTTTATTGAAACTGATATGCGAAAGATTGGGTATAAAAAATCTTATGGCTTCAAAGGTTGATAAGCATACGGGATTGTATGACGGTGAAAACTGTTGGGGAGAAGAAAAGGTTAAGCGTCTTTATGAGAAATTTCCAAATGCTAAATGTGAGGAATTTTATTCCGATTCACTTTCCGATACACCGCTTGCCGAACTTGCGGATAAAGCAATGATTATAAGAGGAAATGAACTTATTGAGTGGAATGAGTATAAACCGTCAAAATTAAAAATGTTCTTGTCAAGAGAATTTTTGTCGTTCCTTATTGTCGGCGGAATTAATACGGTGAGCAATGTAATTTTTTCAACAATATATTCATTGTTTATTCCAAATACCACACTTGCATTTTTTCCCGGATATATAACGTCAAATGTGGTGTCGTATTTGCTGAACAGTAAGCTTACATTTAAAGAACGTTTGGGATTTGTTAAGTTTATAAAATTCTTTATATCGTATATTCCGAACTTCATAATACAGACAATTATCGTTTGGCTGTTTGATAATTTCATTCACGGTCCAAGCGTCATCGCTTACGCAATCGCCGCCATTATCGGCGTGCCTGTGACGTTTGTGTTTATGAAGATATTTACGTTTAAGAAAAATGATTGATATTGTAGGGGCGACCATTGGTCGCCTTTTTTGTATGGTCGCTAAAAAATAAAACAGCCACCACTCTGTCACTGCGTGACACCTCTCCTCAAGGAGAGGCTTGTTGGCTCCCATCGAGGGGAGCTGTCAATGCAGTTAACTGAGGTGTGGCTCATTTTTTTATTCCCCTAATTTATAAAAATCATCAAAGAAAGTCGGGTATGACACGCACGCACAATCACTGTCGTCAAGTGTTGATTCACTGTCGGCGAGTTGTGCAAGCACTGTAAGGCTCATAGCCATTCTGTGGTCGCCATATGTTTTGAAATCAGCACCGTGAATACTCTTACCGCCGTTTATAATCATACCGTCGTCGGTTTCGGTAATATCGATACCGCATTTATTAAATTCGTCAACTACCGCACGAATTCTGTTTGTTTCTTTAACCTTTAATTCCTGTGCGTCTTTAATAACTGTTTGACCGTCTGCAAAAACTGCCGCCACTGCGATAATAGGAAGTTCGTCAATAAGTCGAGGGATAATATCGCCGCCGACTGTTGCGCCTTTTAATGACGAAGAACGCACTGTAATATTCGCAACGGTTTCACCTGCCGAAGTATGTACATTTTCAAGTGTAATATCTGCACCCATATCCTTTAAAACGTCAATAATACCTGTTCTTGTAGGGTTTATACCGACATTTGTTACTGTAATTTGCGAGTTCGGCATAATTGCACCAAGTACCAAAAAGAATGCGGCTGAAGAAATATCGCCCGGAACATCAACATTAACTGCCGTAAGGTCGTTTGTAGGTTTTACGGTAATATCAAGATTATCAACTGTTAAATCCGCACCCATAGCACTTAACATAAGTTCTGTATGGTCGCGTGATTTTTCAATTTCGTGAATAACCGTTTCACCGTCTGCATAAAGTCCTGCAAGGATTATCGCAGTCTTAACCTGTGCGGACGCAACAGGCATTTTGTAGTCTATACCGTGCAATTTTGTACCCGTAATATAAAGCGGACAATATTCATTTTCGATTTTTGCACCCATCATTGAAAGCGGTTTTACGACTCTGCCCATAGGACGTTTTTGAATAGACGCGTCACCCGTAATTGACGTATCAAAATTTTGACCTGCCAAAATACCGCACAAAAGACGTGTCGTAGTACCGCTGTTGCCTGTATAAAGCATTTCATCAGGCTTTTTAAGACCTCTTAGACCGTTGCCGTGAACGGTTACGTTTTCACCGTTTATATCTATATCAATTCCCATTTTTCTGAAACAGTCAATAGTTGAAAGACAGTCCGCACCCTTTAGAAAACCGCTTATTTCGGTTACACCGTTTGCAAGCGAGCCAAGCATAACGGCACGGTGTGAGATTGATTTATCGCCGGGAACTTTAATTTGTCCGACGGCTTTTTTTATTTTCTGAATTACCATTTCTTATCCTCCGTATATTCCCGATAACAAAACAAGGAACATCTTAATTTAGTTATAAAATAATTATATCATAAATAGGATATAAAGACAAGTTAAAATGCGTGGAGGGAGTTATGAAAAAGCAGAGTTTTCTTACCGGTGCGGTAATACTTATGATAGCAAATGCAATATCAAAAATACTCGGTGCGGTATTTAAGATACCTCTTACATATATACTTAACGAGGACGGAATGGCGGTGTTTAATATTGCGTTTGAGGTTTACATAATGTTTTTATCGTTTATCATTTCAGGTTTGCCGTTTGCAATATCGAAAATGGTTGCGGAATCAAATTCAAGAGGAGAATACAGTAAAACTCACAGAATAGTGAAAATTTCAACAATATTGCTTGTGTGTATAGGCATTGTCGGAAGTGTTGCGCTTTATTTCGGCTCACCGTTTTTTGCACTTGCAATGAAAGAAGAAAAGGCGATATATGCAATACAAATGATTGCACCGTCAATATTTTTCGTTGCACTCGGTACGGCATATAAAAGTTATTATCAAGGTGTTTCAAATATGATACCGACCGCACTTTCACAAGTAACAGAAGCGATTGTTAAACTTGCGGCAGGATATTATTTAGCCGTACTTTTTTTGAATTACGGAGTTGAAAAAACAGCCGGCGGTGCAATAATGGGTGTAACGGCAGGTGAGATTATCGCAACGGCGATACTTATGATTATGTATTTTTACGGCAGAGATAAAAAGTATGTAAAGTCCGAAAAGAGCGATACTGCGGAAATATTAAAAGAGCTTATGTCAATCGCATTGCCGCTTTTATGTGCGTCGGTGGTGGCGAATGCAATAAATGTGGCAGATACAACGCTTGTGCGGTCAAGACTGCTTGACGGCGGTTTTTCAAGTGATGAGGCAAGATTTTTGTACGGTGCGTACACCGGTTACGCACTTACCGTTTTTCATCTGCCTGTCGGAATACTTGCAACATTGGGTGTAAGCATACTCCCTGTAATAGCCGGAGCGATAGCCGTAAACAACACAAAAAAAGCACAAACCGCGACCGATATAGGAATACGTCTTGCGGTTATGCTTTCAATGCCTTGTGCGGTTATAATGTACTTGATGAGTAATGAAATACTTACTGTATTATTTCATAACAGTTCATCGTCCGCTATGCTTACGGCGATAGCACCGTGCGTTATTATGATGTGTGTGACGCAGATAACGTCCGCGATATTACAGTCGACAGGGAAAATAATGCTGCCGTTTTTTACGGCACTTTGCGGAAGTGCGGTAAAATTATCTGTGAGTTGGTATCTTATAGCTATGCCCGAAATCAATATATACGGCTCGGCGATAAGCTCAAATGCGGCATATATTCTTGTGATGATACTGAATTTAATCGCAATTCATAAATGTTTGAGTTTAAAATTGAATATTACGGCAATAATTATAAAGCCTGCAATAGCGACAGCACTTATGTTCGGTGTTATGTATATTTCATCGAACTATATTTCGACGATATTGGGGGACGGGTTCGTATATCTTGCCGTAATGTGCGGTATAGGTATGAGTGCGTATGTGCTTATGCTGTTTCTTACAAATGCAATATCGGTTAAAGAAGTACGAAAAATACTTAAAGGATAGACTTGTAAAAAATAATGCGGGGTGATATAATACAAGAGATTGAAGAAAATGTGAAAGGGATTTATTACTTATGAAAAAATATTCTATTGATGATTTACGCGATATAATGGTACAGCTAAGGGGCGAAAACGGTTGTCCGTGGGATAAGGTACAGACACATCAGAGCATAAAGAAAAGTATGATAGAGGAATGTTACGAGGCGATTGACGCGCTTGACAGCGGTGACGACCACGCATTCGCAAATGAACTCGGTGATGTGCTTTTGCAGGTTGTGTTCCACGCAAGAATTGCGGAAGAAAGAGGGGCATTTGACTTTGATGATGTGGTAAACGAAATCTGTACAAAGCTTATTACACGTCATACTCACGTTTTCGGCAAGGATAATGCGGTATCGGCAGAAGAAGCACTTGGACAGTGGGAGAAGAACAAGAAGAAAGAAAAAAATCTTGATTCATATACGGCGATGCTTGAGGACGTACCGCACTATCTTCCGGCACTTATGAGAAGTGAAAAAATACAGAAAAAAGCCGGCAGTGTGGGTTTTGATTGGAAAGAAACAGAACCGATATATGATAAGATTGCAGAAGAAATGACTGAAGTTAAAGAGGCGGTAAAAAACGGCAAATCAGATGAAATCGAAGAAGAATACGGCGATTTGTTGTTTGCGGTGGTGAATTTGGGACGTCATTTGAAGGTTACACCTGAAATTGCACTTACAAAAGCATCTGATAAATTCGTAAATCGCTTCAAGGAAATGGAAGAAAAAGCAGTTTCGGACGGTAAGGATATGGCAGAACTTTCGGCAAAAGAGCTTGATGAATTATGGGAATTTGTAAAAAAGGCATAAATCTGCGAAAAAAAATAGGTGAAATTGGCTTAAAATGGTGCAAAGCTATTGACAGAACTGAAAAAATGTAATAGAATTAATCAATGAACAGCCGATTAACAAAATTATGAAAAAACGGCTGAATGAAACTTTTGAAAATTTTAGGAGGAAAAATCATGAACAAAACAGAACTTGTAGCAGCAGTAGCTCAAAAGGCTGAACTATCAAAGAAGGACGCTGAAAAGGCAGTTGCAGCTGTAACAGCAGCTATTACAGACGCTCTATGTGCAGGTGATAAAGTACAACTTGTTGGTTTTGGTACATTTGAAGTAAGAAACAGAGAAGCAAGAACAGGTAAGAACCCTCGTACAGGCGAAGCTATTCAAATCGCTGCATCAAAGGTTCCTGCATTCAAGGCAGGTAAGGCTCTTAAGGACGTTGTAAACAACTAATTTAAGCGGTTTTATGATTTTATTACAGGGGTGTCGCATATGCGGTACTCCTGTTTTGCTTTTTTAGACAGTCGACAGTCTAAAAAATAATTTTTAAGTTTCATTTAAGGAGATTATATTATGAGAATAGATAAATATTTAAAAGTTGCAAGACTTATAAAAAGACGTTCGGTTGCAAACGAGGCTTGCGACCAAGGCAGAATAACCGTAAACGGCAGAATTGTAAAGGCATCATATGATGTTAAAGAAAACGATATTATAGAAATCAAGATGGGCGAGAGAATTATAAAAGTACAGGTTATGGCGATAGCCGAACACGTTTTGAAAAATGACGCGTCATCACTTTACAAGCCGTTGTCATAAATTTAAAACGAGGGACATATATTTAGTCAGAAACTAAAATCAGATTAAATATATGGAGGCGGTTTAAATGGCTCAAATGTCTAAAATCGAAAAAAGCTTTTCCGAAAGCTTTGCGGAAAAGAAACATTCAATATCGCTTGTGAACAGGTCTGAAATGTCGCTTTCCGGAGTAAATGACGTTTCTGAATTTTCGGACAGTCAGGTTATGCTGAAAACGAGTATGGGCGGACTTTGTATAAAAGGTAAAAATCTAAGTATAAATCAGCTTAATACCGATACGGGAATGTTGGACGTTAAAGGTGAGATACATTTGATACAGTATGTAAACAAAGGCAAGGACGGATTTTTTGCGGGTCTGTTCAAATGATAAGCCGAGAAGTATATGTATTTCTTGCAATGATTATATGCGGCGGTGCGTTGGCGGTTGTATTTGATATGCTCAGGGCAATGCGAATGGTTTTAAATCCGTCTGCGGTAATAGTTTCTGCAAGCGATATATTGTTTTGGATATTTGCGGCATTTGTAATAAGTGCGGCGGCGTGGAATTTAAACAGCGGAATATTTAGGTTTTACGAACCGCTTGGGATAATTTTGGGCGCTGTTTTCTACTTTTTGCTGTTTAGTAAATGGATTTTAAAGCTTTTTTTGTTTATATTTGAAAATATTTTGAAATTTGCTAAGTTTATTTTCAAAATACTCTTGACACCGCCGAAGTTTTTGTATAAAATTTTAATAGTGCCTATAATTGGAGTTATAAAAAATAAACGACGGAAAGGTCATGATACCCATGATGAATGAATACAAAAACTTAATAATAAATTTTGTAAAGGAACATCAAAAGGGACTAAAAATAGCATTACTTGTATTTTTGGTAGGCGGAATGATATTTAAAGGTCTTATGCAAATTCCGCAGATAAATGCAAGTAAAGCGGAAGTTGCAAAGCTGACAAACCAAATCGAATACGAACAGGAACGTCAGAAGGAAATTGAAGAATTAAAAGGCAAAGTTAATACCGATGAGTACATAGAAAAAATGGCGAGCGAAAAACTTGGTTTAATCAAGAGCAACGCTAAGGTTTTTGTGGACGTATCGGGTGAACAACAATAAACAGAGAGGAAAAACAAAATAATATGGTTTCAGTAGGTAGTATATTAGAGGGCAAGGTTGTAAGTGTAATGCCGTTCGGTGCATTCGTGGATATCGGAAATAAACAGTCCGGTCTTGTTCACATATCCGAACTTTCTTCAAGATATGTTAAGGATATAAATGACTGCGTAAAGAAAGGCGATAATGTAAAAGTAAAGGTCATCAAAATTGATGAGTCGGGAAAAATCAGTCTTTCCATGAAACAGGCAGAAGAAAAAAAGGAAAGAGCTCCAAGACACAGACAAGAGAACAAAGGTCCTATACGTCCTGCTGATATAGATTGGAGTGCGTCATCATCGGACAGTTTGTCGTTTGAAGATAAACTTTCAAAGTTCAAACAGGACAGTGATGAAAAAATGCAGACATTAAGACGTAATAACGATTCAAAGCGTTCAGGCGGCTACAGCAGAAAGAACACTCATTCATTTTAATAGAATTTTGTAGGCGGAAAGGGTATTTTCCGCCTATTTTGCTATAAAAGCAAATAAGGAGATTCAGATGGGATTATTGAAAAACAACAAGAGAATATTTCCGCTTATTGGTGCGATTATAGTTTTTATACTTTCTTTTTCTGTACTTTATATGGGTGATAATATCGGACTTTCCGATAACGGCGATTTCAGGAGAGTACTGCTTGTAAATAATATGGAATATGAAAACGACAGCAATTATTATTATCTGTTCAAACAGGATTATAAGATGAAAGTCGAGGGCGCGGGATTTTGGGACAAGATAACGTATCTTTGTGAGTCTAACAGCGAAGAAGATATATATTCATCACCGCAGTTTATAATCATAAAAGCGTCTAAGGTTATGAACTTTGTCGCAAACAAAATAACTTCGCGTGATGAAACAACATACAATATTGCGTATTTGGCATTTATATACATACTTATGCTGTCAACGGCGGCATGGGGAATATTTACGTTTTTTGCGGATGAGCCGAGAAAAATGCAGATAGCTGTATTTCTGATATTTATATTTATATTTTGTGACGCGGGGTATTTGCTGTACTTCAATTCGCTGTACGGAGAACCGCTGCAATATGTGTCGCTTATGATACTTATTGCGTTGGGGCTTTTGATATACAAACGACCGACTATACCGAAAATAGCTTGCTTTTTTGTGGCACTGTACTTTTTCGCAGGTTCAAAACTTGCGAATGTGCCGTATTCGGTTATAGTTTCGGTGCTTGCACTTTCTTTTGCGTATTTGCGTAAGGGCAAGTTTTACAGAATAGGCGTGCTTATATGCGTTATTTTGGCGGCGGTTTGTATAACGAATTTGTATATGAGTATTCCGTCATGGATGCACTATGATACAACGTATCAGTCGGTATTTTTCGGTGCGGTCAAGGAAAGTGAAACGCCCGAAAAGGATTTAAAACAGCTCGGTATTGACGAAAAGTATTTACCGCTTGTTAATACTCATGCTTATATGGATGACGGTGAATATCCGATTGATATAACAACAGATGAATTTCAGCACGATTTTTACGATAAGGTGTCAAAGGCTAATGTTGTGTTTTTCTATTTAAGACATCCGGTAAGATTTGTGAAAAAGGTGGCTTTTTCAATAGAAAATGCTTCATGTTTAAGACCGCTTAATTCAGGTAATTCCGAAACGGTGTTAATGCAGTATTCAAACCGTTTCAGCCTGTGGAGCAATCTGCGAGTGGCGACAAAGTTTTTGTATAATCCGTATATCGTGTTTGCAATGGCAATTATAATGACATTGTATGTTATATTTGTACACATATATCTTGTTAAAAATCATAAAGAAACCGATGAAAAAAGGTTGTATATGATTATGGCAATGTATGTGCTTATAGTCGGATTGTGGATTAATATGTGTCTTCCGATTGTCGGAAACGGTGAGGCGGATATTATGAAACATATGTTCCTTTTTGCAAATTGTATGGACGTGCTTTTTGCGGTAATTATTTTAGGAATAGTAAATATGCAGCTGCGTAACAGGATTGCATCGATAGCGGCACTTGCCGTTGCGGTAGGAGTATTGCAGATTGAGCCGCCTAAGGAAACTATTGAATTCGGAACATATAACGGTCAGCCGCTTAAGTGGGAAGTAATGCAGGAATATGATGACGGCAGTAAGGTTATTGTTACCAAGGATTGCGTTACCGAAAGAATTTTTGATGACGAAAATAATATGTGGGAAACAAGTGATTTAAGACAGTGGCTCAATTCCGACTTTATAAGCGAGTTCACAATGGACGAACTTGCAAGAATTGAGCCGAAGGAAAACGAAGTTATGCTTACTTATAACGACAGAGGACTTGCGGTGAGCGGTGATCATACTCATTATTGGAGTGCTACAAGAAGTGAGGTTGCAGACCTTTCGGAAAGTGCGTATAAGTATTACGTTGATGATATGGTTTATATTCCGACACTTGATATGATGAAAACGATAGATGTTCGCGGTTCGTATTGGATTTTATGCCCATACGGCTATAATGACAAAATGCAGAGATATATGAAGAATGATGGGTTTATTCTTCATACAAACGTAGATAATATAGATGGAGTGCGTGCGGCAGTACGAATAAAAGCGGAGTAAATATGAGGTAACATATATGAAAAATGAAATAAATTTGACAATGCTCACGGATTTTTATGAGTTTACAATGATGAATGGCTTTTTTGCCGAGGGATATAAGGATAAAATTGCGTATTTCGATATGTTTTTCAGACGAGTTCCCGAAGACGGCGGTTTTGCCATAATGGCGGGTGTTGAGCAGATTATTGAATATATAAAAGAGATTAACTTTACAGTGGAAGATATTGAATATCTTCGGGGTAAAGGAATTTTTAAAGAGGAATTTCTTAAATATTTGGAGAATTTTAAGTTTGAATGTGACGTATGGGCAGTGCCTGACGGTACACCGATATTTCCGGGTGAGCCGATTGTTACGGTAAGAGGTCCTGTAATACAGGCACAGTTTGTCGAAACGATGATTTTGCTTACGATAAACCATCAGAGCCTTATTGCGACTAAGGCAAACAGAATTGTAAGAGCCGCACAGGGCAGAGCGGTTATGGAGTTTGGCTCAAGACGTGCTCAGGGTTACAGTGCCGCAACTATCGGTGCAAGAGCCGCGTATATAGGCGGTGTTGCAGGTACGGCTTGTACTATTTCCGATGAACTTTACGGAGTGCCGGCACTCGGAACAATGGCACATAGTTGGGTACAGCTTTTTGACAGTGAATATGAGGCGTTTTATGCGTATGCGAAGAATTATCCGACAGGCTGTACTTTGCTTGTTGATACTTATAATGTGCTGAAATCGGGTATACCGAACGCAATTAAGGTTTTTGATGAAGTATTAAAACCCATGGGAGCAAGACCTAAGGGTGTAAGAATTGATTCGGGCGATATAACGTATTTGTCTAAAAAGTGCCGTAAAATGCTTGACGATGCAGGTTATGCGGATTGTCAGATAGTTGCGTCAAATTCACTTGACGAGTATATAATTCGTGATATGCTTTTGCAGGGTGCTAAGATTGATATGTTCGGTGTGGGTGAAAGACTTATAACGTCTAAGTCAGAGCCTGTATTCGGCGGTGTGTATAAACTTGTGGCGGTTGAAGATAATGACGGAAATATTATTCCGAAGATTAAGATTAGTGAAAATGTTGCAAAGATTACAACACCGGGATTTAAACAGGTGCATAGATTATATTCAAAGATCGACAGTCGTGCTATTGCGGACGTTATTACAATGCACGGTGAAACTATCGATAACAACAAACCGTACACAATATTTGATCCCGAACATACGTGGAAGAAGAAAACTGTTACGGACTTTTATTCACGAGAATTGTTAAAACCGATATTTGAAAAGGGTAAGTGCGTGTATGAATGTCCCGACCTTAATGTACTTCGCGAATATTGTAAAATGGAGATTGACGGACTTTGGGACGAGGTTAAGCGATTTGAAAATCCTCATACTTATTACGTTGATTTGTCGGAGAAATTGTGGAATTTAAAGCATACAATGCTTGAAGAATATCAAGATTGACAGAGGTTAAGAAAATAATGGATACGAAATTATTTCATACAGATGATAACGAAATTACCGAGGCAGGCGAAATATTGAGAAACGGCGGACTGGTCGCATTTCCGACTGAAACAGTTTACGGTTTGGGTGCGTCAGCTTTTGATTCGGACGCGGCTAAGAAAATTTATGCCGCAAAGGGCAGACCGTCCGATAATCCGCTTATAGTGCATATATGCGATAAAGGGCAGATAAAGGATATTGCGGAGGAAATACCGGAAAGTGCAAAGAAAGTTATAGATAATTTTATGCCGGGACCCGTGACAATTATTTTAAAGAAAAAATCGGTTGTACCCAATGATGTTACGGCAGGACTTGATACTGTTGCAATACGTTTTCCGTTACATGAAACGGCTCAGAAACTTATAAAAGCGGCAGGTGTTCCGATTGCCGCACCGAGTGCAAATCTTTCGGGAAAACCGAGTCCGACAAAGGCAAAGCACGTTGTAAAGGATATGACGGGAAGAATTGACGCTATAATTGACGGCGGTGAATGTAATGTGGGTGTGGAGTCGACAATCGTTGATTTTACAGGTGAAAAGCCGGTTATATTAAGACCGGGCGGCGTGACGTATGACGATTTGAAAGGCATAGGTCTTGACGTTGAAATAGATAAAAATATATTACATTCCATTGCGGCAGATGAAGTGCCGAAATGTCCGGGTATGAAGTATAAACATTATGCGCCTAATGCGGAAGTAACCGTTGTTGAGGGTGAAAAAGACGCGGTGCAGAGTAAGATAAAGGAACTTCTTGAACAGACCGAGGGGAAAGTAACGGGAGTGCTTACAATGTACGGTGCAGTGTATGATAAAGCAGTGATGCTTTCGGCAGGAAGTACAAATAAAGAGTATGCAAAAAACTTGTTTGCGGCATTGCGTGAATTTGATGAACTTGGCGTTGAAGTGGTATTTGCCGAATTTTCCGAAAAAGACGGCTACGGACTTGCAGTGAAAAACAGATTGTATAAAGCGGCGGCACAGAGAGTAATACACGTCTAAAACCGAAAAATCGCCCACAGCACCACTTTTTGCTTGGACGGTACAGTAAGTACAGCACCAAAGCTGCAAAGCCACACTGTGAACGATTTTGTGGATTTACAACTAAAAGTCTCTCCTTTATGGGAGGTATCACGAAGTGACGGAGTGGTGGCGAAATATGAATCACACAAAATACGAAAGGAGATACGAAATTTATGAATATATTATTTGTATGTACAGGCAACATACAAACATAAACTCCGAAAGCAAGGTAAAACCAAAGGAAAAGAGGATTGTAATTTGCATTTTACAGAGGTTTTACAGGATTTGAAGAAAAAAGAAACCATAGTGTAAAAATTGAATATTTGATATGAAAATAAGTCTGTATTTAAATTATATGGACTTATTTTTTGTTTAGAGCAGGGAGGTGTTCAAATGAAATGTCTAATGAGACACGGTTGGGTAAAGTTAATGCGCTCACATTTACCCGAGGGTAAGGGTATATTGGGAATGTGGGCAAAACTGGCATCGCGTGCGGCATTTCGCAAAGGGCACGCGACCTATTGTGGTTACAAGAATGAAGTGATAGCCGGTATGTGGTCTGGAGGAATTGTTGGGGTTAAGAGCATTTTGGGAGTGCGAAGCCGTAGGAAAGCCCTTGAAACGCTTGATGCACTATCAGAACTCGGATATATTAGGTACACTCTTGATGTAAAGACAAAAAAGCTTACATATCAGATTACCGATTGGGTTATCCGATGCTCTGGTGAGGAATGTACGAATGGAACAGTTTATACGACAGACGGATACGGATTTTTATGTATGCCGCGCAGTATAACAGAAAGACTCATAGAACATAATTACATATTGGAAGAAGCAGACGCATGGCTTGACCTTTGGTGTCACTCGGTATCAAGGGACAGAAACAATGCGTTTTCTTTTTTTGCGCCGACAGTCCAGCTTGGCAAATACGGTGCTGTACTGACTTTGGAAACACTCGGCAAACGCTGGGGCTGGGAAAAGACAAAGGTATGGAGATTTTTTAGGAAATACAATGATATATTCGATCTATACCGCTTGCCGGGTTCGTATGGATGCCTTGTGTTTAATAAATTGTATCCGTGTGATACAGAGTGTGTAACGCCTTCACAAGAGCAAATTATGCGTATTCTTGATGCGATAAGAGCTTATGCGGTAAATACAACAAAGAGAGAGACATACCATCAATATATCAACAGGCTTATTGCATGGTACAGCCGGAGAGTGGTTGATAAATTTTGGACAACTACCGATGAAAATCGCGTTGCAAAATCGGACCATATAATACGCGCGTATATTTCTCTGTGTTGGAATTGTAAGAATATATATGACTGCAGTAATAGTTATTGTATTATGGCAACGACAGAAAACAACGATATCCGTGGACCGTGCGTACCAGCGGATTTAACAGAAATAGCAAAGGAGTTTTTTACCTATGAGTAAACAGAATAAAAAAATGAATAATTTGGAGGTAAACGAGCAAACAATAGCAAATTCAGAACGGATTATGAAAATGCTTGCTCAAAGGGGTATAATAAGCGATAAAAACATTGATGGGGAAAAAATGAAAAATGTAGGACAGGAGAAGAAATATCATAACACACTGTTGCTTTTAAAGAATTACAGAACTATTGCTTGGGTGCTCGAATGCTTTCCTGACACGCTTGCCGAGGAACTTGAGCAGCCATTTGAAGGCTTAGATGAGCTTTTGGACAGATTTGATGCAGAAATGGGTATGGAGAACCGTAAGCTTGAAAATAGAATGATGAGCGTGCAGAAATCAAGATTAATGATTGATCGCGTAAATGAGGCGCTGTCAGTTCTTAAGAAAAAACCGGACAATGGTCAAAAACTGTATGATTTAATCTATCAGACCTACATAAGCCCTGAGAAATTACGTTTGTCTGACATTCTGTATCGTCTGGATATGTCGCCCAGACACTATTACCGCCTTCGTGAACAGGCAGTAAATATACTTTCTATCCGTTTATGGTCATAGAAAATGCATATTTAAAAGAATTGAGGAGGCTGCGTTTAGAGGAGGAAACTCTTCTGAAAAAACAGCGAGAATTGTCCACAGTCTCCGAGGACAGTTCAAATTAAAAGACATTCTCGCAATAGTCGGTTTTCCAAAGGCAACATATATGTATTGGCAAAAACGATTTGACAGAGAAAATCCTGATAAACAGTTGGAGGATGAAATCACTAAAATCCATATAGAAAACAAGGATTACGGTTACAGACGGGTATATAGAGAATTACGAAACAGAAAGATTTTTGTGAATAAAAAGAAAGTTCAAAGAATCATGCAAAAATTATGTTTCCAGGTCACATCATTTACTCGAAAAAGTCGCAGATATAATTCGTACAAAGGCAATGTTGGTAAAATAGCACCAAACAGAATTAACAGGCGATTTAATACATCTGTACCGCATCAAAAGATAACTACTGACACGACCGAATTTAAGTATTATGAGATTGACAACAAAGGCAGAATGGTAATTAAGAAATTGTATTTAGACCCATTTCTTGATATGTTTAATGGTGAAGTGTTAAGCTATGGTATAAGCAAAACTCCATCAGCGGCAAGTGTTTTATCGGCACAGAAACAAGCAATAGAAATAACATCTGATTGCCCATACAGAAGAACATTCCATTCAGACAGAGGTTGGGCATATCAAATGGGTGCATATTCCTCTGTTCTTAAAGAAAACAAAATATTTCAAAGTATGTCTCGGAAAGGAAATTGTTATGATAACTCTGTGATGGAAAATTTCTTTGGAATATTAAAGCAGGAAATGTATTATGGAACTACATATTACAGCTTTGAAGAGCTTAAAGATGCTATTGAAAGATATATAAAATATTACAACGAGAAAAGAATAAAAGAAAAACTTGGGTGGATGAGTCCGGTTGAGTATCGGCTCAACACCTTGGCTGCATAAAAATAGCGTAGCAGTCGTTAAAACTACTACGCTATAAAAAGTCTAACTTTTGGGGGTCACATCATAAAAAATTTAAGCCTTATCTCTTTTTTATATTTAGAATATATATTTTAGTTGTAAATGAGCATTTTTGCTCGTGTAATATATTAAAAGATTTTGGAGGTACAAGATTATGTTAATAGCAATAGACCATGGGAACTACGCAATTAAGACACCGAAAAATTCATTTATATCCGGATTGTCCGAGCATACGGTAAAACCGCCTATGTGCTATGAAATCTTGGAATATGCAGGAAGCTACTGGACGCTCAGTGGCAAAAGACTGAGTTATATGAGTGATAAGACTCAGGATGACCGATATTTCATTTTATCCTTGTTTGCAATAGCCAGAGAGCTTGAGGCGAATGGCAGGCATTCTCATATAGAACATATTGAGCTTGCTGTTGGTCTTCCGCCTGAACATTATGGCATATTAAGAGACAGTTTTGCAAAGTATTTCAAGCGTTACGGGGTTATAAAGTTCAATTATAAGGATAAGCCATACAGTATTATTGTGGATAAGGTTTTGGCCTTTCCACAGGCTTTTGAGGCAGTGATACCACAAAGCCATATACTTATAAACACTCTCAGAATGTTTATTATAGACATTGGCGGATATACAACCGATGTACTGCTCTTGAGGAACGGGAAACCGGATATGCAGTTCTGCCGCAGCCTTGAAACAGGTATTATAACTATGAACAACGAAATTGTAAGGAAAGTTGGTGCTCTGCACGATATGCGTATAGAGGATGAGCATATAAACGCAGTCCTCTTCGAACAGGAAACAATTTTGCCGGATGATGTAAAAAATACTATTCTTTGTGTAACAGAGCTACACGCAAAGGACATTCTTGACCAGCTTCGCGAATTGCAGGTGGATTTACGTTCAAATCCAGCAATTTTCATTGGCGGAGGTAGTATTCTGCTTAGAAAATTCATTGAAGAATCGACGCTGGTGGCAAAATCGGACTTTATAGAGTCACCGAATGCAAATGCCATTGGGTATGAAATGCTGGCAAGAAGCCAGTTAAAGCGATAAATTTGGAGGATAGCTTATGAAAAAGGACGGAAAATACAGATTTTCGTTGTAATTTAGAGCAGACTCAAAAGAACAAATCAGGGCAGGGGAATTATTAGAACGATTAGGGAAGAAGAAAAGTCAGATTATTGTTACTGCTTTGAATGAGTATATGACAGAACATCCTGAGTTGTTAAATGAAGAATGTAAATTAGATATCAAATCATCATTTGTATATAGTCAAGAGGATATTAAAAGGATTGTAGAAGGTATGATACAATCAAAATTTGATAATATACAAACGTCAAATAATATGGAATATGGTATAGAATCTATGCAAGAAAATATTTCTGGTGATATTTCACAGATGTTAGATAATGTGGAGTTATTTAAGTAAATTGATTATAATGAAATGAATATAAATATGTATGAGTCATTGTAAAAGATACGTTATAAAGCCGATATGAGAGAAGGTTAAGTTCCAGTATAACTCTTGTGAGATTTAAATTGAAGTTTTTTGTTGCTATATTAATTGTATAGTGATATAATTAACATAGGTTTATGGGCATCTTTATAGAGAGGTGCAAAACACAAGAAATAAAAAGTAAATAAATCATAAATAAAGCTAA
>ERZ838516.37-NODE-37-length-179578-cov-9.833548_pt1 | contig 179578 bp, 183 predicted proteins | sample MGYA00519910_ERZ838516 | MGnify/ENA primary metagenome ERZ838516 (study PRJEB31850, sample SAMEA3708837) | human gut metagenome | biome: human gut; feature: human-associated habitat; material: faeces | place: China | collected 2014 ... | reverse complement strand
TTGCCAAGCCACAAATTAAGGTCGTTAATTTGTTCTGAATGATGAATCGGAAAGTACCGATTAAAAAACTAAATTAAATAGGAGGTGTTTTAAAAGTGGAAGATAAGTATTTATATCTATTTTCCTTGGCAGTAATACTCTTGTCTACGAAATTTTTGGGGCTTATTTCTAGGCGAGTTCAGTTACCAGCCGTTGTAGGTGCCCTTATTTCGGGTATCATACTTGGTCCGTCTTTTCTTGATTTTATAGAGTATACGGACTTTATTCAAAAAGCTTCTGAAATAGGTGTTATTCTCCTTATGTTTATGGCAGGTCTTGATACAGATTTGGACGAGCTTAAAAAAAGTGGTTTAGCATCATTTCTTGTAGCTGTGTTAGGCGTAGTTTTACCATTGTTAGGTGGTTTCCTGTGCTTTAAGTATATGTTTCCGGAGGAATATGCAAATAATAGCTTAGGTTTTTTAAAGGCTGTTTTCGTAGGTGTTACACTTACTGCTACATCTGTAAGTATAACAGTTGAAACACTTAGAGAAATGGGCAAGCTTAAAGGCAAAATGGGTACTACAATAATGGGTGCAGCAATTATTGACGATATTGTAGGTATTATTGTACTTACTACAATTACAAGTATGCAGGATACATCAGTAAATCCTACTATTGTTCTTGTAAAAATAGTTATGTTCTTCATTTTTGTTGTTCTTACAGGTGCTGTGGTATTCTTCTTAAAGAATAGGTTTATAGGTAGTGTAAAGAGAAGAAGAAGAATTTCTATTTATGCTCTTGCGTTTTGTCTTTTTATGAGCTTTATTGCAGAAGAAGGATTTGGTGTAGCTGATATTACAGGTGCATATTTTGCAGGTCTTATGTTCTGTGCTTTCTCTGTAAGAGAATATATAGGTAAAAAATTCAATGTACTTAATTATCTGTTCTTTGCTCCTGTATTCTTTGCTAGTATAGGTATGCAGACTAATATGAAAAGCTTAACAGGGGATATAATATGGTTTACAGTTGTATTGACTATAGTGGCTATATTGACTAAGGTTGTTGGCTGTGGATTAGGTGCTAAGATTTGTAAATTTAATAATAAAGAGGCACTTGGTATTGGTATTGGTATGATTTCCAGAGGCGAAGTTGCACTTATTGTTGCCCAAAAGGGTGCTGACTGTGGACTTCTTTCAGAAACATTGTTCCCAGCTATTGTAGTAGTAGTTATTATTACTACTTTAATAACTCCAATACTTTTAAAGGTGTTGCTTACAGAAAAGAATAACAAGGCTGTTGAAACAGCTTAATAACAAAAAAATCCCATTTTTAAGTGGGATTTTTTTGTTTATCTAAATAATATTTATTTATTTTTTTAGTCATAAATGTTATAGAAAGATATTCGCCATTTTTCTTGCCCAATTCGTGAATTGTGCACATTGGAGCAAAACCACATCTACTGTGGAGAGTAAGACTTGCTGTGTTATTATCTGTAATTACAGCAATAAGCATATGGAATTCAGCAACTCGTTCCAATTCTGCTAACAAAAGAGAGCCTATGCCTTTGTGACGATGAGAACTAGAAACATATACTGAAACTTCAGCAGTAGAATCATAGCCTGAAAAATCTCGAAAATGTGAAAGAGATGCCCAGCCGGCAACTGCATTATCTATTTCTGCTACAATTATAGGATAGCCTTCTTCAGTATGGGTTTTAAACCAATCTTCGGCCTCATTAATAGGGCGAGCCTGTTCCTTTAAATTGTAGGTAGTATTTAAAATAGCATTGTTTAAAATATCGTTTATTTCTGGAACATCATTTAATGTTGCAGGTCTAATTTTAATTTGGTTCATTATAAACACCTCGAACTATATTGTAATTAAAATTGTAGTATTAGTCAATTGATTTTTGTTGATTTTTAGGAAAAAATAGTATAATATTATTTCATTGAGGTGGATAAGAATATGAAAATGCAAAGACTTCTTAGTTATGTTAGAAGAGCTGTACAAGATTATGATATGATACAAGATGGAGATAGAATTGCTGTAGGAATTTCAGGCGGTAAGGATAGTCTTACTTTGCTTATGGCTTTAAAAGGTTTGCAGAGATTTTATCCTAAAAAATTTGAAATAGAGGCCATTACTGTTAGTCTTGGTTTTGAAGGTATGGATTTTTCTCCTATACAAAAATTCTGTGATGAATTAGGAGTTCACTATAGTATAGTAGATACCCAGATTGGCGAAATTATATTCGATGCCAGAAAGGAAAAAAATCCTTGTGCCTTATGTTCAAAAATGCGAAAAGGTGCTTTAAATAATAAAGTTGAGGAATTAGGTTGTAATAAAATAGCTTTGGGGCATAACAGAGATGATGTAATTGAAACATTCTTTATGTCTTTATTTTATGAAGGCAGAATACATTGTTTTAGTCCATATACTTTTTTAAGTAAAAAGAAAATAGCATCTATTAGACCTTTAATATATGTTCCAGAAAAAGATGTTATTGGCTTTGCCAGAAAGCAGGGCTTGCCTATTGTAAAAAATAAATGTAAGGCAGACGGTAATACAAAACGAGAAGAAATAAAGAATTTTATGAAAAGTATGGGTAAGGATTTCGATTACTTTGAGGAAACTGTGTTTAGTGCTATAAAAAGGTCTGAATTAGAGGGCTGGGGTGAAATGAATGAATTTTTACGAACAGGAAAACAATAAAACAGTTTTAAAGACAAGAGAAATAATAAGAGAATTACCTGAATTTTGTAATGAATTTTTCTTAGACTTAAATCAAAATACTTTACCTAAAACTAGAATGGGGTATGCCTATGATTTAAGAGTATTCTTCAATTTTTTGGTTACTGAAAATAAAGAATTTTTGGGTAGAGATATTAAGAGTTTGACTTTAGATGATTTACAAAAAATAAAGGTTGTTGATATAAACCAATTTATGGATTATTTGGCTTACTATGTTTCAGACGAGGATAGCCAGTTGTATTCAAATGGAGAAAATGGTAAAGCAAGAAAATTGGCAGCAGTCAGAAAGCTGTTTAAGTATTTTTATAGAACAGAAAAAATATCTTCAAATCCAGCTGAATTAACAATAACTCCTAAAAGACACGAAAAGGAAATTGTCAGACTTGAGCCTAATGAAGTAGCTGAAATGCTTGATGTTATAGAAAATGGTTCAAAAATGACATCAAAGCAAAAGGAATACTATGAAAAAACTAAAATTAGGGATTTAGCTATAGTTACATTGCTTTTGGGTACAGGTTTGCGTGTTTCAGAATGTGTAGGTCTTGATATTGATGATGTAGACTTTGATGTTAATGGTGTCAGAGTTTTAAGAAAAGGCTCAAAGGAAATGATTGTTTATTTTGGGGAAGAAGTTGAAATTGCATTAAAGGATTATTTGGTGCAGAGAAAGGCTATTGAAACAGCTCCGGAATATGAAAAAGCCTTGTTTTTATCAATGCAGAAAAAGAGGATAGGCGTAAGAGCTGTAGAAAAATTGGTTAAAAAATACGCATCACAGGTTACAACACTTAAAAAGATTTCTCCACATAAATTGAGAAGTACATATGGCACAACATTGTACAGAGAAACAGGGGACATTTACTTGGTTGCTGATGTATTAGGACATAGTGATGTAAATACAACAAAGAAACATTATGCACAGCAAAGTGATGACAATAGAAGACGAGCAGCAAGAATTGTTAAATTAAGAGAAGAATAAACTTGATTTATAACATAACTTGTGTTATTATTGTTAGGATAATTTAATAGAAGACAGTTCGCGACCCTCCTGTCTATAAATAAAACTAGGCTTAAATTAATTTTTTAGTTAATATTCTAGGGACGCTTTGCGTCCTTTTTTTATTGTTTTGACAGAGGGTATATAAAATAGAGGTGGATTATGTATACATTAAAGACAGAGCATAGTTTTGATTCGGCTCATTTTTTAAGTGGATATGAGGGAAAATGTAGTAATATCCATGGTCATAGATGGCGTGTAGTAATGGAAATTATGGATAACAAACTTGAAAAAGAAGGTCAGCTCAGAGGTATGATAGTTGACTTTGGTTTGTTAAAACAGCAGGTAAAGGATAGTGTGGACTTCTTTGACCACAGTCTTATAATAGAAAAAAATACACTTAAACCAAAAACTCTTGAAGCACTCAAGGAAGAAGATTTTAAGGTAATAGAAGTAGATTTTAGACCTACTGCTGAAAATTTTTCAAAATATTTTTATGATGAGTTTGTAAAAAAAGGCTATAAGGTAAAAAGTGCAACAGTTTATGAAACACCAAATAACTGTGCAACATATAGCGAGGTATAAAGAATATGTATAATGTAGTTGAAAAGTTTGTCAGCATAAATGGCGAAAGTAAATTTGCTGGGCAGTTAGCTGTGTTTATTAGATTTAGAGGTTGCAATCTTAATTGTGTATATTGTGACACAAAATGGGCAAATACAGCAGATGCACCGGCTGAACAAATGACAAAAGAAGAAATATATGATTATATTAAGTCCACAGGAGTTAGAAATGTAACCCTCACAGGTGGAGAACCTCTTTTGCAAAAAGGTATTCAGGAGCTATTGGAATATTTAGCTAAGGATAAAGATATAAGAATAGAAATAGAAACAAATGGTTCAGTAGATATTAAAAATGTAAAGGCTATTGAAAATTGTCCTTCTGTAACATTGGACTATAAAACTCCTTATAGTGGAATGGAAAAGTTTATGCTTACAGATAATTATAAATATCTTGATGAAAATGATACTATAAAATTTGTTTGTGGTAGCATTGAGGATTTGGAAAAAACAAAGTATATAATTGACACATATAATTTAAAAAATAGATGTCACTTGTATATAAGTCCTGTTTTTGGCACAATAGAATTACCAAAGATAGTTGATTTTATGATTGAAAACAATATGACAGATGTAAATATGCAGTTACAGTTGCACAAGTATATATGGTCACCGGATAAAAAAGGAGTGTAAAATATGATTGATAAAAAGGCAATAGAGGAGCATATTAGAGGAATATTGGTTGCTCTTGGAGATGACCCAAACAGAGAGGGTCTTATTGATACTCCAAAGAGAGTTGCACAAATGTACGAAGAAGTTTTCGAGGGTATGAACTATACAAATGAAGAAATTGCCCATATGTTTGACAAAACTTTTTCAGAGGATTATCGTTCAAGCTCTAGCGATGTAGTTCTTGTAAAGGATATAAATGTTTTTAGCTATTGTGAACACCATATGGCACTTATGTACGATATGAAGGTTTCAGTTGCTTATATTCCAAAGGGTAAGGTTATTGGTTTAAGCAAGATTGCAAGAATTGCTGATATGGCAGCAAAGAGATTACAGCTTCAGGAAAGACTTGGTAATGATATTGCAGAAATTATGGCTATTGTTACAGGTTCAGAAGATGTTGCTGTTATGATTGAAGGTTGCCACAGTTGTATGACAGCAAGAGGTATTAAGAATATTTCTTCAAAGACTTATACAACAACTTTAAGAGGTAAATTTGAAACAGATACAGCTTTACAAATGAGAATTAGGGGGTAAGAAAATGAAAGTTTTAGTTCTTTCTAGCGGTGGTATTGATTCTAGCACTTGTCTTGGTCTTGCTGTAAAGGAATATGGCAAGGAAAATGTAGTTGCCTTATCTATTTTCTATGGTCAGAAACACGATAAGGAATTAAAGGCATCTGATGCAGTTGCAAATTACTATGGCGTAGAGCATATTAAGTTAAATTTAAGTTCAATTTTTGACTATAGTGATTGTTCACTTCTTTCACACTCTAATCAGGAAATTGCCCACGAAAGCTATGCGGAACAGATTAAGAAAACAGACGGAAAGCCTGTAGCAACATATGTTCCTTTTAGAAATGGTTTATTTATTTCTTCTGCTGCTAGTATTGCACTTTCAAAGGGTTGCAGTAAAATTTTATATGGTGCTCATAGTGATGATGCTGCTGGTAATGCTTATCCAGATTGCAGTCAGGTATTTAATGATGCTATGAATAAGGCTATATATGAGGGTAGTGGTAGACAGCTTGTTGTTGAAGCTCCTTTTGTTAATATGAATAAGGCAGGCGTTGTAAAAACTGGTCTTGAAATTGGTGTGCCGTATGAGCTTACTTGGAGTTGTTACGAAGGTAATGACAAGCCTTGTGGTAAGTGTGGTACTTGCATAGACAGACAGGCTGCTTTTGAGGCTAATGGAACAGTTGACCCACTTTTAAAATAGGAGGATTTATGTCAGGTAGAAATAAAGAAGAATTAAATGGTGTAACACTTTTAGGTAATCAGGGAACAAAATATCCTATGGATTATGCTCCGGAAATGCTTGAAACTTTCGTAAACAAGCATCAGGATACAGATTATTTTGTAAAGTTTAATTGCCCTGAATTTACAAGTCTTTGCCCACTTACAGGACAGCCAGATTTTGCTACAATATATATTAGTTATGTGCCAGATGTAAAAATGGTAGAAAGTAAATCTTTAAAATTATATTTATTTAGCTTCAGAAATCATGGAGATTTCCACGAGGACTGTATAAATATTATTATGAAGGACTTAGTTAAACTTATGGATCCTAAATACATAGAAGTATGGGGTAAATTTACTCCTCGTGGAGGTATTTCTATTGACCCATATACAAACTATGGTAGAAAGGGTACAAAGTGGGAACAGGTTGCTTGGGATAGATTAGCTAATCACGATATGTATCCAGAGAAAGTAGATAATAGATAATATAGATATGATAATAGGCGTTTGGCAATCAAGCGTCTATTATTGTATATTTACAGATAATTACAAATAATTTGTAAATTTTTTTACTGAAAATTTGCTATATATTTTTACCATAGTAAAAATCTTGTAAAAAGTCAGTTAAATAAGGTCTTTGAACTAAAATATCAATGAAATAATATTTTATTATATACAAAAAGAAGTATATTTATGTTAAAATTGACGAAAATAATAAAATTTTGAAATCCACTTGGAGAGCCGATTACAGTTACTTCGGGTAAATTTTTATATAAATTTTATGACATAGGCAGAGCTAATAAACCGAATTTTTGTTGTTGACACACTATAATTAGGGGGTTATAATATTGCCTGTACGAAAAAATAGGGGGTGCGGTTATGAATACTATGTTAGGTATATGTATTATAAAAAAGGACGGTACTTTAGAACCCTTTGACGAACAGAAGATTGTAGCAGCTGTTACTAAGTCAGCAGCTAGAGTTATGTATAAGTTTAAGGCTGAGGAATATGATAGAATTGTAGAATGGGTTAAGTCACATTTACTTGAAAGTGGATTGAAAAATGTTCCTATTCAGACTATGCACAATTTAGTGGAAAGTGCTTTAGAGGATATAAAGCCTGAGGTTGCAAAGAGTTATAGAGATTACAGAAATTATAAAATTGATTTCGTAAAAATGCTTGATGATGTTTATAGAAAAGCTCAGAATATTATGTATATTGGAGATAAAGAAAATTCTAATACAGATTCAGCACTTGTAGCAACAAAGCGAAGCCTTATTTATAATCAGTTAAACAAAGAACTTTACAAGAAATTCTTTTTGACTAATGATGAGAAGCAGGCAATAAATGACGGTTATATATATATTCACGATATGTCTGCTAGGCGTGATACAATGAATTGCTGCCTTTTTGATATGGGAAAAGTATTAAAAGGTGGATTTGAGATGGGTAATCTTTGGTACAATGAGCCAAATTCCCTTGCTGTTGCCTTTGATGTTATCGGTGATGTAGTTTTATCTACAGCAAGTCAGCAGTATGGTGGCTTTACAGTACCAGAAATTGATAAGATTTTAGCTCCCTATGCAGAAAAAAGCTATGCTAAGTATTATAATGAAATAAAGACTATTATGGAGGATATGAAGGGAAATGTACTTTCTCTTGATGACCTTAAATATATTGAAGAAAAAGCTATGAAAAAAATCAAGAGAGATTTTGAACAGGGCTTCCAGGGAATAGAGTATAAACTTAATTCTGTGGGTTCTTCAAGGGGAGATTATCCTTTTATAACAATTACTTTTGGTCTTTCACAGGAACGATTTGGTAGAATGGCGTCAATTACTGCCCTTGAAGTTCATTCAGGTGGACAGGGCAAAAATGGTAATAAAAAACCAGTATTGTTCCCTAAACTTGTATTTTTATTTGATGAGAATTTACATGGCGACGGAAAGCCTTTGGAAGATGTATATAATGCAGCTATTGACTGTTCTTCAAAGACAATGTATCCAGATTGGCTCAGCCTTACAGGAGATAGCTATGTGGCAGAGGCCTATAAGAAATATGGCGTTGTAATCAGTCCAATGGGTTGCAGAGCTTTTCTTTCTCTTTGGTTCGAAAGAGGTGGAATGGAACCTGCTGACGAAAACGATAAGCCAGTTGTAGTAGGTAGATTTAATATTGGTGCTATAAGTTTACACTTACCTATGATTTTAGCTAAATCTAGGTCAGAAAGCAGAGATTTTTATGAGGTTCTCGACTATTATCTTGAAATGATTAGAAATCTTCACAAGAGAACTCTTGATTATTTAGGAGAAATGAGAGCATCTACAAACCCTGTTGCTTATTGCGAGGGTGGTTTCTATGGTGGAAATTTAAAGCCACACGATAAAATTAAGCCTGTTTTAAGAAGTAGTACAGCATCTTTTGGTATTACAGCTTTAAATGAATTACAGGAATTATACAACCACAAGAGTATTGTAACTGATGGTGCTTTTGCTCTTGAAGTTATGGAATACATAAATAACAAAGTAAATGAATATAAGCACGAAGATAATATTGCTTATGCTATTTATGGTACACCAGCAGAAAGCCTTTGTGGTTTACAGGTTAAGCAGTTTAGAAAGAAATATGGCATAATAGAAAATGTATCTGACAGAGCATATGTTTCTAACAGTTTCCATTGCCATGTTTCAGAAGATATTACACCAATACAAAAACAGGATTTGGAAAAGAGATTTTGGAATTTGTTAAATGGTGGAAAAATACAATATGTTAAGTATCCTATTAGCTATAATAAGAATGCTATAAAGGCACTTGTTAACAGGGCTATGGATTTAGGATTTTACGAAGGTGTAAATTTAAGTCTTGCATATTGTGATGATTGTGGACATCAGGAATTAGATATGGATGTTTGTCCTAAATGTGGTAGCCACAATTTGACTAAAATAGAAAGAATGAATGGCTATTTAAGTTATTCAAGAGTTGGTGGCGATACAAGACTTAATGCTGCCAAAATGGCTGAAATTGCCGACAGAAAAAGTATGTAAAAATAGAGGATTAAAATGAAATATCATAATATAACCCATGACGATATGTTAAATGGTCAAGGGCTTAGAGTTGTGCTTTGGGTTAGTGGCTGTAATCATAGATGTGACGAATGTCAAAATCCTATTACTTGGGATGTAAATAATGGTGTTGAATTTGATGAAGATGCCGAAAAAGAACTTTTAGACGATTTAAAAAAGAATTATGTAGGGGGGGTTACCTTTAGTGGAGGTGACCCTCTACACACTCAAAATAGAGATGAAATAACTCGTTTAGCAAAGAAAATAAAAGATGAATTTCCATCTAAGGATATATGGCTTTACACAGGCTATTTATGGGAAGAAATAAAGGATTTAGAAATTGTAAAATATATTGATGTATTAGTTGACGGACCTTTCAAAAAGGAAGTTAAAGATGTTAAACTTCATTGGAAAGGCTCTGCTAATCAGAGAGTTATTGATGTAAAGAAAACCATAGATAGTGGAAAAGTCGTTGTTTTAGAGGATTAGGAGGATATATGGATAAGATTGTTTTTGCAAAGGTAAAGGAAAATGCACAGATACCAGCAAGAGATAGTTGGAATGCAGGTTTTGATATTTACCCTTGTTTTGAAGAAGAAAGCTTTATTATTGAACCACATACTACAGCTTTAGTTCCTACAGGTATAGCAAGTGCTGTTCCAGAAAATTACTACATTCAGATACAGGAAAGAGGTTCTACAGGTAGTAAGGGCATTAAGTATAGTGCCGGTGTTATTGATTCAAGCTATAGAGGCGAATGGTTCTTAGCTACTACAAATACAAATAACAAGCCTATTCTTATTACTAAAATGGATATTGCATCACTTCCAGAAAATGTAAAAGAGCTTATTGAAAAGGCTTATATCGTATACCCATACACAAAGGCACTTTTCCAAGGTATAGTTCATTGTGTTCATAATGAGCTTTCAGTTGAAGAAATAACATTTGAAGAATTACAGAAGATACCATCACAGAGAGGCGATGGCAAGTTAGGTAGTTCAGGCAAATAGAAAAAAGCAGAGGTTTTGTTCCTCTGCTTTTTTAGTAGTAATAAATTCTATGGCTTGCGACAGATTACTTTACAACTTTAATTGAAATAGGGTTGTTGAGAGGTGGAAGACTATCTGTCATAACATCACTATATTCAACCTCAATTTCATTATCAACCTTAATATCAGTTATCTTAATTTCATTACCGTCTTTATCAGTTATTTTAGTATCATCGTTAGGGCATAATCTAACTTCGCCCATTACTTCATCATTGAAAAGAATTTCCTTATCGCCAATTTCAACTACCTTACCTGTAGCCTTAGCATCAACTTCTGTAGTTTCTTCAGTAGCTGTTTCGTCACTTTTAGCAGAAGTAGTAGTTTCTGTACTATCTTCTGTTACTGTAGTAGTTTCAGTAGATTCTTCAGTAGAGCTTTCTTCTGTTTCATCGAAAATTACAATACCGTTGTCTGTATCATCTACAGTATAAGCTAAAATATCGCTGAAAAGTTCAACAGGAACATAAGTAACAGAGTCAATGATAATAGGAGCTTGTCCTAAAGGCATAGGAGCTGTTTTGGCAAATGTGTAGCCGTCAACGCCTGTACGGAAAGTTACATAAAGTGGTAAATCTTCAAGAACAACAGACTTCTGTTCGGCATTCCATTCTACATTTAAGCCTAAAGCTGTTGCTACGGCACGAACAGGAAGTAAAGTTTTACCGTCTTGAGTAATTGCAGTTGCTGTAATTTTGTCGCCATTTACTGTAATATTTTTGGCAACTGAGGCTGTTGTGCCGGCAATAGCTGATACTGAACCAAGCATTGAAATAGCCATACCTAAAGCGATTGATTTCTTTATAGTTTTTTTCATATAAATTCCTCCTTAATGTTAATCAATTCATAATAATATACGAAGCTGTCTGTATTTTGTTTGCAACTTTATATTGCAATTATATTACAAAAGTATTATTATAGTTTATAGACAAAACAGAATGAAACAGGAGGTTTTGAAATGATAACAAAAAAGATGAAAGCACTTGTTGAGGGTGGTTCAGCCATAAGAGCAATGTTTGAAGAAGGTAAAAAAATGATTGCTGAAAGAGGAGCAGAAAATGTATTTGACTTTTCTTTAGGTAATCCTTCAATCGTTCCTCCAAAGAGTGTAAAAGAAAGTATCATAGATATTGTAAATACAGAGCCTGAAATGGAACTTCACGGATATATGAACAACTCAGGTTATGAAGATGTAAGAGAGGCTATAGCCGAATTTACAAACAAGAGTTATGGTACAAACTTTACTAAGGCTAATATTGTTATGACAGTAGGGGCAGCAGGTGGTATAAATGTTACATTTAAGACTCTTGTTGATGATGGCGATGAAATTATTTGTATAGCACCTTATTTTGGAGAATATAATAGCTACATTTCAAATGCCAATGGTGTAAGGGTAGTAGTAAGCCCTGATACAGAAACTTTTTCTATTAATTTTAAGGAATTAGAAGAAAAAATTTCTCCAAAGACTAAATTTGTTATTATAAATTCGCCTAATAACCCTACAGGTGCAGTTTATTCAGAAGAAGATATTAAGAAACTTGCTAGTATTCTTGAAAAGAAACAGGCTGAATATGGTACAGAAATTTACATATTTAGTGATGAACCATACAGAGAAATAGCTTTTAATAATACAGAAGTGCCTTATGTAACAAAGTATTATAACAATACCATTGTTGGTTATTCTTATTCAAAGAGCCTTTCACTTCCTGGCGAAAGAATTGGTTATCTTGTTGTGCCAAGTGAAATTGCAGACTTTGAAGATGTTATGAGTGGTCTTAATGTAGCTACAAGAATTTTAGGCTTTGTAAACGCACCAAGTCTTATGCAGAAAGTAGTAGCAAGAAATTTAGGCAAAACAGCTGACCTTGCTATATATGAAGAAAATGAAAAATTACTCTATAATGCACTTGTTGAAATGGGATATGAAATAGTTGAGCCAAAGGGTACTTTCTATATGTTCCCTAAATCTCCTATTGCTGATGATAAGCAGTTTTGTGCTGATGCTAAGGAATTTGGTCTTGTGCTTGTTCCAGGCTCAAATTTCGGCTGTCCAGAGCATTTTAGAATAGCTTTCTGTGTAGACAAAGAAAAGATAGAAGCATCACTTCCTAGCTTTAAAAAGGCTATTGAAAAATATAAATAAATATTGATAAATAAAAATCTGTAGTAGGCTTATTGCTTGCTACAGATTTTTTTATACAGAAATTAACCCTGTTAAATGTGGCTTGTAAACAAGGCGTAGGATTTATTTATTTTTCATATTTTTTATAAAAAAGGAGGCTAAAACCAGCCTCCTAAAAAAATAAATTATTTACTTAATAAGTCAATACCTTTTTCAATTCTTGCAATACTTTCTTCCTTGCCAAGAAGTTCAGCCAATTCACTTGCACCACATGGAGAAGTTGGTTCGCCAGAAAGGGCAGTTCTTACAGGCCAGAACATTTGACCGTTCTTGATTTCCATTTCCTTTACAAGAGTAAGCATAGCATTGTAAATGCTGTCATTGTTCCATTCCTTTAATTCCTTGAGAACAGGAAGAACCTTTTTAAGATTTTCAAGACACATTTCTTCAGTAGTCTTCATTTTCTTGTGAACATAGAGAGCAGTATCATATTCTGGAAGTGTATCAATAAAGTCAACCTTTTCAGCAATTTCCTTTAATGTACCAATTCTTGTCTGAATGTATCCAGCAACCTTTTTAAGGTCAATACCTTCTGTCTTAATAGCAGCCTTTAATTCAGGTTCAGCTAATTCATAGAATTCATCAAAATCCATTTTCTTAATGTATTCGCCATTCATCCAAGTAAGCTTTACAATATCGAAAATAGCAGGAGATTTTGAAAGGCCTTCAATACTAAAGTTTTCAATAAGTTCTTCCATAGTAAAGATTTCCTGATTGATAGATGGTGACCAACCGAGGAGGGCAATGTAATTTACAATAGCCTTTGGTAAGTAACCCTTTGCAACTAAATCCTGGAAAGATGCGTCACCATTTCTCTTAGAGAGTTTGTGGTGCTGGTCCTTCATAACTGCTGGAAGATGAACATAAGTAGGAATATCCCAACCAAATGCTTCATATAAAAGGTTGTACTTAGGTGTAGAAGAAAGGTACTCAGCACCTCTTACAACATGAGTAATGTTCATTGCATGGTCATCAATAACATTAGCGAAGTTATAAGTAGGGTATCCATCAGACTTAATTAAAATCTGGTCTTCCATTTCAGAGTTATCAACAGTAATTGAGCCATATACCTCATCGTGGAAAGTAGTTTTACCTTCCTTGATTTTCTGTCTAATAACATAAGGTACACCGTTTTTAAGGTTTTCTTCGATTTCTTCCTTTGAAAGGTTAAGACAATGTCTGTCGTAGTGAACAATATCTTCGTGACCAGTATTAGTCTTGAGGGAATCAAGTCTTTCCTTAGTACAGAAGCAGTAGTAAGCCTCTCCCTTTTCAATTAATTCCTTAGCATATTTGATATAGTCATTCTTTCTTTCACTCTGAATGTAAGGACCGTATTCTCCACCTACATCTGGACCTTCATCATGTGTAATACCAGACATCTCTAATGTTTTGTAGATAATATCTGTAGCACCTTCAACAAATCTTTCCTGGTCAGTATCTTCAATTCTTAAAATAAAGCTACCACCGGCAGATTTTGCGATTAAAAATTCGTAAAGTGCTGTTCTTAAATTACCAATGTGCATATAGCCTGTTGGGCTTGGGGCAAATCTTGTTCTAACCATTTTTCAATACTCCTTTATATTATAATAATTATTTTGTAGTTTCTTCAGCAAAACTAGCTTGTTCAGAAGAATTAACACTATCTTCATCTGTATCAGTAGACTGACTGGCTAAAAGCTGTGTTTGAATATCTGTTAAATCTTGTAATGCAAAGTTATGAGCAGGGTCAACAAACTGGTCATCATCGCCTGTTATTGTTTCAAGAGTGGCTGAAGTAATGTGCATAATTGAGTAATCAATCATAGACATTGCAATTCCGGCTTTTACTCTTGAATTAGGTGCTTTTGAAATGTTTTCTTCGTAAATCTTTAATTTATCTTTTTCTTCTTGTGTAGCATGAACATCATCATAAGCTTTGTAGCAAGCCTTTATAGACTGACTAACAAGAGTATCCATATTCTCAGCCTGTTTAGCTATAGCTGCCTTTTCAACATTAAGTTTGTGATAGCCATTATAAATGTTAAATCCTGACCATAGGACAAGTATAGCAAGTATACCAACATAAATATATTTTAAATGTATTTTCATAGCAAACCTCGTATATTACTGTATTTTATTTACATATTTAAGCTCTAAAAGTTTCTTTGAAATTCTTTTACCAATGGCTTCATTAGCTGTCTGATTAAAGTGTTCAGGGTCTAACAAGAACGCCTTTGGTATTTGACCATTAGCTGCCATTTTTTTATTTTCTTCGTTAAGCTTAAATTTATTATCCTTCAAAATTTGGTCGCTACATATGTAAGAATGTAGGTCAAGATACTTATTGCCAAAAGCAGCAGCAAGGGCTTGATTGTATTCGTTAACCTTTGCAGTATCTCCACTAACAGGACCTATAACAAGGAACTTATCAGTATTAAGTGCTTTCGCCATTTTTTGATATATCTCAATCATTCTGTCTTTGCTTTCAAGCTTGTCTACACTACCTATAAAGAATATAGAAGTATCATTATTTCTGATACCCATAGCTCTTGTCTGAATAGGTGTAGGCTGATATACAAAAGTTTCGTATCCACTTTGTGAACGAGTGAAATAATATTTACCATTTATAGAAGATACAACACCTTCAACACCGTTTATTGTAACAGGGTTAAGACCACCGTTCTTTGAAAAGTCAGGTGTAAGCTCTGTACCATATTCATTTGTAAGAGTAATTTCAACGCTTTCCTTTTTTGCTGGAATATCACAAGGACCTACAATCATAGGTACACCACCCTGACGACCAGCAACCATTTCAATATTATCCTTATTACTTGCAACATTAAAAACATAAGTCTGACAAGCAGCAGCAATATAAGCACCAAAAGATGGTGTCTGCTGGTTAGCTGCGATGTTAAAACTATCGCCCCAACAAGAAATACCTACAATGCTTTTATCCTGAAAAACACTATTTTCCATATTAGGTGTCTGGTCTTCGCCGTATACATTTTTCTTAAAATCATCAACATGAGCATAAGCATTATAAAGTTGGTCATTTATTTTAGTGTTATTTTTTGTAATAGGAACAATAACTGAATGAAAAACAGAGGCAATAGCAACAATTACTAATAAAAGTATAGAAAGTACAACCACAGTTTTTTCTAAACCAATTCCCTTTAGATTTAATGAAATTGGAAAAATATTTTTTGATTTTGCATTATTTACTTTATTTTTATCGTCTGAATTATTCATTAGTCACCCTCCATAAAAATATCTTCTTTATTTTACACCATTGGCATAAAAAAGTCAATTATATAGAGGAAATAAGCCGTAAATTATACAAATATGACAAAGGATAATTGTAAACAAATTTAGTATATTTTAATCAAAAAATGAACTTAAATCTTCAAGTTAATAAATCAGCTTTTTTTAACAAATTCTCGGATATTAATTTCCTTAATGTCCTTTTTACATATATCAGAATAAGGACAGTAAGTGCAAGCTGAATTTTTTGTGCTGTTTTTATTTTGCATAAAAGGACAAATAGGAATAAGTCCATTAACAATATTTTCGCCTAATTTCTTTAGATTGTTTGCATTAGAGTCTAATACTGTTTTAAATTCATCTTCATCAGAGATAGAAATGCTATAAATATTATCATTGTTACGGATTTCTGGATTTATATACTTTATATTGTAAAAGTTATTTTTTTCAGTATCTTTATTTCTAAGGTCTAAAGCAACTTTCATAGACTCAAGGAACATTCCCTCGGCACCGTAGTAGTAGGCTCGTTTATTTGCTAGATTTTTATTATTGTAGTTTTTAGAGTTTATAGGCTTAAAAATTTCAGAGTATAACATAGCTGCTGGCTGTGCCTTATGATGATTACTCTTTAATTTTTTGTACCTTATAGCGGTATCTTTATCCTGTGTGTTTAGCTCTAATTTGTCATCAAAATATTTGTTTAAAAAATCAACAAAAGCAGATAAATATGTTGGTAATTGCATTAAAATCATATTATCTATTTTATCTGATGTAAGTTTATGACTATCCGTAGGCTCTATCTTTTCCTGGTTTTTACTCTTATAATCAACAATTTTTACATATGATGTATCGCCATCATCGTATATATCAACTCTATCTATCTGCCCTGTAAAGTTAATACTTATATTGTCTTTTACAGGTATTTCTATAGGTGGAAAAGTGCCGTCTGCACCAAATTTAACTTCAAAATCAAAAGGCTTAAACAGACTTGTTTCTATTTGGGTTGTTGTTGCAAGTATATAGTCAGTTGCGACTTTTTTAACTCTGTTTAATGACTCCAAAGCTGTAAAGCTTGTAGCAAAATTATCTTTGTCAAGCTCTTGTTTTGTATACTCGTTAATATATTTTTCAACAAATTTTGAAACAAAGTTTTTATAGTGTGCATAAGTGTTTTTGTAGTTTATTTTGTAATTTTCATAATCTGTAATATCAGAATAATCTTTCAATATTTCTGGCAATTCTTTAGCAAGTTCATCATAATTATTCCTCAATATTTTTTCAGTAACAGAATGATAAATATTACCATAATCCATACTATTCAGAGAATAAATAGCTCTCTCTCTTATATCTAATAAATGCTTCAAGAAATATTTAAAAGGACAGTTTGAGTAAGTTTCTAATTTTGAAACACTTAAATTAAGTTTTTTAATTAAATCATCATCGCCTCTAAGTAGTCTGTTCATAGATTCCTCAGAAAGGCGGTTAGTATCAGTAGCAGATACAGTATCAAAAAGTGCTTTGATTTCATCTGAATAGGACTGATTATTTGATGCAAAATATTTGTACAGCATTTTTTCATTGTCACTTAATTCATTGTTAGTTGAAATTGTATTAATCAAATGTTCAAAAGCTGGTCTTTTTGCATTTAAGTTATAAACAGATTGAATATTATTCAAGGCTTTAGTTGTCTTAATTTTTGGAAAAATATTCTTTATCTTTAATACTACATCTGATGGTAGGAAATCATCTTTAGATTTTAAAGAATTTAAACTATAGCTTATATATAGGTATTCATCAGGCTTTGTAATAGCAAAATAAATGTTTAAAAGTTCCTGATTTATTTTACTTATTATGTTTGGTGCAGTTACTATTTTATAAGCTGATACTTTTGCAATTTTTTCTCGTTCCTTATCAGTTATAAGAGCTGTATCGCTATTTGTTTTTGGTAAAAGTCCCTCATTTGCACCCAAAATAAACAATGCTCTTATTTTTGGCAATCTAGTTCGTACAATATCCCCAATTACGAGGCTATCCTGTGTAGGAGGAACCATACCAGCTGTAGCTGTGGAAAGGCCAGTTGTTAAAAGGGCATAAAATTCTCTTAAAGTTACTTTTTCATCTCCTAAGTTGTCCACCATTTTTTCAAAAACATTTGTTACAGTATTCCAAACTTGATGATTTAACTCTTGTTTTTCTATAGTTTTATTTCTAGCAGATGTATTCAACTTGTTTTGTATATTTGAAGCTTTTAAAAATTCAAAAATCTTTATACTTATTTCTTTAATTGAATATTTTTTATTAGGATTTATATCTAATAAAATTTTGAGGGAATTGTATACATTTTCCCTGTGAGTATTTATAAGGTTTTTAAATTCATCAGTTTTCTTTTTGAAACCGTATTCCCAAGGCTTTTCCCAAGAATAGGCAATACCATGCTCTAGTACATAGTTTTCTAATGTTGCTGTACTATCAGGAGTTATATAAGTTACAAGACCTGTTTTTAAATAATCAAATACAGCTTTTGGCGACCAATTAGTATTTATGATTTCAATGGCTGAAAGTATAAATATTGGCAAAATATGATTAGTAATATTAATTCTACTATCAAGGAAGTTAGGAATGTCATATTTTTTTAAGCAGTAGCAAAGAGGAATGTTATAGCTATCATCACAAGTTATAATACCTATTTCGCCATATTTATAGCCTTTATTCATAACCAACTCTCTGATAGAGTAGCATAAATTCTCTATTTCATCATATTTGTTATTAGCCTCTACAATTTCAATGTTGTGCACATCTTCTGTGTAAGGTGCAGGAAAGCTATTAAGAAAGTTTTTGCCTAAATAATCTAATTCAGGTGTTTTAGTACATTGGTTTTGACTAACTACTGACATTTTAACATTTTTTGTGCCAGCCATTTCAGTAAGTCTATTAATACATTTTTTTATTTCATAGTAAGGTTCTAACAAGTCAATTTTTTCATAATATGTCTTAGGATTGTCAACAGTAAAAGTAATATTGACATCTTTTGTGTATTTATATAGTGCCTCAATGATTTTATACTCTTGAGGAGTAAAGCCATTGAAAGCATCTATCCATACAGAGGCATTTTCCAAAGATTTTGGTCGTAACTTATCAGACGAAAGTATTTCATATAATATATCTAAAATGCCATCAGCAGAAACAAAGCCCTCTAGTAAGTTAGAATACTCATTGTATAAAGCAGAAATAGATTTTATTTTTCCAACAAAATCATCATTAAGACCGTCAAATTTGTCTTTTTCACTCTCTATAGAAAGGGCAAAATCTGATAAATCATCAGATGATATTTGATATTGGGAAAATTCTGTTATTAAAGTGCTTAGTTTATCTAAAAAACCTTGATTTTCCATAACTTTATTATAGTAAAATTTTTCTTTACTATTTCTCTTTAAGCTATAGGCAGCTTTTTTTAAAAGAATGGCTTTATCTATATTATCTAATACTACTTTATTCATTGAACCACATTTTGAAAGTAAGTAGTAGGCAAAATGTTTAAAACCGAATACACGAATATTCATAGATACGCAGTTTTTCATTCCAGATAATATATTTTTCTGAGATTGCATTGAAAACTGTTCAGGTACTATATAGAGGATAGTTTTGTCTTTATTGTCTGCAGATTGTATTATTTCATTTATACAAGTAAATGTTTTACCACTATTTATTCCACCTAAAATATATCGTAATGCCAATTAATTCACCTCATTCTAATTGTGTTTAAAAATTTAGTATAAATAGATTATAGCATATTGTTGGAATATTTACTAACTGAATTTATACATAATTAAAAAATTGTAAGAATATTATATACCATTAGAAATTTAGGGAGGATAATTTATGCAACCAAAATTTATGGTAGTTAGTTTAGGAAAGATTATTAAGGTAGTAGTTGGAGTATTAGTAGGGGCAGGTATTATATTTGCGGTAATCAATTTATTTGGTGGAGGAGAATCAAAGGCTACATATGCTCCAGGTACATATACAGCTGAAATAATTTTACAAGGAAGTCCAATAAATGTAGAGGTAACAGTAAGTAGAAATCAAATAGAAAATGTGGCTTTAAGTAACTTAAATCAAAGTCAAGAAGTGTTTTATCCATCTTTTAGCTCTTGTATTGCAGAGGTATCAAAGGAGGTTGTAGCAAATCAGTCTACAGATTTTCCAAGAAGTAGTGCCTATCCTGTTTCAGAAGATATAATATTGCAAGCTGTAGATAAGGCATTAGCTCAGGCAAAAAAGTAAATGAAGTATAAAAATGTTGTATTTTGTATGGGCTTTTGTGGATATATCTGTCTTTATTTGGCTTTAAAATGTATTTAAGTCGTGTTGAAATATATTTATATGTAAACTATAATTAAATTGTATGTATAAATGGGGGTGTTAGAGTGGCAAAATCAGAAAAACAAAAGCTAAAACTGCTTTATCTTAAAGACATTCTTATGGAAAAAACTGACGAAGAACATTATTTGAAAATGGAAGAAATAATCAAACTTTTGTCAGAAAAAGAGATTGCAGCAGAGAGAAAAAGTATTTATAATGACATAGAAATGCTTAGAAAATATGGCGTAGATATAGATTCTTCAAGGCGTAGTGGATATAGAATTTTAGGTAGAGATTTTGAAACTGCCGAAGTTAAGGCTCTTATAGATGCAGTACAGTATTCTAGGTTCATAAGTAGGAAAAAAACTAGAGAATTAATTGAAAAATTAAAGGGGCTTGTAAGTGAATATGAAGCTAAGTCTATGAGGGTAAATAAGGCACTTACAGAAAAGATTAAAAGTGATAATGAAATGGTTCTTATTGCTATTGACAAAATTATGGAGGCAATAGAAAATAATAAACAGGTTTCATTTAGATATTATAGTTGGACACCGGATAAAGAGAAAAAATATTCAAATGAGGGTAAGCTAAGAGTTGTAAATCCTTGGGATTTGTGTTGGGACAATACTGCTTACTACTGTATGACTTCTACACCAGAAAATCCAACAGAGGCTAGAATTTTTAGAGTTGACAAAATGGACAAAGTATCTGTTACAAATAAAGATAGAAGTCCAGAGGGTATTGAGAGATTTAGAGATTTTAATTCATTGGAATTTAGTGAAAAACATTTTTCTATGTTTAATGGAGAAATGAAAAAGGTAACACTTTGTTGTGATAATAATATGGCAAATGTTATTATAGATAGATTCGGTACTGATGTGTCTATGCGAAAATTAGATGATGACCATTTTGTAGTACATATTATGGTAGCTGTAAGTAAGCAATTTTTCGGTTGGCTCTTTGGATTGGGTTCAGGTGTTAAAATAGTTGAACCAGCAGAAGTGGTACAACAGTACAAAGATATGGCAAAAGAAATAATAAATCAGTAGAAGTAGAAAAGGCATCTTAAAACAGATGTCTTTTTTTTATAATGAATCGGAAAGATAAATCCGATGGCTTGTTTACAAGCCACGATGTTAATTTGTTCTGATAAATAAAAAAGGTGGACAGAAAACTGTCCACCAAATGATTTGTTATGTATATTACTTCTGAACAAGGTGAATAGCGAAACCGCCGATTTCTTCCTTGAGGTAGATAGAAGTAATCTTGCCATCCTTAACAGATGCACTATCCATATCGAATTCGCCACCCATAGCTTCGATGTAACGGATAGCTCTATCCATATAGTTTGTAGCAATAGCAATATGACCGTTCTTACCCTTGAACATCTGCTTTCTAACTTCGATACCCTTAGAAGCGAATACAGCAGAGTTGTGTTCGTCAATAGGGAAGTTGAATAACTGGTTGAACTTGTTAGCTACACCCATAGCAGCCTTGTCATCTTCTGTGTTGATACCAACATGAAGAACTTCAAGACCAAGCATAGTAGCAACAGCTTCCTTACAAAGAGCAACGATTTCATCAAACTTGCCTTCGTCAATTAACTTACCAGGAACCATCCAGCTACCACCACAGCAAATAATCTTGTTGAATGATAAGTAGTTGTTTACATTACCAGCGTTGATACCACCAGTAGGCATAAATTTAAGGTTAGTGAAAGCAGCAGCCATAGACTTAATCATTTTAAGACCACCAGCAGCTTCAGCAGGGAAGAACTTAACTACTTCAAGACCAAGCTTAACAGCATGGTTAAGGTCAGAAGGGTTAGTTGTACCAGGAGTAAATGGTGGGTAGTTCTTTTCCTGACAGTAAGCAATAAGTTCAGGGTCTAAACCAGGAGATACGAGGAACTTAGAACCAGCAGCAACTGCCTTGTCAGCCTGTTCCTTAGTTAATACTGTACCAGCACCTACGATTAATTCAGGTACTTCTTCAGCCATTCTCTTGATAGCTTCTTCAGCAGCAGCAGTTCTGAATGTTACTTCAGCACATGGAATACCACCTTTAACTAAAGCCTTAGCTAAAGGTACTGCCTTATCAGCATCGTTGATTACAACAACAGGTACAATACCAATTGCACTTAATTTCTTTAATACATCGTTCATTAGATATATCCACCTTTCATTATTTGTCGCACTTTTTCATGCTTAGATAAATTGTAGCACTTTTGAAATATAAAGTCAATAAACTTAATTCTTTTTTGCAAAAAATTACATAAATATAACTTGACTACTTCCAAGATTTTGCAATTTCGTCATATGTAGTAGGAACAAGTTTTTTATTGTTGAAACTTATTATTCTATCGCACATACTTATTGTAGATGGCTTGTGAGATATAAAAATACAAGTTTTATTATGTAAAGATTTAATGTTTTCGATTAATTTTTTTTCTGTGTGTTCATCAAGGGCAGATGTTGCTTCATCAAGTAGAAGAATAGGGGCATCACTTAACAAGGCTCTTGCCACAGCTATTCTCTGAATCTGTCCCTCGCTTAAACCTAATCCTCTTTCGCCTACAATGGTTTCCATTTTATCTGGCAAAGAATTTATAAAATCCAGAATAACAGCATTTTTTGCTGCATTTTCAATTTGTTCATCTGTTGCATTTGGTGAGGCAAAAGAAATATTTTCCTTTATAGTACCTGATAATATAAAATTACCCTGAGGAACATATGAAAACATTCTTCTTGTGCCACTTGTTATATCAATTTTACCAGAGGTAGTGTCAAAAAATATTGAACCGTTTTTAGGTTCAATAAGTCCAAGGAAAAGTTTCATTAATGTTGATTTACCTATACCAGACGGACCGGCAATAGCAACTAACTCTCCTTTTTCTATTACAGCACTAGCATTTGAAAGAACTAAATCATTTTTGTAGGAAAAAGAAATATTTTCTATATTAATATTCTTCATAGATTCATAAACAGAAGAAATATTTTCAAGCTGATTTAATTCTTTTTCGTCAGGTAAATTCTCAAGCTCCATAAGTCTTTCAGCAGATGCAGTCATAGAGTAAAATTTAGGTATTAAGCCACTAATATTTGCCATAGGACCTTTTATTTGGTCCAAAATTTGCAAAAAGGCTGTTAAAGTACCAAAAGTAATTACACCCATACTTATATTTAAAGCACCCCATATTAAAGCTATGTAGTAACTACCAGTAAACAACATATATACACCGGTATTTGCTACATTACTTATGGACTGTTTTTTATACATAAGTTTGAGCATATTTTTTTGCTTAAATAAAAGCCTATCCTTTACTATGTCATCATTTGCAAAAGATTTAATTACCATAATGTTTTCAAAACATTCCTGTATAAAAGAACGAACAACACCATGGGCAGATTGGAGTTCTTTATGAAGATACTTAAAATGCTTGCTATATATTTTTCCGGCAATAAAGATTACAACACCAAGAGCCATTACAGCAATAGTAAATCGCCAATCAATAGCAAATAATACCCAAAGTCCAGCTATCAAACGAGTAAGTAATGAAATAGAAGTAGGCAGAATATTGAGAATACCGTCAATAACTGTATCGACATCGGAGGTAAACCTGTTTATGATTTCTCCAGAATGATATTCATTCAAATTCTGCCACTTTTTACCCAATAATTTTGAAAATAAACCTTGCTTAATTCTGACATCCATTCTACCGTCGGCTCTGATGAATATATTTGCATATACTATGTTGAGGACACATTGTAAAATTATTATTCCAGCAATTTCTAAAATAGAAAGTAATAACGAGCCGTCAATATCTTTGGTTGCTATATCCAGCACCTGTTTAGAAACAAGTGCCAAATATATATAACCAAAAGAAATTATACCAGTAATAACAGATAAAAGAACAACCCAAGGAAGATTGGACTTAGAATATTTAAAAATCCAAAGTAGGGCATTTTTTGAGTTCTTCAATCTCATATATTACTTAGTTTCAGTATAGTGTTCTGAATTCTTTAAGTAGTAAAGAGTTTCTATGTAAGCAAGAACAAGAGGAGCAACACCCTTTGCATCGTTAGAAACGATTGGTTCACTCATATAGTATTCGAATGTACCGTCACGACGCTTGTTGTCATAAGGTCCAAGACCAGAAACAAGACAGATACCATCAAGCTGAAGTTCGCCGTCTTTTTCTGAAAGATACTTGTCACAAGTACCGTTAAATGCCTTTAAGCCGTGCTTGAAGTAAGACTTATCAAGAATACCCATTCTTACACTCTTCATAATAGAGTATGCAAAGATAGCACTACCACTTGTTTCAAGGTAGTTACCTTCCTTACCACCCTGGTCTACTACCTGATACCACATACCACTTGGGTCCTGGAATTTAAGCATAGAGTCAATTAATTCCTTGTAGATAGAGCAAAGCTTGTCCTTCTGTTCCTGGAACTGGTCAGGCATAACTGCAACAGTATCAATAAGAGCCATTGAGTACCAACCTAAAGCTCTAATCCAGAAGTTCTTAGAAAGACCTGTTTCCTTATCAGCCCAGAAAATCTGCTTTGTAGAATCATAACCATGGTAGTAAAGACCTGTCTTAGGGTCTCTCATAATTTCATAAACATTCATAAACTGGTGGAAACTATCCATGATGTTTTCACAGTTATTAAATTCAGCTTCGTACTGAACATAGAATGGCTGACCCATGTAAAGACCGTCAAGCCAAACCTGATATGGGTAGATAAGTTTATGCCAGAAGTTACCTTCCTTAGTTCTAGGCTGGAATTTAACCTGAGAATAAATAGTTTCAATAGCCTTACGATACTTTTCTTTACCTGTGAGCTTGTAAAGTTCGAAAAGTGTCTTACCAGCATTTACATTATCAATATTGTATTCAAGAGGGTCATATGAATGAATTGAACCATCTTCCTGAACGAAGTAGTCAATAAAACTATCTGCAAATTCAAGGAATTTCTTGTCGCCCTTAATAGCATAAAGGTCAAGAATTGCCTTAATCATACAGCCGTCAATATAGTTCCAAGTAGATGGCTTACCGCTCTTTATTTTTTCAATATTCCAAATAGGTGCCTGTGGTGTACTTTTTTCCAATAACTGGTCAATGTACTTATCTAAAATGTTCATTAGGTTTCTTACCTCCTTAATATTATACAACTACATAATACCACATTTTAACTAATCTAGCAATAGATTTATATTACGATTAGTTGAAAATTAAAAAAATTTACAGTTTTACAATCTGTTTCTTAAAAAAATTATGGAAAACATATATATTTTTATGTATGCCAGCACAAAGGTGCTGTTAATATTATGTTTTTTTGGTTAAAAGGAATATTGCACTATAATGTTTAAAAGTTTATATATAATTTTAAAATGTAATTTTATTGAAAACAACAAAAAACAGTTGATATAAATTCATTTATGGAGTAAAATAAAATGGATTTGGTCTATTATAGACAAGTATTTTGTACAAAAGAAAGGAGCTTATTATGAAAGTAGAATTAATAGTTCCTTGCTACAATGAGTCTGCTGTTTTACAAATGTTTTATGATGAAGCAGTAAAAGTAGTTGATAGCATAGAGGGTTATGATTTTGGTTTTATATTCATAAATGACGGAAGTAAGGATAACACTCTGGATATTATGAAATCCCTTGCCGAAAAAGATGAGAGAATTAAATATATATCTTTTTCAAGAAATTTTGGTAAGGAATCTGCTATGTATGCAGGTCTTAAAAATTCAAGTGGGGATTACGCTGTTTTGCTTGATGCAGATTTACAGCATCCACCGGCACTTATTCCTAAAATGCTTGAGGCAATGGAAGAGGGTTATGACTGCTGTGCCACCAACAGAGCATCTCGTGACGGGGACCCACCTCTTAGGACTTGGTTTACAAGGAAATTCTACAAGCTGATAAACAAAATTTCTGAGGTTGATATGCCAGACGGTGCAGGGGACTTTAGAATGATGAGTAGAAATATGATAAATGCCATACTTGCTATGAGTGAAGTTCAAAGATTTAGCAAAGGTATATTTAGCTGGGTCGGTTTTGATACGAAATGGATTTCATTCTATGATGTAGAAAGAGCTGCTGGCGAAACAAAGTGGAGCTTTTGGTCATTATTTAAGTATGCAATAAATGGTATAACAGCTTTTTCTACAGCACCTTTGAAAATTGCTACCCTTGTGGGTTCAGTAGTATCAACTTGTTCTTTCATTTATTTCATAGGCGTTGTTATAAAGACTTTGGTTTCAGGTAAAAGTGTTCCAGGATATGCTTCACTTTTAGCAATAATGCTTTTCCTCTGTGGATTTATAATATTGTGCTGTGGTATTTTGGGCGAATACATTGGCAAAATGTATATGGAAGTCAAAAACAGACCTATATATATAATAGGTAAGACTAACATTGAAGACCCAAAGCACGATTACGGGAGGAGATAAATGATAGAGAAGATAATGACTAAGCTGTTAAACAGGGAAACCATAAGCTATTTATTCTTTGGTGTCCTTGCTACAGTTGTTAGTATAGGTTCTTATTATATTTCAAGTAGAATACTGATTAATTTCATTGGCTATGATGAAACTGTAATGTGTTCAAATGTTGTTTCTTGGGTATGTGCAGTTGCTTTTGCCTATGTTACTAATAAAATATGGGTGTTCCAGTCAAAAACTAAAGGACTAAAGGACCTGCTGAGAGAAATGTCTGCTTTTGTAGGAGCAAGACTTTTTTCCTTCGGTTTTGAAATGGCTTGGATGTACATAACTGCTATACTTATAGGAATAAATGACACAATATGCAAAATACTTGCACAGTTTGCTATTGTAGTTATGAATTATGTATTCAGTAAATTATTTATATTCAAAAAATAAGGAGAAAGAAAATGGGTTATCAAAGTAAAAAGAAAAAGCAATTTGTTTCTTTTGCTGATGGTGGAAGTATTGAACTACCATCTTATGAAAGAAATAAAAATTGGTTTTTGGAAAACAAATTTGTTATTTTAACATTTTTTGTTGCTGCACTTATTATGTGTGCAACTTATTGGTTCAGAGGTGTATATCCTTTTGGCGACCAAATTGTTTTAAAGGTTGACTTGTATCACCAGTATGGACCTTTCCACGAAGAATTAAGAAGTCGTATTTTAAATCACCAGAGTCTGTTTTATAGCTGGGAAGGTGGTTTAGGTAAAGAGTTCTATACACAGTTGGCTTACTATACAACCAGTCCGTTGAGCTTTTTAATATTGTTCTTTCCTCAAGGAAATATGCCGGAAGCTCTTGCACTTTTCATTCTTTTAAAAATTGCTTTTTGTGGAGCATTTTTCGCATATTATCTTAAAGAATCTTTTAAGAGAAATGATATGAGTATTGTTGTATTTGGTGTTTTCTATGCCTTTACAGCTTTCGTAACTGGCTACTATTGGAATGTAATGTGGCTTGATTCAGTTGCATTATTCCCACTTATAGCTCTTGGAATAGAAAAACTTGTAAAAGAAGATAAGCATTTATTCTATTCAATTACATTGGCAATAGTTATTATTGTAAACTTCTATATTGCCTTTATTATTTGTATTTTTGCATCACTTTATTTCCTTGTTATATTGTTCTCTAACTATGATTGGAAACACGACAAGAAAGTAATGATTTCAAGATTTATAAAGTTTGCCATTGTTTCCATAATAGGTGGTGGTATTTCAATGTTCTTGACAATACCTACAGCTCTTGCTTTGGGACAGACAGCAACAAGTAACACAGGTTTCCCTAGGTTTGAAATATATCAGAATGTATATCAGCTTATTACAAACCACTTCATTGGTGCAAGACCGGTTGTACTTGCAAGAAATGAGGACTTACCAAATGTATATAGTGGTGTTCTTGCAGTTATGCTTGCTCCATTATACTTTGCAAATAAGAGAGTTAATAAAAAAGAAAAAATAGGTATGGCAGCACTTTTGATATTTATGCTCTTATGTAGCTGTATCAAGCCTTTGGATTACCTTATCCATGGTGCTCACTTCCCATCTAACTTACCTCATAGATATACATTTATATATAGTTTTATTATGCTTAGACTTGCTTTTGTAGCATTCTGGGATATTAAAAATACTAAGTTAGATATTTTAAATTATGCTTTTATAATTTACACTTGTATAATTCTTTTAACAGAATTTGTACTTGCTCCAAATATTAGTGATATTGATAGAGTTCTTGATAATGGCGATATTGTAATTAATATTGTTGCTATGATTTGCTATATTATACTCCTCAATATATACAAGGGTACAGAAAGTACAGGTTATGCAACTGTATTTACAGTATTTTTCGTATTTGCTGTTGCAGAAGCAATGTTCTCAAGTTATGTAGGTCTTGATAGAACAACAAGCAGAGATTCATATGTTAAGTATATTCCTGCAACTGATGAGGCTGTAGCGAAACTTAACGAAAAGGAAAATAGTAATTTCTATAGAACTGAATTTAGAAGATTTACAACTATAAATGATGCAGCATTGTATCACTATAGAGGATTTTCACAGTTCTCATCTCTTGCTCCAGGTGGTATTTCAGACTTTATTGGTTCATTAGGTATTGCCGCTACAGGTAACTCATACAGATACTATGACCCAACTGCTTTAGTTGATGCACTCTTCGATGTTAAGTATGTTATGAACAAGGCTGATGATAGTGGTAATGGCGAAATTAAGAATGAGCGTTATCATAAGATTGACCAGATTGATAATGTTTGGGTATATCAGAATGATAGAGTTCTTCCTTTAGGATTTATGACTGATTCAAAGATTAAGAATTGGGAAACTAAGGATTCAACTCCTTTCGCTGTTCAAAATCAGTTTATAAACGATGCTGCTGGTGTTAGTGGCGAAATGTTTACAGATGTTCCTATTACAAGCCTTAATAAGACATTTATGAACACAAGAGATGAAGAAGGCAACAATACATTTAAGTATACACTTACAGAACCAGCAAATCTTTCATTAGAACCTACAGTAACTGCTGAAATAGTTTCTGATAAGGACCAGTATTTATTCGTATATGTAGATGCCGGAAATGCTAAAAGAGTTAAGTATGTTACAAACACAGCTAATGAAGATAGAGAACTTAGTGCAGGTAAGAGTTTATTTGATGTAGGTCATGTTTCAAAGGGCGAAAAGATTACTGTTTCATTTGCTCTTACAAACAAGGGTGAATTCGAAAAGACTTACAGAAAAGACGGTACTGTTAAGATTTATGCTGCAAGCTATAATGATTCTGTATTCCAGCAGGCTTATGATAAACTTAATCAGCATACATTCAACATTACAGACTTTAAGGATACAGATATTACAGGTACTATTAACGCAGTTGAAGATGGCGTAATGTTTACTTCAATTCCTTATGTAGATGGTTGGCATGTGTTTGTAGACGGTAAGGCTGTTGATAAGGTTGATATTGGTAACAGAGGTGTTATTGGTGTTGACATTACAAAGGGCGAACATACAGTAGAATTTAAGTTTAAGACTAGAGGTCTTGTACCGGGTCTTGTTATTTCTTGTGTTTCTGTTGTTGCACTTGTTGGCTACACTATTTTCGATAAAAAGAGAAAACAAAAGAATATTCCTGTAACACCAGAAGTTACAGCTTAATTCAAGTTTTAGGAGAGAGCCTATGAGGTTCTCTCCTTTTTTGTGTTTATCTACACTTTGGCATACAATCTTTCATAGAATCTTTTTTTGAATCATTCATTGGCATATTGTCTTTTCTATTATCTTTCATTGGTGTACAATCTTTCATATTTTTATCCATATCTATTGGTCTGCCACTAGGTTTATTGCAATCTTTTGACCTATTAGGACGCATATAGAAAAAGTCGTTGCTATTTAATTTATCTTGAACAATTCTAAGAGCCTCACCAAATCTTTGATAATGAACAATTTCGCGTTCTCTAAGGAATTTTAATGGCTCTAATACATCAGGGTCATCTGTCATTTTCATAAGATATTCGTAAGTTGTTCTGGCTTTCTGCTCGGCAGCGAGGTCTTCATTGAGGTCTGTTATAGGGTCACCTTTTGATGCAAGGCAAGCTGCATTGAAAGGCACGCCAGAAGCACTACAAGGATATACACCAGTTCCATGGTCTACGAAATAGGAGTCAAAACCGGCAGCCTTAATTTCTTCAGGGTCAGCATTTTCACTAAGCTGTAAGCACATAGCACCTACAATTTCAATATGAGCCAATTCCTAGGTACACTACAGTTGTAAAATTATTTTATGGGAATTTTACTATATATTGTTATTTCAATATTGTTGTCAATTTTAGAATAGTAAATTTTACTAAAGATGTTTTTAAGCAACCGATTTTTGCTTTTTATATCTTCTAGTCTGTTGTATAGTTCTAATATCGTAATAGGGGAGTCAATAGAATTTAATTGAGGTGTATTGCTTAGAATTTTCTCTTTCTGAGAATTTAATATGTTTATATTTTCTTCTAGTACTTGCTTTCTTTCTAAAAAAGTTTCTCTATTATATATTTTTTGTTCAAGCAAATCAAAAATGTTATTAAGCTGAAGAGTTAACTTTTTTAGTTCCCTATCAATATAGAATAATTCGGTAGAGTTATCTTTTCTTTCATAATTAGAAAAATCTACAGTATAGTTAAAATATTTTTGTATTGAATTTAGAATATATTTTTCTATGGCTTTAAGGTCTGTACTATTATTTTGACAGTTAGGGTTATTACACATAAGGTATTGGTATTTGTTGTTTACTAATCTTCTGACAATGGCTTTTCCACATAAATTACAATACAAAATGCCCGCAAATGGATTTTTTAATAACAAGTTGTTTACTGGTGTGTGGGAGTTTTGTAGTAGTATATTTTGTGCTTTTTGAAATATATCATCTGAAATTAGTGGACTATGTATTCCATCGAAAGTGTAAAAATTGTCTTTATTTCTATGTCTTTTGGATTTTACAATACCGTCTTTTGTAGTTTTTGTTGAATAAGTCTTATGCCATAGTATTTTGCCTGTGTATACAGGATTTTTTAAAATATCTCGTATTGTTGAGGTACTCCAATTTTGGGAATTTCTTGGTTTTATACCTAAACTATCAAGGTACTTGCAAATATTTCTTATTCCCATAGAATTGGTGTATAATTCAAATATTAATTTTAAAACCTTACTTTCTTCAAGGTCAGGTACAAGTTTGTAACCTTTTTGATTTTTTAATTTCTCCTTTGAATATCCATAGGGTGTTATAGAGCCTACAAATTTTCCCTCCTTACAAGATGCTAGACGGCCAGCATTAAGTCTACGGTTAATTGTTTTATATTCTCGTCTGCTCATAAAGAGGCCAAATTCGAAATATTCTTCGTCAAATTCATTTTGTGGGTCATAAACTTTTGTAGGGGTTATTATTAATGTGTTTGAGTATTTAAAGGCTTGAGCGATAATACCCTGGTCAACAGAATTTCCTCTTGCAAGTCTTTCAACCTCCATTACCAGTACACCATCATACATATTGTTTTCAACTTGGGCTAATAATTTTTGCATTTCTGGTCTTTGACTTAAAGTTTCACCAGAAACAACTTCTCTAAATATTTGTGAAATTTTATAATTGTTATTTTGTGCTAGCTCCAGTAATGCTTTTTCGTGTCTGTTAAGTATAGCTTCCGTTGATGAATTTTCGTAATCTTTATCAGCTCGGGATTTTCTTAAATACATACAATATGCCATAATATCACCTGAAATACTTTGAGAAAATTATATTTTTTATAATTGGGAATATGAATAAAAAGAGGTGATTTAATATGAAAAAAGTAGAACAAGTTAAAAATATAAAGTTAATTATAGATGACAGCTATTGTAATAATGAAAATACAGATGACATTTTGAAAGAATGTGGAAAATTGGTAAATACAGTTAATTTAAGGAAAAAAGAAGAAAAATAAAGGGCTTTTGGCTTTTGTAGTTTGACTTTGAACATAGGTTATAGTATAATAAATAAATAATATTTATTGAGAAAGGAGTAAGACATGAAAAGACTTATATTAGAAATTTTGGAAAATAACAGCAGAATAAGTGTAGAAGACCTAGCGGCGATGTTAGGCAAAACACCGGAGGATATTATGGAAGCCATGGCGGAGATGGAAGAAGAAAATATCATCTGTGGCTACAGTACACTTATTAACTGGGATAAGACAGACAGAGAATATGTTACAGCCATGATTGAAGTCAAAGTTACTCCACAAAGAGACAGAGGTTTTGATAAAATAGCTGAAAGAATATATGGCTTTGACGAGGTAAAGTCAGTTTACCTTATGTCAGGTGGTTTTGATTTACTTGTAATGATGGAAGGTAAAAATATTAGAGAAATTTCTTTCTTTATCTCTAATAAACTTTCTACACTTGATTCAGTTCTTAGTACAGCAACTCACTTTGTACTTAAAAAATACAAGGACCATGGTGTAGTTCTTGAAAAGAAAGATACGGAAGATGAAAGGATGATTGTTTCACCATGATGAAACCAGAGGATTTTGTGTCATCAAAGGTTAAAGATATGCCTTTTTCTGGCATAAGAAAATTTTTTGATGTAGCAAACGAAATAGAGGGTGTAATATCTTTAGGTGTAGGTGAGCCTGATTTTGATACACCTTGGTCAGTAAGAGAAAGAGCCATTTATACTCTTGAAAAAGGTAAGACTGTTTATACTTCAAATGCAGGTCTTATGGAATTAAGAACAGGCGTAAGTGACTATCTTTTTGATAGACTTGGCGTAAGATATATACCAAAAACAGAATTAATTATTACAGTAGGTGCAAGTGAAGCTATTGACCTTGCTTTTAGAGCAACTCTTAACCCTGGAGATGAAGTTATTGTTCCAGAACCAAGTTTTGTATGCTATAAAAATATTGTAGAATTAGCTGACGGTATACCAGTAGTTCTCGATACTAAGGCTGAAAATAATTTCAAAATTACAGCTGAAGAACTTGTTGAAAAGATTACAGATAAGACAAAGGCTATTATACTTCCTTATCCTAATAACCCTACAGGGGCTTTAATGGAAAAAGAAGATTTAGCAAAAATAGTTGAAGTTTTAAAGGATAAAGACATTTTAGTTATTAGTGATGAAATTTATTCAGAGCTTACATACGGTGGCAAAAAACATGCTTCTATTGCTTCTTTTGATGGTATGAGAGATAAGACTATTGTTATCAATGGTTTTTCAAAATCTTATGCTATGACAGGTTGGAGATTGGGTTATGCTGCTGGTCCAGCACCTATTATTTCAGCAATGACAAAAGTTCATCAGTATGCTATTATGTGTGCACCAACTACTAGCCAGTGGGCTGCAGTTGAGGCAATAAGAAATTGTGATGACTCTATTGACAATATGCGTAAGGAATACGATATGCGTAGACGAGTTATGCGTAAAGGCTTTTTGGATATGGGTCTTGATTGCTTTGATGCAGAGGGTGCTTTCTATTTATTCCCAAGTATTGAGTCTACAGGTTTAAGTTCTGACGAATTTTGTGAAAGACTTCTTTTTGAAGAAAAGGTTGCTGTAGTTCCAGGTACAGCCTTTGGTAAGTGTGGAGAGGGTCACATAAGATGCTCTTATGCTTATTCTATTGATGAAATTAAAAAGGCATTGAAGAAAATAGCTCATTTTGTTGAAAAAGTAAGGAATGAGAAAAATGTATGATGAATTGGTAAAGTTGATTAAAGAAAGCAATAACATAGTTTTCTTTGGTGGTGCAGGTGTTTCTACTGAAAGTCATATTCCGGATTTTAGAAGTGAAGATGGTCTTTACAAGGCTAAAACTAAGTATGGTTACTCTCCAGAAACACTTATAAGCCATTCATTCTTTCAAAGACATACAGATAAGTTTTACGAATATTATAAAGAAAATCTTATTTATCTTGATGCAAAGCCAAATGATGCCCATTATGCTTTAGCAAAACTTGAAGAAATGGGAAAATTAAAGGCTGTTGTTACACAGAATATTGACAACTTGCACCAAATGGCCGGTAGCAAAACTGTATATGAACTTCATGGAAGTGTATTCAGAAACTACTGTACAAAATGTCATAAGTTCTATGATGTAAATGAAATTATGGCTATGGACGGTGTGCCATATTGTGAATGTGGTGGAGTAATAAAGCCAGATGTTGTTCTTTACGAAGAACCTCTTGATGATGAAGTTTGGCAGAAGGCTTTTAAGGCTGTTAGAGAGGCAGATATGCTTATTGTTGGTGGAACATCATTAGTTGTTTACCCAGCAGCTGGACTTGTAGATATTTATAAGGGCGATAAATTAGTTCTTATAAATAAAAGCCATACCTCTTATGACCATTTGGCAAAGATAGCAATAAATGATAGTATAGGTAAGGTTTTAAAATCAGTTGTAGAGCAACTATAATTATAAAGGAGTAGGGTCATTTCAATTTGACCTTACTCTTTTTTTGTTGAAAAAAACAATATATTTGACTTTTGTATATATTTTCTATACAATGGAAATATAAATTTTTTAAAATGAAGGAGAAGAAAAATGTCAAATGCACAGGTAAAAGGGGAAAGAAATTATGGAATATAGCTATTCCGTATTTTTTCAATGTTGATGATTGTAATTTTGCACATCAATATGAATGGGGGCTTAATGGGCTGTTTTCCAAATGTAGATGCAAAGTATACAACTTTGTGGTTTGGTGAAACTTTTTGTTTTGCGTCTGTAAACTGTTATGCACTTATTTCAGGCTATGTAATGTATAATCATAAAGCTACAGCCGGAAAGCTGTTGAATATGTGGGGACAAGTTTTCTCTATATCTGCTCTTACTGGACTATATTTTATTATATTTAAAGATGCTAACATTCCAGCAGATAAAATTTCAGACGCTTTCAGACCACTTACTCGTTCTCAGTATTGGTATTTTACAGCCTATTTTGGTATGTATATTATTATTCCAATATTAAATGGGGCAATAAATTGGATGGAAAAAGAACTTCATAAAAAAGTATGTGTTCTTATTTTTATTTTCTTTACAATTATGCCTATTGCTTTCAAAAATGACTTTTTTAGAACAGGTAATGGTTCAAGTACTTTTTGGCTTTCACTTATGTATATTGTAGGTTCTTATTTTGGTAAGTACGGAGTAAGTGGTAAAAAGTTTAAGCCTTTATTATGTGGTTTATATGGATTAATATGTGCTGTAGTTCTTACAGTAATAGTGGTAGTTTACTCTTATAACAAGGGTGTAGAAACAGGTTACGTAACAGGTCAGTTTGACCACCTTTTCTATACAAATCCTTTAATTGTTTTAGAATCTGTATTTTTACTTATGTGTTTTTCACAGCTTAAATTTAATAGTAAAAAGGTTAAAACAGTTATAAAGTGGTTTGCATCAAGTTCTTTTAGTGTATATCTTATACACGTTCAGCCTATAATTTTTGATTTTAGATTTAATGGTAAATTTACATTTTTATCACAATTTAATGCTTTTATTATGGCTATAGAAGTTGTATTGTTTGCAATTCTCATATACATTGCTTGTACAGTTGCAGATAAAATAAGATTATTGTTGTTTAAATATTTACATATTAATGATTGTCTTACTATTATGGGTAATAAATTGGATAGACTTTTCACATTTGTTTTGAGTAAAATATAATATGTTTTAAGCACAAAAATAGGAGGTTGTCCAAGTGGATAACCTCCTTTATGTATGTATGCAATATTAAATTAGCAAACCTTAATAGTCCAACCCATATGGTCTTCCTTTTTACCCCACTGAATACCAGTGATTTCATCGTAAAGTCTCTGAGTAACTTCACCAATCTTGTTGTTGTTGATAACACAAACATCATCTTCATAACGAAGTTCACCAACTGGAGAAATAACAGCAGCAGTACCTGTACCGAATACTTCTTCAAGCTTACCTTCCTTAGATGCCTTAACAACATCAGCAATAGGAAGTCTGTCTGTGCAAACCTTGTAACCCCACTTTTCAAGGAGTTCAATACAAGACATACGAGTTACACCTGGTAAAACTGTACCAACACATGGAGCAGTATAAACAACACCGTCAATCTTGAAGAAACAGTTCATAGAACCAACTTCTTCAACATACTTGTGTTCTACACCGTCAAGCCATAATACCTGTTCATAACCAAGGTCATGAGCCTTAACCTGAGATGCAAGTGAACCAGCGTAGTTACCACCACACTTAGTAAAGCCTGTACCACCTGGAGTAGCACGAACATATTCGTCTTCAACGAAAATCTTAACAGGGTTAAGACCACTTTCGTAGTAAGCACCAACTGGAGATGCAATAATTATGAAAGAATAAGTGCTAGATGGACGAACACCAAGGTGTGGTTCAGTAGCAATTACGAAAGGTCTTAAGTAAAGAGAAGTACCTTCCTGAGAAGGAACCCAATCCTTTTCAACTTCAACTAAAGTCTTACAAGCCTGAACAAAATCATCAACAGGGAGAGCTGGAATACACATTCTCTTGTTAGTGTTCTGCATTCTTTCAGCGTTCTTATTAGCTCTGAAAAGCTGAATAGAACCGTCTGGAGTTCTGTAAGCCTTTAAGCCTTCAAAAGATTCCTGAGCGTAGTGGAAAACCATAGCTGCAGGGTCAAGAGAAATTGGAGCATAAGGAACGATACGAGCATCGTGCCAACCCTTGCCTTCAGTATAGTCCATTACGAACATATTGTCTGTGTAATAAATACCAAAGCCTAACTTAGTTTGGTCAGGTTTTTCCTTTGGAGTTGTAGAAAGTTGCATTTTAATATCAAGCATGATATCCCTCTTTTCATAAATATAAAAATCTACTGACTAAATTATATAACTTTTTGCATAATAATGCAAGTAATTTTAAAAATATATTGCCTTAAAGGATAATAGATATTATAATAATAGTAGAAAATGATTAGAAAATAAATGAATAAAGGGTTGATTTTTATGAAGAAAAAGTGTAATAGACTGATTGGTGTAGGATTGGGAACTATTATTACTACATCGTCTATTTTAGGGGTAAATTCCTTTGCAGATATAAAGGATATTACAGGACCTTTACCAGTAATAACAGAAACAACAATTACAAAAGAAGATAAAACAACTACTGAAACAACAAAGGTTGTTACAACTGAAAGAACTACAGAAGCTACTACTGAGAGCAAAACAACAGAAAGAACAACCGAAATAGCTACACAAACACCTGTTGAACCAATAACAAGGGAGGTACAGACTACAGAGGCAACAACTAAAGAGTTGTCTACAGAAACAACAACAGCTGAAGTTAAGTCTGAAACAACAACTGCACCAACAGTTGAAACATCTACAGACCCATTAACTGAAATTACAACAGTTACAGTAAGTGAAAGTTCAACAGAAACAACAACTAAAGTTCCAGAAAAAAAGGCGACTATTAGGGAGTACAATGTAACAATAAAACTAGATGAGGCTATGTCATTAGAAAAATATTTAATGGCTGGACAGATTTCAAAACAGTTTGTATGGCATACTTCTGATTCAAAAATCGCTACAGCTGACGATAGTGGTTCAATATATGGTGTAAGAGCCGGTAGTACAACTGTTACAGCCTATAGTGAAACTTATATTTATATATTCCATGTTAGTGTAAATAGTAGTGATATTTCAGCAGAAAGAAATTTAACTATTTATAATGGTAATGATTGCGATTTATCAAGATATGTTCAACATGATAGTAGAGATTATAACTGGGTTTGCTCTAATACAAGCAGAGCTAAAGTAGATAAATATGGTACTTTCGTAACAAGAGCATCTGGATATGTTGAAGTAACAGCAACCTACAGCTACAACAATAACTCTAGTGATATAAAGAAATATACTTTTAAAATCACAATAAAGGATAAGCCAAGTGGTGGTAAAGGTACTGTAACCCGTTATTTTGATAAAAAGATGACTATACTTGTGCCTACTGGCGAAAATGTGAATTTAAGTAGCTTATTGGCAAAAAATCCAAGTAACTATACATGGACAACAAGTAACTCAAATATAGCAACAGTTAATAGAAGTACAGGTAAGATATTGGGTATAAAATCCGGAAATACAACTGTTTATGCAGAAGGTGGAAATTCATATGCCTTTACTGTAAGAGTATCTGACGATTATTCCTCTATAATAAAAGAATTAAAGGTAGGAGAAACTCTTGATGTTTCTAAATATTTATCAAAGGATATTTCTAAATACAGTATTTCAGCTTATGATAGTAAGGTTATGGGTTACTCAAAAGGCATAATTACAGCTAACAGTAATGGTACTAGCTATATTATTTGTGATGGCAATAGAGAAAGCGTTCAGATAATAGTAAAAGTATCTGGTACAGTAAATAATAATACTTCAAAGAACACCACTTCAAAGAACGCTACAACAAATAATACAAATAAAACAAACACAACAAGTAAGAGCAATACAACTAATACAATAAACAAGACAGAAGAAAAGAAAGAAACTACACCAGTAGTTAGTAGTACATCAGCTACATTTAATGATATTTCAGAAAGAGCTTGGGCGGTTCCAGCTATTGAAAAAATGGCATCTAAGAATTTTATTGTAGGTAAAGAAAAAGGTAGATTTGCTCCAGATGAAAAATGCACAAGAGCAGATTTTACAATTGTTCTTACTAAAATGTTAGGCGTTGATAATGAAACACCTGATAGTTCAGCTTACTCTGATGTTGATAGTGAAGCTTATTTCAGTAAGTATGTTGGAGTTGCTAAAAAGTTAAACATTACAGCAGGAGAAAGTAACAACAGTTTCTTCCCTAAAAACAATATTACTCGTGAAGAAGTAATGGCTATGGTTTATAAGGCACTTGCCTATAAAGGTGTTAGTATGAATACTGATACTTCAATTTTAAATTCATATGTAGATGCAAGTCAAATTGCACCGGAATATAAAGAGGCTGTTGCCGGTTTGCTTAGTATAAAGGCTGTCAATGGTACATCTGACAATACTATTGACCCAAAGGCGTCTATTACAAGAGCACAAATGGCAGTTCTTATGAATAATTTTTATGGAAAAATTGAATAAGTGAATTATTAAAAGTGCTGTTCTTAGGAATGGCACTTTTTTGTATCTGTAGCGAGCCTATTCCTCTGTACCTATGTCAGTAAGAACGGCCTTTGCTTGTGGTGTTATCATTGAAAATCTTTGACTTAAATATCTGAGAGATGCAGCAACCTCGCCGTCACAGCCACCGTACTGTGTTATGATAAGTTTTGCAAGGGCAGGGTTAGTATTCTTTATTTTTACTGGAAATTCCATTTTCTTTTCAAAAATCCACACTATTCATACCTCCTAATCAAGCGAAAAATTAAATTTATTTTCCCATGGCCATGGATTATCAACCCATTGGAAGTTCTCTGTTGGAGAGTAAGAACGGAATGAGAAAAGAGGACCTACGGATTTTTCATATTGAGCTCTGAGATTATCAGCTTCTCTAATTATGCTATTATACTTCGCTATAGCATTTGTATCGTCAGGATGAGTGTCAAGAAAAAGTTGCATATCTACAGCCATAAAATCAAGCATTGTAAGGCGTTTTAATAAATTTTCCCTATCCATATTACCACTCCTTGTTATAATTATAAAGACCTGTCAAACTTGGAAAAATAGTACCTTCCTTTAGTGCCTCTCTAGGTTCGAAATATCCACAAATTTTTTGAAAAGGTACATATGCCTGTGCAAGAGAAGTAACAGGAATAGGGTTTTCAAAAGGAACACAATTATCATCACAACATTTAGCTACAAATTTACCAATCATATTTTCACCTCATTAATTATTTGTTGATATTATATTCTGAAAATAGTTTTAGGTGCGTAGCATTGACTTAAAATTTGTAAAATGCTAAACTAAATAAAGAGGAGGGGTTAATATGAAATTGATTTTTAAACAAAGGTTGTTTTCTTTGCTAGATAGTTATGATATATATGACCAGTTTGGAAATACTGTATATACAGTTAAAGGAAAATTGAGCTGGGGTCATAAGTTACACATAATGGATAAAAATGGGGTACATATAGGTACTGTAAAACAAGTGTGGCTTACATTTTTACCAGCGTTTGAATTATATGAAAACGATAATTATATAGGAAGGGTAGATAAAAAATTGACACTTTTTAAACCGTCTTACGAAATTGATTTCAATGGTTGGAAAGTATCCGGAAATATTTTAGAATGGGATTATGTAATAAAAGATAGAACAGGTAAAAAAGTGGCTGTTATAAGTAAAGAAGTATTTAAGCTGACAGATACATATGTTATAGATGTTGTAAATGATGCTGATGCACTTTATGCCCTTATGTTTACATTAGCTATTGATGCAGAAAAATGCTCAAGAAATACTAATGTATAATTTACTCTGATATTGTATTTATTTGAAAAATATGGTATTATTATAAAAACTATATTAGAGGTGATATTATGGGTTGTTTATTAAGCTTGATGAAGTTTTTATTAACTATTGCATTTCTTATTTTTATAATATTATTGATTCTATATTGCCTAGTGGGTGTTATAAAATTAATTGCCGTTGTTGTTTTGATTATTTTTGTAATTACAACTTTAAAGAAGATATTTTAGAGGTTACATATGTAGCCTCTTTTTATATAAGTAAAAAAATGTAGTTTTTATATTAAAAAATTATGATTTTACACCATTAACTATTGTGTTTTTTATGCTTTTGTGTTTAAATTATATAGATAGAATGGGGAAGGAGCATATATATGAAGAAAAAAATTGCTATTTTACTGAGCTGTGTATGTATTGCCTTTCCAGCTTTGACCTATGCTCAGTCAAATATACAAGTTAAACTTGACGGAAGTTATGTAAAATTTTCCGGTCAAGAACCAACAGTAATAAATAACAGAACAATGGTTCCTTTAAGGGGAATATTTGAAAATTTAGGATACAGTATTGAATGGGATGCCAACACAAAGACGGCTACCTTGAATAAGGATAATAAATCTATATCAATACAAACTGGAGCAGATAGCTTTAGTGTAAACGGAGTAGGAAAAAAATTAGATGTTCCAGCTCAGATTTTAAATGGCTCTTTAATGTTACCTTTAAGAGCTATTGGCGAAGCAGCTGGACTTTCTGTAGTATGGGATAGTAATTCAAAAACTGTAGTAATGACAAATATTGCTCAGGTTACTAATATTTCAACAGACAGCAAAGAAGATATAAAAAAATACTTAGATAGCTATAGTCAAATTGTAAAATATATGGCATCTTTTGATGAGCTTGCTGATAATATGTATATGGTAACAAGCGATAATGCAGAGGGAAAATTGCCTATGCTTATTTCAGAGCTTACAACTGTCAGAAGTGATTTAGAAAAGGCAAAGAGTATACATAATTCTTTATCAGTTCCACCGTCATTGACACAGTTACATAATCTTTGTGGTCAATCTCTCAATAAACTTGAGGAACTTTGTGATATATTGGATTCATTGTTTAATGGAAAGTTAAATGCTGATGATGCTAAGGAAAAGATTAGTGGAATTTTAGAGCAAAGTAAGGCTTTAAATATGCAGATTTCTTCTGCTGTAAATAGTATTAAGTAATTGGAGGATAAAATGGATAATAAAAAGAAATGCCAAGTAGGTGGAAAGGGCATAGGCGGTCAGGCTGTAATAGAGGGTGTAATGATGAGAGGTAAAAAACTCTACGCCTTAGCAGTCAGAACACCTAAAAAGGAAATTGTTGTTGAAAAAACACCTATAAAACCAGCAGCAGAAAAGTGTAAAATTTTAGGTTGGCCTATTATAAGAGGTGTGGTTGCTTTTGTAGATAGCCTTGTAATGGGTATGAAGGTTACAACAAAGTCTGCTACTCTTGCAGGTCTTGATGATATTGAATATGACCAAGAAAGTAAGTTTGAAAAGTGGCTTGAAAATAAGTTTGGAGATAAGTTAGCTGACTATCTTATTTATTTTAGTGTAGCAGTATCAATTATTTTATGTATTGGTATTTTTATGGTATTACCTACATTTTTAGGCGGTGCAGTTACAAACCTTTTACATGGAGATGCCACTCTAAGAAGTGTTATTGAAGGTGTTATAAAGATAATTATTTTTGTGGGATATATGTTTTTAGTATCTCAAATGAAAGATATTAAAAGAGTGTTTATGTACCATGGAGCAGAGCATAAGACAATAAATTGCTTTGAAAGTGGAGAAGAATTAACAGTAGAAAATGTAAGACACAACTCACGATTCCATAAGAGATGTGGTACTAGCTTTTTAGTTATAGTTATGCTTGTGAGTATTATACTTTTCTTCTTTATAAGAACAGATGTACTTTGGCTCAGAGTTCTCTCAAGAATAATATTAGTACCAGCTATTGCCGGTATTTCATATGAATTTATACGATATGCAGGTAAGCACGACAATTTACTTGTAAATATTATTAGTGCCCCTGGTATTGCTATGCAGATTATTACAACAAGCGAGCCAGATGACTCTATGATTGAGGTTGCTATTGCATCTTTAAATGCTGTACTTGAGGAGGAACCAGAAGAAAATGCCAACAGTTAAGGAAGTTTTAAACGATACAAAAAAACGCTTAAAAGAACAGGGCATTGATACTTATTCCCTTGATAGCAGTCTTTTGGTAAGCGAGGTTACTGGGCTTACTAAAATACAGCTTGTTACTCACGATAGAGATGAAGTTACTGAAGAACAGATTAACAGACTTGAAAATCTTGTGAAAGAAAGATTAAAAAATAAGCCTATGCAGTATATTTTGGGCCATTGTGAGTTTATGGGACTTGATTTTAAAGTAACAGAGAATACTCTCATTCCAAGAGGGGATACTGAAAATATAGTTGAGGAGGTTATAGCCACTATAGAAAATAGTGGCTATAATACTGTATTGGATATGTGTACTGGTACAGGAGCTATTGCAATAAGTGTTGCCCATTACACAAAAGCTAAAGTTACAGCCTCAGATATATCTTCAAAGGCTTTGGAAGTAGCCAGAGAAAATGCCAAAATATTAAATGCAGATGTCAACTTTATAGAAAGTGACTTGTTTGAAAATATTAATGAAACTTTTGATGTTCTTGTTTCAAACCCACCTTATATTGAAAGTGAAGTTATACCCACACTTATGGAACAGGTAAAAGATTATGAACCTATGCTTGCTTTAGATGGTGGAAAAGATGGTTTGGATTTTTACAGAAATATTATAAATCAAGCTAAGAATTATATTAACCAAAATGGTTGCATAGTCTTTGAAATAGGGTACAATCAAGGGGGACAGGTAAAAAGTCTGTTAGAAAATGCAGGATTTGTTAATATTAATGTTAAACAGGATTTGGCAGGACTTGACAGACTTGTAATTGGGTTTAAATTATGATATACTGACCATATACGAACAGGAGGAAAAAAATGCTTGAAAGACTTGCAGATATAGAAAGAAGATATGAAGAATTATCGGACCTTATAAATGACCCAGAAATCATTGCCGATAATGAAAGATGGAGAAAGCTGATGAAAGAACACAGCGATATTACTCCTATTGTTGAAAAATATAGAGAATACAAAAAGATAAAGGAAGAACTTGCAGAGGCAGAAGAAATGCTTAATGACAGTTCTATTGATGATGACTTTAAGGCTCTTGTAAAAGAAGAATTTTCAGAAAATAAAAAGAAAATTGTTGACACAGAGGAAGAGTTAAAAATTCTTATGCTTCCTAAAGACCCTAATGATGACAAGAATGTTATTGTTGAAATTAGAGGTGGTGCAGGTGGTGACGAAGCAAATATTTTTGCTGGCGACCTTTATAGAATGTACTCTCGTTATGCTGAAAGAAGACGCTGGAAAACTGAAATTATGTCTGTAAATGAAAGTGAAGCTGGTGGTTTCAGAGAAATTTCATTTATGATTTCAGGTCAGGGTGCTTATTCAAGATTAAAGTATGAAAGTGGTGTTCACAGAGTACAGAGAATACCGGCTACTGAATCTAGTGGTAGAATTCATACTTCAACTGCGTCTGTTGCCGTACTTCCAGAAGTTGAGGCTGTTGATGTTAAGTTAAATATGAATGATTGTAGATTTGATGTTTTCAGAGCTAGTGGTAATGGTGGTCAGTGTGTAAACACAACTGACTCAGCCGTAAGACTTACTCACTATCCTACAGGTATTGTAATTTCATGTCAGGACGAAAAAAGCCAGTTAAAAAATAAGGAAAAGGCTTTAAAGGTACTTATGAGCCGTCTTTACGATTTGGAACAGCAGAAACAGCATGATGAAATTGCTAGTGAAAGAAAGAGCCAGATTGGTAGAGGTAACAGAAACGAAAGAATCAGAACATATAATTATCCACAGGGTAGAGTTACAGACCACAGAATTGGTTTAACTTTACACAGATTGGACTCAATTATTGACGGCGATTTAGATGAAATTATGGATGCACTCATTACAACTGAACAGGCTGAAAAGTTAAAAGCCGGCGATGAGGCAATGTAATAAAAGGGTTATATTAAGGGATTTTTTGAAGGAGATGGTAGGATGAACAATATGACAATTAACAAAGAGGAATTTAAGGAACAGCTTGCTAACAATGTAAAGAGCCTTTTCAGAAAGACTGTAAAGACTGCTAGTAATGTTGAACTTTACAAGGCACTTGTTTTTACTATCAGAAGTTATATTTCTGATAATTGGGTTAAAACTCATGATGCCTATGACAGCAAGGGCTGTAAGGTTGTTTGTTATTTATCTATGGAGTTTTTAATGGGTCGTTTCTTAGGAAATGCCGTTCTTAATATGTGTGCAAATAACACAGTTTCAGAAGCTTTAGAGGAATTGGGGATTGATTACAATGCTCTTGAAGATGTAGAACGCGACCCAGGTCTTGGTAATGGTGGTCTTGGTAGACTTGCAGCTTGTTTCTTAGACTCACTTTCTACACTTGAATTACCAGCTTATGGCTGTGGTATCAGATACCATTATGGTATTTTTGAACAGAAGATAGAAAATGGTTATCAGGTTGAAAAGCCAGATAACTGGCTTAAAGACGGTGATGTTTGGGGTGTAGAACGTCAGGAATATGCTGTTGATGTTAATTTCTTTGGTGATGTAAAGGCTGTTAAAAAGGAAAATGGCGAATATAAATTTATACAGGAAAACTGCCAGACTATTGTAGCTATTCCTTATGACTATCCTGTTGTTGGTTATGGTAACAAGACAGTTAATACTCTTAGATTATGGGATGCTCAGCCAAAGGCAGGTTTTGACTTAAAGAGCTTCAATGCTGGAGATTATTCAAAGGCTGTTGAACAGGAAAATATGGCTAGAACTATTACAGAGGTACTTTATCCAGCTGATGAACATTATGCAGGTAAGGAACTTAGATTAAGACAGCAGTATTTCTTTGTTTCTGCTACACTCCAGAGAGTAATTGCTAAGTTCAAGGAACTTTTTGGTAATGATTTTTCTAAACTTCCAGAAAAGTATGCTTTCCAGTTAAATGATACTCATCCTAGTATTGCTGTAGCTGAATTAATGCGTATTTTAGTTGATGAAAATGACCTTCCTTGGGATGAAGCATGGGAAATTACAACTAAGTGCTGTGCATATACTAACCATACTATAATGTCAGAAGCCCTTGAAAAATGGCCTATTGAACTTTTCTCAAGACTTCTTCCTAGAATTTATATGATTGTTGAAGAAATTAACAGAAGATTCTGCGATATGCTTATTTCTAAGTTTGGTAATAATCCAGAAAAGATTAGAAAAATGGCTATTGTTGCTGACGGTCAGATAAGAATGGCTTGGCTTGCTATTGTTGGTTCACATTCTGTAAATGGTGTTGCAGCACTTCATACTGAAATACTTAAAAATCAGGAATTAAAGGATTTCTATGAAATTTATCCTGAAAAGTTCAATAACAAGACTAATGGTATTACACAGAGAAGATGGCTTGGACACGCAAATCCAAAACTTGCTAGTCTTATTACAAATAAAGTTGGCGAGGGTTGGGAAAAAGACCTTACTAAGTTAAAGGGTCTTGAAAAACTTGCAGATGACCCAATTTTCCAGGCACAGTTTATGGATATTAAGAAGGAAAATAAAATTGCTTTAGCTGATTACTTCAAGAAGACAACTGGTGTTGAAATTAATCCAGACTCTATTTTTGATATTCAGGTAAAACGACTTCACGAATATAAGAGACAGCTTTTAAATATACTTCATGTTTTAAGTCTTTACAATAAGTTAAAGGTAAATCCTGGTCTTGATATTGCACCTAGAACATTTATTTTTGGTGCAAAATCTGCTGCTGGTTACAGAATGGCAAAACTTATTATTAAGCTTATCAATTCAGTAGCTGATTTAGTAAACAATGATGAAACTATTGATGGCAAGATTAAGGTTATATTTGCTGAAAATTACAGAGTAACTCTTGCTGAAAAGCTTATTCCAGCTGCTGATGTTTCAGAACAGATTTCTACAGCTAGTAAGGAAGCATCTGGTACTGGTAATATGAAGTTTATGTTAAATGGTGCTTTAACTCTTGGTACGCTTGATGGAGCTAATGTTGAAATCAGAGAAGAAGTTGGCGACGAAAATATATTTATTTTCGGTATGAAAGCTGATGAAGTTATTGCTGAATATGCTAAGAATGACTATAATCCTTGGGATATTTACAATATGAATTCTGATGTAAGAAATGTTATGAATATGCTTATTAATGGTACTCTTGATGAAGACAGAGAACTTTTCAGAGATATTTATAACTCACTTCTCAATGGTATTAATGGTAACAGACCAGACGAATACTTTGTTCTCAAAGATTTTGCAGCTTATGCAGAAGCACAGGACAGAATTGACAAGGCTTACAAAGATAAGAAACATTGGGCTAAGATGGCTATTTTAAATACTGCTAATAGTGGTAAGTTCTCATCAGACAGAACTATTCAGGAATATGCTGATGATATTTGGGATTTAAAGCCAGTTCATATTGATTAATTATTAATATTTTAATATTACTGAAGGGCACATCATTTTTGGTGTGCCTTTTTAAGGAGAATTATAATGTTTTTTATAATGGGAATAAATAGCGACTATAAAAAGTTGAATTTTATTCAAAATTTTGTTTGCCCCGATTGTGGGATTGTAGGGGAGTATCAAGTCTTTGTGGCTTATACTGTACTATCATTATTTTTTATACCTATTTTTAAATGGGGTAGTAAATATTATGTACAGACTTCTTGCTGTGGCAAAACTTATAAACTTGATAATGAAGTAGGTAGAGCTATAGAAAAGGGCGAACCTATAGTTATATCCCAAAATGATTTAGAATATGAGGGTCAAACTCCAGTAATTAAAAAATGCAATTACTGTGGATATGTAACAGAGGAAAATTTTGAATATTGTCCTAAATGTGGAAATAAATTAAATTAAAAAAGCACAAGGTTGTAATGAATTGTACTTCATTATGCCTTGTGCTTTTGTTTTAGGCTAAAATGTCATTTATTGCATCACAAATGCAATCTGAAATATCTGTTGCCATTACGGAATAAGATGAAAGTTTCTTTTCTGCAATTTCGCCAGATTTACCATTTAAGTAAGTACCCAGACAAGCTGAATCAAAAGGCTTTAAACCCTGTGCAATAAGTCCAGTTATAACACCTGTAAGACTATCCCCAGAACCACCTTTACTCATAGCACTTGTACCCGTAGTATTTATACATATTTTTCCGTTAGGACTTGCAATAACTGTATGGGCGGATTTAAGTACAACTACAATATTGTACTTTTTAGCAAAATCCAATGCCACCTGTTGCATATTGTTGGCAATTTCATTTACAGGTACATTTGTAAGTCGGCTCATCTCTTTTAAATGAGGGGTTATAACACAATTTACCTTTAACTTTTTAAGTAAATCTGTATTTTCAGAAAGTATGTTAAGTCCGTCAGCATCTATAACTAAAGGTGCTTTTGAATTTTCAATTACATATTCAAGCATTTTTCGGCTATTATCACTTATTCCTAAACCAGAACCTATAGCAATAGCATTTTTACCGTCTAAGGCTTTTGGTATATCAGAATTTAATGTTGTTACTGCCTCTTGTATTGTACAATGAGCAACACCTATAACATGACGAGTGGAACATATATTTACAAGACCACAGCCACATTTATAGGCACTTTTGGCATTTATAATAGCTGCTCCAGCCATTGTATCACAGCCAGAGATGAAAAGTGCTTTGCCGTAAGTACCTTTGTTGGAATTTTCTACACGCTGTGGCAAAAGTTCTTTGGCTGATTTTTTATCTAATGTAAAAATATTATTTTTTGAAATATATGGGATACCTATGTTTGAAACAACCAATTTTTTAATATGGCTATTTGCAGGATAAAGTAAAATGCCCACTTTAGGTAAATGGAAAGTTATAGTAACATCAGAATTAACAGCGATACCATAGTCCTCTCCTGTATCAGAATTAACACCAGTAGGGCAATCTACGGAAATAACGGTTTTACCTGAGGTGTTAATAATATTTACTATTTCACTATATAAGGGACTTAATTGACGATTTAAACCAGTGCCAATAAGAGCATCTATAATTAAGTCAGCATCTGAAACATCTATTAAGTTAATATTATCTGTGATATAGTGGATACTTGCTTTATAGGCTTTAAGGTAATTGAGGTTTTTATTGCAATCTGGAGTAGCTTTGTTAAAATCTCCAACAAAATAGATTTTAACATTAATCCCCATAGCCATAAGTTGACGGCTTACAGCTAAACCATCTCCGCCATTATTACCTTTGCCAGCAAAAACTATAACAGATTTTGGGTTGAATTTTAAAACTTCTTTTTTTACACCATAGGCTGCATTTTCCATAAGTAAAAGTGATGGAACTCCTTTTTTCTCTATGGCATCGGCTTCTATAGCTTTCATTTGTGCAGTTGTTACTATATCCATAAAATCACTCCTTTGCTTCGATTACAGCAAAAGCAACAGCATTTTCTTTACTATGGGATATAGAAATTAAAATGTTTCCACCGTTTATTGAGTCAAAAATTTCTTTTGTTTTGTTGTGTAATACAACATAAGGCTTGCCACTTTCGTGTCTTAAAATTTCTATTTCTTTAGGGGAACAACCTTTAAATCCTGTACCCATAGCCTTTACAACAGCTTCCTTTGCAGCAAAATTTCCAGCAAGAGTTTCATAATTACAATTATGAAAAAGTTGTTGCTCAGATTTGGTATATATTTTGCTTAAAAAAGACTTATTCTCAACAGCTTTTTGTATTCTTGATATTTCAATAATATCAGTTCCAATTCCTATAATCATAAAACACCACCTCTTAATATAAGTATAAACTATTTTAGTAGAAAAATCTATTCAATAATTGCAAAATTGTATTTTTTAGGGTATTATATAACAAGGTGATTAGTATGAAGTATGAGATTTTAAAATTGCTAAAGGAAAAAAGAGATTATATATCAGGGGAAGAAATGGCAAAACATTTTGGTGTTTCTCGTACCGCTGTATGGAAAAATATTACTAAACTTAAAAATGAGGGTTATAATATTAAGTCTGTAAGCAATAGAGGATATTTTCTTGAAGAAACAAATGATATTCTGAACATAAGTGAAATAGATTATAACAATGCTTTTTTCTTAGAAACTGTAGACTCTACAAATGAAGAATGTAAAAGACAGGCTGTTAAAGGTAAAAATGACGGCTTGCTTGTAGTATGTGATTATCAAAGTGCTGGAAAAGGTAGATTGGGTAGAACTTGGGTAGCCGAAAGCCACGATAATCTATGTATGAGTTTTTTACTTTATCCGGATATAAGTCCGATGAAAGCTCCTCAGCTTACACTTTTAACAGGTATGGCTGTATGTGAGGCAATAAAGGAAGTAACAGGCTTAAACGCAGGCATAAAGTGGCCAAATGACATTTTGGTAAATGGCAAAAAGGTTGTAGGCATACTTACAGAATTAAGTGCTGAAATAGATTGCATAAAATATGTTGTTGTTGGTATAGGTATTAATGTAAATAACAGCAGTTTTAGCGAAGAATTGAAAAATAAAGCTACTTCAATGTATATTGAAACAGGTAAAAAGTTTTATAGAAAAGATTTTATAAAGCCTATTGCTGACAGACTTATGGAATATTATAAACAATTTTGTGCAGAGGGCTTTGCTCCTTTTACAGAAAAATATAATTCACTTTGTCTTAATATAGATCAAGAGGTAAAAACTGTAGGCAGAGAAGAAATAGAGGGAACAGCACTTGGTATAAATTCTGAAGGCTGTTTAATGATAAAAGATAGTACAGGAAAGATACACGATGTATTTACAGGCGAAGTATCTTTGAGAAAAAAAGATAACAGTTACATTTAGGAGGAATTATGGAAGATATAAAGGATATATTAAGTTCTGCGTCATTTTACAAGCAGGGTTATTTTTACAATGATAAAATGCCAATATTACCAGAATCAGTAAAACAAGAGTTGAAAATTGCTAATGTTCTTTTGGCTGAAAAGATAAGAGGTATTGCTACAATAGGCTTTTATAAGGATACAGGGGATTTATTTGTGGAAGTCAGAAATCAGGAAGATGATTTTTCTTATGATGAAATAAACGCAAAACTTGAAGTTGCAAGAGTGGAAAAGGAACACGCCGAACTTTTTAATTCCCTTACACTTTGGTACAAAACTTTTGTAATGGGCAAGGTGACAGAATGAAAATAGGCAATATAGAAACAAAAAACAATGTTTTTCTTGCACCAATGGCAGGAGTAACAGACCTTGTATTTAGAGTTATTTGCAAAGAAATGGATTGTGGTATGGTGTACTCTGAAATGGTTAGTGCAAAGGGTGTACAGCATAACAACAAAAATACAAAAGAGCTTTTAAAGGTTGACGAAAGGGAAAGACCTGTTGCCATGCAGATGTTTGGTTCTGACCCTGAAATAATGGCTGAAATGGCCAGAAAATTAAACGAGTATGAGGATATAGACATACTTGACATTAATATGGGTTGCCCAGCTCCAAAGATAGTTAAAAATGGTGAAGGTTCTGCTTTGACTTTAAATCCTAAATTAGTTGGAGAGATTATATCTGCTGTTTCAAAAGCATCAGAAAAGCCTGTTACAGTAAAGTTTAGAAAAGGCTTTGATGACCAACACCTTAATGCTCTTGAGATTGGTAGAATAGCGGAAGAAAGTGGTGCAAAGGCTGTTACTATACATGGAAGAACCAGAGAACAGTATTATGCCGGTAAGGCAGATTGGGATATTATTAAGGCACTAAAAGAAGAAATAAAGACAATTCCTGTTATAGGTAATGGGGATATTTTTACACCAGAAGACGCAAAAAAAATGCTTGAATATACTGGCTGTGACGCTGTTATGATTGGCAGAGGTTCTCAAGGAAATCCTTTTATTTTTAAAAGAACAGTTGAATACCTTGAAAATGGTGTGTTACTTCCAGAACCAACTTGGGAAGATAGACTTGATATTGCAGAAAAGCATATGGATATGCTTGCTGATTACAAGGGAGAAGTTATAGGCATAAGAGAAATGAGAAAGCATTTAGGTTGGTATATAAAAGGTTTGCCACATAGTGCTGAAATGAGGGTAAAAATAAATGCCACTTCTGGCAGAGAAAATATGAGAGATGTTCTTAATTATATGAGGGAATTAATAGCCTCTAACAATAACTAATTAGGGTAAGAATGTTGACATTTTTTAACTGTTGATATATAATAAAATAATGTATATTAAATAAGGAGCGATATTATTATGGCTGAAGAAAAGAAAATAATTTTAACAAATGATGGTTTAAAAAAGCTTGAAGAAGAATTAGAAAACCTCAAAGTAGTAAGAAGAAAAGAAGTTGCTGCTAAGATTAAGGAAGCTAGAATGCAGGGCGACCTTTCCGAAAATGCTGAATATGACGCTGCTAAGGAAGAACAGGCGGAAATCGAAACAAGAATTACTCAGATTGAAAAAATGCTCAGAAATGCTGAAGTTATTGATGAAGATGAGCTTAACACAGGTAAGGTAAACCTTGGTAATACAGTAGTTCTTTGGGATAAAGAATTTGAAGAAGAAATTACTTACACTCTCGTAGGTCCAGCAGAAGCAGACCCTATGCAGGGTAAACTTTCTAACGAATCTCCTCTTGGTATGGCTATGTTAGGTCATTCAGTAGGTGATATTATTGAAAATCAGGCTCCAGACGGAGTAATCGAATTTAAGATTTTGGATATTAAATAGGAGAAAGACAAATGGAAAACAATCAGAATAAGCCAAACAAGAAGCAGGCTGCTGAAGGTAAGGCTTTAAATGAAATTTTAAGATTAAGACGCGAGAAACTTGCTACTTTACAGGAAATGGATATGGATCCATTTAAGATTGTAAAGTGTGATGTTACAAACCATAGCGTAGAAATTAAGGAAAACTTTGAAGAATTTGAAGGCAAGACTGTATCTGTTGCTGGTAGAGTTATGAGCAAGAGAGTTATGGGTAAGGCTAGTTTCTGCGATGTTCAGGATAGAGATGGCAGAATTCAGTGCTATGTTACAAGAGATGGTCTTGGCGAAGATAGCTACAAGCTTTTCAAGAAATACGATATTGGCGATATTGTTTGCGTAAAGGGTTATGTATTCAAAACTCAGAAGGAAGAAATTTCTGTTCATGCAGAAGAAGTTACATTACTTTCTAAGTCACTTCAGGTTCTTCCAGAAAAGTTCCATGGTTTAAAGGACCAGGATTTAAGATACAGACAGAGATATGTTGACCTTATTGTAAACCCAGAAACAAAGAAGAACTTTATTACAAGAGGTAAGGTTATTAAGACTGTTAGAAATTACCTTGATAACTTAGACTTTCTTGAAGTTGAAACTCCAATTTTACAGACTATTCCAGGTGGTGCATCTGCAAGACCTTTCATTACACATCACAATACACTTGATATTGATATGTATATGAGAATTGCTCTTGAACTTCCATTAAAGAGACTTATTGTTGGTGGTCTTGAAAGAGTATATGAAATTGGTAGAGTATTCAGAAATGAAGGTATGGACGCAAGTCATAACCCTGAATTTACATTACTTGAATTATATCAGGCATATACAGATTACCACGGTATGATGGATATTACTGAAGGTATCATTAAGGAAGTTGCTGAAAAGGTTGCTGGTAGCGATAAAATTGTATATCAGGGTGTAGAACTTGATTTCTCAAAGCCTTTTGAAAGAATTACAATGCTTGATGCTGTAAAGAAGTACACAGGCGTTGACTTTGATGAAATTCCTGATACTGAAACAGCTAAGAAGGTTGCTAAGGAACATAATGTTGAATTTGAAGAAGTTCACGAAAAAGGCGATATTCTTAACTTATTCTTCGAAGAATTTGTTGAAGATAAGCTTATTCAGCCTACATTCCTTATGGACCATCCTGTTGAAATTTCTCCACTTACAAAGAGAAAACCAGATAAGCCAGATTATACAGAAAGATTTGAGCTTTTCATCTGCGGTCACGAATATGCAAATGCTTATAGCGAATTAAATGACCCAATCGACCAGAGAGAAAGATTTAAGCGTCAGGATGAGCTTAGAGCTAGTGGCGATGAAGAAGCTAATATGATTGATGAAGACTTTATGATGGCTCTTGAATACGGTATGGCACCTACAGGTGGTATGGGTATGGGTATTGATAGACTTGTAATGTTATTTACAAATGCAAGCACAATCAGAGATATTCTTTTATTCCCGACAATGAAGCCTATTGAAACTGGTAACAAAACAGAAGAATAATTGTTTTAAATGCACAGGATTTATCGGTTCTTTACCAAATGGTGTGGTTTTGAACTAAAACATAAGTTTTGGGGATGTATGAGAAATTATACATTCCCATTTTTTATATTAACGGTTCTTTACCAAATAGTGTGTTTTTGAAATAAATCATAAGTTTTTAGGAATGTATTAAAATTATACATTCCTTTTTTTATATTTATATATTGCTTTTAGTAAAAATACTGTACAATTGACAATTTTATAATATAGAAGTATTATAAAATTATAGTGATTTTATTTTATATTTAGAAATAGAAGTTATATTGATATTGAATATGTATGATATAATAATGGAACTATAAAATTAGGAGGGGCAATATGGCAAAATCTTCAAATCAAAAATTGAAGTTAATGTATCTTATGAAAATAATGCTGGAGATGACAGATGAAACACACAGTATTACTATGAATGAAATTATTGATATATTAAATAGCTATGGAATAAATGCTGAACGCAAGAGTTTATACAATGATATAGAAAATTTGCGAAACTATGGCATTGACATTATTGGGGTACAGAAAGAAAGAACTTACTATTATAATGTAGTAAATAGACAGTTTGAGCTGGCAGAACTTAAACTATTGGTAGATTCTGTACAGTCAGCGAAGTTTATAACAGAGAAAAAATCTAATGAACTTATTAAGAAAATAGAGGGTTTTGCAAGTAAATATGAGGCTATGCAATTACATAGACAGGTATATGTATCAGGAAGAGTTAAGACTATGAATGAAAGTATTTACTACAATGTTGATATAATACATACGGCAATAGCTAAAAACTCTAAAATAACATTTCAGTATTTTCAATGGAATGTAAACAAGTAAATGGAATTACGACACAATGGTACAGAGTATGAAGTAAGTCCTTGGGCCTTATCTTGGGACGATGAAAATTACTATCTTATTGCTTTTGATAGCTACAATAAAATTATTAAACATTTTCGTGTGGATAAAATGCTCAATATTAATGCTAATAGCAAAAAGAGAGAGAGTAAACAGGAGTTTAGGTCTTTTGATATGGCGTTATATGCTAAGAAAGTCTTTGGAATGTATGGTGGGAAAGAAGAATGGGTTAAGATTGAATGTGAAAATAGTCTTGTTGGTGTTATGATAGATAGATTTGGAAAGGAAATAACAATAATTCCGAAAGATGATGAACATTTTATAATTAATGTTCAGGTTGTGACTAGCAGGCAGTTTTTGGCTTGGGTAATAGGCTTGGGAAATGGTGCTAAAATTATTGAACCTAAATTTGTAGTGGAACAAATGCACAGAGAAATAGATAGACTTATAGAACAATATAGAAAGTAAAACGAACAAAATTTTGATATACAAGGGCTGTTTATTGGACACGCTAGGCTTTATAATAAAAAATAGATAAGATGTGAGGTTATATAATTCCTATTTTTTATGGTTATGGAAATTTGGTTTATCAGAGATGAAAAAGGTTAGTATTTATATATTTTTATAGGGGAGTGAAGGTTATGCACATATTGGCATTTATTTTAATGTTTATAGTAGGCTCAATAATAGCAGCTTGTAGTGGAGATTTTTCTGGACTAGCTGCCATAGGGAAAATAGTTGGATTTTTTGTGCTGCTGTTTGTAATGATGTGGTTATTTACACAACCAACATTGTTAGTGGTTGTAATTGTGATGGCGATTTTTATTTTGATAGTATGTTCAAGCTCTAAGTAATTATTTTTGATATGATATATATAATAGTTGTATCAATTATATGTACATATGCTTTTGCTATTGTTTAAACAATGATGTAAATTTGCTGAGATATATCAGAGTGGTATTGAAGAAATTAAGAAAATAGAGTAAAATAATAAATGTAATGTTAGTAACATAATTATTACAAATAAATTATATGGAGGAATTTAAAATGAAAGATAAGAAAATGTTGAGTGAAATTTATTGTTTAAATAAGGAAATGAATAGAAATATTAGTAGAATAGCTAATTTTGTTGTTATGATATTTATGTGGATTGCAAAGAACGATTTTGATAAGAAAGGCGATGAAAAAGGAAAGAAACTAGCAGGATTTGGGTTAATGGTTATGGCTATAGCAAATATTCTTTTAATGATTGAGGATGGTATTGATATGGTTAGAGAACTTATAGGAAAAGATGAGTTAGAATGTGAAGATGATGAATTTAAAGAAATAGAAGATTAAGGTATATGAATGAACTTATTTAATAAAGGTTTATTCCTTAATTGATAATCTTTTACATTAGTTGATACCGTTATATAAATAAGTTAATATAATAAACAGGCATAAGTCTAATATATAGATTTATGCCTGTTTTGTTATGTTTATGGGTATAAATAATGTTAAAAGTATGGAATTATTATACAATTAAAGTTTGAATATATGGGGTTGTATTTATTTCAGTAAAAATATATAATAGGTTTTGTATGGGAGATTTGTTTTAATACAGGAGATGATAACTTGGAAAGAGAAAAGTGGATTGATATGGGAAAAGGTATTGCCATATTATCTGTTATTTTTGGTCATTTATCGTCTTTAGATTCTAAAAATAGTATTTACCTATTAGTATATGCTTTTCATATGCCTATATTTTGGATAATATCTGGAATGTTATTATCTGGAAAGGACTATAATAATGTTTCTATGCTGGAAACAATAAAAAAGAAAGCAAAATCCATAATGTATCCCTATGTAATATTCAGTTTAATTATAGTAGCTTACAATTACATAGGTTTGAATTTGAACTTGGTGTCAAAAAGCCAGTTTAAATTAGTGGTTAAAAATTCAGTATACTTTAGAGGTATGAATTGTCTATGGTTTTTGCCGGTATTGTTTGTTGCTGAAATAGTTTTTATATATTTAATTAAGCATAGGCAGAATATAGTTCTTTGGGGTATATCATTTGCTGTTATAGCAACGCTGATAGCTGTATTCCTTTCGAAGACGGATTTATTTAAAGAAAATCCTATGAAAATGTATAAGAAATATTGTCTGATACTTCCTAAGGTATGTTTTGCTCTATCTTTTATATCGTTAGGATATACAATAAAGGAATATTTTAAAATAATAAAAAAATATTGGTTGTTATTTGCTTTGGTAGGTGTAAGTGTAAGTTACTATATTATAAAAGTTTATCATAAGAAAACAGATATAAATTATTGTGTAATACATAGTCCCAAAGTGTTTTGGGTATGTGCTATAATGATTTCAATTTCAGTACTTATAATTTGCAAGGTGTTGGAAAAGAATAAATTATTAGAGTATTTTGGAAAGATGAGCTTACCAATAATGTGTACCCACAGGACCTTTAATTTAACAGATTTGAGCCAATGTATAGTTTCAAAAGTAGGAGTTTCTTCCTATTATATAGGGGTTAATATCTGTCTTGAATTTTTAGGCGTGATTTTACTTGATATAATTGTTATAGAATTGATAAATAGGAAAATGAAATACTTGATTTCTTATGAAGAATTAAAACAGGTTATAAAAAGGTTGTTTTAAATATTGGAGGATTAATATGGATGTAAGACAAAAGGTATATGATTACCTTAATGAAATGGGAATTGAATATACAGTTGATGAACACGAGGCTGTTTATACAATAGAAGAAGTTGATAAGATGGGTGTATTTAATAAGGGAGTAGGTTGCAAGAATTTATTCCTTAGAGATGGAAGTGGCAAAAGACATTTTCTTTTAATAGCTGAAGAGCATAAGCCAGTTAATATAAAAGATGTTCAACATCAAATAGGTTCTAGTAGACTTTCATTTGCATCTCCAGAAAGATTACATAAATACTTAAATGTAGAGGCAGGTTCAGTTTCTCCTTTTGGAATATTAAATGATGTGAACTGTGATGTAGAGGTTGTATTTGATAAAAGCCTTGTAGGTGAAGAAAGTTTAGGTTTTCATCCTAACTTAAATACTGCTACTGTATGGATTAGTTTTGAGGATATAAAGAAAGTAATAGAAAAGCATGGTAATGATATAATGTATGTTAATCTCTAATTTATAGAAGAAAAATTGACATTTTATTATTAAAATATGGTACAGGTAAAGATGCACAAAAGCTAGGCTGTGTTTTTGTGAAAAATTGTAGATTTATTTTGTAAAAAAAATAAAAAAATGCTTGCACTCTGGCTTAAACTATTGTATAATACATATTGTTGTGACATAGGAGCGATGATGCAGAGGTTGCCTAGAGATAGGGTTTTCTGCGGAGCGATGTCCAGTTCAAGAAACCGGGCGACAAGGTCAGAGTGCTAAATAATGAATTGTGAGTTTCATACGGGATAGTATGCCCGCGTTGCGATGGAACACGCAGATGAGTTGTGCAGTCACCACTTGTCGTACTAGAAAATCTAAAAAGTGCGAAAAGGAGGGGACTTTTTTTATGGCTAATCAGAAGATTAGAATCAGTCTTAAGTCTTTCGATCACAAATTGATCGACCAGTCAGCTTCTCAGATTATTGAGACTGCTAAGAAAACAGGTGCTAAGGTTAGCGGACCTATTCCACTTCCTACTAAGAAGGAAGTTGTAACAATCCTTAGAGCTGTACACAAGTACAAGGATTCAAGAGAACAGTTCGAACTTAGAACTCATAAGAGATTGATTGATATTTTACAGCCAACTAGCAAGACTGCTGATGCTTTAAGCAGACTTGATTTACCAGCTGGTGTTGATATCACTTTAAAGATGATTTAAGACTTGATATTAAAAAAAGTTTTACACAAAATTTGGTTTATATAAGTTGCCTTATGTAGACCTAGAATGATTATCCCAATCGGGACAATCCGCTGTAGAGTTTATAATGGAGGTTAAGATTTATGCAAAAAGCTATTATTGCAAAGAAAATCGGTATGACACAGATTTTTGCAGAGAATGGTTTACTTATTCCAGTAACAGTTCTCGAAGCAGGTCCTTGTGTTGTTACTCAGAAGAAGACAGTTGAAAACGACGGATACGAAGCTATCCAGGTTGGTTTCGGCGAAGTAAAGGTTAATAAGGTTATTAAGCCTATGAAGGGTCACTTTGATAAGGCTGGCGTAGAACCTAAGAAGGTTTTAAAGGAATTCAGATTAGATGATACTTCAAATTATGAAGTAGGTGCTGAAATCAAAGCTGATGTATTTGCAGCTGGCGACAAGGTTGATGTAACTGGTGTTTCTAAGGGTCATGGTTACCAGGGTCCTATTAAGAGACATGGACAGTCAAGAGGACCTATGGGTCACGGTTCTAAGTTCCACAGAGCTGTTGGTTCATTAAGTTCTGCCACTACTCCTGGTAAGGTTAAGAAGGGTAAGAAGATGGCAGGTCACATGGGTTCAGTTAAGGTTACAATCCAGAACCTTGAAGTTGTAAGAGCTGACGCAGACAAGAACTTATTACTCATTAAGGGTGCTGTTCCAGGTCCTAAGAATGCAGTTCTTGTTATTAAGAATAGCGTAAAGGCTAATTAATCTTTACGAAAGGAGGAAGACCGATAATGGCAAATGTAAAAGTATTCAACATGAGCGGTAGCGAAGTTGGTTCAATAGAATTAAATGACAGCATTTTTGCTGTAGAAGTTAATACACATGTTATGCATCAGGCAGTTGTACAGTATCTTGCAAACAAGAGACAGGGTACACAGAGTGCTTTAACTCGTGCAGAAGTTCGCGGAGGCGGTAGAAAGCCTTGGAGACAGAAGGGTACAGGTAGAGCTAGACAGGGTTCAACACGTTCACCACAGTGGACTGGCGGTGGTGTTGTATTCGCTCCAAAGCCAAGAGATTACTCTTTCAAGCTTAACAAGAAGGTTAAGAGATTAGCGTTAAAGTCTGCTTTAACTACTAAGGTAAATGACGGTAAGTTCGTAGTAGTTGACGAAATCAATTTACCAGAAATGAAGACTAAGGAAATGGTTAAGGTATTAAACAACCTTAATGTGAACAAGTCTTTAGTTGTTCTTGAAGATGCAAACGAAAAGGCAGTTGTAGCTGCAAGAAATATCCCTACTGTAAAGACAGCTTCAGTAAGCACAATCAATGTATACGATATCTTAAAGTATGATTCAGTTGTTGTTACTAAGGCAGCAGTAGAGAAGATTGAGGAGGTGTACGCATAATGGCTAATATCAAGTATTATGACGTTATTTTAAAGCCAGTTATTACTGAAAAGTCAATGAACGAAATGGCTAACAAGAAGTACGCTTTCTATGTTCATCCAGAAGCTACTAAGATTGACATCAAGCAGGCTGTTGAAAAGATGTTTGAAGGCACTAAGGTAGCAAGTGTTAACACAATGAATATTTCAGGTAAGACTAAGAGACGCGGCTATACTTTCGGTAAGACAAACAACAGAAAGAAAGCTATTGTCCAGCTTACAGCAGAAAGCAAGGAAATCGAAATTTTCCAGGGTATGTAATTAATTGACGGATAGACACACAGTTGAGTGTGATAATTTTTGATAAAGGAGTGTAAAAAATGGGTATTAAGAGATTTAAACCTTATACACCTTCAAGAAGACAGATGACAGTTTCTGACTTCTCTGAAATCACTAAGTCTACTCCTGAAAAAAGCCTCGTAGTTCATATTAAGACTACTGCAGGTCGTAACAATCAGGGTAAGATAACAGTTCGTCACATCGGTGGCGGTGCTAAGAAGAAGTATAGATTAATTGACTTCAAGAGAAATAAAGATGGTATTCCTGGTGTTGTAGCAGCAATCGAATACGATCCAAATAGAACAGCTAATATCGCTTTAATCAACTACGCTGATGGTGAAAAGAGATACATTCTTGCTCCAAACGGCTTAAAGGTTGGTACAACAATCATGAGCGGTGCTGAAGCTGAAGTTAGAGTTGGTAACGCATTACCATTAAGTGCTATTCCAGTTGGTGCTGAAATTCACAACATTGAAATGGTACCAGGTGCAGGCGGACAGTTAGTTCGTTCAGCAGGTAATGTTGCTCAGTTAATGGCTAAGGATGCTAAGTATGGTACAGTTAGATTACCATCTGGCGAAATGAGATTATTACCAGTTAAGTGTAAGGCTACAATTGGTCAGGTAGGTAATATCGACCACGAACTTATCAACATTGGTAATGCAGGTAAGAAGAGACACATGGGTATCAGACCTACAGTTCGTGGTTCTGTTATGAACCCTAACGACCATCCACACGGTGGTGGTGAAGGTAGAGCTCCTATCGGTCGTCCAGCTCCTTGTACTCCATGGGGTAAGCCAGCTCTTGGTTATAAGACAAGAAAGAAGCATAAAGCAAGCAACAAGTATATAGTTCGTAGTAGACATAAATAATAGGAGGACCTAAAATGAGTAGATCACTTAAAAAAGGACCATTCTGTGATGAACACCTTATGAAGAAGGTAGAAGCTCAGAATGCAGCCAATACAAAGGATGTTATAAAGACTTGGTCTCGCCGTTCTACTATTTTCCCAGAAATGATTGGTCACACAATTGCCGTTCATGATGGTAGAAAGCACGTTCCTGTATTCGTTACAGAGGATATGGTAGGTCACAAGTTAGGCGAATTCGCTTTAACAAGAACTTACAGAGGTCACGGTAAAGACGCAGAGAAAAAGTCAGGCGCTAGATAATAAACAATTGTTGGAAGGAGGGAACCTTAAATGGCAAAGGGACATAGAAGCCAGGTAAAGAAAGCTAGAAATGAGCAGAACAAGGACAGACGTCCACAGGCTCATGTAAAGTTCGTAAGAATTTCTGATACAAAGGCTAGAATCGTTTTAGACCAGATTAAGGGTAAAGGCGTTATTGAAGCTATGGGTATTTTAAAGTACTCTCCAAGATACGCTGCCGAAATTATTGAAAAGGTTTTAAAATCTGCTATTGCTAATGCAGTAAATAATAATGAATTAGACGAGAATAATCTTTATGTTGCAGATGTTGTAGCTAATCAGGGACCAACTCTTAAGAGAATTCGTCCAAGAGCTCAGGGTAGAGCATACAGAATTAACAAAAAGACTGCTCACATCTCAATATATTTAGATGAGAAGAAATAAGGAGGTCAACCATGGGTCAGAAAGTAAATCCACATGGATTAAGAGTTGGCATTATCAAGGATTGGGATTCAACTTGGTACGCTGATAAGAAGGACTACGCTAACTTCTTAGTTGAAGACAATAAGCTTAGAACTTTCGTTAAGAACAAATTAGCAAACTCAAGTGTTGCTAAGGTTGCTATCGAAAGAACAAACGAAAGAGTTAAAATTACAGTATATACATCAAAGCCTGGTATCGTAATCGGTAGACAGGGTTCTGCAATTCAGGAATTAAGTGCTGAACTTCAGACAATGACTAGCCAGAAGGTTATGGTTAACATTGAAGAAATCAAGAGACCTGAAACAAGCAGCCAGTTAGTAGCAGAAGATATTGCAAGACAGCTTGAAAATCGTGTAACTTTCCGTCGTGCAATGAAGAAGGCTATGCAGACAGCTATGAAGTTTGGTGCTAAGGGTATCAAGACTACTTGTAGCGGTAGACTTGGCGGTGCTGAAATGGCTCGTACAGAAACATACCATGAAGGTACTATTCCTCTTCAGACTTTAAGAGCAGATATCGATTATGGTTTTGCAGAAGCTAACACTACTTATGGTAAGATTGGTGTTAAGGTTTGGATTTACAAAGGTGAGGTTCTTCCTGCGAAGAAAGTTGCAGAAGGGAGTGTTCAGTAATGTTAATGCCTAAGAGAGTTAAAAGACGTAAGCAGTTCAGAGGCCGTATGAGAGGTCAGGCTTTAAGAGGCAACAAGATTACTTACGGTGATTACGGTATTGTGGCTTTAGAGCCATGCTGGATCAAGTCTAACCAGATTGAAGCAGCCCGTATCGCAATGACAAGATATATTAAGCGTGGTGGTCAGGTTTGGATTAAAATCTTCCCTGATAAGCCTGTTACAGCTAAGCCAGCCGGCACAAGAATGGGTTCTGGTAAAGGTGCTCCTGAATATTGGGTAGCTGTTGTTAAGCCAGGTAGAGTAATGTTTGAAATTGCAGGTGTATCTGAAGAAGTTGCAAGAGAAGCTTTAAGACTTGCTGTTCATAAGTTACCTATCAAGTGCAAGATCGTTTCACGCGCTGACCAGGAAAAGGAGTGTGACAAGAATGAAAACTAAGGAGTTTATTGAAGAATTAAATTCAAAGACTGTTGCTGAGTTAAATAACGATTTAGTAGAAGCTAAGAAGGAATTATTTAACTTAAGATTTCAGAATGCCACTAACCAGTTGAGCAACACTTCAAGAATTACATTAGTTCGTAAGAATATTGCTAGAATTCAGACAGTTTTGACTCAGAAGGAAAAGGCTCTTTAATATTTGCATAATGGAAGGAGGAAGTTTCAAGTGGAAAGAAATCTTCGTAAAACAAGAATTGGTAAAGTAATTAGCAACAAGATGGACAAGACAATCGTTGTTGCAGTTGAAAATAACGTAAGACATCCATTATACAAGAAGATTGTAAAGACAACTTACAAGTTAAAGGCTCACGATGAGAATAATGAGTGTCAGATTGGTGATAAAGTAAAGGTTATGGAAACTAGACCTTTATCTAAGGATAAGAGATGGAGACTTGTTTCTATCGTAGAAAAGGTTAAGTAATTCCTGAATATAAGGAGGAAACACAATGATTCAGCAGGAAAGCAGATTGGCTGTCGCAGACAACTCAGGTGCTAAAGAATTATTATGTATCAGAGTATTAGGCGGCTCAACAAGAAGATATGCTAATATTGGTGATGTTATAGTTGCTACTGTTAAAGATGCAACACCAGGCGGCGTTGTTAAGAAGGGCGAAGTAGTCAGAGCTGTTGTTGTTAGAACTGTAAAGGGTACTCACAGACCAGATGGTTCTTACATCAAGTTCGATGAAAATGCAGCTGTAATTATCAAAGAAGATAAAAACCCTAGAGGTACTCGTATTTTTGGACCTGTTGCAAGAGAGCTCAGAGAGAAGCAGTATATGAAGATATTGTCTCTTGCACCTGAAGTATTATAATAGGAGGTAAGGGTCAGTATGAAGATTAAAAAAGGCGATAAAGTTCAGATTATTGCAGGTAAGGATAAAGGCAAGTCAGGTAAGGTTATCCAGGTTATTACAAAGAGCAACAAGGTAGTTGTTGAAGGTGTTAACCAGGTTAAGAAGAATGTAAAGGCTAGCCCACAGAATCCAAACAGCGGTATTATTACTAAAGAAGCAGCTATTGACGCATCTAATGTAATGCTTTTACACGAAGGCAAGCCTACCAGAGTTGGTTACAAGGTTACAGACGGTGTAAAGCAGAGAATTGCTAAGTCAACTGGCGAAGTAATCGACTAATCTGGGAAGGAGGTAACTAAACGTGAACGCTTTTAAGGAATATTATGTTAATGAAGTAGTACCAGCAATGGTAGCTAAATTCTCATACAAGAATATTATGGAAGTTCCAAAGATTGAAAAAATCGTTATCAACATGGGACTTGGTGAAGCAAAAGATAACTCTAAGGCTATCGACAATGCAGTAAATGATATGACTATCATTTCTGGTCAGAAGCCAATCGTAACTAAGGCAAGAAAGTCTATTGCCAATTTCAAACTTCGTGAAGGTATGCCTATCGGTTGTAAGGTAACTTTAAGAGGTGAAAAGATGTACAGCTTTGCAAGTAAGCTTATCAACATCGCTCTTCCTCGAGTTCGTGACTTCCGTGGTGTAAGTGCTAACTCTTTTGATGGTAGAGGTAACTACACATTAGGTATCAAGGAACAGTTAATGTTCCCTGAAATCCAGTTTGATAAGATTGATAAAATCAGAGGTATGGATATTGTATTTGTAACAACAGCTAATACTGATGAAGAAGCAAGAGAGCTTCTTAGATTATTCGGTATGCCATTTAAGAAATAAGGAGGAGAAAACAATTATGGCTAAGACATCAATGAAGGTTAAGCAAGCAAAAAAACCTAAGTTTTCAACTCAGAGCTATACTCGTTGCAGAATTTGCGGTAGACCACATGCTTACTTGAGAAAATTCGGTATTTGTAGAATTTGTTTCCGTGAATTAGCGTACAAGGGTGAAATCCCTGGAGTAAAGAAGGCCAGCTGGTAATTGAAAGGAGGTTTTTTCAAATGTCAATGAGTGATCCTATTGCAGATATGCTCACTAGAATTAGAAATGCTAACACTGCTAAGCACGATACAGTAGAAATGCCTTGCAGTAAGATGAAAGAGGCTATTGCTGATATCCTCGTTAAGGAAGGCTATGTAGCAGGTTATGAAGTTATAGAAGACGGCGTTAAGAAGACAATGCGCATTACATTAAAGTATGGTGCCAACAAGAACGAAAAGGTTATTTCAGGTATCAAGAGAATTTCTAAGCCAGGTCTTAGAATTTATGCTAACAAGGATGAGTTACCAAGAGTTTTAGGCGGTATGGGTACAGCTATTGTTTCTACTAACAAGGGTGTTATCACTGATAAGGAAGCTAGAAAGCTCGGCGTTGGCGGCGAAGTTATCGCCTTCGTATGGTAATAGAAGGAGGTAAATTGAATGTCACGTATTGGTAAATTACCTGTTGCTATTCCTGCCGGCGTAGAAGTTAAGCTTGAGGAAGGTAACGTGATTACAGTTAAGGGCCCTAAGGGTACTTTAACTCGTAAATTAGTAGATGATTTAGATATTAAGGTTGAAGGTTCAGAAGTTATTGTAACAAGACCTAGCGACTTAAAGAGATATAAGTCTTTACATGGTTTAACTAGAACACTTATTTTCAACATGGTTGAAGGTGTTACAAATGGTTATACTAAGGAACTCGAAATCAACGGTGTTGGTTACAGAGCAGCAAAGGCTGGTAAGAAGTTAACTTTAACTCTTGGCTACTCTCACCCAGTAGAAATGGAAGACCCTGAAGGTATCGAAACTAAGGTTGACGGTAACAAGATTACTGTAAGCGGTATCGACAAGGAAAAGGTTGGTCAGTTCGCAGCTGAAATCAGAACTAAGAGACCACCAGAACCATACAAGGGTAAAGGTATTAAGTACACAACTGAAACTATCAGACGTAAGGTTGGTAAGACTGGTAAGAAATAATAAAGGAGTGAATGTGCAATGATTAGAAAGCCATCACGTGCTGTAGCTAGAGCAAAGCGTCATTACAGACTTCGTAATAACATTTCAGGTACAGCTCAGAAACCTAGATTAGCAGTATTCAGATCAAATATGCATATCTATGCACAGATTATTGATGATACAGTAGGCAACACAATTTGTGCTGCATCAACTATGGAAGCTGACGTTAAGAGCAAGGTTGAATTTACAAATACTGTAGAAGCTGCTAAAGTTGTTGGCGAAACAGTAGCTAAGAAGGCTATTGAAAAAGGTATTAAAGAAGTAGTTTTTGATAGAGGCGGTTTTGTTTATACAGGCAAAATCCAGGCTTTAGCTGACGCAGCAAGAGAAGCCGGCTTACAATTCTAATAAGGAGGGGAACACATGAGAACAAAAATCGATACTAGCGCTCTCGATTTAAGGGATAACGTAGTTACCATTAAGAGAGTAACAAAGGTAGTTAAAGGTGGTCGTACTATGCGTTTCGCTGCTTTAGTAGTAGTAGGCGACGGTAACGGTCATGTAGGCGTAGGCTTAGGTAAGGCAACTGAAATCCCTGATGCTATCCGCAAGGGTAAGGATGATGCAATCAAGAATATCATCAAGGTTGACTTAAATGAAAATGGTAGTCTTTACCATGAAATTTATGGTAAGTTCGGTGGAGCAACAGTTCTTTTAAAGCCAGCTCCAGAAGGTACTGGTATCATCGCAGGTGGTCCAGCTCGTGCCGTTCTTGAACTTGCAGGTTTCAAAAATATCAGAACAAAGTCTTTAGGTTCTCGTAATAAGAGAAATGTAGTTAGTGCTACAATCGACGGTTTAGCAAATTCAACTTCTCCAGAGAAGGTTGCTAAGCTTAGAGGCAAGACTGTTGAAGAAATTCTTGGTTAAGGGGGATATTGAGATGTTAAAAATTACATTAGTAAAGTCTACAATAGGTGCAATCCCTAAACATAGAAAGACTGTTCAGGCTCTTGGTTTGAACAAGCTTCACTCAACTGTTGAGCAGCAGGACAATGCTGCAATTAGAGGTATGCTTAACCAGGTTAAGCACCTTGTAAAGGTAGAGGAAATTTAATTTAAGGAGGTGTACCTAAATGTTTTTAAATGAATTAAAGCCAGCTGACGGCGCAAAGACAAAGAAGTTCCGTAAGGGTAGAGGTCACGGTTCAGGCAACGGTAAGTTTGCAGGTAGAGGTCGTGACGGTCAGAAGTCTCGTTCAGGTGGTGGCGTAAGACCAGGTTTCGAAGGTGGTCAGATGCCATTATATAGAAGAATTCCTAAGAGAGGTTTCACTTGCATTAATTCTAAGAACATCGTTGCTATCAACTTAGCTCTTTTAGATGTATTTAACGACGGCGATGTAGTTGATATCAAGGCATTACAGTCTAAGGGTCTTGTATCTAACCCAAGAGATGGCGTTAAAATCTTAGGTCAGGGCGAAATCACAAAGAAACTTACAGTTCAGGTAAATTATTTCAGCGCTTCTGCAAAGGAGAAAATTGAAGCCGCAGGCGGAAAAGCTGAGGTGATTTAATTGTTTAGTACACTTAAGAACGCATTCAAAGTTAAGGAAATACGTGCTAAGTTATTGAATATGTTAATAGTATTGGTAATAGTGCGTTTGGGTACTTTTATTCCGGTGCCGGGTATTAATATTAATGCCCTGCATAATGCCGGTGCTAGCGATACTCTCTACTCACTTATTACCGGAGGTAACTATGGTACAATATTCGCTATGGGTATTGGACCATACATTACTGCCTCTATCATTATGCAGCTTTTAACAGTTGCTATTCCAAGATTGGAACAGATACAAAAAGATGGTGAAGAGGGAAGAAAAAAGATTTCTCAGTACACTAGAATAATGTCTGTTGCATTGGCGTTCTTACAGGGTGCCGGACAGGTGTACACAATTCACAGTGCTTTTAAAAACCCTAACTGGTATGTTTATATTGTAGCTCTGTTTACAATGGTTTCCGGTACTATCTTTATTATGTGGTTAGGCGAAAAGTTAACTGAAATAGGTATTGGTAATGGTGCATCATTTATCATCTTTGCTAATATCCTTTCTGGTTTAGGTACTGGAGTTAATAGCCTTATTACAGCTGCTTCAGGCAGTGCTATGGGTTGGGTTAAGATTGTGGTTATTCTTGCAATCTTATTTGTAGTTATGGTTTTCGTTGTTTTAGTATCAGACGGTGAAAGACGCATTCCTGTACAGTATTCAAATAAACTTGCAGGCGGAAGTAGAATGATGGTTGGTGGACAGACTTCATTTATTCCTATTAAGGTAAATATTGCTGGTGTTATGTCTATCATCTTTGCTATTTCTATTTTACAGTTCCCATATACTATCAATCAGTTAATACAGAGTACAACTCTTTCTAAGATTTCAAATGTATTATCTACACACCATCCTGTAGGTGCAGTATTATATGTAATTCTTATTTTCTGTTTTACATTCTTCTATACTTCTTTTGCATTCAACCCAGTTGAAGTGGCAGAAAATATGAAGAAGAATGGTGGTTTTGTACCTGGTATTAGACCTGGTAAGCCTACATCTGATTACATCCAGAAGATAGTTGACAGAATTTCACTTATTGGTGCATTCGCTTATTCAATTATCGCTATGGTTCCAGTTGTATTAAACTGGGTAACAGGCGTAAATATGGGCTTCGGTGGTACAACATTACTTATCGTAACAGGCGTTGCTCTTGAAATTATCAAGCAGCTTGAATCACAGCTTGTTAAGAGACATTATACAGGTTTTTTAAATAAATAAGATTAAACTATATAAAGGAGCCGGGTCTCCCGGCTCTTTTTTTGGGAGATGTATTAAATTATGAAATTGGTACTTATCGGTTGTCCAGGCGCAGGTAAGGGTACTCAGGCTAAGAAGCTTTCTAAGCACTATGGAATAGCTCATATTTCAACTGGTGATTTATTAAGAGAGCAGATGAAGCAGGGTACTGAGCTTGGCAAAAAGGTTAGTGAAATAATGAATGCAGGCGGTCTTGTTTCTGATGAAATCGTTTCTGCAATGTTAGCTGAAAGAATTAAAGCTGATGACTGTAAGAATGGTTACATTCTTGACGGTTATCCAAGAAATGTATCTCAGGCAGAAGGTCTTGATGCTATTACAGGTCCTCTTGATAAGGTTGTTTGTATTGATGTTGATGATAACATTATTGTTGACAGAATGACAGGCAGAAGAGGTTGCCCAAAGTGTGGTTCAATGTACCACATTAAGTATAATCCACCAAAGCAGGATGGCGTATGCGATGCTTGTGGTGAAGCTTTGATTCAGCGTAAGGATGATAACGAAGAAACAGTTAAGAATAGACTTAAAGTTTATCATGAAACAACTGCTCCAGTTATTAACTATTACGATGAAAAAGGTTTGTTGGTTAAAATTAACGGCGTAGGCGATATTGATGAAATATTTAATGCCGTTGTTAATGCCTTAGAGGATAAATAGTAATGTCTATTACGATAAAGAAGGAAAGTCATATTGAGAAAATGCGTATTGCTGGTAGAATTACTGGTGAAACACTTAACTTAATTGAAAAAAGTATCCGTCCTGGTATAACAACTAAGGAATTGGATAGAATTGCTGAAGAATATATTCGTTCTTGTGGAGCAGTTCCTTCTTTTAAGGGATTGTATGGCTATCCGGCCTCAATTTGTGCCTCAGTTAATGAACAGGTCGTTCATGGTATTCCATCAGGTAATACTGTTTTAAAAGAGGGCGACATTATTTCAATTGATACTGGTGCATATATCGATGGTTTTCATGGCGATGCTGCGAGAACATTCGGTGTAGGTCAAATTTCAGAACAAAGGCAACGACTTATTGATATTACAAAAGAAAGCTTCTTTGAAGGCGTTAAATTAGTAAAAGTAGGTAATTACTTGAACAAAGTATCAGCTGCTATTCAAGACTATGTTGAGAGTAATGGCTACGGCGTTGTTCGTGATTATGTTGGACATGGTATCGGACGTGATATGCACGAGGACCCAGAGATACCTAATTACAGAACAGGAAGACCGGGTCCAAAACTTGTAAAGGGTATGACACTTGCAATCGAGCCGATGGTAACTGTAGGTACTTATAAAGTACATACACTTCCTAATAGATGGACCGTTGTGACTAATGATGGCAGTGATTCAGCTCATTATGAGAATACTGTGCTGGTTACAGATAATGAGCCTGAGCTATTAACCTTAGTATAAGAGGTGAAGGAATTGTTGAAAAAAGGTCAAATATGTTTCTCAAAGGCCGGTCATGATAAAGGTGGTGCGTTTATCATATTGCACAGTGATGACACATACGCCTATATAGCAGACGGAAAGTTGAGAACACTTGAAAAACCAAAGAAAAAGAAAAGAATTCATATTCAGATTTCAAATGAAGTAAATTCTGAGATTGAAAATATGCTGGAGAATGAATTATATATTAATGATTCCCATATAAGAAAAGCTCTGGCAAAGTATAATAAAACTTGTAATTGATTTTAAGGAGGTAAAAAGCCTTGGCAAAAAATGACGTAATAGAAGTAGAAGGCACTGTCCTCGAGAAACTTCCAAATGCTATGTTTTCAGTTGAACTGGAAAATGGACATCAGATTCTTGCCCATATTTCAGGTAAGTTAAGAATGAACTTTATCAGAATAATACCAGGTGACAAAGTTAAAATTGAAATGTCACCATACGATTTGAGTAAAGGACGAATTACCTGGAGAGGTAAATGAAAGGAGAATTCAAATGAAGGTTAGACCATCAGTTAAACCAATGTGTGAAAAATGTAGAGTAATTAAGAGAAAGGGTGCAGTTAGAATTATCTGCGAAAACCCTAAGCATAAGCAGAGACAGGGCTGATTTTTTAATATGCCCGGCATCTGTTACTATACAGATTATGGGACAGGGCTGGTGACAGCCCTGTGCTTATTTTTACGCAAAATAAAAAATATTAAATATTTTTCAAAAAAATGTAAAAAAACACTTGATTTATGAAAACAAGTGTGGTATAGTTAGTATTCGGTAAGTATTTTATTTTAGTGTATACAATATGGTTAGAAAGGGTTAATTGCCCTTAAAGGCCCAAGTACCGTTAGATGGGGAGCGGCTGCCCCTTGGTAACAGGTTTTATCCTGTGCTAAAATTAAAATATCATACCGAAATTATTATAAGAAACTGTAATTTTATTACAAGAAAGAGGTGCAAAGAATGGCTCGTATTGCGGGTGTTGATTTACCTAGAGAAAAGCGTATTGAAATCGGCCTTACTTATGTATTCGGTATCGGACGTGCTAAGGCAGACAAGATTTTATCTATGACTGGTATTAATCCAGACACTAGAGTTAGAGACCTTACAGATGATGAAGTTGCAAAGATTAGAGAAGCTATCGATGAAACTCATACACTTGTTGAAGGTGATTTAAGAAGAGAAGTTGCTATGAACATCAAGCGACTTATGGAAATCGGTTGTTACAGAGGTATTCGTCACAGAAGAGGTCTTCCATGTAGAGGTCAGAAGACTAAGACAAACGCTAGAACAAGAAAAGGTCCTAGAAGAACTGTTGCGAACAAGAAGAAATAATTAATCAATGTAATTGATTTAAGGAGGTTAATTTAATGGCAAAGACAGTAAAGAAAGCTGCAGGCCGTAGACGTCGTGACAGAAGAGTTGTTGAACGTGGCCAAGCTCATATACAGTCAACTTTTAATAATACAATTGTTACTATTACAGATGCTGCTGGTAATGCTTTATCATGGGCAAGTGCTGGCGAATTAGGTTTCAGAGGTTCTAAGAAGTCTACTCCATATGCTGCACAGATGGCTGCTGAAAAGGCTGCAGGTGCTGCTAAGGATTATGGTTTAAAGACTGTTGAAGTATTCGTTAAGGGTCCTGGTTCAGGTCGTGAAGCTGCTATCAGAGCTTTACAGACAGTTGGTCTTGACGTTACTATGATTAAGGATGTTACTCCTGTTCCTCACAATGGTTGTAGACCACCTAAGAGAAGAAGAGTTTAATTTTAATACAGTGTAGAATATATTTGTGGAGGTACATTATTAATGGCTAGAGATATGGGTCCTATCATTAAGAGATGCAGATACCTTGGTATTGAACCTAGTGTACTCGGCTCTTCTAAGAAGTTAGGCAATCGTAAAAGAAATATGCGCAAGTTAAGTGAATACGGCGTTCAGTTAAAGGAAAAGCAGAAGGTTAAGTTCATTTACGGCGTACTTGAAAAGCAGTTCAGAAACTACTATAAGAAAGCTGATAAGATGAACGGTATTACTGGTGAAAACTTACTTCAGCTTCTTGAAACAAGACTTGATAACGTAGTTTTCAGATTAGGCTATGGTCGTACTAGAAAGGAAGCAAGACAGGTTGTAAGACATAATCTTGTTACTGTAAACGGCAAGAAGGCTAACATCCCATCTATTCAGGTTAAGGTTGGCGATGTAATCGAAATTAAGGAAACTAAGAAGGACCTTGAAAGATTTAAGCAGGTTCTTGAAGTTACTTCAACTCGTATCGTTCCTGAGTGGTTATCTGCTGACCACGATAACCTCAAGGGTAGTGTTGTAACACTTCCAAAGAGAGAACAGTTAGATTTACCTGTAAACGAAACACTTATTGTCGAATTGTACTCTAAGTAATAATTGGCAAAGTATGGCTTTTGGTAAATGTTTTTTAACTATTTTTAAGGAGGTTGGGCTGAGTGTTTGAATTTGAAAAACCTCGTATCGAAATTGCAGAACAGAATGAGACTTACGGTCGCTTTGTAGTAGAGCCTTTAGAAAGAGGCTATGGTACTACTCTTGGTAATTCACTTAGAAGAATTTTACTTTCTTCATTACCTGGTGCTGCTGTAAGCAACGTAAAGATAGATGGCGTTCTTCACGAATTTAGCACTATTCCTGGTGTTAAGGAAGACGTTACTGAAATTATTTTGAATCTTAAAAATCTTGCTATTAAGAACAACAGCGAAAGCAATGAGCCAAAAATGGCTTACATCGACGCAAGTGGTGATTGTGAAGTTAAGGCTAGCGATATTAGAGTTGACTCTGATATCGAAATCCTTAACCCAGATTTACACATTGCTACTTTAAGCGGTGGTGCAGACAGCAAGCTTTTTATGGAAATTACCATAACAAAAGGTCGTGGCTATGTAGAAGCCTCTAAAAATAAAAGGGCTGACCAACCCCTTAGAATGATACCCGTAGACTCTCTTTATACTCCAGTTAGAAGAGTAAACTTTAAGGTAGAGGATACTCGTGTCGGTCAGATTACTGACTATGATAAACTTACTTTTGAAGTATGGACTGATGGTACTATCTCTCCTGATGATGCAGTAAGTTTAGGTGCTAAGATTTTAAATGAGCATTTGTGCTTATTTGTTGACTTGTCTGACAGTGCTAAAAATGCTGAAATTCTCGTTGAAAAAGAAGTTGGAACTAAGGAAAAGGTTCTTGAACAGAGTATTGAAGAACTTGACCTTTCAGTTCGTTCTTACAACTGTCTTAAGAGAGCTGGTATCAACACTGTTGAAGACTTGGCAAATAAGACTGAAGACGATATGATGAAGGTGCGTAATCTTGGACGCAAGTCTTTAGACGAAGTACTTAAAAAGTTAGAAGAACTTGGATTGAGTTTAAGTCCAAGTGACGATTAAGGAGGATTAAGTTAATGGCTGGATATAGAAAACTTGGTCGTACAGCAAGTCAGCGTAAAGCATTGCTTCGTAACCAGGTAACTAATTTATTATACCATGGCAAGATTCAGACTACTGAAGCTAAGGCTAAGGAAATCAGAAGAATTGCTGAAAAGTTAATCACTCTTGCAGTTAAGGAAAAGGATAACTTCGATGAAGTAACTGTAACAGCAAAGGTTGCTAAGAAGGATTCTGATGGCAAGAGAGTAAAGAACGTTGTAGACGGTAAGAAGGTTACTGTTTTTGATGAAGTTGAAAAGACTATCAAGAAGGATCAGCCTTCAAGACTTAACGCTAGAAGAAAGATGTTAAGCTACTTCTACCCAGTAGTTGAAGCTCCTGTTAACGGCAGAAAGAAGAAGGCTAACACTAAGAACATCGATATGGCTAACCATATGTTCGAAGAAGTTGCTCCTAAGTATGCTGACAGAAATGGTGGCTACACTAGAATGATTAAGATTGGTGCTAGACGCGGTGACGGCGCTGAAGTTGTAATCATCGAATTAGTTTAATTTGATTTTTTTGAGAGGATACATTGTATCCTCTCTTTTTTGGCTCTTTGTCAAGAGCTGGGCAAAAAATATTGATTTTATGTTTTACTTAAGGGAAAAGGGCAAAGAACCGTACTTATGTATATGCTTATAAAAATTGGTGTAGCTTTTTTAACTACACCGATTTTTATAATACTTTTAAATTTTGAATTGCATTTTTTATCTTCTATATATGGCGTTTACACCGAACTGAGTATATTGACCTATTTTATAATTTTCTACAAATTCTCGGTCGGTTTCCCATTTAGAAATAGCAAGTTCCATTCTAGCTTGTGAACTTCTTTGATTTATAAAAAAGTCCAAGTAGCTAATAATTTCACTTTTTGACATAATTTTATTATCTATAATAACTGCAAGAATTTTTTGTCTACCAGTAGCTGACAAACCATTTGTTTGTGATGTATTGTATCCATATTGCATAAGTATAGATTCCTTTGCTAAACGAATACCATTTGCATAATTTCCTTTCAGATAACTTTTTTCATCAGTAATTCGACATAAAATTAAACCTTTGTTTTTTAGAGCTTGATATGTGGAGTTCAACATAAAATATACTTTACATTCATTGCAATAACCAGCAGAAATTTTTATCTGTTCTCTTTTTCCATCATTATCTATATTTATCATAGCTACTATATTATCAATTTTATGCTTATTGTGCATACATTTGAAGACATTTGTTCTTACAACAAAATCTTTTAATCCAATTTCTGTCAACATAGGTTTATTTTTATTTGATTTAGAAATAGAATTATTATTTTGCTGTTTTCTTAAGTTCTTTTCGGAATGTGTTATCATTCTTTTGATAAATTCATCGTGAAATACACAATCACTATATTCTAAAAAGCAATTAGATGATGTTATCTTATAAAAAGAACATTTCCCGTCTGAATAATACGAACATTTACTTTTATATTCACCAGCTATGCTATTTACATTTTTTATAGTTGTATTATAATTTCTAGCAATTGCAGTAACAGCTTTTTCGTATAATATTTGTTCATTTTTTTTAATGCTTTCTTCAATCATATTAACAATTGAAATAATATCACATTTAGTATATTTGAAAGTTTTATAATTATATAATAATTTATTTTTATGGGTATCTTGTTTACCATAACCATAAAAGTTTAATATAAACTTATTTTTATTCTTATCAATGGATGTATATTCAACACCGTAGCTTTTAATAGTCTTTTTCCAAGTTAAATATTGTAAATTATTTATTATTTCAACTTCCATTTGTTGTAGTTGTTTTTCTTGTTCAAGTTTTTTTTGCTTTAGTTGTTTTTCCTCCAGAAGTTTCTTTTGTTTTAGTTGATTTTCTTTCTTAAGTTTTTCTTTCTTGAGTTTTTCTAGTTTAAGTTCCTTTTTTCTAAGTTCTTCTTTTTCTTTAAAGTTTTTTATAATATTAATAATTATGTTATTGTCAAATTTAGCATATTTAAAAGGCTGATTATTATATAGCAATTGAATTCTATGCTTTTTTTCTTTTCCATAAAGATTTAATGTAACTTTTTTTTCATTAAATGTGGATGTATATGTAATGCTATTTTTTTTAATAAGCTTATTCCATGTTTAAAATGGTAAATTTTGAATAATATTTTCTTCAAATAGCTTATCCTTAATGGCTTTTTCAATAATATTTACAACTGCATTAATATTATAATTCGCATATTTTAATGGCTGATTATCATACAATAACACACTATCTGTTTTTTCTTGATTATTGGGTATATATTGTATTTCAATATTCTTTCCATTTTTATCTGTTGCTAGATATTTAATACAGTTAGCTTCAATAGACTTATTCCAATTAAAATTAAAATTTTCTATTTTTTTTATTAATTTATCTTCTTGTTTTTTTATTTGTTTTTTAATTTGTTCCTCTATATTTCTTTCTTTAAGTTCTTGTTTGCTTATATGCTCTAATTTATTTTTTTCTTTTTCGGAAATAATTATAGAAAATTCAAGATTGTCAATATCATATCTATTTTCTAAATACTGATTTAAAATTTTTTCATAATTATGCTTGCGAAATAGTAAAATAGTTTCATTGTTGTATTCGTTTATTAAGTCTGATTTCGTCTTTTCAAAAAAGAATTGTGATACTTTGCTTAATGATTGAATATTAAGTGTAAAAAAATCTCCATTAGTGGCATCCCATTGTGATATTTTAATATCTTTACCTTTATTTTCTATACATAAATCTAGGACACAACATTTATCATTAATATCTGTGAATAGTTCTTTCAGTATAATGTTTTTTGTTTGTTTTATAATTTGAGATATATCCATAATAAAAACCTCCTTTATGCAACGAAATATTCTTTTGTATTTGATGTTGTGATTACCATTCTATAATTTATATAAACATATTTTTTTTAGCTATTATAAAAAAATATAAGTACAATTATAGTATAAAATTCTAGTTGTTTTTATTTATTAATAAGATTATATCATATTTTATATAAAAAATGTAAAAAAATATGACATATAAGGATAATATTTTAATTAAGAGTATTTATGGAGTTAAAAATAAATTTATATAGTTTAAATTAAGTAATTTAATAAGATAAAGTATTTGACTTAATAAAATATAAGTTTGATAAATAATTAAAGCATAAAAAACTGACACCATTAAAAAATGATGTCAGTATATTAGCTAATATATCATTTCCATTACATAGCCTTAGCTATGGTTTCTATTTCATTTTCTGGTTCTGTAAGGTTTACAGGATTTAAGATTTCATTTAACTGGTTTTCTGAAAGCAGTTTTTCGCTTAATACTATTTCCTTAACTGTTCTACCTGTTTTAAGTGAAAGTTTAGCTATTTCAGCTGATTTTTTATAGCCAATATAAGGGCAAAGGGCAGTAGAAATACCTACAGAATGTTCAACATAACTTCTACATTCCTTTTCATTAGCTGTAATGCCTGTAACACAGTTATTAGTAAGAGTGTTTACAGCCCCTGTAAGAGTTTCTATTGATTCAAATATATTGTAGAATAAAACTGGTTCAAAGGCGTTTAATTCCATTTGTCCCGCCTCTGCTGCCATTGTAATAGTTGTATCGTGACCAATTACAAGATAGGCTACCTGTGTTACAACCTCCGGAATTACTGGATTTACTTTTCCGGGCATAATTGAAGAACCATTCTGCTTTGCTGGAAGATTAATTTCGTGTAAGCCAGTTCTTGGACCGCTTGAAAGAAGTCTTAAATCATTACTGAACTTAGATAAGTTTACAGCACATGTCTTTAAAGCATTTGAAACTGATACGAAGCAATCTAAGTTCTGTGTTGCATCTATCAAATCGTCAGCCTGTTTAAAGGAAATACCAGTTATAAGTGAAAGATTTTCTACAATATGGTGCAAATACATTGGGCTTGTGTTGATAGCTGTGCCAATAGCTGTACCGCCCATATTTACATATTCTACCTCTTTAATTGCCTCTTTTATTCTAGTTATATCTCTGTTTATAACTTTGGCATATGCGTGAAAAGACTGACCTAAACGCATTGGAACAGCATCCTGTAACTGTGTTCTACCCATTTTTATAATATGGTCAAACTCTTTTGATTTCAAAATTAAAGCACTATATAATTCTTCAAGCTCATTTAATAAATTTGGTATAAGTTTTAATATTGTAAGTTTGCCAGCAGTTGGAATTACATCATTTGTTGATTGTGCCATATTGACATGGTCATTAGGATGAACTACTGTGTAATCTCCCTTAGTACAATCTAAAAGCTCAATGGCTCTGTTTGCTATTACCTCATTTGCATTCATATTTGCTGATGTGCCAGCACCACCTTGAACAGCATCAACTATAAATTGGTCGTGAAATTTACCATTAATAATCTCGTCACAGGCGATAGATATTACATTTGCTATTTTGTAATTTAAAAGACCAGCATGTTCGTTTGTAATAGCAGATGCTTTTTTTATTTGTGCAAGACTGTTTATAAATTCATAGTGCATAGACTTTTTTGTAATATGGAAGTTGTTTTTTGCTCTAAGGCTTTGTACACCATAATAAGCATCTACAGGAATTTCAAGGCTACCAATGGAATCAAATTCAGTTCTAGTTTTCATATATAATTTACCTCCAATAATGTTTGTTTATTTGTCGTTGTTTTATTTGATGTTTGAAATAATAGCACCGTATTAAAAAATTGTAAATATGTTTTGAAATTATCAATAAAATTTATTTTATTAATAGGTTTGACTTTAATAAATGTGTTAAATGATAGTTATACTTAATTTTATTAAGTTTTGGGTTATGTGCTACAGCATAATTGACAAAAATTGAAATGATTTTTTGTATAATATTTTAACTGTGTCAATTTTGTTGACTTTTTGTTTTTTCAATGTTAAAATCTATCTATAATTTTTATGTAAGGAGTAATTTATGAGCATTTTAACGGTAGAAAATATGAGCCATGTTTTTGGTGGTAGAGTAATATACGAAGATGTTTCCTTTAAGTTAAATAAAGGGGAGCATGTTGGTTTTATTGGAGCTAATGGCGAAGGTAAATCTACATTTATGAAAATTATCACTAATAAACTTATGCCAGATGAGGGTAAAATCGAATGGGCTAAAAGAGTTCGTGTAGGATATATGGACCAGCACGCCGAACTTAAAAAAGGTCAGACTATAAGAGATGCCTTAAAAACTGCATTTGACTATTTATTTGATATTGAAAAGGAAATGAATGACATATATGCAAAAATGGGCGATGAGGGTGCAGATATTGACAAATTAATGGAAAGTGCAGCCGAATTGCAGGATATTCTCGATACAAGTGATTTCTATATGATTGATACTAGAGTTGAGGAAGTTGCAAGAGGTGTAGGTCTTACAGATTTAGGACTTGATTCTGATGTGGATGATTTATCTGGTGGTCAAAGAACTAAAATTCTTCTTGCTAAAATGCTTTTACAAAATCCGGATATATTGCTTTTAGATGAGCCTACAAACTATCTTGATGAAGAACATATTGCTTGGCTTAAAGAGTATTTATTAAAGTATGAAAATGCCTTTATTCTTATTTCTCATGATATGGAATTTTTAAACGATGTTGTAAATATTATTTATCATGTTGAAAATGCCCATATTACCTGTTATGTTGGAGATTATAATGAATTTCTTAGATTATACGAATTAGGCAAAAAACAGCTTGAAGCGGCCTATAATAGACAGCAAAATGAAATTAATTCACTTCAGACTTTTATTGCAAAAAATAAAGCTAGAGTGGCTACAGCCGGTATGGCAAGAGCAAGACAGAAAAAGCTTGATAAAATGGATATTATTGAATTGGCAAAGGAAAAACCAAAGCCAGAGTTCAGATTTGTTGCAGGCAGAACTTCCGACAAACTTATTTTTGAAACAAAGGATTTAGTAATAGGCTATGACAAGCCTTTGTCTAAGCCTTTAAATCTTTTGCTTGAAAGAGGACAGAAAGTAGCTGTTGTTGGTTCAAATGGTATTGGTAAAACTACACTTTTAAGAAGCCTTTTAGGAGAAATTAAGCCTATTTCAGGTTCTGTGGAACTTGGTGGTAATCAGCTTATAGGCTATTTTGAACAGGAAATAAAGAGCGATAATACTAATACCTGTATTGATGATGTATGGAATGAATTTCCGTCTTTAAATCAAGGAGAAGTAAGAGGTTTGTTGGCTAAATGTGGTTTAACAACTGACCAAATAGAAAGCAAGGTTTATGTGTTAAGTGGTGGAGAGCAGGCAAAGGTACGACTTTGCAAAATAATGAATAAGGAAACAAATATTCTTGTTCTTGACGAACCTACAAACCACTTAGATGTAGATGCTAAAGACGAATTGAAAAGAGTTTTAAAAGAGTATAAGGGTACTATTTTAATGGTTTGTCACGAACCAGAGTTTTACAAGGATATTTGTACAGAAATTTGGGACGGAAGTAATTTTAAATAAAGCAAAAAAGTTCTCATTAATTTGAGAACTTTTTTATATGTTTCTTTATTAAAATAGAAATTATATATCCTATGATTGTAAACAATATCATTATAGAAGTGTAGTCTATAACAAACTTGAATATATTTTCATTAAAATTCACAAACATAAATTTATTAGTGAGGAAAACATAGGAAAGTATTTTTCTGGAATACAGGGCATATGCACCATAAATAGTAATTAATATAAAAATTAATTTTATTATGTGGTTTGTGTTTTTTGGTAAAAATATGCCAAGGTGCATACCCATATGTATAGACACCAGTATAAATCCTAAATGAGAAGCTGACAAGTGTATAAGTCTGCTAATAGCCATTCCAGAGTTTATATTAAGGAATGAAAATGTATATTCAGAAATAATAATACCACTTATCATAAGTAAAATCATTGTTATTAAAAGCAATATATTTATTATGGTACTTAAAATTCTGTATGGTGTATAACTTCCTTTAAATAATTTGCTGTACCATTTTATGTTTAATATATTGTGAATGATAAAAATAATAAATAGTGCAGTTCCGGCATATTCGTGGTATGCTTTGCCAATTAGTTGATATGCCATAAGGGTAATCATCATAATTGGCATAGCAATATTAATTATATTTCTTATAACCTTTTTATTCATAAACTTATATTACACCATTATCTTTCAACCATTGTGTAACTTCGTTTTCTGAATTTTCTACACTACCACCACTTATAGCTAAACCTCCTTTTACCTGTGCATTAGGTAAAAGGGCAGACAAGTCTTTTTCACTTGTACCCATACCGCTACCTTCGTTAGTGCAAATAGGAAGTATAGTCTTGTTTGTAAAATCATATTCTTCTAAGAATGATGCTACAGCCATAGGGTATGTACCCCACCAGTTTGGATAAACTAAAACAACTGTGTCGTAGTCATTTATATTATCAATATGGTTTGTAATAACTGGTCTTTTGTTTTCTTTCTTTTCTTCAGATGCTATATTAATAGTTTGATTGTAGTCTACAGGGTAACTTTCCTGTGTCTTTATTTCGAATACATCGCTGTTTGTAGCCTTTTGTACATAATCTGCTACAACATGGTAATTTCCATTTACTATACTGGCTGAAGAAATACCGTCAACATTGTTATTTTCAACATTTGATGACCAAGAGAAATATACTGTTAAAACTTTATTGTTTGGTGTGCTTTCAGTATTTTCTGTATGTTCAATAGTAGTTGATTTTCAGTTGATGTTTCAGAAGTAGAAGTAATATTTGAGCTACCACAGCCATTTAAAGTGAATGCTATTGCACCTAAAACAAGTAAAACTAATAATCTTTGCATATAATTACACCTCACTTTTTAGAGTTTTCAATCCAGTTCTTAATTTGAGCAGTTGTTGTTGATGAATTACAAGCTAAACCGTCTTTTATTGTTGAATTAGGGAGGGCAGTTTTTAAATCACTTACACTTGAACCTAATCCAGAACCTTTATGAGTTGAAAATGGAATTATAGTCTTTCCATCTAAATTGTTATTTTCAATGAAAGTAAACATTGCCATAGGCATTGTACCCCACCAAATAGGATAGCCAATGTAAATGGTATCATATTCATCTAAGTTATCAACAGTTATCTTAATTTCAGGTCTTGCTTTTTCAGTTTTTTCTTTCTGAGCAATTTCAACTGTTTCATTATAATCTTCAGGATATGGAGTTACAGTTTCAATTTTTACAATATCGCTACCTGTAATGTCCTTTATTTCATTGGCAATTTTTTCGGTTGTACCAGTTTTTGAAAAATACACTACAAGAGATTTGCTGTCAGATTCAGTTTTTTCAACAGTTGTTGTTTCTGTGCTTTCTTCTACTGTAGTAATCTCTGTAGTAGTTTCCTGCCTGGGTGTAATAGAAATAGTCTTTGTGTCATTATCCCAATTTACATCAAAGCCAAAACTTTCAGCAATAAATCTGGCTGGTAACATTGTTCTGCCGTTTAAAACAACAGGAGCAACATCAAGAGTTTGTGCTTTATTATTGAAATAGGCTGTTTTACTGTCTATAGTCATTTCAACTTTGTTTGAACCAAGAGTGATAGTAACGGTTTTTGTATCATTGTTACAATTTACATTTCCACCCATAGCCTCACTTACACCTCTGACAGGTATTAGTGTTCTGCCGTCAATAATAACGGGGGCGGTATCAATAGTAACGCTACGGCTACCAATGTTAATAGTATTACTATCTACTTGTAATGTAATTGCTGTGCCAACAGCAAATACAGTAGTTAGTGTATTAAGAATTAAAAGTAAAGATAATAGAATAGATATAAATTTTCTCATAAAATTCCTCCCTTTATATAAAATGGAAACAATGTATACTCTATTACAAGGGGAAAGATGTTTTATAGTAAATTTTAAAAGTATACAAAAGTTTCCATTTTAAACTAGATTAATTATTTTCTGTTTCGTAAACAGAATTTATTACTGCAACTGCGTTCAATGTTCTTGGGTAGCCTATGTATGGCATACAAACAATTATTACTTCAAGCATATAATCCTTTGTTTTGCCTAAATTTTTGTTGCCGTTAGTGTGAGCGGTAAGTTGTGATTCACAGCCACCTAAGGTTGCAATACAAACAAAAGTCAAAAGTTCGTGTTGTTCAAGAGTAAGACCATTTCTTGTATAGAAATCGCCAAAGCAGTAATCAGGTAAATAGCTTCCATCTAATCTTACTTCATCTTTAGCTGGCTTATTGAAGTTTAAAGCTCCAAAAATATCAGTCTGTGCCTCTCTACCTTTATCCCAACGATTTTCTTCAGTTACAGTACCCTGACCAGTTGGTATAGCAAGTCCTTTTTCCTTAAATACTTCATTGATTACATTTACAGATTCAAGAGCTTTAGCTGCACCAACATAAGGAGTACAATGGTATACAGCTTCTGTAATTTCTACAGGTGTTAAACCAGCATTTAATGCTGAATAAACATGAGTTTTTAAAAGTGTGTTTGTTCCTAAAGTTGTAAGTGCTACAAGAGATATTAACTCTCTGTCCTTATCAGTAAGTTGACCCTGCTGATAAATTTCGCCATATACAAGGTTATTTACAATGTTGTATAAATCTGAATTGGCAATATTTTCTGGTATTTTACCATCTTTGTAAAGTTCATTAAATTTTTCAACTGCTAATTTTTCTCTTTCTGACATATTATTGTCCTCCTCTTTTTGAATTGTTTCATAATTTGTACCATTTTTTGTTTCTGTTGACTTTACTATGTCCTTTGCAAAAAGTAGAAAAGGGCATAGATGTAATTAATAATAACATAGATAATGTAATGCAGAGCGTTTTTTCATAGATTACATCCTCGTTAATAATTACTATAATTTCTTCTTAATATAATGATACAACTTGGAGTTAGCTATAAGTCAATAGTAAAATTTGTGAATTTTTTTAAAACAATAAAAAATGTAACAATAATAAATCTATAAATTCGCTTTTATATAATTTTGAATAAATAATTGAGATTATTTATTGCTGTCGTCATAAACAGTGTTTATAATATTAAGAGCATTTAATGTTCTTGGATAGCCTATATATGGCATAATATCAGTCAAAACTTCAAGCATATAATCTTTAGATTTGCCAACATTTTTATTACCGTTGGTATGACCTGTAAGTTGAGATTCAGCACCTCCAAGAGTTGCAATACAAACCCAAGTTAAAAGTTCGTGCTGTTCAAGAGTTAAGCCTTTTCTTGTGTAGAAATCACCAAAACAATAATCAGGTAAGAAACTTCTGCCAAGTCTTACTTCGCCATCAGCTGGTTTAGTGTCACCTAAGTTGCCAAACAATTTAGTCTGAGCAGAACTACCATCATCAAAACGACTTTCTTCTGTTACAGTAGCCTGACTTTCTGGAATTTTTATACCTTTTTCTTTGAAAACATCGTTTACAACATTAATTGCTTCAAGAGATTTAGCTGCACCAACATAAGGTGCACAATGGTAAACAGTTTCTGTAATTTCAACAGGTGTAAGACCGGCATTTAATGCTGAATAAACATGGGTTTTTAAAATAGTAGTAGTTCCTAATGTTGTAAGAGCTGCCAATGAAATCATTTCCCTGTCTTTGTCAGTAAGTTGACCCTGTTGATACAACTCTCCATAAACCAAATTATTGACTATATCATATAATTCGGATTCTGCAATATTTTCTGGTATTTTGCCATTTTTGTAAAGTTCATTGAATTTTTCAACTGCTGCTTTTTCCCTGTCTGACATATTTTCTTCCACACTCTTTTCAACTGTTACATAATTTGTGCCATTTTTATATTCGTTGGCAATTATCTTATCATTTGCAAATGTATTTAAAGGTAGTGCAGATAAAGTTAAAAACGCAGATAATAAAATACAAATAGATTTTTTCATAATATACACCTCCTATTATCTTATAAAGTTAGTAAATACTGGAGTTTCTCTTTTTGGCATTTCAATACCGTTTTTTAAAGCTACTTCTTTGCATTTAAGCATAAAAGCCATATTTCTTCCCAGAACTCTCATTGTGTGAAGTCCTTCTTTATCTTCGACTACTTCTTCGGCCTTAGCCCCATGTACCATATTCCAGTAACGAGAAGAAACGATTGGCATTTCTTGTATTGTAAAGTACTTATTTATCTGGTCGAATGTTGCTGTTGTGCCGGCTCGTCTTGCAGATATTACACAGGCAGCTGGTTTCATATAAAAAGTTTCATTATTTCTGCCACAGAGGTCAGAATAGAACAATCTATCCATAAAAGCTGTCATATTTCCACTGGCAGCACCATAGTGAACAGGTGTACCGAATATAAAGCCGTCACATTGTTGAGCAATTTTTCTAAATTCGTTTACACTATCGTCAAACACACAATTTCCAGTTTTTATACAGCTTTTACAGGCTATACAACCACCAACAGGTTTGTTACCTATCCAGAATATTTCAGTATCAATTCCTTCTTCGTTTAATGTTTTGGCTACTTCAGTTAGGGCAGTATAAGTACAGCCATTTTTATGAGGAGAGCCATTTACAAGAGCTACTTTCATTTTTTAACCTCCCAAATTATAATGTTATTAGTAACATTCCATTAAAATTTCATAAATTTCATCAGCGGTAAGTTTTTTACAACAACCAGCAGTAATATTTGTACTATTAGCAACATCTCTGAAACAAGCAGTGCTGTTTATTCCCATTTCTCTGAATGTTGTAGGAAGTGCAATTTCCTTTATAAATTCAGTAAGTTTGTTAATGCCTTTTACAGCAATTTCAACATTAGGCATATCATCATTTACATTCCATACAGCCTTTGCAAAACGAGCAAATTTGTCAATATTTTCAGAATAAATGTGACTGTAGAGAATAGGGTGAATGACAGCTAAGCCCTGACCATGATTACAGTCTGTATATGCACCAAGCTGATGTTCTATCTGATGAGCCTGAAAGTCTGTTAATTTACCAAGTTTCAAAATACTGTTTTCTGCCATAGCAGAATCCCACATTAATTCACTTCTGGCATCAATATCATCATGATTTTTAATAAGCTGTCTAATATTGTAAATAATATTTCTCATAACAGCTTCATTAATTTCATCTGAAATAAATGTCTCAGATGGTGTACCAAAATATGTTTCCATACAATGGCTTAATGTATCGAAAGCACCAGATACAACCTGCTTAAATGGTACAGACAATGTATAATAAGGGTCAAGAACTGCGAAATCAGCATGGGCAGCGAAAATACCAGCTTTGATTTTCTTTTCTTCGTTTGTAATAACTGCACCTGCATTCATTTCTGCTCCAGTACCTGATGCAGTAACTACAGCACCCATTTTAAGCATATTGCTAGGTAATGTTTTCTTTTCAAAAATCATAGTCCATATATCTTCGTCAGTTACGGCTTGTGCAGCTACTACCTTGCAACAATCAATAACAGAGCCACCACCAACAGCAAGTATAAAGTCAACATTGTTTTCCTTTGCTATTTTTGCACCTTCCTGTACTTTTTTATAAGTAGGATTTGACATTATGCCGGAAAATTCAACTACTTTTTTGTTTGCTAATGAAAGCAAAGTCATAATTTCATCGTATATGCCGTTTTTCTTTATTGAGCCACCACCATAGGCAAGCATAATATTCTGTCCAACATTTTTAAGTTCAGTATCTAATGCTTTTTTACAAGCTCCCTTTCCAAAATAAACTTTTGTTGGATAACTAAAAATAAAATCTTTCATTATAATTAACCTCCTTAAATTTAACAGTATAATTGCTTTTCAATATAATCATACAACTTAGAGTTAGCTATAAGTCAATAGCACAAATGTAAAAATTTATTTTAATTTAAGACCATCTTTAAAGGCATTACCAACCTTATTACCTAAGCTGTAATATCCTGAATGAACTGAATCAAATGTAATAGGTGAGAACTTATCTAAACTAATTTCTCCATCATCTCCAAGAATTTTTTCATCGGCACTTACATTGATAATTCGACCGAGATATTTACTTTCGTCAATGACTTTGATTAATTCACACTCTAATGTTAAAGGGAGTTCATTAATAATAGGGGCATTAACAAAGTCGCTTTTTGTTGTTGTAAATCCAGCCTTATCCATTTTATCAGGTGTGTTGGTGGCAGATTCAAGACCTACATAATCGCAAGCAACAACATTTTCAACATTGGCAATACTTACAGTAAAAGCTTTAGTTTTTACAATATTTTCAGTAGTCTTATGTGTTGATAAATCTATAATGATTTCTTCTCTGCCAACAATTCCACCCCAGGCTGCATTCATAGCATTAGGCTTTCCATTTTCATCATAAGTGCCTATAATCATAACAGGCTGTGGATATAGATAAGGTTTTGCTCCAAAGTTTTTTCTCATTTTTGTTTCCTCCTTGTTATTAAACATTTCTTTTTAAATTTGCTATTGCTTCAACCATTTCTGGCGTTCTTAAATCAAAAAATGTGCTTTTGCCAGTATTAATAGTTGATATAAGTTCCATATCTTCATTGGATAATTCAAAATCAAAGATATTGAAGTTTTCGACTATTCTTTCTTTTTTAGTTGATTTTGGAATAGTGACTATACCTCTTTGAATTTGCCATCTTATAATAACTTGTGGAACTGTTTTCTTATATTTATTGGCAATAGATTTAAGTATTTCGTTATTAAAAATGTCATTATGACCTTCGGCAAAAGGTGCCCAGCCCTCCATTTGAACACCTCTTTTTTTCATATATTGCAAATCATTTTCTCTTTGATAGAAAACATTACATTCGATTTGATTTACAGCCGGAGCTATTTCATTAAAACAGATAAGGTCTGCAAGTCTGTCAGCAAAACAGTTGCATACGCCTATTGCTTTAACAGCACCTATTTTATAAAGTTCTGTCATAGCTCTCCATGCTCCATAGTAATCATTTATACATTGATGAATTAAATATAAATCAATATAGTCAAGACCTAATCGGTCAAGAGATTTTCTAAAGCCCATTTTAGCCTCGCTGTAATTTGTGTTGGATACCCAAAGTTTTGTTGTAACAAATATTTCTTCACGAGGAATACCCGAACGGCGTATACCTCTGCCAACAGCTTCCTCATTACCGTAAGATGCAGCAGTATCAATAAGTCTGTAGCCAGCCTGAAGAGCATCGACAACTGCTTGTTCACATTCTACTGGGTCTGTTATTTGATAAACTCCAAAGCCTAAAATCGGCATTTTAACTCCGTTATTTAAAGTTACATATTCCATAATTTTATTTCCTTTCTTTTATAGCTGAGCCACCAAATACTTCTGACATTTTCATATTATTAAGAGCATTATCAATATTTGATACTTCTTCTTTGGAAAGGTCAATGTCGGCTGAACCTAAGTTTTCAATAAGGCGTTCTATTTTACGAGTACCAGGAATAGGAACAATATAAGGTTTTTTGCAAAGCATCCAAGCAAGAGAAATTTGGGTTGGAGTTGCATTTTTGTCTTTTGCTAAATTATTTAAAAGATTAAACAAATCTTTGTTTTTGTCATAGTTTTCAGCTTTAAATTGTGGCATATTACTTCTGTAATCACTTACACTATCAAATGTAGAACTAGGATTATATTTGCCAGTAAGTAAACCGTTAGCTAAAGGAGAAAAGGCGACAAAACCGATATTAAGTTCTTCTAATACTGGCATAAGATTTTCGTAATGCCTTGCCATCATAGAATATCTGTTTTGTATGGCAGTAATAGGGCAAACAGCATTTGCTTTTCTAATCAATTCTTCATTAGTTTCAGAAAGTCCCCAATGAGTAATTTTGCCTTCTTTTATTAAATCAGCCATAACTCCAGCCACTTCCTCAATAGGAACATTTGGGTCATATCTGTGTTGATAATAAAGGTCAATGTGGTCTGTTCCCAGCCTTCTTAAAGAATTTTCAACAGATTTTCTTATTACTTCTGGTTTTGAGTTTGGAATAAGGGATTTATTGACTGTTTTACTTTCAGTGTCAAAGCCAATACCGAATTTTGTGGCTATGACAACATTATCTCTATGTTTTTTTAATATTTTTCCAATAAGTTCTTCATTGTGGTGGGGATTATCAGCTGTTCCATATACTTCAGCTGTGTCAAAAAATGTACAGCCTAAATCAATGGCCTTTTCAATAAGCTCTGTTGCCTCTTTTTCAGTAGAAGGTGTTCCGTAGGCATGGCTTATACCCATACAGCCAAGACCTATTGCTGAAACTTTTAAATCTTTTCCCAATATCCTCTGTTTAATAAGTATTCCTCCTTTTATGGGTTATTTTAGTTTGTCATAATCTGCCTTATTAACAGGTTCAAGCCATTTAGTTCCGTAATCTCCCATACCTTCAATAGTTGGACCAGAAACAGAAATGTGAGTAAATTGACTATCATGAGTTGCTCCATGCCAATGCTTTGTACCAGCAGGAATAATAACAACATCGCCAACGCCAATTTCCTGTGGCTCTTGACCTTCCATTTGTGCATAACCTTTGCCCATTGTGCCCATTAAAATTTGTACATGGTCGTGAATATGCCAATCATTTATACAACCCTTTTCAAAAGTAACATTAGCTATTGATACTCCACCTTCATTAGCTATGTTTTTGAGATAGACATCTCCTGTAAAGGTATTAGCTTTAAAATAGTCGCCAAGGCCGTATATAGGTTTTGCATCGGCTAAATTTCCTTTGTTATTAAGTGTTATGCTGTTATTATTTTTGGCGTTAACTGTTTTAGTTTCGCTATCCCAATTTATAGCATAATTCATTGCTTCAAGTAAATCTCTGGCAGAAACCATAGCTTTTCCGTTATTTATTTCAACATTTGTATCAACTTTTTGACCATCAACATTAATTTCATTACCATAAACCTGACTAGATAATATTGAGGCTGTTATTATTGCACCAACTATAAATTTTTTCATTTTTTATTCCTCCTTAACTATTTATTTTCTGTAGTTTAAGTATAATCCTTATTTCCTTATTTGAGAATTTCATAAAAGTTATTTATCTTAAACTAAAGGTTATAGCTAAATTCAATATTCAGAACAAATTAACGACCTTAATTTGTGGCTTGTACACAAGCCATCGGATTTATCTTTCCGATTCACTATAAAAAAGACTTAGGCAGAAAACCTAAGTCTAAAGTATAATAAAATGAAAAAGAAAATTTATATTAAAAAAGATTTACTAAAGCACCACTTATGAAAGCAAATAACATAATAAAAGCTAAATATAGTATAAAGCTCTTAGCACCAAGTACAATTTTCAATGCCCCTAAATTTGTGATTTTTGTGGCTGGACCTGTAATCATAAATGCTGTTGCAGAACCCATACTCATACCACTTGCAAGCCATTGTTGTAAAAGGGGAATTGTACCACCACCACAAGCATAAAGAGGTACACCAATAGTAGCTGCCATTAATAATCCAAAACCTCTGTTGTTAACAAAGAGGTTAGAAAAAGCTTCAGACGGTACATATCTTTGGAATAAGGCTGAAAGCAATATACCAAATAAGAAAAATAAACCTGTAGCCTTTATATTTCTTCCTATGTTTTTGAGTAATCTAAAAAACATATTGGGGTCAGTATCGTGGCTTGCTCTCTCAGAAAAGCCCTTGAAATTGAAAAAGTTTTTGTTATGATAAAAAATTCTTACAAGTAATCCGGCTACAATACCACATACAAAACAAGATATAAATCGTACACAAAGTGCAAAGTTGCCAAGGGCTGCACTATACATTAAAAGTTGAGGATTTAAAAGTATAGAACTCATCATAAATGCTGCTAAATAATCATCTCTCATACCTTTTTGAGAAAATGAAGCTGCAATAGGAATTGTTCCATACATACAAAGAGGGGATAATATACCCAATAAACTGGCAGGTATAATTCCAACTACGCCTAAATGCTTATCCTGTATGCTAGAAAAAACTTTATGTATTTTATCTTTTCCAAATACTGAAACGGCAGAGCCGATTACTATACCTAAAACCCAATATACAAATATTTGTCTTAACTGTATATCAAAGTAATACCATATATAAATAAACTCTCTTTTTATTACATCAAAAATCATAATATATCACCTCATTGTTTAAATTCAGTTTAATATATAGGGGTATTATTTTTTTAGTGTTTCGTTCATACTTCCGGTTCTATAACCCTTTAAATCCATTGATATATATGTGAAACCGTATTTTTCAAATTCAGTAACTATTTTTAGTCTATTTTTTTCTTCAATTAATTTAGGAAATTCATCAGGCAAAACTTCTATTCTTGCGATTGTGCCATGTATTCTTACTCTTAATTGGTGGAAACCTAAATCAAGTAAAAGTTGTTCTGCTTTATCAACCATAGAAAGTTTTTCTTTTGTAATTTCTTCGCCATACACAAAGCGAGAAGAAAGACAAGCAAAGGATTGCTTATCCCAAGTATTTAATTCTAATTTTTTTGATAGTTCTCGTATTTCATTTTTATTAAGTTCTGCATAACGCAAAGGACTTTTTATATTAAGCTCCGATACAGCCTGTAAACCAGGTCTGTAATCTCCGTTATCGTCAATATTAGAGCCTTCAACTATATTCTTAATATTGTTTTCTTTTGCTATTTCTGTAATTTTTTCAAAGAGTTCCTTCTTACAGAGATAACATCTGTTTACAGGATTTTTGCAAAATCCGTCTATTTCTAATTCTTCGGATTCAACTACTATATGTTTTATGCCTTCTTTTTGACAGAATAACTTAGCCTCGTTAAGTTCTCTTTTAGGAAAAGAACAAGACTCTGCTGTTACGGCAATAACTTTATCACCAAGTACATCATGTGCTGTTTTTAAAAGAAAAGTAGAGTCTACACCACTAGAAAAGGCTACTACAACACTTTCAAGACTAGAAAGATAATTCTTTAGTTTTTCAAATTTTTCATTTATATCCATAGTATTCCTCCGTTTTAGTTAGTTTTGTATTTAAAATAAGCTTAATATATATTGTGTTAATAAAATTCAAAATTAATGGAAAAAGTATTTCACCAAAAAGGTGTAAGGCGATAAATTAAAAATTTAGTATTTATTTATCAATATTTACTAAATTATAGTTTCTGCTACCTAAACCAATTTCTTCAGCGTGTTCAAGAGTGTGGATACCATTTCTTGATTCAATTCGTTCAATTAATGCACCACTTTCTTTTCTAGGAGTGTTGTATACTATATCAACACAAGCTTGGTCAAGGGCAACAGGGTCAGTAGATGCAAGTATACCTACATCGTGCATTTCTGGCTCAGCAGGGTTGCTGTCGCAGTCACAGTCAACAGAAAGGTTGTTCATAACACTTATGTAAATTATACCACCATTTTTCTGTTTGTCATTGTGTACAGCCTGAGCAGCTTCTGCCATAGATTCAAGGAACTGGTCCTGTGTACCTAATGCAGCAATCTTAAAGAAGTTTTCTCTAACTTCATCAGATGTTTTAACTTTTGCATCAGCAAAATTTTCTTTGTATGAATCGTTGTTAAATCCTGTTTCACTATGTCCACCTGAATGAATATAGTTCTTTCCTCTTGGTGAGCTAATACCAATAGAAATATTCTTAATAGCACCACCAAAACCACCCATTGCGTGTCCTTTGAAGTGGGATAAAACTATCATAGAGTTGTACTTATTGTAATCAGCACCTACAACATCATACTTGAGGTTTACAGCTTTATCGCTTACAGGCAACTCGATTGAACCATTTTCACCCATAATATCTACATCAGCAATATCTGTAAATCCATGGTCTTTTGCAACTTGCTTATGTACAGCTGTTTCTATTCTTGAACCACCGTAAGCAGTATTACATTCTACTATAGTACCATTAACCTTTTGTACAAGATTTTTAATAAGGTTAGGGTCAAGGTAGTAATGACCACCGGCTTCACCAGTTGAAAGTTTAACAGCAACATTTCCCTGTGGCTTAAATCCAAGTTGGTTATAAACATTCATTAAACCTTCAGGTGAAATATCTTTTGTCATATAAACAACAGGAGCATTTTGGTCATTTACTCTGTGGTCCATAGCTGTTGTTTCTTCAGTTTCTTCCTGACTATTTGTAGTATTTATAGTTGTTTCTTCAGTTTCTTCTTTGTTATCTGTAGTATTTACAGTAATTTCAATAGTTTTAGTATCTGAATCCCAAGCTACATTAAATCCAAATCCTTCAGAAATAAAGCGTATAGGTAACATAGTTCTATTGTTAATAATAGCAGGAGCAACATCAAGCTTTTCAGTCTTATCGTTTAAATATGCTTCTGTACTGTCAATAACAAGACGAATTACATTGTTATCGTACTTTAATGTTACTTCCTTTGTGTCATGATTCCATTCAACACTTCCACCAACAGACTCAATAATGGCTCTTATTGGCACAAGTGTATGACCATCTACAATTAATGGCTTTGTTCCGAAACCGGAGTCGATTTCTGAAGTCTGACCGTCTATAGTCATATTGGGGTTATCAATTTGTAATGAAATTACTTTTTGACTATCAGCAGCAAAAACTTCAGGTTTATTGCTTAACATAACTGCTGATATAAATGTTGAACATATAATAACAGTAGCCAAAACAAAAGCAATAAGTTTTTTGATGTTAAAACTTTGATACATATTAAACCCTCCTTAACATAGTTTAATTTTTTATGCTTTACACCTTTAAGGTGAAATACTGCAATATTTTGATTTATGTTTTAACAAAATATTTTATAAATTTAGTAAATTGTACAACTTAAAGTTAACTATAGGTCAATAGATTGAAATGTAAATTTTTTGTAAATCGGGGATTTTGTTAATATAACATTTTATAGATTAAGTATAATGCTCATTTTATAATTTGAGAATTTCATAAAAGTTATTTATCTTAAACCTAAAGTTATAGCCAAATAAAAAAGACTTGAGAAATTCTCAAGTCTTAAATATATTATTTCATATTTTTTATTTTTATAACTGCTTTTAGAAAAGCTTCAACCTGTGGAGAAGGGTTAGGGGAATGTAAAAATCCATAAGGAATAGTGTAATCCCAATCAACAGGTATTAGTTTCAAAAGGGGATGAACATTTTTCCAATATTCAATAGTTAGTAGAATGTTATTTTCACTTTCACAGCGATTAAATACCTCTACATTATAAAAAGAAAAATCTATTAAATTTATTTCCGGATAATTGTTTGTTAAATCTTCTCTTATTTTATCAACATAACTGCTCCAGCCTTTTTTTATAACCATAAAATTTTCGCCTTTTAGGTCATCTAAAGTTATTTTTTCTTTTTCAGCTAGTCTATGATGAATAGGAACAGCACAACAGAATTTTACTTTTGATACTTCTGTTGCCTCGCATTGTCTGTAATCAAGAAATGTATCGTCAAATATTCCAGCAACAATATCTATATTTTTTCCTAAATTTAGCAGAATTTCCCTTGCGTTTTCCGGTGTGTTTTCAAATGACACCAGTTTAAATTTTAAGTTAGGATATAGATTATGTATATTAGGCCATAGCTCCAGTAAAAGATGACTAGGTGTCATTATTGATGTGCCTACTTTTATAGTATTATCGCCAGAAGTAATAGTTTTTGCTCTGTTAACGGAGTCCTCTAAATACTTAATTATATATTTTGCATCACTATAAAATGACTTTCCGGCTTCCGTAAGAGAAACACCTTTAAAACTTCTTTGGAATAATTGTATATTTGTATCCTCTTCCAAGGTGTTAATTTGTTTTATTACTGCAGTTGTAGATATGAATAGTTTTTCAGCAGCCTTTGAAAAACTTCCTTCATCAGCTACAACAACAAAAGTTTCTAATTGACTATTGAACAACATTATCACCAACCTTTTATTACTTATGTTATGATTATATCAAATTTTATGTTTTTATGCAAAATGCATTTTTATTAAGATTACAAAGCCCGTAAACCAAAAGTTATATCTCTATAACTAAAACGAACTTCCACATAAAAACAAATTTGATTATAATTAAGTTACAAAAAATAAGGAGGTAAAATTTATGAAAAGACGATTATTAGTATCTTTAGCTGCTATTATGACTATATCAGCTTTAACAGCCTGCGGTAGTTCAAATCAAAATACACTTAATATTGCAAAAGAGGGTATGTTCTCATCTGGAGGTACTGTTACTCAGCCTGTTGCAGGAAAATATGATGAAAAATCCAACTGGCTTGATTCTACAAGAGCTGGTAATACAGCACATGTTGACCATGCAAATGTACTGTACCAAAATCCAGAAAATGATAACGGAAATCCTATAGTTTATCTCCATGGTTATGGACAGTCAAGAATGGGTTGGATGACAACTCCAGACGGTAGAGATGGTTGGGCTGAAATTTTCTTAAAAAATGGACATAGTGCATTTTTAGTTGACCAACCAAGACGAGGCGAAGCTGGTTCAACAACAGAAATGACTAAAGATGGTATGTTAGATGCTTGGGCAGAAGATTCCAAGGCTTATAAGCCAGGTGACCAAGCGTGGTACACTCATTTTAGAATAGGTAGAGTAGCTCCTGAAAGATATGAGGGTTCACAATTTCCAGAGGGTGATGAGGCTCAAAATCAGTTCTTCCGTCAAATGACACCTAATACTGGTAGTTATGATGAGGCTGTTGATGCTGCTGCAATGGGCGAAGTTATGTCTGATGTAAAGGAAATGACAGGAAACAAGTCTATTTATATTACTCATTCTCAAGGTGGCAGAGTAGGTTGGTCTACACCAGTAGAAAATGTTTCTGCCATTATTGCTATTGAGCCAGGTGGAACACCAGAAATTGGCTCTGAAAATTACAAAAAACTTTTAGATGCTAAAATTCCTATTGCAATTTACTTTGGCGATTATATTGATAATGGTCCAGAGGATATTCAATCTACAGCTTTTTGGAAAAATGTAAGAGATACAGCTCTTGAATTTGCTAAACAGTATAATGCTGATGGTGGAGATTGTACAGTTGTAGATTTACCTAAGGAAGGTATTACTGGTAATAGCCACTTTATGTTCCAAGAAAAGAACAACAAAGAAATAGCTGACCATATTGAAAAATGGCTTTCTGAAAGAGGATTGAACTAGGAACTATGGTAAATAGGTATGAAATTTATATATTATCTTAGGTACGGGTTTAAAATATAATTATGTTTTATAAATATTTTATTGAATTTTTTAAATAAAAACATACTTGACAATATAAAAAAGACTGCTATAATTGAATACGAAAGGGGCTAAATAAATTAATTAACTTCTTTCTTTGAAAAGAAGGCGTTTTTTATCCGACAAGCGGCTTGTATAAGCTTTTATTGTCATTTTTTTTCAATGCGTTCTTTGTATAGGGAACGAACGGTAAAAAACAATGCCTGACAATATTGTATATAAAAAAGACTTTAGAAGTATTGCACTTGTAAAGCAAGTCCTGAATTAAGTTGGGCTTTTGAACAGACAAAAATGTGGCACCTAGAAAAAGTGCCACATTTTTGCGTTTATAATAATTTTTCTAATTCCTTTACCTGTTCATCAGTTGTTGCCCAGCTTGTAGCAAACCGTATAACTGTATTATTTTCATCATACTTTTCCCAAAATCCATAAGACAATTTGCCTTCAAATTCTTTTAATTTTTTATTATCCATAATAACAAATTGCTGGTTAGTAGGGCTATCTATATAAATTTTGTAGCCTTTTGAAATTAAAATGTTCTTTATTTTCATAGCTTGATTAATTGCATTTTTACATATTTTGAAATAAAGGTCATCAGTAAAAAGTGTGTCAAACTGAATACCTAGCAACCAACCTTTAGCCAAAAGTCCACCATTTTGTTTTATTGTTGTAAAGAAATGAGGAACTTTCATATTGCTGAAAACAACAGCTTCGCCAAACATTGCCCCTGTTTTTGTACCACCTATATAAAATACATTACAAAGTTTTGCAATATCCTTTAATGTTAAATCAGTATTTTCAGCACAAAGCCCATAGCCTAATCTAGCACCGTCTAAATAAAGTTTTATATTATATTTGTCACAGATGTTTCGTATCTGTTCCAATTCATTTTTTGTATAAAGAGTTCCATATTCAGTAGGGTGTGAAATATAGACCATACCTGGGTAAACCATATGCTCACGATTACCATCTGTATGGTATGTATTAAGGTAGTTATCTAAAACAGTAGGATTGATTTTACCATTAGTGTGAGGTATAGTGAGAACTTTGTGGCCATTTGTTTCAATAGCTCCGGCCTCGTGAACAGAAACATGACCAGTATCAGCAGAAACAACACCCTCGTAATTTCTTAAAATGCCTTTTATTACTGTGGCATTTGTCTGAGTACCACCTACTAAAAAGAATATTTCAGCATCTTCTGACAAACCACAGGCTTTTCTTATTTTCTCTTTTGCAGATTGACAGTATATATCTGTACCATATCCACTATTTTTATCTAAGTTTATAGATGAAATTTTTTCTAAAATCTCTGGAGCACAACTCTCCATATAGTCACTATCAAAATTAATCATAATACAACATTCCTTTAATGTGTCTTTTTATCAACATATTCGTTTTTGTATTTAGATACAGCAATTATTTGAGTTTTATATAAGCTGTAATAACCTGAGAGCATATAACTTATAGCTATAGCTAATAGGAAGTAGAGTATAGGGGCTTTGCCGAAAAGCTCAAGGGCTATTAAAAGAGAGGCAATAGGGCAATTTGTAACACCACAGAATACGGAAACCATACCAATAGCAGCACCTAAAGATGAAGATAAGCCTAAAACAGGTGCAATAACACAACCAAATGTAGCACCAACAAAGAATGAAGGAATGATTTCACCACCCTTATATCCACAAGCCAGAGTTATAGCTGTGAAAAGCATTTTCCAAAAGAAGTCTGAGTTGCGAGCTGTACCACCTATAGCAGATGCAATAACTTCAATACCTGTACCACTGTAGCGAGTAGTACCTAAAATTAAAGTAATACATAAAATTACTGTACCACCGAAAAATACTCTTTCATAAGAGTTAGAGGAAAATGTTTTAAATACTTTACCAAAGCTGTGTAACATAATACAGAATATAACACTAATACCAGCACAAAGACAAGCAAGTAATATTGTCTTTCCACCTGTAAGTAAATTAAATTCTGTAATCCCCTTTATAAGATAATTAGGAGATTCACAGCCTAAGGATTTTCCTATAGAACTTGCTACTAAAGAAGAAATAGTACAAGGAACTAAGGCAGAGTATTGCATAATACCGACACTACCAACTTCTATAGAAAATATAGCAGCAGCAACAGGTGTGCCGAATATAGCAGAAAAGGCAGCACTCATACCACTCATTATGAAAACTTTTTTGTCTTTAGAGTCTAATTTAAACCAATTTCCAAGATAATTTCCTATACTACCACCAATCTGTAAAGCTGCTCCCTCACGACCAGCTGAACCACCAAACATCTGTGTAAGGACTGTACTTATAAAAATAAGTGGAGCCATTCTAAGAGGTATATGTTCGTCAGAATTAATAGAAGACAGAACAAGGTTCGTACCTTTATCTTGAGCGTTCGAAAATTTATTGTAGAGATATACAATTAAAAGACCCACAATAGGTAAGAAAATAGCAATACCTACATTGGTTTCACGAAGTGTGACTGCCTCTGTAAGACAAAAATTAAATGCAGCGGCTACAAGTCCTAGTATAACACCTGTAACTGATGCAAATATAATCCAACGCAATAATCGCCATATTCTGTTAAATATATGTTTAAAAAATGCTTTTATAAATTTCATTTTAATACCCTTATCCTAAAATTATGGGTGAACTATTGTCCACCCATAAAATATTAATCATTATTTTGTTGTTTAATAACTACGCCACCGTTGCCAAAGTTTGTATTTGGCTTAACGGCTTCAATATTAGAAAGTACCCAATCAAATTCCCCAGTAGTGATTATGAAACCACAGTATTCACATTTTCCAGAGCTTGTAACACTTGTAGGAGCACCACAATGAGGACAAGCAACTGTTGATTTACCACTTTTAACAGGGTCAGTTAATACGCCGACTTTTCTCATAAATGTGTAAATATATTGTAAATGATATTCAGTATTTGGGTTGCCTTGAAGTACCTTGCCAGTTTTTTCATCTTTGATATAATCAGTCATACGAGCCTGAATATAGACATGCATAAATTCATATTGACTATCTCTATAGTATTTGAATAAATATGCCTGATTGACATTTATTCTATCAAGAACATTTATTTTGCCATTTTCTATGTACTGTTTTATCAATTCTGTATGCTGTTTATAAAGTTCTTCTTTTTCAAAAGGACGAACTTTTTCAAAATCTCTTTCAGACCAAGCATTTTGTAATGTTATAAATACTTCTTTTACCCAACCTATAAATTTTTCACTTGAGAAATTTGGGTCAGTCCTTGTAATAGCGTTTACTATTTCATCTGTGTGGTTTTGTATTGTTGGTACAACACCAGTAGTAGGAGATGAATTTTTGCTATTCTTTGTTTTTAAATAGGAAATAAAAAGTACAACACCTATAACAATAATAGTAAGTATTATGTCAGACCCAGTTATGTCGCTGTCATCTGAATCACTATAGTAGTAATAGCTACCACCATAGTTACCACCACTACTGTAGCCACCGTCATAGCCTCCACTATAGCTACTGCCACCACTACTACCACTACTGTAGTCATTAAAATTGCCTAAGTCAGCAAAGGCATTAAGCTTTAATCCCATCACTATGGCTACAAGACAAAGCAGTATAACAAATAAATTTCGTTTTTTCATAGGCTGTTACCTCCTATTGACGAGGTTTGCCACAGTTAGAACAGAAGTTTCCTGTATTTTCAGAACCACATTCACAAGTCCAACTTCTAGCTTTGCCACAATTGGAACAGAAATTACCATTATTAGTTTGACCGCAGCTACAAGTCCAAGGAGTAGGGGTATTGTTTTGTGTATTCTGTTGAGATTGACCCATTTTCATAAGGTCTTGAACATTTGCACCACCGGCATTCTGAGCCATACCCATACCCATAAAGGCATTTACCGCACCGTTGGTGTTTTTAGCTGCACTTTCCATAGCATTTGCTTGAGCAGTACCTAATCTAGCACCAAGAAGTGATGGGTCAGAAAATGCTCTTGCCTCCTGCATACGAGAAATTTTTTCAGCACTTTCACCATCAACTGTAATTGATGCAAAAGCTACAGAAACAATGGAAATTCCTCTTAATTCATTCCAATCAGCTGTAAGTTCTGTATTTAATTCATTGGCAATTTCCTTAGTATAAAGAGGTAATTGGTCGTAGGCTATACCCTTTAAAGCAATTCTGCCCAATGCCGGCTGTAATGAGCTTTGAACCTCTGTTTTGAGCTGTTCATCTATAGATATTTTTTTGTAAACATCAGCTACATTTGCACATACATTAGTGTAGAACATAACAGGATTTGTAATTCTGTAAGAGTATGTTCCATAGCCTTGAATTTTAATAGTGAAGTTAAACTCACTATCTCTGAAAGGGACATCGCCTATGCCAATTTTGTTATTCATTATTTCCTTAGTGTTAATGAAATAAACTCTTTGGTCATTTTCAGGCTGACCACCGAATGTAAATCTTTTACCTACCTTTGCAAAAGACTCTTTAAGTCCGGAAAAACCACTATCAAAAAGAGAAGGTTCTGTTCCTGTGTCATAAGTATAAGCACCAGCTTCAGTAGTAAAATCAACAATTTTGCCGTTTTCAACAATGAGCATACATTGACCTTCATTTACAGCAATCTTACTTCCGTTAGTAATAATATTGTCACTTCTCTTAGTATTTGATGAGCCTTTGTTTATGCGAACCTCACCTTTAGCCATAAGAGTGTCACCGTCAAGAGCATCGCAATAGATATATTCTTTCCATTGGTCAGCAAGTACAGTTCCAATTGATGAAAAAGCTGCTTTTATTAATCCCATAATAGAACCTCCTTTATAAATTTAATATAGCCTAAATTGTAAATATTATAAATTGATGAAATATTCCATAATCTTAGGACCGTTTTCGATGAAGATACCAGATTCCTTAGCACCTTCTTCAGAATATGTACCACCTGCTGCTGGAGTACTCTTTTTGTAAATCATAAATGGCACAGGGTCATTTGTATGTGTCATTAAATCAAGAGGAGTAGGGTGGTCAGGTAAAATCATAACCTTGTAATCATCGTACTGTTCAAGAGCATTGAGAACAGGTCCAAGAATTTTTTCGTCAATTAATTCAAGAGATTTAACCTTGTTTTCGATTTCGTGTCTGTGACCACATTCGTCTGGAGCTTCAACATGAATGTATACGAAATCCTGACCCTTTGCAAGCTCGTCAATAGCTGCCTGAGCCTTACCTTCAAAATTAGTATCAATATAACCAGTTGCACCGTCAACATGAACAACATTCATACCGGCAAATTTACCAATACCCTTTAATAAGTCAACAGCACTAATCATAGAGCCTTTAAGACCGTATTTCTGTTCAAATGGAGAAAGACTAGCCTTAACACCCTCGCCCCAAAGCCACATAGAGTTAGCTGGACGAAGACCCTTTTCAACTCTTGCCTTGTTAATAGGGTGGTCCTTTAATAAATCATAACTTTTAACCATCATATCGTAAAGTTTTTTAGCATTTGGTGCAGTTGGAATATATTCCTTAATTGGCTTACCAGTAATGTCGTGAGGTGGAGTAAGAGTACCAACTTCAAGAGTACCATTATTCCAAATAAGACAATGTCTGTAGCTTACACCAGAGTAAAGCTGGAATTCTTCATTGTTGAAGTGTTCACATAAGTAGTCAATAAGAACTTTTGCTTCTTCTGTTGAAATATCGCCAGCACAGTAGTCAATAATAGTCTTGTCTTCGTAATTTGGTTCATCAGAAAGAGTAACAAGATTACAACGGAAGGAAACATCAGTTGGCTTCATATCAATACCGATACTTCCAGCCTCTAATGGAGAACGGCCTGTATAACAAACCTGTGGGTCATAACCCATAACAGAAAGGTTAGCAACATCGCTACCAGGCTTTAAATTGTCAGCAACTGTCTTTACCTTACCAATAACAGCAGTTTTAGCAAGTTTATCCATATTAGGAGTTTTAGAAACTTCTAATGGAGTTTTGTTGCCAAGTTCTTTTACAGGATAATCTGCACAACCATCGCATAATAATACTACATATTTCATAGGTAATAGAACCTTCTTTCTTAAAAGTTAAATTTTTTTCTTAATTATATCACAGTAAAAAAGCAATAACAACAGAAAATATAATATTTTAAATTAAATGAAAATATGTTATAATTACAGAACGAAGAAAACAAAATTGGAGGTTATATACAATGAAAGTATTATTAATGAATGGTAGTCCAAATGAAAAGGGTTGTACTTATACAGCATTATCAGAAGTAGCAAAAAGCTTAAATTCTTTGGGTATTGATACTGAAATTTACTATGTTGGCGAAGATGTTTCAAAGGAAACTCTTTTAAATGTAAAGGATATGTGTGCTGAAAGTGATGGTTTTGTAATTGGTTCTCCAGTTTACTATGCTTCTGCAACAGGTAGTCTTACTCATTTCCTTGACAAGATTTTTGGTGTAGCTGGTAAGGATTTAGCTTATAAGCCAGGTGCAACTGTTGTTAGTTGCAGACGAGGTGGTGCATCATCAACTTTTGAACAGATAAACAAGTATTTTACAATTAACAATATGCCTGTTGTATCTTCAAACTACTGGAATATGGTACATGGTAACACACCAGCTGAAGTAGTTCAGGACGAAGAAGGTATGCAGACTTGTAGAGAGCTTGGCAAAAATATGGCTTGGCTTTTAAAGTGTATTGAAGCTGGTAAAAATAACGGTATCGAAAAGCCAGTTGCTGAAGCAAAAGTTAAAACAAATTACATTAGATAAGCACAAAACAGTTTTTTCATAAGTATAATACAATATATAATTCCATTCGGAGGATTGTTGTATGAAAAAATTGCCTCTTTCCTGTGTACCTATTGGTGCAGTTGGTTTTGTAGATTGTGTCGCAGATATTAGTAGTAAAAAACGCCTAGTAGAAATGGGTTTTACTAAAAAGGCAAGAGTAATTCCTCTCCATATTAGTCCAGGGGGCGACCCTGTAGCATACTTTGTGAAAGGTGTGGTTATAGCAGTCAGACACGAAGATGCTGAAAATATTTTGGTTACTATAGGGGAGGAATAATTATGGATAAAAAGAAAACCATAGTCCTTGTAGGTAATCCAAATACAGGAAAGAGTACAATTTTTAATGCCCTTACGGGAATGCACCAGCATACTGGAAATTGGAACGGCAAGACAGTAGACTGTGCTGAGGGAGATTTTGTATATAAGGATACAGAATTTAAAATTGTAGATTTACCTGGCATTTATTCTACTAATCCAGTTTCAAAAGACGAAAAATGTGCTGTGGAATATCTAAAAAATGAACACATTGATGTGGTAGTTGTTGTGCTTGATGCAACTTGCCTTGAAAGAAGTTTGCCTTTGGTTTTTCAAGTGGCACAAATAAAAAGTAATGTTGTAATTTGTGTCAATCTCTTAGACGAGGCAGAGAAAAAGGGCGTTTGCATTAATACAGATGTTATGGAAAAGATATTTGATTTGCCTGTTATTCCAATGAAAGCTAGAAAAGGTATTGGTATAAATGAACTTAAAGAGGCTGTTTATATATCTGATAAAAAAGAAATTTACAATTGCCCTATAACTCCAGAAGAAGTGTATACGCAGAGTGTTAAGGATTGCAGGGATTTTCGTGACAATATTGACAGAAAAATTGACAATATTGTAATGAGTAGAAAATACGGAATACCTATTATGCTTTTACTTATGGCGTTGTTATTATGGATAACTGTTGTAGGAGCAAATTATCCATCGGCTGTCCTTGCTGAAATTTTCTCTATTATGGAAAATGATTTAATGGATATGACAGCAGGTCATAATTTGATAAGAGGAATTTTTGTAGAGGGAATGTTCAGAACTCTTAGCTGGGTTGTAGCAGTAATGTTGCCACCTATGGCAATATTTTTTCCACTTTTTACATTTCTTGAAGATTTTGGCTATTTGCCTAGAATGGCTTTTAATTTGGATAATATTTTTAAGAAAGCAAAATCCCATGGAAAAATGGTTCTTACTATGTGTATGGGTTTAGGCTGTAATGCAGCAGGTGTTATTTCTGCCAGAATTATAGATTCTCCAAGGGAAAGGCTGTTGGCAATAGTTACAAATAATTTTGTACCTTGTAATGGTAGATTTGCGTCAATAATAATATTGGCAAGTGTCTTTGTAGGTGGAAAGTTGATTACATTAAAATCAGCTTTGGCTGTTCTTTTATCCGTGATATTGGCTTTTTTTATTACATTGATTGTTTCATATGTATTGGGTAGCACAGTTTTAAAAAACGACAACAGCTCTTTTGTATTGGAATTGCCACCTTATAGAAGGCCGAACCTATGGAGTATTATTGTAAGAAGTGTAAGAGAGAAAATACTTTTTGTGTTAGGTAGAGCTGTAGTTGTTTCTGCTCCGGCCGGCATATTAATATGGATTTTGCAAAATCTTAATGTAAATGGAATTAGTGTTTTAGCCCACATAGCAAATTTTCTAAATCCATTAGGTCAACTTATGGGATTAGACGGCTATATTTTAACTGGTTTTATATTGGGAATACCGGCTAATGAAATAGTTTTGCCTATTATAATTATGTGCTATACAGGTGGAAGTGGACTGATTTCTATTGAAAATATAGCTGATATACAATCAATTTTTGTGCAAAATGGTTGGACTTTTATTACAGCTATATGTACAGCATTGTTTTTTATTAACCATTTCCCTTGTGCTACTACACTGTGGACAATTAAAAAAGAAACAGGAAGTATAAAATGGACAGTTTTTTCAGCATTACTGCCTACAGTTGTTGGTGTTGTGCTATGTATCGTAGTAAATTTTGTTTTAAAAACAATATGTGGAATAATATAGAAAATTGATTTGACCTCTAAACAAAATTGTTTAGGGGATTTTTTTGTTTAAAATCTAAATAGAAATCCAAATTTTGAAACTTGACTTACGAACAAATGTTCTATATAATATTTATATAAAAACTATTTTGAGGAGGGTAAGCAAGTGGAGAATAAAATATATGGTTGCATAGATTTAAAAAGTTTTTATGCTTCTGTGGAATGTGCTGAAAGAGGATTAGACCCATTTAAAACTAACCTTGTTGTTGCTGACCCATCTCGTGGTAGTGGAGGAATATGTCTGGCTATTAGCCCTGCTATGAAAAATTTGGGCATAAAAAACAGATGCAGACTTTTTGAAATTCCTAAAAATGTGAAATATATTACAGCCTTGCCTAGAATGAAAAAATATATGGAATATTCAGCGAATATATATTCAATTTATTTAAAATATATGAGTAAGGAAGATATTTATATATACTCTATAGACGAATGTTTTTTCGATTTTACACCTTATTTATCCAGTTATGGAAAAACACCAAGAGAATTTGCTGTTATGCTTATGGAGGTTGTTATGAAAAATACTGGAGTTTGTGCTACAGCTGGAATAGGTACAAATTTGTTTTTGGCAAAAGTGGCATTGGATATAACAGCAAAACATATTTCGGATAATATAGGTTTTCTTGATGAAAATGAGTTTAAGAAAACCATATGGCACCATAGACCAATTACAGATATATGGAACATAGGCAAAGGAATTGCAAAGCGACTTGAAAAATATGGTGTTCAGGATTTATACGGTGTTGCACATATGGATGAAAGCATTTTGTATAAGGAATTTGGAGCAAATGCAGAATTTTTAATAGACCATTCTAAGGGATATGAACCCTGTACCATAAAAGAAATTCACGATTATAAGCCTAAAACAGAATCTATATCAAATGGACAAATTTTATTTAATGATTACAATTTTGATGAGGCATTAATTGTACTTTATGAAATGGTGGACCAGTTGGTATTGGAATTAACTCAAAGAAAATCAAAGACGAATTCAATATCATTGTATGTAAGGTATTCAAAGGAGTGTACAGCCTCTACAGGTGGTACAAGGAAGTTGAATTTTAGAAGTAGTTCCTATAGAAAAATATTATCAGAGTTTGAAAAACTTTACAGAGAAACTACAAAGAAAAATTATCCTATTAGACAAATAAATGTAGGACTTAACCATATTGAAGAAGATGAATTTCAACAGCTTGATTTATTTGGAAAAGTAGATGATGACAAGGAGATAAAGGTACAAAAAGGCATTATTGAAATTAAGAATAAATTTGGTAAAAATGCGGTTTTGAGGTGCTCTAGCCTTCAGGATAAGGCTACAGCCAGAATAAGAAATAAACTTGTGGGAGGACACAACGGTGAGTGATAGAGCAAGACAGTTTATGCCTTTTTCGCCTTTAAAAGGCTATTATGATTTAATTGAAAAATGTGAGAGGATAAAAGAGCCAAAAATAGAATTAACTGAGGATATGTTAGAAATAATATCTCAAAAATTAAATAAGATAGAAAAAGGCATTATGATAAAAGTGAAATATTATGATGTTGACAGTTATGTGGAAATAGAGGGAAAGATTTCAAATATAGATAAGATATACAACAATTTAACAGTAATAAAAACTGTAATTAAATTTGAAGATATTTATGACATTTCTTTTGTGTAAGGAGTATAAACAGTGGTTTATACTCTTTTTTTGATAGCTTGTTTTGGTGCGTAAGTTACATAATTTTGTTGACAGTGAGAACATATATGGTAAAATTAAGTAAAGAGAGTGTAATAGAATTGGGGTGTTACTATGAATAGAGAAAATATGATTAATATTTTAGAAAAAGTGTCTAACAAAAGTGACCTTTGTTATATTAGTAGTAAAACAAAATATTCTTTAGGATTATCCTATGTAATAAAGTATAATGAAAAATTCTTAATGATTGCTGATACTTGTGATTATGAGTATGACGGATACATAATAGTTAAATGGGAAAATATTGAAGAAATAGAGTATAATGAACGGGCAATATTTGAGAGTAAAATAATAAAAAATGAAAATGGTAAACCAGATTTAGAAAATGTAATAGACATAAAATTAGATAGTTACAAAACAATATTTAATCATTTTTTGAATAAGAATGAAAATATAACTATATATTGTGATAGTTGTTCTGAAAAATATGTAGATGAAGATACAACTACTGCTTTAAATATAGGTAAAATAATAGAAATTAAAGATGATTATATAGTATTTAAAAGATTTGATGGAGTAGGAAAGTGGTATCCGGAAAATAAAATATATTATAGTGATATTTCAGAAATTTTGTTTGGGGATAGGTATACTAGAATTATGTCAAAGTATACTCATAATTGAAAAGGGGTGTTGGTATGATAAATAAGGAGTTATTGGACAAAATTATTAGGAAATCTGACATCTGTAAATTTGAATGTATCTTTGATGATATAAGTGGAGTACCTGTAAAATACAATGAAAAATATATAATGGTAAACATATACGAAGATTTTCAATTTGACGGCTTCTGTATATTTGATATAACAGAAATTGAAAATATATGTTATGATGAAACATACGAATTTATAAACCATATATGCAAAGAAGAAAAAATATATCCACCTAAGGTAGAAAATATTAATATTGAAAATTTCACTAATGTGTTTAATTATTTTAAAAATAATGAAGAAAATATTATAGTCGAATGTGGTGGATATGATGACGAAGACTATAGCTTTTCCATTGGTAAAGTGGAAAAAGTTACAGAGGAGTACATAGAAATTAAATACTTTGATTATATGGCTAAATGGGATGAAGATGAACTTGATAGGGTTTATTATGATGATATTTCAGTTGTATCTTTTGGGAAAAGATATATTAAATATATGTCAAAATATACCCATTAATTAAAGAGGTGGTTTTATTGAAAAACTTGTTGAATAAAGTTATGATACTTGCAGTTGTTGTAGCGATTGTGGTTGGAGGTATTGTTTTTCAAAATAGAAAAAGTTTAGCTTATGCAAATAGTAGAATAGTACCTATTGGTGACAGCATTTTTTATAATGACTACAATATGTTTTTAAGAGAAGTGCCTATTAAAGGACACAGAGGTGCTATCATTTATAAAAGAGTAAAATTAATGGGTGGCGATGGAAAATATATTTGTGCTAAGGATAATAATAAAAATGTTTATATATTTAATGTAAAAAATACAGAAAAATATAAGTTAAGTAATATCGACGCAGCAGATATGGATATATATAACAATAAAATTTATTATGCCAATAAAAGTGATGGAAATAAGATTTACAGCATTTGTTTTAATGGAAAAGAAAATATAAAAGTAAGCGATGCGACTACTTCTCATTTGAGGGTCACTAATAATCATATATATTTTGAAAACAATAGAGATAACATATATTCATTGTCACTATTGACTAAGGAAATTAAAAATGTGTACGAAGGTAGTAACTGCTATTTCTTTGAAACTGATGGCAAATATATTTATTTAAGTGATTATCAGAATGATAATACAATTTTAAAATTAGATGCCCATACTTTTGAAGAAAAAGGTAGAATAAATATAAGAACAGTAAATTTCTGTATCTATAATGGCAGTTTGTGCTATATTCCATTTGTTGATGAAGATGATATAGGAGACAATTATAAAGATTATTCTCATATACATAATGAAGAAGGTCAAATTATTTTATAAAAATAAGGCTGTCGATTTGTGTAATATAATCGACAGCCAAAATTACTTTTTAGGGGATAATTATGCTCCTAAAATTCTGTTTTTATGATGAGTGTCAAAGGCTTCAAGGCAATTATCAGCAGAGGCAGTATTTATAAGTCTGTTTATTACACCTTTTTTCCATACTGTGTCGGTATTAGTACGAGATAACATACAGGCACATTCAAAAATTCGTAAACACACGAAATCATCTACTTTATTCCATTCGGTATCAGGAAGTGTAAATTCTGTTTCGTAACCTTTTCTGAAAGGTTCTAAATAGCTAAAGAACAAGTCATTTCTGTTTTTTTCCAAAGGAGTTTCCGGGTCAACTATAAATGAAAATATGGCTGTAGCTATATCTGACATATAGTAGCCATAACAACAATTATCAAAATTAAATGCTTTTGCATTATCCCATTCTATCAATATATTGTTAACCTGAAAATCCCCATGTATCATACCAAATGTTTCCGGAACTTCTGGATAGGATTTTATTTTTTCAATTCTTGTATGGAGTTTAGATAATATTTCAGAAGAAACATAGTCTTTTAAATATGAAAAGTCAAAAGAATTTTTTTCATACCACTTACATCTATTGAATTTTAGACCTTCTTTTTGTTCCTTATAGCTTATAGAATGTATTTTGCCTAACAATTTGCCAACAATGTAAAAATATTGGTCATCTCTGTTTTCAGCATTGGCTTTTTCGCCATGTATTAACTTAAATTGTGATACACAATATTCATTATCATCTATTGAAAATTCTTCGGCTATAGAATTTGTAAGAGAAGGAATGATATAAGTAATATCAGATATGTATTTTCTTAAATCATCTAACCATTCCATTTCGTGTTTAATATCTGAAATCTTTCTTTTAGCATTAGCAGAAACCCTAATAACTGATGGTTTTAAACCATTGAATAAAAATGTGTAATTTCGTGAACTGAAATGACATTCAGCATTTGCAATATCTCTGCCATAAAGTTCTTTAATCTTTTTTCTAAAAAGTTCTTTGTCTGGAATATTTATTTCTTTGTATTTCATAATATCACCTTTATTTCCTAAAATGTTATTAATAAGGATTTAATGTTAAAAATGAAGTGTTATAAAATGTGGTAGGAAATTATTTCCAAGTTCGAATAAAATTAATTTTTTAGATTATAAATTAAGACCCATTAAAAAGTTGATAATTAATTAAATCCTTACCTATCTTATATTATATAATAAAAAACAACAAAATTTCCATACCTTTTTACTCAAAAAATTATCCCATAATTCGACAAAATAATCCATTTTATTGTAAAATAATAAAACGAATTTTGAATAATATGAATAAAAAATGAAAATAAAAAACAAAAAATATATAAAAGAATTTAATAAAAATTCCCACCAAATAAATTTTTGGTGGGAAAATGGTGGTAAAAAGTAAAATATTAAGTTGAATTAATTAATAAAATCAGTCTGTAACCTTACTTAAAAGCACTACCGTCTCCACATGGTAAGTCCTAGGGAACATATCTACACTACAGATTTTTCTTACCTTATAGCCACCCTCTTCAAAGAGGAGTAAATCTTTAGCGAGAGAACTAGCCTTACAGCTAACATAAACAAGGGTTTCTGCATCAAATTTTATTATTTTTTCAATAGCTTTTGGATTAATGCCTTCTCTTGGTGGGTCAAGAATTATTGTATCAGGTTTATCCTCCAACTGGTCAACCATATTAAGAACATCGCCAGCAATAAATTCACAATTTTTAATACCATTAAGTTCAGTATTTATTTTTGCAGCTTCTACAGCTTCTTCTACAATTTCAATACCAATAACTTTTTTAGCATTTTCGCTTAACAACTGTGTTATAGTACCAGTACCACAGTACAAGTCAAAAATAACCTTATCATTACTTGTGCCAGCAAATTCCTTTACAGTAGAGTAGAGAACTTCTGCTCCAGCTGAATTTGTCTGAAAGAATGAAAATGTTGAAATTTTGAAATTAAGACCAAGGCATTTATCCATAATAAAGTCCTGACCATAAAGTATATTCATCTCGTCAGCCTTTACAACATCAGCAACACCGTCATTTACAATGTGGCTTATGCCAACGATTTTACCCTCTAATTCTAAGGCAAGAAGATTATCAACTAAAGGCTTTAAATCTGTTTTTAATTCAGATGTAGTTACTAAGTTAATAATCATTTCGCCTGTAAAATGTCCTCGTCTTACAAGCAAGTGTCTTAAAGAACCTGTATGTCTCATTCTGTGGTAGAACTGTTCATCTGTACCTCTGAAGTATTCCAAAACAGTAGAAAGGGCTTTGCAAATATCTTCGTTTACAATATTACAGCAATCAGCAGTAACAACCTCGTAGTTACTTTCTCTCTTTCTCATACCCAAACAGAGATTACCGTCTAAGCTGTCATCACCAAAACTAAATTCCATTTTATTTCTATAGGCTGTAATAGAAGGGCTTGGATTAATGCCACAGTATTCATAATCTGTTAAGCCTGCGTTGTCAAGCAATTTTAAAACAACATTTTTCTTAAATTCTAATTCCTGCTCATAAGAAATGTTCTGATAAGTACAACCACCACAAAGTCCAAAATTTTTACAAGCTGGTTCAATTTCGTATTCAGCTTTTTTCTCAATACTTCTAAGTCTGCCTTCAAAATTCTTTCTTTTTTTCTTTACATCAGCTATTACTGTTTGACCAGGAATAGTGTTTTTTACTGTTACTTTTTTGTTTTCTCCTCCAAAATAACCTACACCTTTATTTGGAAATTCTAAATCTACAATATCAATTTTTGTGTCAAAAAGTGTTTTTGCCATTGTTTTCTCCTATATATACCGAAAAATCTAAAAATACAATGGAAGTATTATAACATAATTTGACTATGTACTCAATGGGTATAGGTATTTTTAAGAGTATTTTAAAAGGTATTGATTAAAAGTTTATAAATTGGTATAATTATAGCAATAAAGTAATTTGGAGGTAAAAAATGCTGACAAAGGATTGCAATTTTAGAGATATTTATCATAAAGTTTGTTTTATAGAATGTGCAAACCAAATACAGAACTTAAAAAAGGTATTTAATGTAAGTAAAAAGGATAATGGTGTTCTTGCTTATGGATATATTGACCACGAAGATGGTTTTACTTTTGAAGTTTTAACAACTGGAAAACTTGAAAATGGTGTACTTTCAAGAGGTTTAGGCAACGATGAAGTGTCAATGAAATTTAGAAAATCTAGTGTAAACGATAGAGAAATTCGCATTTACGAAGATAGAAGTCTTTTTAAAGAATACAATGAAAAGTTTAAGACTATTGATACATTTTTTGCTGATACAGAAGATGTTGACAAAACTAGAGGCATAAGAGAAATTGATAGTTGCAGACACGAAGATTTTCCAGATGATGTTATAATATATTTAGTTAAAGACGGATTAAATCCTGAGACTGTTTGGGTTAGATGTGAAAAAGCTGAAAAGCAAGGGGTTAAAGCTAAGTTAATTAGCGAACCAAAGCAGGATTTTGGAGTTCATACAAACGATTTTGTTGTATTCCGTCCAGCAAAAAATGAAAATGGTATTTTGTGCATAGCGAAATTATAAAATTTAATAATCTATAAGAAAGGGCATAGTTTATGTCCTTTTTTGTACATAGTAAATTGAATTAATAAAGCTAAATTTTTCTAAAAAAGGAGGAAGAAAGATGAAAAAAATTTTTGGGATAATGTTGTTTACTGCTATGTTATGGTTGCTTAGTTGTCAGTTGTTTGCAGCAACTATTACAGCAGAGGATTTAAGAGGTGATGATAATTTTATAAATAAAATATTGTCACTTCAAAAAGAAGATAATACAGTAGTAGACAATGCTATTTATGTTGCAACAGACGGAAGTAATAGTAATAAAGGTACTATTGATAGTCCATATGAAACAGTTTATTATGCTATTTCAAAGGCGAAAGCTGGACAAACTATATATGTTAGAGGTGGTACATACAACCAAAATATTGTTATTACAAAATCCGGTACAGAGGGTAACTATATTACAATAAGAAACTATCCAAATGAAAAGCCAGTATTTGACCACACAAACTATGCAACAGACGGTGGTGCAATAATAGAACTTTCAAAAGTAAACTATATACATATACAGGGACTTAAACTCTGTAACAAGGATTTAAAATCCAATAGTGGATATGGTATTCTTATGCGTCAGGGTAACCACATTATTATTAAAGATGTAGAAATCAGTAACATTAATGTGCCAGACCCTACATCATCAAAGGTTGGTGCTAATGCAATAATACTTTATGGAAATAATGCCTCTGTACCTATAAGTAATGTTCTTATAGATAATTGTTATGTTCACGATTGTCAGACAGGTTGGAATGAGGCCGTAACAGTTAATGGTAATAGTGAATATGTAAATGTTATAAACAGCAGAATTGAAAATATAGGGAACATTGGTCTTGATTTTGCCGGTCATTTTAATGCTTGTAAAGATAGTTCTCTTGACCAAGCTAGATACTGTGTGGCTGTAGGGAATGTAGTCAGCAAATGTGTAAGTCCTAATGCTACAAGTTATGGTCTTTATAATGACGGTGGCAGAGATAATACTTTTGATAGAAATGTTGTTTACGAATGTTCTGGTGGTATTGAAATTGGTTCAGAAGAGGGTGCTAAATATTCAAACTATCCAGTAAAAAATGTAGTTGTTAAAAATAACTTAATATACAATAATACACAGGCCGGACTTTCTGTAGGTGGTTATGATAACGATGCTACAGGTATTGTTTACAATACTAAAATCTATAACAATACACTTGTTAATAATGGAAACTCTGATGGTGGTAAGGAATTGGGTATAAATAAAACAAGTGGAACAGACATTAGAAACAATATTTTCTACAAGGATAATGATTTAGAACTTGTCAGAGTAAGATTTACAGAAGATTTAGCTAGAGATTTAACATTTAAAAATAACTGTTATTACTCAACTCGTACAGCAAGTAATTTCAAGGTTATAAGATATGGAGAAACATTTAGAGGTTTTGATAATTGGAAAACAGCATCAGGGGAAACAGGTATATATGAAAATCCAAATTTTGGAGAAGAATATAGCCTTTTGAAAAATTCTCCTTGTATAGATGCTGGCGATTCAACTGCTGATAGTGGCAAATACGATATCTTAAGTAATGAAAGAAATATTAACAATATTGATATAGGCTGTTATGAATATAATGGTTCAGAAGTTACTACAACGACAACTGTTGAAACATCAAGTGAAACAACAACAACCACTACTACAAAAGTAACAGAAACATCAAGTGAAAGCACTACTTCAACTACAACAGTAAGTGAAAGTTCAAGTGAAACTACAACAGAGAATACTGGTGGAAGTGTTTTAGAGTGGGATTTTACAGATAGTAACTGGACTGATAAAACAGCTACAAAAACAGTATATACAGTAAATGGCCTTACAGTACGACATAATGGTACAGCAAGTGGTATAAATGGTTTTAAGTTTGATAAAAATACGAAGTCAAATAAATTAGATTATTTCTATATTCGCTTAGATGCAAAGGCAAAGGATAAGTTGACAGTATATGTAAACTATAATAGTTCTAAAGCTGGAAATACTGTAGCATTGACTCTTGCAAAGGTTAATGATGATAATACATTTACAACAATAGATACCAAATCAGTAGAGGCATTAAAAACAGGAGATTATAAAATAACATTTAATGTTGCTGATGACGGAAATTATATTATATATACAGATAGTACAAGCTCAGGAACAGCATTTTATAACAAAGTAGTCATTAATAGAGCATCTGTTATTGGAGATATAAATGGCGATGGGGTTCTGAATGAAGATGTAGCCATAATATTAAAACATTGTTCAGGAGTTCAACCTATTACTGACAGTACAATTTTAACTAAAGCTGATGTAAACAATGATAGTAAAGTGGATTTGATTGATGCTATTACATTGTTAAATAGTATTAAATAAAAAATTTTAAAAGGGAAAGTTAAAGATTAAAATTTGACTTTCTCTTTTTTTACGGTATTATTACTATTTTCTAATGATTTCTTAATTTCCGTAAGTTATTATATATATGAACTTAAAGAGAAAGGAAGAAAAAATATGAGTATAATAAATAAAAATAAAATTTGTTTAAATTATTTAATAGGTGTTTTAATTTGTGGTTTTGTAATTTATGCCAATTATATTTACAAAATGGAAAATGGTACAGGATATACAACAATAGTAAGTTTTGCTTTATTAATAAGTGTTACAACATTGTCTATATTTAATAAAAACAATAGACTTTTTGTTAATATGATTTCAACTTTAGTTTCAACATTTTGTTTAGGAAACTTAGTAAGAAATGTAGCTATTGGAGGCATATTTGTCTACGCAATAGATTTATACTTGATTTTAGGTTTAGTCCTTATAGTAGATACAGCTATAATATATGTCAATAAAAGATGAAAAAATGCGTACTTAGTTTTAAGTATGCAATTTTTTTGTCAAAATTTGTTGTATAGTACGGAATATAGGACTTATATAGAAGTATAATAAAATAAAGAGAGGAGGAATATATGTGAAAAACAGGAAATTAACTTCAGAGAATTTGGCAGAGTTTTTAAATTTTATGAAAGAGGTAGAAATAGAGTATTCTACAGCTTTAAGTATGATGAAAAAATGCGAAAATTTAGAATGTGACCTATTGCATCAGTTAGAAATTGAAAAATTAAGTGTTTCGGAGAAAAATAAGTTGGCGACCAAATTAAGGGATTGCTTACGGGACAGAAGATATTATAAAAATATCGTTGAGGAAGACGCACCTCTAGCAAATATAATAGGAGATGTAGATATTAAAAAAACTGTACATAGGCTTGAGCAAGTTTTAGGACAAATAAGAAAAGCAGAGTCATATCACGAAAATAGAAAATATTATCCTAGAATAATGAAATATGAAGAATATAAAAATATTTGAAAAAATATAAAAGTGTCTAAAAGAGCTGTAAAAATTATGGTTTTAGGCACTTTTTTTGGCGTTTTAACAGATAAATAATCATAATATTTTGATAAATGACAGGCTTATTGATAAAAATTAATCAAAAAGGTTGTTGACAGCTAACTTAGGTTAGGGTATACTAACTAAGTAAATGAAATGAATTTATCAATAAGATATAGAAAGAAGATGAGGAAATGATGCCGTTATCAATGGTCGGAACCGGAGAAGAAAGCGTAATAAAGAAAGTCGGAGGCAACGAAGATACCAAAAGATTTTTAGAGAACTTGGGTTTCGTTGTTGGTGGAACTGTAAGTGTGGTTTCTGAAATTGAAGGAAATCTTATTGTAAATGTAAAAGATTCAAGAGTTGCTATAGGCAAAGATATGGCAAACAGAATTATGGTTTAAGAAAAGAGGTAAAGGCAAGATGGAAAATCTTAGACAGGTTGCTTGTGGGCAAACAGTTAAGGTAAAGAAAATTTCAGGTGAAGGTCCTGTAAGAAAGCGTATTATGGATATGGGTATTACAAAGGGCGTTGAAATCTTTGTAAGAAAAGTTGCACCTTTAGGTGACCCAATTGAAGTAACTGTTAGAGGTTATGAGCTTTCTTTAAGAAAAGTCGATGCTGAAATGATTGAAGTAGAGTAATTTTTTTAGTCATTAGTTAGCTTACACTAATGTAGGTAGGGTAGGCTAATTCGATAAAAATCAAAGAAAAGGAGTATTACGATGATTAAAATTGCTTTGGCAGGTAATCCAAACTGTGGTAAAACTACATTGTTTAATGGACTTACAGGCTCAAACCAGTTCGTAGGTAACTGGCCTGGTGTAACTGTAGAAAAGAAAGAGGGTAAGTTGAAAGGTCATAAAGATGTAACTATTATGGACCTTCCAGGTATTTATTCACTTTCACCTTACACACTTGAAGAAGTTGTTGCAAGAAACTATCTTATCAATGAAAGACCTGATGCAATCATCAATATTGTTGATGGTACCAACATTGAAAGAAACTTATATTTATCAACTCAGATTATGGAACTTGGTATTCCAGTAATCATGGCTGTAAATATGATGGATGTTGTTGAAAAGAATGGCGACAAGATTCATTTTGACAAACTTAGCAAAATGCTTGGTTGTCCAGTAGTTGAAATTTCAGCTTTAAAGAACAAGGGTGTTAAGGAAATGGCTGAAAAGGCTGTTGAACTTGCTAAGAATAAATCAGCAGCAACTCATGTTCATGAATTTGCAACAGATGTTGAAAATGTAATCAAGAATGTTGAGGCTAAATTAGGTAACGATGTTGTAGCAGAACAGAGAAGATTCTTTGCTATTAAACTTCTCGAAAAGGACGACAAGATTGCACAGCAGTTAAAGAGTGTTCCTAATGTTTCAGAAGATATTAAGGCTCTTGAAGATAAGTTTGATGATGATACAGAAAGTATTATTACAAACGAAAGATATACATATATTTCTTCAATTATTGGGGATTGTTGTACAAAGGCAAACAAGAAGAAACTTACAACATCAGACAAGATTGATAGAGTTGTTACAAACAGAATTTTAGCTCTTCCAATTTTTGCTGTTATTATGTTCCTTGTTTACTATATTTCAGTAACTACAGTTGGTACATGGGCTACTGACTGGGCTAATGATGGTGTATTTGGTGATGGTTGGCACTTATTCGGTATTGGTGCTTCTGCTTATGAAGATGCTAGTGGCGAATATGGCAAGGCTGACCAGATTATTGAAGCTATCCAGAATGGCGAAACTTCAGTAGATATTACTGATGACGAAGGTAATGTTGAAGAAACTGTAAACATTACTCCTGATGTTCAGAGTGAAGCTCAGGCAACAGTTGATGCTGGCGAACCAGACCCAGCTGACTATGGTGTTTGGGTTCCAGGTGTTCCAGTTATTATTGGTAACGCTCTTGACGCAGTAGGTTGTGCTGATTGGTTAAATGGTCTTATCCTTGATGGTATCGTAGCCGGTGTTGGTGCAGTTCTTGGTTTCGTTCCTCAGATGCTTGTACTCTTCATCTTCCTTGCTTTCCTTGAAGCTTGTGGTTACATGGCAAGAGTAGCATTCATCATGGATAGAATTTTCAGAAAGTTTGGTCTTTCTGGTAAGTCATTTATTCCAATGCTTATTGGTAGTGGTTGTGGTGTTCCAGGTATTATGGCATCAAGAACTATTGAAAATGACAGAGATAGAAAAATGACAATTATGACAACTACATTTATTCCTTGTGGTGCAAAGCTTCCAGTCATCGCTATGATTGCAGGTGCATTCTTCGGTAATAGTGGTTGGGTTGCAACAAGTTCTTACTTCGTAGGTATTGCAGCTATTATTTGTTCAGGTATTATTTTAAAGAAAACTCAGTTATTTGCTGGCGACCCAGCTCCATTCGTTATGGAACTTCCAGCATATCATATGCCAACAGTTACTAACATTTTAAGAAGTATGTGGGAAAGAGCTTGGTCTTTCATCAAGAAGGCTGGTACAATTATCCTCTTATCTACAATCGTTCTTTGGTTCTTAATGAGTTTCGGTTGGGAAAACGGAAGCTTTGGTATGGTAGAAGAATTAAATTCTAGTATTCTTGCTAAGATTGGTTCTGCTATTGCTTGGATATTTACTCCACTTGGTTGGACAAAGGCTGGCGAAGGTTGGAAGATGGCAGTTGCGGCTGTTTCTGGTCTTATCGCTAAGGAAAATGTAGTAGCAACATTTGGTGTACTTTTCGGTTTCGCAGAAGTTGCAGAAGATGGTTCTGAAATCTGGGGTAACTTAGCTCAGGTTATGACTCCAATTGCAGCATATGGTTTCCTTGTATTCAATCTTCTTTGTGCTCCTTGTTTCGCAGCTATGGGTGCTATTAAGAGAGAAATGAACAATACAAAGTGGTTCTTAGTTGCCATTGGTTACCAGTGTGCTCTTGCTTATGTTGTTGCTCTTTGCATTTACCAGATTGGTACATTTGCTACAACAGGCGTATTCGGAATTGGTACAGTAGTAGCATTCTTATTTGTAATCGCATTTATTTACTTACTTTTCAGACCATATAAGAAAAGTAAAACATTAAAAGTTGATATGAAAAAGGTTGCCGGCGAAAGATAAGCAATCTGTGTGAGTAGGGGACTGCCGGTGCAGTCCCCTATGTTTTTAAGGAGGTGTTCCCATGGGAACAGTTGTTGTTGGATTAATACTTTTGGTTATAATTTGCCTTATCGTTCATAGTATGATAAAGGCTAAGAAAAATGGCAAGTCAATTCAATGTGGTGGAGATTGTACACATTGTGGAGGTCATTGCAACAGATAAGGAGGACGCAGATGTCTGAGAATATAAACAATGTAAATTACGATACTGAATGTTCTGAAGATTATCGTGTTTCAAATATGAAAAAGGATATTATTGTTCAGAGATTGAAGGACCGTGGTTGCAGAATTACGAAGCAAAGACTAATGCTTTTGGATATTATTCTTGAGGAAGACTGTTCTTGCTGTAAAGAGATTTATTATAAGGCATCCAAGAAAAATAAAAATATTGGTTTTGCCACGGTTTACAGACTTATAAATATGCTTGAGGAAATAGGGGCAATTAGTCGTAAGAATTTTTATAAAGTATCTTGTGGAGAAGAAAGTAATATTTGTACTATAGAATTTGAAGATAATTCAGTTATTGAGCTTTCTGATAATAATTGGAAAACTATTATACAAAAAGGACTTAGTGCTTGCGGATATTGCAAGGATAAAGCTATACGCTGTGTGAGAGCAAATACTTGCAGATGTGGCGAATAAAACTTATTGAGAAAATTTTTCAATAAGAGAAGTTAGCCGAGCCTTTTTTTGTAAAGTATTGTATAATCATGATGAAAGATGTGTAAAAGGTGTTTACACAAAATATAAGTATAAATAAATAGGAGGTCTAGTTATGTTAGATTGTTTAAAATGTCTTAAAAAAATTGATTTCAAAAAAACAGGTATTTTTGCTGCAGGTGTTTTATTCGGTACAGCAGGCGTAAAGATTCTCGCTAGTAAGGATGCTAGAAAGCTTTACACTAATTGTACAGCTGCTGCACTTAGAGCAAAGAGCACAGTAATGAAGACTGTTACAAGTATTCAGGAAAATGCTGAAGATATTTACGCAGAAGCTCAGCAGATTAATGAAGACAGAGTTGCAGATTCTTTCATTGATGATGATTTCGAAGATGTAGAAGATTTAGTTGCTGCAACTGATGATGAACAGGAAGAAGTTACAGAGTAAGGCGTAGTGTATATTTGTTAAGCATATTAAGCACCCTGTTTATACGGGTGCTTTTTGCTATAGAGATGAGGAATTCTTATGAAATTTGAAATTAAGCATGAAATTAAAGGTCGTATGCGTGTTCGTATGCACCAAAAAAGAATGACTTGTAGAGAGGCAGATATACTTCTTTTTTATCTCAGTTCTCAAAGACATATTACAGGTGTTAAGGTAAGAGAAATTAATTGTGATGCTACAATTAATTACGTTGGTAGCAGACAGGAAGTTATAAATGCTCTACAAAAGTTTAAATATGAAACTGCTGGAGTTCCTGAGAATTTTCTTGAAAACTCAGGCAGAGAATTAAATGAACATTATAAGGAACAGCTTATAAATAAGGTTGTTATCAGAGGACTTAATCTTCTTTTTGTTCCTAAGCCTATTCAGGCAATAATTGCACTTTGGAAATCAGCAAAGTATATTTGCAAGGGTGCAAAGATATTGTTAAAGGGTAAAATACAGGTTGAAGTATTAGACGCAACTGCTATAGGTGTATCAGTATTGAGAAATGATACATCGACAGCAAGCTCTATAATGTTCTTGTTAAGCATAGGCGAACTTCTTGAAGAATGGACACATAAAAAGTCTGTTGATGATTTAGCAAGAAGTATGTCATTAAATGTAAGCAAGGTTTGGAAAAAAGTTGAAAATACTGAACAGCTTGTATCTTGCGATGATATTAAGCTTAATGATGAAGTTGTAGTTCATGTTGGTAATGTAATACCTTTTGATGGCGAAGTTATTGACGGCGAAGCTATGGTAAATCAGGCATCATTGACAGGCGAGTCTGTACCAGTAAGAAAGCATAAGGAAAGTTATGTATATGCAGGTGCTGTAGTTGAAGAAGGCGAATTAACTGTAAAGGTTAAGGCTATTGGTGGTTCAAGTAAGTTTGAAAAGATAGTTACAATGATTGAAGAATCAGAAAAACTTAAATCTTCATTAGAAAGTAAGGCTGAAAGAATAGCTGATAAGTTGGTTCCTTATACTTTACTTGGTACAGGAGCTGTATACCTCTTTACAAGAAATGTTACAAGAGCTTTATCTGTTCTTATGGTTGATTTTTCTTGTGCATTAAAATTGGCTATGCCTATTTCTGTACTTTCTGCTATAAGAGAGGCTGGTTTGTACAATATTACTGTAAAGGGTGGTAAATATCTTGAGGCTGTTGCAGAGGCTGATACAATAGTATTTGATAAAACAGGTACATTGACAAAGGCTAAGCCAACAGTTGTAGATGTAATACCATTTAATGACTTTAGTGCAAATGAACTTTTAAGAATAGCAGCTTGTCTTGAGGAACATTTCCCTCATTCTATGGCTAAGGCAGTTGTAGATAAGGCTAAGGAATTAAGACTTACTCACGAGGAAATGCACTCTAAGGTAGACTATATTGTTGCCCATGGTATTTCTACTAAGATAAATGATAAGAAAGTTATTATCGGTAGTCATCACTTCGTATTCGAAGATGAAAAGTGTACTATACCAGAGGATAAAAAAGATATATTTGCAAATCTTAAACCAGAATATTCACATCTTTATATGGCCATTGAAAATGAACTTGCAGCAGTTATTTGTATAGAAGACCCTGTAAGAGAAGAAGCTAAGGGTGTTGTAAATGCTCTTAAAAAGTCTGGAATTTCTAAGGTTGTTATGATGACTGGGGATAGTGAAAGAACTGCAAAGGCTATAGCTGAAAAAGTTGGCGTAGATGAATACTATTCAGAAGTTCTTCCGGAAGATAAAGCAAAGTTTGTTGAAATGGAAAAGGCAAAGGGTAGAAAGGTAATAATGATAGGCGATGGTATTAACGATTCTCCTGCACTTTCTGCTGCTAATGCTGGTATAGCCATAAGTGACGGTGCTGAAATAGCAAGAGAAATTGCTGATATTACAATCGGCGCTGATGATTTATATGAAATAGTTACATTAAAGGCTATCAGTAATAGTCTTATGAAACGAATTAATAAAAACTACAAAACTATTGTAGCATTTAATTCAGCCCTTATTTTCCTTGGTGTTGCTGGTATAATTCAGCCTACAACATCAGCTATGCTCCACAATACTTCTACTTTGGCAATAAGCCTTAGAAGTATGCAAAACTTAATTAAATAATTATTTTAATTTTTAAAGAGGTACTTTATTAAGTACCTCTTTTTTTGTAATTATGATATAATAAGTGAAAAGAGGTGAAAATATGACATTACAACAATTAAAGTATGTTATTACAGTTGCTGAAAAAGGAACTGTAAGTGAGGCGGCAAAGACACTTTTTATTTCTCAACCTAGCCTTACAAATGCTATAAAAGAACTTGAAAATGAGTTGCAAATTGAAATATTTATTCGTACAAATAAAGGTGTTATAGTGTCTAATGAGGGTGAAGAATTTTTAGGCTATGCTAGACAAATTATAGAGCAAACTCAGTTATTAGAAGATAAATATATTAATCATAAAAATCATAAACAAAAATTTAGTGTTTCTAGCCAGCATTATTCTTTTGTTGTAAATGCTTTTGTAGATGTAGTAAAGAAGTACGGTTATAGTAATTATGATTTCACATTAAGAGAAACCCAGACTAATGAAATTATAAGTGATGTAAGCTCTTTAAAAAGTGAAGTAGGGGTATTATACCTTTCAAGTGAAAATAAAAGTGTAATAAATAAACTTTTCAAGGAAAATAATTTGAATTTTGAAGAAATTATGGAGGCTGAACCTCATGTCTTTATTAGTTATAAGCACCCTTTGGCGGAAAAGAAATCTGTTAATTTAGAAGATTTATCGCCTTATCCATATTTATCTTTTGAACAGGGACAATATAACTCTTTCTATTTTTATGAAGAAATATTAGGAAGTATGGAAAGAGAAAAGTCTATAAAAGTTAGAGATAGAGCAACACTATTTAATTTGGTAGTTGGCTTAAATGGCTATACAATAAGCTCTGGTATTATAGATAAGGAATTAAATGGGGAGCAAATTATAGCACGAAAATTAAATGTAAAAGAAAATATGAAAATAGGTATTGTAACTCATAAAAATGTCAGTTTAAGCAAGTTGGCAAGGGAATATATAGAGTCTATTAAGAAATATATGGTATAAAAAATAAGGCTAGAGGATTAAGAAACCTCTAGTCTTATTTTTACAAAGAAAAAAGCCTTGAAATCTGCTAAAAGCAAATCTCAAGACCTTAAAGTTAGTAGCGAGAGGGGGATTCGAACCCTCGACACCGCGGGTATGAACCGCGTGCTCTAGCCAACTGAGCTATCTCGCCATGGATGGGAACAACAGGGCTCGAACCTGTGACCCCCTGCTTGTAAGGCAGATGCTCTCCCAGCTGAGCTATGCTCCCATGACATAAAAGATTTAAAAGATAACTGGAATATTCTTTTAATCTGTTGTCTTCGTTGTGTTCAACCCTGAAGACAAGAATTATTATAACAGCAAGTGGGCATAATGTCAAGCATTTTTTTTAATTTTTTTAAAGTTTTTTTTGAGACTGATTTTTCCGGTATTTAAGAGGGTTTGAGAGATGTTTAAAATTTGTCTATAAAAATATTCTCAAAAATTTTTTGAAATTTTTGAGAAAAATATTAGATTTATAGCTAAGAAAATGCCGTATAAAACAATAACATTGAAATAAACGGATTACTATGTTACACTAAAAATATAGAGAGGGATGATAATGGGTGATAAGAACTGGTGATTTAAAGATATCAGTATTTGAATTTATTGTAATGATAATAGTTTTGTACAATCAGATAATGTATATTCCACAAAGTTCGAAATATAAGAGTGTTGTTGTAGAACTTTCAGCATCTCTTTCATTTATGATTTTTTGTAATGGAGTTTTGTCTTGTATTAACGGGACTGAATTTTTTGGAAGTTATTACATTAATTATGTCTTTACTGTAATATATTTTATATTAAATGGACTTGTACCACTATTATGGTTTAAGTATATGTATATTTTCTATGATACTTCTCCTAAAAAATCTAATTCTTATATTACTACAATTCCTTATTTACTATATTTACTATTAATTTTTATAAATTGTTTTACTGATTTATTTTTTTACATAGATAGCAATAACCGATACCAAAGGGGAGATGGTTTTTGGTTAATTGTGGTTTTAAGTGTAATATACATAATAGCTTCTGTAGTAGTTATTGTTTTAGCTATAACAAGAAATAGAGGTTTTAGAAGTGAGGGCAAACATATACTTTCAGGAATGTTATTGGTAGCATTAGGTATTATATTGCAACTTTATTTTTGGGAAGACAGCTTTGTACTTTTAACTTTTTTATTGTTTATGCTTATTGTATTTTTGCGTTTTCAAAATCTGGAAATGCTTGTAGACCCTTTAACAGGTCTGGGAAACAGAAGAAGAATGCAGTTATATATAGATAAACTTAGTAGAAAGAGAAAAGGCGAATTTTCAGCAATAGTATTTGATATAGACGATTTTAAGGATATAAATGATTTATATGGTCATATTTATGGAGATAGAATTTTAGTCATTATTTCAAAAATATTAGAAAAATCTGCGGGAAATAAAAAAATTACCTGTATCAGATATGGTGGAGATGAATTTATTGTTATAACACCAAAAGAGGAAGTAGATGGGTTTATAGCTAAATTTAAGGAATTGTTAAATGAATTTAATAGTAAAAAGGTGTTTCCAAGGAAAGTAGATATAAGTATTGGTGTTTCAGAATTTACTGTTAATAGTGAAATAAATATGGAATATATAATAAATACGGCTGATAAACTTATGTATGAAAAGAAAAAATTAAAGAAAAGAAATTTGAAAAATTAACTGTTATGTAAACCTACCATTAAAAGTTAGACTTTTAGCCTACTTGTTTATGGTAGGTTTTTTATTATAATTTTAATGTAAAAAAATACATATTATAAGGAAGAAATATTTTAATGAGAAAAAAATTTTGAAAAATTTAAAAATAGGACTTGACAAAATGGAATAATAATACTATAATCCTATATATCAAGTAGGAAATATATGAAAAGAGGCGTATAAATGAAAAATAGATTTTTTAAAGCTTCCGGAATAACTGATAGATGTTGTAATTAATATTTAGAATGTTTGGATATTGATTTAATATAAATATAAATGAGATTTAATATAAATAAGAAAGAAAAGAGGAAATTATTATGAGTAAAATTTACAAGAGTACAGCAGATTTAATTGGTAACACACCTTTATTTGAATTAACTAACATTGAAAAGGAATTAGGACTTGAAGCTAAGATTGTTGCTAAACTTGAATACTTCAATCCAGCAGGTAGTGTAAAGGATAGAATTGCAAAGGAAATTATTGAACAGGCTGAAAAGGCTGGCAAGATTAAGCCAGGTGCTGTTCTTATTGAACCAACTTCTGGTAATACTGGTATCGGTATTGCATCTATTGCTGCATCTAAGGGTTACAGAGCTATTTTAACAATGCCTGAAACAATGAGTGTTGAAAGAAGAAATATTTTAAAGGCTTACGGTGCTGAAATCGTACTTACAGATGGTGCTAAGGGTATGAAGGGTGCTATTGCAAAGGCTGAAGAACTTGCAAAGGAAATTGAAAACAGCTTTATTCCTAGCCAGTTTGATAACCCAGCTAACCCAGAAGCTCACTTTAAGACTACTGGTCCTGAAATTTGGAACGATACAGACGGTAATGTAGATTACTTCATCGCTGGTGTAGGTACAGGTGGTACTCTTTCTGGTACAGGCGAATACTTAAAGCAGCAGAACAAGAATATTAAGGTTGTTGCTGTTGAACCTGCAACTTCTCCAGTTATTAGCAAGGGTGTTGCTGGTCCACATAAGATTCAGGGTATTGGTGCTGGTTTCATTCCAAAGAACCTTCACGATGTTTATGATGAGGTTATCCCTGTTGAGAATGAAGATGCTTTCGAATATGGTAAGCTTATTTCAAGAAAAGAAGGTATTTTAGTAGGTATTTCTGCTGGTGCTGCTTTAAGAGCTGCTGTTGAAATTGCTAAGCGTCCAGAAAGCAAGGGTAAGACTATTGTAGTTATTTTCCCTGATAGTGGTGACAGATATTACTCAACTCCTTTATTTACTGAATAATATAAATTTATAAAAAACTCATAATGTGCGATATGAAAAAGTCCTGCATACGATTTGTATGTAGGGCTTTTTTGTGTTATATAAGATAAAATGCTGTAAATTGTGCAAAAATGCAATTGTATTGAGAAAAAATATTTCTTATTGATAAAAATACACAAATATATTATAATAATCGAGAGGGAAATATAATATTGTGTATATAGAGGGGAAGTGTATTAATGGAAAAAGGTTTTGATTTTAGTAAAATTGATGAAATAGTCGCTAATCACGAAAATTCAGCAGTTAATATTATTGCTATTTTGCAGGATATACAAGAGTATTATCATTATTTACCAAGAGAAATATTTGAATACATAGCAAAGAAATTGGATACAAAGTCATCTACAATTTATAGTGTTGCTACATTTTATGAAAATTTTTCTCTTGAACCAAAGGGAAAGTATGTTATAAAGGTTTGTGACGGTACAGCCTGTCATGTTAGAAAGTCAGTACCTATATTGGAAAGATTGAGAAGTGAACTTAATTTAACTGATAAAAAGGTAACAACAGATGATATGCTTTTTACTGTGGAAACAGTAAGCTGTTTAGGTGCTTGTGGACTAGCTCCGGCAATGACAGTAAATGACAAGGTTAATCCATCTATGACACCAGATAAGGCCAGTGCCTTAATTAAAGAGTTAAGGGAGGCTGAGAATGATGTTAAGTAACAGAACGGATTTAAGAAAAATTAGAGAAATATATAGTAAGGCTTTAAAATCTCAGAAAAGAAAAATACTTGTCTGTTGTGGTACAGGCTGTCTTGCTGGTGGCTCAATGGATATTCACCACAGATTAAAGGAATTAATAGAAGAAAAGGGATTGAAGTGTACTGTAGAATTGGAAAAAGACCCGCATGGAGATAGTATAGGTTTAAAAAAGAGTGGCTGTCATGGCTTTTGTGAAATGGGTCCTCTTGTCAGAATTGAACCAGAGGGAATTTTGTATACAAAAGTGAAATTGTCTGATTGCGAAGAAATAGTTGAAAAAACTATTATGGAAAATGAAATAGTAGAAAGGCTTGTTTACAAAGTAGAGGGCAAACCTTATGTAAAACAGGAGGATATACCTTTCTATGCCAAGCAAACAAGAGTAGTTTTGGAACATTGTGGTCACATTGATGCTACATCAATAGAGGAATATTTGGGAATAGGTGGATATAGTGGACTTGAAAAAGCACTTTTTGAAATAACTCCTGAAGATATTATAGATACTATTACAGAATCATCACTTCGAGGCAGAGGTGGTGGAGGTTTCCCAACAGGCAAAAAGTGGGCACAGGTTAAAAATAACGATGCTGATGAAAAATACATAGTCTGTAACGGCGATGAAGGCGACCCTGGTGCTTTTATGGATAGAAGTATTATGGAGGGCGACCCTCACAGAATGATTGAGGGTATGATAATTGCTGGTATAGCTACAGGTTCAGAACATGGATATATTTATGTAAGAGCAGAATATCCTATGGCTGTAAATAGATTGGAAAATGCTATAAAACAGGCGAAGGAATATGGTCTTATAGGCGAAAATATATTAGGTAGTGGATTTAATTTTGATTTCCATATAAACAAGGGTGCTGGTGCTTTTGTTTGTGGAGAGGGTTCAGCACTTACTGCTTCTATTGAGGGTAAGAGAGGTATGCCAAGAGTTAAACCTCCAAGAACGGTTGAACAGGGGTTATTTGGCAAGCCAACTGTACTTAACAATGTAGAAACTTTTGCTAATGTACCTAATATTATAAATAAAGGTGCTCAATGGTATAAGGGTGTAGGTTCAGAAAAAAGTCCTGGTACAAAGGCTTTTGCTTTAACAGGTAATATTGAAAATACTGGACTTATTGAAGTGCCTATGGGTGCTACTTTGAGAGAAATAATATTTGATATTGGTGGAGGTATGAAGAATGGCAAAGAGTTTAAGGCTGTTCAGATAGGCGGACCGTCAGGTGGTTGCCTTATAACTGACAATTTGGATTTACCACTTGACTTTGACTCTCTTAAAAAAGTAGGAGCTATGATTGGTTCAGGTGGTCTTGTAGTTATGGACGAGGATACCTGTATGGTTGAAGTTGCTCGTTTCTTTATGCACTTTACTCAAAATGAATCTTGTGGCAAGTGTGTGCCTTGCCGAGAAGGTACTAAGCGTATGCTTGAAATTTTGGAAAGAATAGTAAATGGCAATGGCAGAGATGGAGATATTGAACTTTTGCTAGAATTGGCAGATACAATATCAAGTACAGCCCTTTGTGGTCTTGGTAAATCAGCTGCTATGCCAGTTGTAAGTACAATAAAGAACTTTAGAAGTGAGTATGAGGCACATATATATGACAAAAAATGTCCATCTGGAAATTGCAAGAAGTTAATTACATATCAGATTGACCCAGAATTATGTAGAGGTTGCTCAAAGTGTGCCAGAAACTGTCCTGTTAGTGCCATAACCGGAGAAATTAAAAAGCCGTTCACTATTGATACAAACAAGTGTATTAAATGTGGAGCTTGTAAAGAATCTTGTAACTTTGGTGCTGTAAAGGAGGTGTAGAATATGTCAAATGAAAATTATATGCTTATTGACAATATTCCTGTTGCCATTGAGGGCGAAAAAAATATGCTGGAGCTTATAAGAAAAGCTGGTATTGATTTACCTACATTTTGCTATAATTCAGAGCTTTCTATTTATGGTGCTTGTAGAATGTGTATGGTAGAAAATAAATGGGGTGGTATGGAGGCTGCCTGTTCTACACCTCCAAAGGCTGGTGCTGAAATTTTTACTAATACACCTAAACTTAGAAAACATAGAAAAATGATACTTGAACTTTTGCTTTCTAATCATTGCCGAGATTGTACCATTTGTGCTAAAAATGGAAATTGTAGATTACAGGAACTTGCTTTAAGATTTGGAATAACAAAAGTTAGATTTGAAAATACAGCAGCAGAACCGGATATTGATGATTCATCACTTTGCATTGTAAGAGATAGAAGTAAATGTATTCTCTGTGGTGACTGTGTACGAATGTGTAATGAAGTTCAGAATGTTGGTGCTATTAATTTTACAAATAGAGGTTCTAAAATGGTGGTATCTACTGTTTTTGATGAACCTTTGGGAAAAAGTAGTTGTGTAGGTTGTGGTCAATGTGCAGCAGTATGTCCAACAGGTGCTTTGGTTGTAAAAAATGATACTTCAAACCTTTGGAAACAGTTTGGAAAAGATAATGTAAAGGTTGTAGCACAAATTGCTCCGGCAGTAAGAGTTGCAGTTGCAAAGGCTTTTGGTCTTAGTGACGGCGATGTAATGGGCAAAATTGTTGCAGCTATGCACAGAATAGGTTTTGAAGAAGTTTTTGATACTGTAACAGGTGCAGACTTGACAGTTTTAGAGGAAGCTAACGAATTTTTAGAAAGACTTTCCAATGGCGAAAATCTTCCGTTGTTTACATCTTGTTGCCCAGGTTGGGTGCAATATTGTGAAAAAAATTATCCTGAACTGTTGCCTAATGTATCTACTTGTCGTTCTCCAATGGAAATGTTTGGCTCAGTAATAAAGGAACAGTATAAAACAAGTAGTAGAAAAATTGTTAGTGTAGCTATTATGCCTTGTACAGCCAAAAAGTTTGAGGCAGCTAGACCAGAATTTAAGTGGAACGAAAATCAACAGGTTATAGATTATGTTATAACTACACAAGAGTTGATACAGATGATAAAAGAGGCAGGTATTGTATTTTCAGAAATAGAGCCAGAGTCTATAGATATGCCTTTTGGTTCAATTTCTGGTGCAGGTGTTATATTTGGTGTAACAGGTGGCGTAACAGAGGCTGTTATAAGACGAGTTTCATCAGATAAATCTCTTTCAGCTTTGAGAACTCTTGCCTTTAATGGTGTAAGAGGATTAGAGGGTACAAAGGAAATTACAATAGAATACTGTGGAAAGCCTTTGAGAATAGGCGTTGTTAGCGGTCTTAAAAATGCCGATAAACTTATCAGAAGTATTAAAAATGGTGAACATTTTGATTTAGTGGAAGTTATGGCTTGTCCTAATGGTTGTATAAATGGTGCAGGTCAGCCGTTTACAGATAGAAATGGTATTAAAAATAGAAGCGATGCCTTGTATGAAGCAGATAGAATGTGTACTAATAAGAGAAGTGAAGAAAATCCTCTTATGATGTCACTTTATAATGGCTTGTTAAAGGGTAAGGTACACAAATTACTTCATGTTGATTATGTAAAGGAGGAAAATGTATGATAAAAATTTCAGTTTGTATAGGAAGTTCATGTCATTTAAAAGGCTCTTATAATGTTATAAATGGATTTCAACATGTTATAGAAAAAAATAATGTCAGCGATAAAGTTGAAATAGCTGGAACTTTCTGTACTGGTCATTGTGGAAATGATGTTTCTGTACTGGTAGATAATGAATATTACAGCGTTTCTCCAGAAAATATAGAAGAATTTTTTAATAAAGAAATTGTTCCTAAGTTATAAAAATAAAGGCTGTTGCACTTGTTGTGTAACAGCCAATTTTTATGTGATTTAATTTGTTTTGAAATTACTAAAAAGATAGTTAGGCAATTCAACAGTAACAACACAGCCATTATCTGTGTTTTCAAAGTCAATTTTACCTTTGTGTTCGTGGACTATATTTTTACATATCAGTATACCTAAGCCACTGCCATTTTCTTTAGTAGTGACAAAAGGTGTACCTAAATTGTTTAGAACAACGGGAGATATGCCACCTCCATTGTCTTCTATTGTTATGGTTGTTTTGCCTATATCTGGTGTAACAGTTGTTTTTATAATACCTTTATTTTTAATAGCCTCTATTGCATTTTTATAAATATTGAAGAAAAGAATATTGATTTTGTTATAATCTCCATACAGCTTAACATCATCAGGAGAGTCTAAAACAAACTCAATTTTTTTGTCATAAGGAGTAAGGTTGTATTCTTCAATAATATCTGATAATAACTCATCTATAAAAATCATTTCAATATTTTCTTTCTTTGTATTTTCTGCCATTATAGTATAGTCGTTAATTATATGATTAAGCTTTTCAAGCTCTTTTTCGATGACTGTAAAATTATTTTCAAGAGCTTTTGGGCAAAAATCCTTTATGTATTGTACATTCATTTTAATAAGACTAACTGGGTTTTTAACTTCGTGAGCCAATACTGCTGCAATTTGTTCTTTTCCGTTCATATTATCCTCCGTCTTTCTATGGTAAAAGTAACTTGTGTCCTACTACGATATTATTGTCTTCAATTTTGTTTAATTCCCTTATTTCATTTACTTTTGATGTGTTTCCGTAAACACTTTTACTGATTTTAATAAGAGTATCTCCCTCTTTTACTACATATTCAGAATGTCTTTGAGTTTCTGGCTCAGGAGCTTTTGTTGGGGCTTGTGTAGTCTGAACTGTAGTTGGAACAGTTGTGTTTTCTACAGTTGTTTTTTGTGCTTTAACAGCTTGTACAGTTGTTTGTTGTGTTTGAGATGCAAACACACTTTGAGTACCGTCAAGGGTTTCTTGAAGTTGTGCTATTTGTTGTTCCATAGCACTTATTCTTTCGTCACTTTGTATAAGTCCTGCTCCCATAACAAAGCAAACCAAAAGCATTATAAAACTAACGCCACCTAGTAAATTAAGTAATCCTTTTTCTTGGGAAAGAATATTGTGTTTTGCGTGAAGTGTTCTTTTTCCTGAAGTGATTTTTCTGAGTAATGCTTCTGAATCTTTCTTTAATTCCGGAAGTACGCTATCCTTGTTAACTACAGGCTTTAACTTGTTTTCAAGCATATATTCGTGCATACCTTCATTTTTTTCATAGTATACAATATAGCCTTTTAATATATTAAAAACATGTCCGTCAACATCCCATTTATAAAAACTGCTTATGTTTTCTGTAGGGTCTGTAACATAAAGTAGTTGCAAACCTCTTGTAAGATTGTTCCTCTGAAATTGACAAAGCTTGTCGCTTATGTAGTCCTCAAAGCCAGGCTGAATATATGCCCAGCCAACTACTCCTAAGTCCTTAAAATATAACTCTATTTGTTTTTCTACATATTGCCAGCTTTTTTCTGTCAATTCCGGCATACCATTTCTCATTATTGTGTATTTACCTTGTAAAACACCACTTACAAAAATAACAGTTTCGTTATCTACAGTCATTGTTTTGCCTATTAAAACAGCAATTTTTTCTTTTGAAGGCTCAGAGGCAGCATATTGTTCTATGTAAGTGCAAGCATAATCTTCCATGTAAATTCTGCTGCCGTCGGAAATGCTACCTACTTGTTTCACATTTGTAGGCAGTTGGAAATTATTTTCCTCATTGGTCATAACTGACACCCTCTCTTAATATATTTATATTTTTGTAGTTGAAAGCATACCACAGTCGACAAAAATAAAATGTCAAACAATGGAGGGCTAATTAAAAAATAAATAGCAAATAATCCCAAAAAATTTATATAGAACTTTTACTAATTTTTACAAGTCATATTTTTACAGTAGTAAGCCATAATTATTGTAAAGGAGGTATTTTATGCCCTTATTATGTAAAAGAGAATATTTGTATGTAAATAGTAACGAACCTGAAAAAAGATTTTTGGAAAAACTGTCAAATATGATTTTGGAAACTTTTGATGGAGAGAAAACAGTAGTGTTTCTATGTATAGGAACTGACAGGGCAACAGGAGATGCCTTAGGTCCTTTGGTGGGGTCTTATTTGCTTAAAAATGGTTTAGAGAATGTTTATGGTACAGTAGACGAACCGGTACACGCAGAAAATTTAAGATATTATATAGAATTTATAAATAAGAAATATGAGAACAGTTTTATAATTGCAGTTGATGCAAGTCTGGGAAAAAGTGAGCAAATAGGAGGCATAAACATATGGAAAGGACCTTTGCACCCTGGAAGTGGGGTGGCAAAGGTTTTAGGTAGTGTAGGGGATATATCTATAACAGGTGTAGTAAATAAAATGACAATTAATCCTATGTTTCAATTACAGAATACAAGGCTCTCTTTGGTTATAAATATGGCAGAAGTAATAGGAAAAGCTATATGTAGAACAGTAATTTATTAAGTATTTTTTAAATATAGGCTTTTGCCTTGACAATTTTAATTAATATAAGGATAATATACAGTAAAGAATACTGTGAATAGGTATATTTAATAGATAGGGAGAGTTTTTATGAAAAAGAAATTATTACTTGGACTTGCTTTAGGTGCAATGGTTATGACGACAGCTTGTGGTCAGGCAAAGGTTTCAAATAAGGATTCGGCTGACACTTCTGTTGAAGAAACATCAGATGAAACAAGTGAAACTACACAGGCAACAGAAAAACAGACTAATGATGAAGTTACAGAACTTCCTCAGCTTGAAGGTGTAAAGAAAGGGGATACAATAGCTACAATTCATACTAATTATGGCGATATTAAAGTATGGTTCTTCCCTAAATACGCACCAAAGGCAGTAGAAAACTTTACTACTCATGCTAAAGAGGGTTATTACAACGGACTTATTTTCCATAGAGTAATAAATAACTTTATGATTCAAGGTGGCGACCCAACAGGTACAGGTGCAGGTGGCGAAAGTATTTGGGGTAAGGAGTTTGAAAACGAAGTTAACCTCAATTTAAGAAGTTTTAGAGGTGCTTTATGTATGGCAAATGCAGGCCCTGACACAAATGGTAGCCAGTTCTACATTGTTCAAAATCCTGATATTGGCGATGAAATGAAGTCACAGCTTGAAGAATTAAGCAAGAGTGATGAGGCATTTAGCGAAAGTAATGGTACAAAGATTTCATTTAGTAAGGCTTTCCCAAGTAAGGTAGTTAAGGAATACGAAGAAAATGGTGGTTATCCATCACTTGATATGAACTATACTGTTTTTGGTCAGGTATATGAGGGTATGGATGTTGTAGATAAGATTGCAGCAGTTGATACAGACCAGAGCGATAAGCCAAAGACAGATGTTAAGATTGAATCTATAGAAGTAGGAACTTACTAAAATGAATTTGATTTCAGTAGAAAATTTATCAAAAGCATATGGCGAAAAAATAATATTCGATAATTTGACTTTTGGTATTGACGATACAGATAAAATTGGTGTCATTGGTGTAAATGGTACTGGTAAATCCACTCTTTTGAAGATTATAGCAGGAGAGGAGGAGGCAGATAGTGGTAATGTAATTACTATGAATGGTCTTAGAGTAGGCTATTTGCCTCAATCTCCTGTGTTCAAAAAAGGCGAAGTCGTAATGGACTATATGATTCGTATTTGTAAAATTACAAATGCTGACGAAGAAAGTAAGGCAAAGACTGTACTTACTAAAATAGGCATTAACGATTTTTATGCTGATGTGGATACTCTTTCAGGTGGACAGAAAAAGAGAGTTGCTATTGGTGCAGCTATGATTTCTCCTGTAGACTTGCTTATATTAGATGAACCTACAAACCACATTGATAGTGAAACTATTGCGTGGATGGAAAATAATTTAAAGTCTACAACAAAGGCTCTTTTAATGGTAACTCACGATAGATACTTCCTTGACAGAGTTGTAAATAAAACCTTTGAACTTGATAAAGGCAAAATATATGTTTATCAGGGAAACTATGGAGAATTTTTGGAGCAAAAGGCTCAGAGAGAAGAACTTGCACAGGCAGGAGAGAGAAAGCGTCAGAATTTTCTCCGTACAGAACTTGAATGGGTAAAGCGTGGAGCAAAGGCTAGAACTACAAAACAAAAGGCTAGATTACAGAGATTTGAAACTATATCTCAAATTAAAGCCCCGGACCAGAAACAAAATGTTGAAATTGCTGGCCTTTCTTCTCGTCTTGGTAGAAAAACTATTGAGATTAATAATATTTCTAAGTCCTTTGGCGATAAGAAACTTATTAGTGACTTTAGCTATATTATACTTAAAAATGATAGAATTGGTATAGTTGGACAAAATGGTACAGGAAAAACTACTCTCCTTAAAATGATAACAGGAAAGCTACAACCTGATAGTGGTACTATTGAGGTAGGCGATACTGTTAAAATCGGTGTATTTTCTCAAGGTACAGAGCATATGGACGATAATATGCGAGTTATAGATTATGTAAAAGAGGTAGGAGAATACATATCAACTACTGACGGCAAGTTGTCTGCCACAAAACTTTTGGAAAGATTTTTATTTAATGGAGATATGCAATATTCTCCTATAGGTAAACTTTCCGGTGGCGAAAAGAGAAGACTTTACTTGTTGAGAGTCCTTATGTCAGCACCGAATATATTGTTCCTAGATGAACCTACAAATGATTTGGATATTGAAACCCTTGCTATATTAGAGGATTATCTTGACGGTTTTGCTGGTGCTGTTGTTATTGTTTCTCATGATAGATATTTCCTTGACAGATGTGTTGATAGAATATTTGCCTTTGACGGAAGTGGAAATATAAAGCAGTACGAGGGTGGCTATAGTGATTATAAGGCTACTTTAGAAGAAAGTAAAAAAGCTGTAGCATCTGAAAGTAAGGCTAAGGAAAGCAAAACTTGGAATAAGGGCGAAAGAAAGTTAAAAATGTCTTTCAATGAAAAGAGAGAATTTGAAACTATAGATGACGATATTGCTAAACTGGAACAGGCTATTGTTGATACAGAGGAGCAAATGGAGAAATCGGCTAGTCAGTATTCTAAGTTACAAGAACTTTCTCAGCAAAAAGAAGATTTAGAAAATCAGCTTTCTGAAAAGATGGATAGATGGATGTATCTTAATGAATTAGCTGAAAAAATAGAAAATCAAGAATAAAAAATTAGCTGTTTACATTTTTCAGTAAACAGCTAATTTTTTTGATGTTAGTGAGAATATATTAACTAATTAAATTAATACCAACTAATTAAATTAATACCAAATTAAGCAACTTTTTTTATAAGTTTCTGAAGTTCTGGACCAATAATAGCTACTATAATTATTTTTCCAAAGTCGAAAATAAGGAAAGGTAAAACACCGATGGCTAAGGCTTCCATAAATGTTCTACCCATACCAAAGGCAAGCCAAGCTGTACCAAATATATATGTAATAGCTAAACCGACAATCATACCAATAATGTTAGGTATTCTCTTGTAATTGAATTTTTCGATTATTAAGCCACTAATAACTGATGTAAAAATAAAGCCTACCAAATATCCACCTGTAGGGCTCACTAATTTTGAAATACCACCAGTAAATCCTGCAAATACAGGAAGACCTACAAAGCCTAAAAGTAAATATATGATGTAACTTACAGTTGCTTTTTTCCAACCTATAGCGTAAATTGTAATGTAAATCAGAAAATTAGTTACAGAAACAGGAACTTCTCCTATCGGTATTGAAAATGGAGCAAGTATACAGAATATTGCAGCAAATAAAGCTGTAAATACCATATCTTTTGTAGAAAAGTTTTTCATAAGTTAACAACTCCTAAAATTAAATTGATTTAAGGAGAGTATAGTACAAATTTTATAAATTGTCAACCCAAATATTTTCAGATGGTTAACATTATTTTTTAACAAACAAAAAACCCGTAGGGGCAACTACGGGCTTTTGCTAACAAAAGGGTGTTAGCGATGGATTGCGGGCAAACAATCCAAGAGTGTAATAAATATAAAAATAGGAATAAAATGAAGGAATATAAAAAAACTTCCTATTTTTTACGATTAATGTGATTGGGGGCACATAATCAATTAATTTAAGGGTAAATTGTTTTATTATTTATTACAGTTATTATTATATGGTATAATTCTTAAAATGAAATGTAGAAAAAGCTTAAAAAAATATTACGATTATAAAAAATAGAATGTTTTTTACATAATTTTTGAAAAAATATAGCCTAAACATTGTAAACTTGCAAATAATTATTTTTTAGGTTATAATTGTTCTAACTATGAAATGTGTAATAATCTATGGAGGAAAAAAATGATTGTAAATAATGTAAACCTTGCAGCAGTAGGTGTTAAATTTAGTCAGTATCCTACAGATAATAAACCAGAGGTAGCATTTGCAGGAAAGTCAAATGTAGGTAAGAGTTCTCTTATAAATTCAATGATTTATAGAAAGGCTCTTGCTAGAACAAGTCAAAACCCAGGTAAAACCCGTACTATTAATTTCTATAATGTAGAGGATTTACTTTACTTTGTTGACCTTCCGGGTTATGGATACGCAAAGGCTTCTCATTCAGAAATTGAAAAATGGGGTAAAATAATAGAAGATTATCTTACAAAGAGAGAATCTTTAAAGGCTATTATTATGCTTGTAGACATAAGACATGAGCCAGGAGCTAATGATTTAATGATGTATGATTGGCTCAAGCATTATAATCACAAGATTATTATTGTTGCTACTAAGTCTGATAAATTAAAGCGTAGTCAGTTACAGAAACATGTAGCTATGCTTAAAAAAGGTTTTAATCTTCAAAAAGAGGATATTATACTTCCATTTAGTAGCGAAACAAAATCTGGTAGAGATGAATTATGGAAAATTATTGAAGGTATTTGTGAAATAGAAAAAGAAGAAAAGTAATTTTGTGGGTGCAACAATAGCACCCACTTTTTCTATTTATTAAACAGTAAAAGAACCAATAATATTAAAAGTATATTATTGTCCGGTGTTTCTTTGCTGTTTATACTAACACCACAGTCTTTGTCAATTTCATATATGCCGTCATTGTGTATAGCTGAATCCTTTATTGTCTGTGTTGAAACTTCTCTATCACAAGATTGTGGCACAATATTTTGATTATATCCATCGCAAATACGATTGAAAGTTCTTACTGTGTTTATTATATTTATCATATTATCAATATTGCCTTTGTCATTAGTAAATGGTTTACAGGCTTTAAGTAATGTTATTTCTTTTGTAGGTTCTGATGCACAGTTTTGTGAGCAACAACGAATATCTTGTTCTATTGGTGTAAGATATTTGTGTTTGAAGTGTTTTTCTATTAAACAGAGGGCTTCATTCAAATCCTCTTTTATATTATTGGAATTAGAAAGTCTACTAAAAATATTATAGATATTGCTATTTTCTGACATAAATAACCTCCCGATTTAATAAATTTTCAATATCTAAAAGACCCCAACCTTGTCTATTTGGGGAACATTCCAAGTTGTGGCAACTTTGTTTAAGCATAAACTTAATATCATCAGGTTTTAAGTTGGGTACTTTTTCTAATAAAAGGGCAATAGCACCACTTACAATAGGTGTTGACATAGATGTACCACTAAGGCTTTTATAGTAGTTGTTGTTTTTGTTATCCTCACAAAGACAGGATATTATATTTGTTCCAGGGGCAACTACATCTGGCTTTATTACACATTCTTTAGTAGGACCTCTACCAGAATAACTTTTTCCTATATCGTTTTCAGGTACATTAATATCATCTACTGAACCTACAGTAATTATTTTTTTACTAATGCCGGGAGAAGATATTGTACCTTTTTGAGGACCATTGTTTCCAGCAGCAGCAACTACAACTATGCCCATATCCCATAATATTTCAGCAGCTCTAACAAGAGGGTCTTTTGTATTTGTAATTCCGGCACCAATAGACATATTTAAAATTCGAATATTATATTTTTTGTAGTTGTCAGCTACCCATTGTATGCCAGTTAATACATCGGAGGCTGTTCCTTTGCCTTCAAAATCTAATGCTTTTATCATTACAATATTGCTTTCAGGAGCTATTCCTCTATATTTGCCATTACTATTTGCACCACTTCCAGAACAGATACCAGCAACATGAGTACCATGGCCACAATCATCATATACATAATTTTTATGATTAACAACATCATAGAAACATTTTATTCTTGAATCAAAATCATTGTTTTTACATATACCTGTATCTATAAAAGCGATAGATATTCCTTTGCCTGTGTATTTTGTGTTTATGCACTTTACTTTATCTCTAACAATATTCATTTGGGTATCTATGGTTTTGTTAGGGTAAAGGGCATTAATAGATTTTATTTTTTTTAACTTTGAAATATTTTTATTACTGACTTCAATAACATAGCTGTTAATTAGTGGCAGACTGTACTTTATATTGCATAATTCAGTAGGCAACATATGCTTGTCGCATTCTGCTATAAATTCCAATACTGACACTCCTTAAATTATATTTATATTTTATGCAGTAATTCCCTGTATGTTATTGTAACTGTGCTTGCTTTTTTTAACTTTAGGTTATATAATTCAAAGTAAGTTTTATATAGAAAAGGAAGTGTAGTTTTTGAAATCTATATCTGAAATAAAGGAAATATTTAATAATGCTGATATAAAGAGTATTCCAAATTTAATTGAAGAATTTTCTTCTGATGAAAGAAAAGGTGTTCAAAATATTATAGCATCTGGTAAGAAGAATTATGATAAATATATTGCAGAGTTAGAAAGATTAGAAGTTATTTCAGCTTTTGAAAAAAAGTATGCTTCTCAAGGTATAGAATATATTGGTGGTATAGACGAAGTAGGCAGAGGACCTTTGGCTGGACCAGTAGTTACAGCTTGTGTAATTTTGCCTGTAGGTTGTAAAATATTAGGTGTCAATGATAGTAAAAAACTCTCTGCCAAAAAGAGAGATGAACTTTTTGATATTATAATGGAAAAGGCTGTTTCTGTTGGCATTGGTATGGAAGATAACAACACTATTGATGATATAAATATATTACAGGCTACATACAAGGCTATGCAACAGGCTATTAACAATATGCCAATAAAGCCACAGCAGCTTTTAGTAGATGCAGTTACTATACCTAATATTGATATACCTCAAGAGCCTATTATAAAAGGCGATGCAAAGAGTATTTCAATAGGTGCAGCAAGTATTGTGGCAAAGGTTACGAGAGATAGAATGATGGCAGAATATGCTAAAACTTATCCTATGTATGATTTTGACTCTAATATGGGTTATGGCTCAAAAACTCATATTGAGGCAATTAAAAAATATGGTCTTTGCCCAATTCATAGAAAGAGTTTTACAGGTAATTTTGTATGAAAAGTCAAGCAAAAGGAAAACTAGGAGAGTGTATTGCAAGAATATATCTTAGATTACATTTGTATAAGATTTTAGAAAAGAATTTTAGAACAAATACTGGAGAAATTGACATAATAGCAAAGAAAGGCGAAACTATAGTTTTTGTTGAAGTTAAGTTCAGAACTAATACTGAAAAGGGTTTGCCTAGGGAGGCTGTTAATTATAGAAAACAGAAGCATATACAAAATACAGCTCTCTGTTATTTAAAGTACAAAAATTGTATGGAAAGTGATATAAGATTTGATGTTATAGAAATATTGAATTTTAAGATTACTCATATTAAAAATGCTTTTTAGGAGAAATAATATGAAAACAGTTAAAAAAGATAAATTAGAATATTTGGTTTTTGAAAATATGCCAGAAATAAAACATTGTTTTTCTACCAGATATGGTGGAGTATCTGAAGGCGTTTTTTCTTCAATGAATTTAGCGTGGAGAGAAGATAAAAAAGAAAATGTATTGAAAAACTACGATATTATATGTAATGCCATTGGAGTAAAGGCTGAAAATACAGTATGGACAAGACAGGTTCATACTGACAATATTTTGAGAGTAACTGCTGATGATAGGGGAAAAGGTCTTTTCAAGGAAAGACAGGAAGATGGCTATGATGCTATTATGACAAATGAAAAAGATGTAGTTTTAGTAGGTTTTTCAGCAGACTGTGTTTTAATTTATTTTTATGATAAGGTTAAAAATGCTATTGCAATTGCCCATAGTGGTTGGAGAGGCACTGTATTAGGTATTGGCGGAAAAGTAGTCAATAGAATGAAAGAAGAATTTGGCTCAAATCCACAAGATATAGTTTGTGGTATTGCTCCGGCTATTGGTGTTGACCATTTTCAGGTTGATATACCTGTAGTAACAGCTTTCAGACAGGCTTATGACTGGGCTGACAAGTTTATTTATCCCGATAAAAATATGGCTGAAAGATGGTTTATTGATTTACACAGTATAAACGAAGAAATACTTGTAAATGCCGGAATTAAAAGAGAAAATATTGAAAATAGCAGAATTTGTACACAATGTGACCCAGATAGATTTTTCTCTCACAGGGTTATGGGAGCTAAAAGAGGTACTTTGGCAGGATTTATGAGTTTGTAGGTCTACTATAGGCAAAAATATATAGTATAAGTGTATATATTTATTGTAAATAAGTCATATATCACACTTTATTTATTTTTTATTGTGTGTTATAATACTATAGACTGATGATGTTTAATGGGGGATTTTGCCCAGTTGTATAAACTCAAGGTAAAATTCCCTTTTATAGATTTTTTGATACGGAGGATTAAATTTATGGCAAAACCTATAGTTGCTATTGTTGGCCGTCCTAATGTAGGTAAGTCGACATTATTTAACAGAATTGCCGGCGAAAGAATTTCTATTGTAGAAGATACGCCAGGTGTAACTAGAGATAGAATTTATGCAGATGCAGAGTGGTTAGACCATCATTTTACACTTATTGATACAGGTGGTCTTGAACCTGATAGCGATGATATGATGCTCAAGCATATGTATTCACAGGCTGAAATTGCTATTAGTTCAGCTGATGTTATACTTTTTGTTGTTGATGTAAGAACAGGTATGACAGATATGGATATGCAGGTTGCAAACATTTTAAGAAAAGCAGATAAGCCAGTTGTACTTGCTGTAAATAAGGTTGATGACTTAGCTAAGTACGGTATGCAGGTTTATGAATTCTATTCATTAGGGCTTGGCGACCCATTTGGTGTATCTGGTGGACAGATGATTGGCTTAGGCGACCTTCTTGATGAGGTAGTAAAGCATTTCCCAGCAGATAAAGATGACTCAGCAGAAGATGATGCAATAAAGGTTGCAATTATTGGTAAGCCTAATGTAGGTAAGTCTTCACTTGTAAACAGAATTTTAGGCGAAAACAGAGTTATTGTAAGTGATGTAGCTGGTACTACAAGAGATGCTATTGACTCAGAATACGAACTCAATGGTCAGAAGTATGTATTTATTGATACAGCTGGTATGAGAAGAAAGGCAAAGATTAAGGAGAGTATTGAAAAGTATTCTATTATTCGTGCTGTAGCTGCTGTTGAAAGAGCAGATGTTTGTATTCTTATGATTAATGCTGTTGAAGGTATTACAGAACAGGATACAAAGGTTGCGGGTATTGCTCACGAGGCTGGTAAGGCTGTTATTATTGCAGTAAATAAGTGGGATTTAATTGAAAAAGATAACCACACAATGAATAAGTTCTTAAAGGATATTGATACAGAATTTAAGTATCTTTCATATGCTCCAAGAATTTTCATTTCAGCAGCAACTGGTCAGAGAGTAACAAAACTTTTTGAATTAATTACAATGGTAAGCGAAAACAATTCAAGAAGAATTGCGACAGGTATGCTTAATGATGTTCTTATTGAGGCTATGGCTATGAATCAGCCACCAGCTGAAAAGGGTAAACAGCTTAGAATTTACTATATGACGCAGGTTTCTGTAAAGCCACCTACATTCGTTTTATTTGTAAACGATACAGAGCTTTTACACTTCTCTTATAAGAGATATTTAGAAAATCAGCTTAGAGATGCTTTTGGCTTTGTAGGTACTCCAATACACTTTATTGCCAGAAACAGAAAGGAATAAGTTATGTTTAGATTATTTTGCCTCATTATAGGCTATGGACTGGGTTGTTTGCAGTCAGCGTATTTTGTCGGCAAGTTCTTCGGACATATTGATATTAGAGAATATGGTAGTGGAAATGCTGGCTTTACAAATACTTCCAGAGTATTAGGCAGAAAACTCGGTGCTATTGTTTTTATTTTTGATTTATTTAAGGTTATTTTAGCTTATTACATTTGTACAATGCTTTTTAAAGGTAGTGGTACATTTGTTGATGGCTCAAGCCATTTGCCAGGAATTTATGCTGGCGTAGGTGCTGTACTTGGTCACAATTTCCCTTTCTACCTTAATTTTAAAGGTGGTAAGGGTATTGCCTGTACACTTGGTCTTATGCTTTGCATAGATTGGAAAATTGCTCTTATTACATATGCAGTAGGTATTGTTGTTGTTTTAGCAACAAAGTATATCTCAGCTTCATCACTTTCTATGGCTTTGGTATATCCTATTGTTATGGTTATAATGCGTAATATTGAGAGTATTAAGCCAGAAGAAATTATATTAATGTTTGTTCTTTGCGTATTAGCTTACTACAAGCATAAAGCTAATATACAGAGATTAATGAATGGTACTGAAAGTAAAGTAGGTACAAGAAGCAAAGAAAGGGCGGTTAAATAAATGAAAACTGTTGCAGTTATCGGCTCTGGTAGTTGGGGTACAGCTCTTGCAGTTCAGCTTAAAAGAGCAGGAAATAATGTTATTTTATGGTCTTTCAAAGAAGAAGAAGCACAGGCTATTCTTTTAAATGGAGAAAACAAAGAATTTCTCCCAGGTGTAAAAATTGATAAGGAAATAAATGTAACTTATAAAGACGAAGATGTTGCGTGGGCAGATATGCTTGTATTTGCTACACCATCTAAATTTGTAAGAAATATGGCAAAGAGATTTGCTCCTTATGTAAGAAAAGATGAAATAATTGTTAATGTTGCTAAGGGTCTTGAAGAAAGCACTCTTATGCGTCTTTCAGAAGTAATAAAGGAAGAAATTACACAATGTAAAATAGGCTGTTTATCTGGTCCAAGTCACGCTGAAGAAGTTGGCCTTGGTATGGCAACAACTCTTGTTGCTGCTGGCGAAGATATGGCTGTTGCTGAAGAAATTCAGGATACTTTTATTACACCTATGTTCAGAGTTTATACTAATGATGACTTAATTGGTGTTGAACTTGGTGGTGCACTTAAAAACCTTGTTGCTTTGGCAGCCGGTATTTCTGATGGTGTAGGCTATGGCGATAACACAAAGGCAGCACTTATTACAAGAGGTATTGTTGAAATAGCTCGCCTTGGTGTTGCTATGGGTGCTAGAAAGGAAACTTTTGGTGGACTTTCAGGTATAGGTGACTTAATTGTTACTTGTACAAGTATGCACAGCCGTAATAGACGTGCAGGTATTCTTTTGGGACAGGGTAAGTCTTTAGAAGAAACATTAGAAGAAATTCATATGGTAGTTGAGGGTGTTGTAAATGCTAAGGCTGCTTATGAATTATCAGAAAAATATAATGTAAGTATGCCTATTACTAAGCAGATAAACGAAGTTCTTTATAATAAAAAAGATGTTAAACAGGCTGTATACGACCTTATGACTAGAGGTAAGACAAAAGAAACTGAAAAGGATATGTATAAGCTTTAGGAGGCATTTATGTATCAAGAGTTTAATGGACCTTGGATAGGGGATAATGAAAATGGAACTTATAAAAATCCTATTTTGCTTTCAGATTATTCAGACCCTGATGTAATCCGAGTTGGCAAGGATTTTTATATGGTTGCCAGTTCATTTACTTATTTTCCAGGACTTCCGGTTTTACATTCAAAGGATTTAATAAATTGGAAAATAATTAGATATGCAGTAGATAAATTGCCTTTTGATGACTATGATGTTCCACAACATGGTAAAGGCGTTTGGGCACCTAGTATTAGATACCACAATGGTATGTTTTATGTCTATTTTGCAACACCTGATGAGGGTATATTTGTTAGTACAACAGATGACCCTTATGGTAAATGGAATTTAAAACTTGTGAAAAAATCTTGTGGTTGGATTGATACTTGTCCGTTTTGGGATGATGATGGGCAGGCTTATTTAATAAGAGGTGTGGCAAAAAGTCGCATAGGCTATAAAAGTAAGCTCTTTCTCCATAAAATGTCTGCTGACGGTATGGAGCTTTTAGACGATGGAGTTTTAGTATTTGACGGTAGAATAAATCATCCAACCATAGAAGGTCCTAAAATGTATAAAAGAAATGGATATTATTATATTTTTGCTCCTGCTGGGGGTGTTCAGACTGGCTGGCAAATGGAAGCAAGAAGTAAAAATATTTATGGACCTTATGAGCATAAGGTTGTACTTCATCAAGGAAATTCAGTTATAAATGGACCTCATCAAGGTGGTTGGGTTGATACTGAAAGTGGAGAAGATTGGTTTATACATTTTCAAGATTTAAATATGTATGGTCGAGTTACACATTTGCAACCAGCAAAATGGGTTAATGATTGGCTTGAAATAGGTGTTGATAACAATAAAGACAATATTGGCGAGCCAGTTTTGGAATACAAAAAGCCTGAATTAGACAAAAGCGAAAAACTATATCCATTAGACTCTGATAATTTTACAGGCAATAAATTAGGTTTACAATGGCAGTTTCAAGCCCATTTTACAAAAGGATTTTATGATTTGACAGGCAATAGTATTAAGTTGTTTGCAATAGGAAATAAGGGAAAGAATATTTCATCAGCTCCTAATGTAATGTGCCAGCTTATAAATAGACCTAATTTTACTGTAACTACGAATGTAAAAGCCGTTCTTGAAAATGGCGATAGCTGTGGACTTATAGTTACAGGTGGTAGTTACTATGGCTTGAAAATTACAAAAATAAATGGTAAACTAATTGCTCAACAAGTTAGTTATGAGCTTACCCGTTCTGAAGATAAAGAGGAAATTGTTGGAGGCTCTATGCCACTAGAAACTGACCAATTGTATTTACGACTTAAAGTTAGTTATCCTAATTGTATTGAAAGCTACATCAGTACTGATAATAAGAATTATGTAAAAATTGGGAATACTGTTGAGTATGAAGTTTCAAGAAAAAGTTGGGTTGGTGGCAAAATAGGAATTTATTGCACATCAGGAAATAGTGAAACACATAAATCGTATGCAAAATATGATTATATAAATGTGGAGTGATTTTTATAAGATACTATAAAGACTTAATTGTTGAAGATAACATTGATATTATCAAAGCTAAGAAGTTGTTTAGCAAGGGTATATCTTTGTTTAATGTGTATGCCATATGTGTTAGTCCAAAAACAAATGGTTTAATGGAAATAATGTCTACAGAAAATTTACTTAAAGAAGTGAATTCTTATGGGAATTATGGTATAATTGCATTAGTGAAAGGTAGAAATAAAGCTAGAAAAAAATCTGTAAGGCTTATTGAAAATTGGCTTGTTACACATTCGGATTTAACTGGATTTAAAAGCCATTACAATCAGAATAGCTTTTAAAGTAGGTGATAAAATTGCTATTTTTAAATATACTTCTTCTCATATTGAAGGTAATAGGAATAATTATATTAGCTGTTTTATTACTTATTATTGGATTGTTGTCTATTGTGCTTTTTGTGCCTATACATTATGAAAGTCAATATGAATATTATGAAAAATTAAATGGTTTTTGTACTGTGAATTGGCTTTTTAAAACTTTTTCTTTTAACTTAAAAACTGTAGATGGCGAAACTGATTATGATATAAAAATTCCGTCTTGGATTGACAAATTATTGTCTGATGATAATGAAGAAGAAAAATCAGACAATGAGGTTGTTTACAAAATTGAAAATAATCAGGATGAATATTTTGATGATGATATTACAGTAGAAAAGTTAAGAGATGAAGCAGAAGAAAAAATAGAAAAAACTGTGGACAATGTGATTTCTGAAGTTAAGGAAGAAATTAAGGAAGATACAGAAAAAGAAATAGCTGAAAATTTAGAAGATACCGAGGAAAATTCTGAAAAAAGTGTTTTATGCGAAAATATTATAAGGTTTATTAGAAAAAAAGTTGTAAATCTTATTTGTAAGTTAAAAGGAATTTTAAATTTTACAAAAGATAAAAAGGCTTTTATAAAAGAAAAAATTGAATTTTTTGAAGATTTAAAGGCTAAATATGACTTAAAAGGTATTTTTGATGTAACAATTTTGCTATTTAAGAAAATTTTTAAAGGTTTGGGGTTGAAATTATTCCAAATCTGTGGAATAATTGGATTAGATAATCCTTGTTCAACAGGACAAGCTATTGGTTTGATTTCTGTGGTACAAACTTTTGTGCCATTTGATATTGATATTCAAGGCGATTTTGAAAATAATGTCTTGGAGGGAAGCTTTTATATTAAGGGAAAAGTTAGAATTAGTAGTATAGTTTTTCCGGTAATATGGTATCTTCTTAAAAAACCAGTTAGAACTGTTGTTATTGATTATGTGAAAGGGGATAGAAAATGAGTGAGGTAAGCAGTAATCTTGAAGTTTTGTTTAACAAAATGGAGAATTTTGTGTCAACCAAAACTGTAATAGGAGACCCCATTATCATAGGTAAAGTCATTTTAGTACCTCTGATAGATGTATCATTTGGTGTTGGAGCTGGTGCAAAGCAGAATAAAGCTAACAAAGTTGGTTCTGATACAAAAAATGGTTCAGCAGCAGGTTTAGGTGCGAAAATGTCGCCATCTGCTATTTTAGTGATAAATGATGGAACAGTACAGATGGTAAATGTCAATGACCAGAATAGTGTCAATAAACTTATTGATATGATTCCTAGCATTGCTAGTAAAATAAAATCTTTTGGTGGCTCTGACGATGAAGAAACAGAAGAAACAGAAGATTCTGTAGAAATTATCGAATAGAGGTGGTTTGTTGTCTGACTTTTTTAAGGAACAACTTGTGAAGAAAGAATTTTCACAAAAGGACAGAACCAAAAGAATTTATATTATAGGTATTGCCATAGCAGTTGCAGTTTTCGTTTGGCAGATTTGTAGCGATAGTGCAACGGCAGCAAAAACGGATACAATGTTTGTAGCGTTTATGATGCTTGGCATTATACTTATTGGAATTATAGCCTATGTAGCATTTGTTAAAATAAGGTACTTAAATCAAGAGTTTGAGTATGCTTATACAAATGGTAGTCTTGACATAGATGTTATTATGAATAAGAGCAAGAGAAAAACTGTGTTTCAGGGTAATGCAACAGAGTTTGAAGTGTTTGCTCATATTGATGATAAGGAACATTTGGCTATGTATGAAAACTTGCCTATAGTTGATTTTTCAAGTGGCAAGAAGAAAGAAAATACTTATGTTTTTGTAGCAAATTACAAGAACAAAAAGAAAAGGTTTGTTATAGAACCTTGTGAAGAAATCTTAAAGGCTGTATATGTGGATTTATCCCCAAGAAGAGCTTATATAAAGAAGTAAAATTTTTAATGGAGGACAATTTAATGCACGAAATGATTGTGATTTTGGACTTCGGTGGTCAGTATAATCAGCTGATTGCTCGTAGAGTTCGTGAATGTAATGTGTATTGTGAAGTTAAATCTTACAAGACACCACTTGAGGAAATCAAGGCTATGAATCCAAAGGGTATTATCTTTACTGGCGGACCAAATAGCGTTTATCTTGAAGACTCTCCAAGTATTGGTAAGGAAATTTTTGAATTAGGTATTCCTGTTCTCGGTATCTGTTATGGTTGCCAGCTTATGTCACATGTTTTAGGTGGTAAAGTTGAATCAGCTACTACAAGTGAATATGGTAAGACAGAAACTTTCTTCAATACAGATAGTCTTTTATTCAAGGGCTTAAAGGAAGAAAGTATTACATGGATGAGCCATACTGACCTTATTACAGGTATGCCAGAAGGCTTTACATCTATTGCACATACAAGTGAATGTCCAGTTGCAGCAATGGAAAATAAGGATGCTAAACTCTATGGTATGCAGTATCATCCAGAAGTTATGCATACAGAAAATGGTACAGCTATGCTTAGAAATTTCCTTTATGAAGTTTGTGAGTGTAGAGGCGATTGGAGTATGAGTAACTACGCACAGACTGCTATTCAGAGTGTAAGAGAAAAAGTTGGCGATGGCAAAGTTCTTCTTGCATTAAGTGGTGGTGTTGATAGTTCTGTACTTGCAGCACTTTTATCAAAGGCTGTTGGTAATCAGCTTACTTGTATTTTCGTTGACCATGGTCTTATGAGAAAGAACGAAGGCGATGAAGTAGAGCAGGCTTTTGCTGATTGGGATGTAAACTTTGTAAGAGTAAATGCGGGCGAAAGATTTTTAAATAAGCTTGCTGGTGTTTCTGACCCAGAAACAAAGAGAAAGATTATTGGCGAAGAGTTTATTAGAGTATTCGAAGACGAAGCTAAGAAGATTGGTAAGGTAGACTTCCTTGCTCAGGGTACAATTTACCCAGATGTAATTGAATCTGGTACAGGTGATGCAGCAGTTATCAAGAGTCATCATAATGTAGGTGGTCTTCCTGATTATGTTGACTTTAAGGATATTATTGAACCTTTAAGACTTTTATTTAAGGACGAAGTAAGACAGTTAGGTGTTGAACTTGGTCTTGCAGATTACCTTGTATGGCGTCAGCCATTCCCAGGTCCTGGTCTTGCAATCAGAATTATTGGAGATATTACTCCAGAAAAGATTGCTATTTTACAGGATGCAGATGCAATCTTTAGAGAAGAAATTGCATTAGCTGGTATGGATAGACAGATTAACCAGTACTTCGCAGTATTAACTTCTATGCGTAGTGTAGGTGTTATGGGTGACGGTAGAACATATGATTATACACTTGCTTTAAGAGGTGTAACAACTACTGACTTTATGACAGCAGACTTTGCAAGAATTCCTTATGAAGTTCTTGAAAAGATTAGTAGCAGAATCGTAAACGAAGTGGCATCTATCAATAGAATAGTGTATGATATTACTACTAAGCCACCAAGCACTATCGAGTGGGAATAAGAAAAAAGAGCTTTGTATACAGCATAAATACTGGGGTTTCACTTTTTAGTGATACGAATTTGATACGATTTCATATAAAAATTTAGTAAATAATCAGGACCACCCGCTAAGCAGGTGGTCTTGATTATTTTATAATGGATAATATATAGTTAATAATATTCCTATTTCTTAATATAAAAAATGGAAAATGTACAAACAATTAGAAATTGTCTATTTATTTCTTATGGTTAACAGAAGTGTTATTATTAAGGCTTTAAGTTAAGGAGAGCTAGTATGAAAAAATATAATATTATGGATTTATTTTCAGGTGCAGGGGGGCTAAGTTATGGCTTTTCATCTCTATGTCAATTCAACATTTTGGCAGCAAATGAAATTGAAAAAGATATTTCGATTGCATATAAATTAAATCATCCAAATGTAGAAATGTTAAATTGTGATATAAGTAATTTAACTGAAGAAATATTAGAAAAAACGCTAAATGGACAAAGGGTTGATATTGTCGTTGGAGGACCTCCATGTCAGTCATATTCAACTCTTGGCAAAAGACAAATGGATGAAAGAGCTAATTTGTTTATACAATATAAAAGAATTCTCAACATTTTACAACCTAAAGCCTTTGTTTTTGAAAATGTTGTTGGTATGCTTAGTATGAATAAAGGGAAACTTTTTGAGCAAATAAAAACTGAGTTTAAAGAGATTGGTTATATATTACAATGTAAAGTATTAGATGCAGCTGATTTTGGTGTACCACAACATAGAGAACGAGTAATTCTAGTAGGTTTTAAAGGCAATAACAATTTTGTTTATCCATCTGAAACTCATGGTATTGGGCTGAAGCCGTATGTAACATTAAAAGATGCTATTGGGGATTTGCCTGTGCTAAGAAGTGGCGAAGAAAGCAACATTTATGCTACGGACGCTACGAATGAATTTTTGAAATTTGTCAGAAAAAATTCAAGTGTCTGTGTTGAAGGACACAAAGCACCTAAGAATGGTGAGAACCTTATCAAAATAATGCAAACATTAAAGGACGGTCAATCTAAGAATGATTTACCTGAGGATATTCGTCCAAAAAGTGGATATGGTAATACCTATGCCAAGCTATGGTGGGATAAGCCGTCCACAACAATAACAAGAAATTTTGCATGCCCATCGTCTTCAAGATGTATTCATCCAAGAGATTCGAGAGCAATGTCTATTCGTGAAGGAGCAAGATTGCAGAGTTTTCCTGATGATTATAAATTTTATGGCTCTGATGGTATGAAAAGGTTAGAAATAGGAAATGCTGTTCCACCATTGCTTTCAATAGCAATAGCTAAACAAATGTTAGAAGCATTACAAAAGAATGAGGCTACAGAATAGCACTGTAGCCTCAAAATTAGCAAATTATATTTTTATAATTTGTGGGTTCATCTGTAATAGCCCATTTGAAAGATTCAGGTGGTATAGAAAAAACAACTTTACTTTCGAATTCCTTTCGATGTACCCAATTGATATTATCATCTGATAGAAATGAAATATCAATAATAGCAGCAGTTCCATTGTATAAATCGAAGTGAACAATATATGAATATATACCATCGGATAAAAGAACTCTTTTTGCTTCCTCGACTTTATGGCGTTTTATATCGTTTTTTCCTGCAAATCCCGATTGAATTTCAAGTCTAATGGTTTTATTTTCTAATTTAATTTCTAAATCAGCAGTGGCTGATTTAGAGAAAGTTTTTATATCGGTTAATTTATCATTGCCTATGGTTTTTATTGAACCTTATGGAATATCAAACATAATGGACAAGGCTTTTGAAAAGAATTCACATACAGCGTATCCCCTTATCCAGTTATAATATACATTTTCAGGAGGTCTTCCATTATTATTTAATCGTGGTATTATGTTGTTCTCTCTAAGAATTTTATAGGCATTATCAATTTTTAAATTGAACGCTGTGAGATTTGCATATCTTATGCTTTCATGAACAACAGTATTTAATTCTTGAAAAATATCCTTAATTCGAGAATTATACAATTCAATTTTATTCCAATTGACATCTATGATATCCTTTCCTTTAAAATGGTCTTTTAATTTTTCTGCATTTTTATAACCAAGTTTAACTCTAAATTCTCTATTAATAGGCATTATCTAACCTCCTGTTAAGTATGTCATATATTTTATTATAGTTATGATGAAATTGTAATTGCCCTTGATGCCATTGAACGAATCCGAATGGTAACTGGATTGTTGTGCCACCAAATGAAGAACCATAATAAGTTTCATTTTGTGAGACTTTTTGAACGGCACAACAGATGTCTTCTATAAAGAATATATCATCTGTAATATTTTCACCAAGAAGATTTATATACCATACAAAGTCTGACCACTCTTTTCTATCACACACAGCACCCATGGAAAATGAAAGTTTAGTGAGTTCATAAGCATTATCAGTAAACCATTGTAATAATACATTATAGAGATGCCTATTATATGCCTTTAATGTAGTGGCATTTAAGCTCTTATGTCGCAATTGCAAGTTATAATTTTTAGTAATAGTTTGATCGCCATATTTCTTAATTATGTCAATGGCATCATCAGCAGCTGCCCAAAATAGGTTAATTGCTCTACGCACATCATCAGGAATTTGAGTGTTGAATTGTTTTTCAAAAGTATCAATAAATAGTCCTGCCTTTACAAAATACACTTGTCCACCAAGACTTTTTTTAATGGAAATATTTATTACCTCATTTGTGTCAAGATAGATTTTTAAGTCAGTTTTAGATTTTGTTTTTCGTCCGTTGACGCTTGGCACATTTGTTTCGTGCAATCCACCAATTGTTGTGTGTAAAATATGTGCATAAGGTTTATCTATTCTTTTTAATAAAGAAGTTGCGAATTCCTCATCAGTATCTAAGCGTATCTTTACTAAGTCTTCATTCTTATGTCCTGATAACTTTGCATGTTTCCATCCTGTGGCTCTATCTCTGTGTTCCATAATTATTCCTCCATGAATAATTTATAAGTTTCTATCTCAAGTGCATCTGCAATGCGCTGAATATTTTCAAGTGATATGCTGCGACGGTAACATTCTATTGCACTTATATAAGTACGGTGCATACCACATTTTTCAGCAAATGCTTCTTGAGATATTCCCATAGCTGTACGATATTTTTTTAGATTATCACCAAATACTTTAATAATGTCCATAATTAAAATCCTCCATCAATATGTATTATAATATTGTTGAATACAAAAAGTCTACATACAATAAGTATTAAAAGAAATACGAATATAGTAAAAAAGGAAATTGCTAAAAATAATCCGTAAAAACTTAATTGTAATATATTTTACAGTAACGGCAATACACAATAAGCAAAATAGGTTGTGTTGTTATAAAATCATAATATTTTATAATTATAAATGTTTGGAAATCTGGAATTAGAGCGTCTAAAAATTATCCAAAGGATGAATCACATTATAAATAAAAAGAACTTTTTTCTTATAGACGGATATTTAAATAACATCGTTTACTAATACAATAAATAGTTAAGAGTACATATTTTTAAGTTAATAATTATAGGTGTATTAAGTTATTCAGTTTTAATATTTTTTGTCGGGAATGGATAAATCAGATTGCTCACAGAGTAAATTCCAATCCTGAGAAATTAGAACTTTATTCTGATGATTTAATTTTTATAAAGAGCCAAATTAAGAAAATAAAAATGGATAACGAAGAATTGATAAAGAAAGTTTTTAAAAGTTTTAAAATAAAATAGGAGGTGTAATTATGGATGTAACTAAAATCATACCGATAAAAGCAACCGTTCAAAAAGCAGTTGATTATATCTGCAATCCTAATAAGACAGACGATGAATTATATATAGATTGTTCAAACTGTTCACCATTTTGTGCAAAGTTAGAATTTGACTTCTATCGTTATAGATATGATAACAGTGTGAAAGAATACTATCAAGGAGTTAAGGCATATCATCAAGTACAATCATTTAAGCCCGGTGAAGTTACTCCAGAGCTTGCACATAAAATTGGTAAAGAGTTTGCAAAAAGAGAATTTGGTGAAAAGTTTGCATACATAGTAACAACGCACATTGATAAAGAACATATTCATAATCACATTATAAGTTGTGCCTATTCTACAGACGGAAGTAATAAATATCACGACGGAGGGTTAAAAGATATTTATCGTAGAAGAAATTTAAGTGATGAAATTTGTAAAGAGAATGGTTTGTCGGTTATAGAATATAATCGTAAAAATTGGCAGACTTATAAAGAATGGCAAACCAATAGAAACGGTACAAGTTGGAAACAGGAATTAAAAGATATTATTGATAAAAATATTGCCATTGCAAAATCTTATGATGAGTTTGTTTTGAAAATGAGGCAAGAAAATATTTTTGTGAATGATAGTAAAAAATATATAACATTCCAAAAGGAAGGGAAAAGAGCTGTTCGAGGAAAAACTTTAGGAGATAACTATTCAGAAAATAAGATTATAGAAAGAATAGGGAGCGAAAATAAAATTAAGTCCATTAAGGAAAATGTTGAAAGTAAACCTATTGATAAAATTATTGATACCAATGAAAATAAGTTTCAAGAGAGTATAGGACTTAATAGATGGGCAAACAAAAAGAATATGGAAACAGCTGACCAATTATTTAATCTTCTAAGAAGTGAAGGCTTTACTTCTGTTGAAAATTTAAGAAATTATATAATTAGTCAGGAAATGCAAACAGATGATTTAAAAGAAATTGTGGAATTTCATAAATTAGAAATTAAAAGATGTCAGGAAACGATTAGATATATAAAAGATTATCAAGATTTTAAAAAATATACTTATGGATTAGCACAAGCCAAAGATAAAGAAGCATTTAGAAGTAAATATGAAAATCAGTTAAATAAATTTTTTACAGCTGAAAAATTTTTAGCTAAAAATGACATTGAAGAATTTGATGACACTAAAATTATTGAATTAAATCAAGAAATGGGAGCAAATGCCATATCATTATCAGAAATAGAAAAAGAGATAAGAAAAAATACAGGTAAAAATTTTACAAATTTAAAAGACTTGTTAAACCAACTGGATACATATTTAGGTAATAGTAAAAAGGAAAAGACACACGATAAATTTGATATGGAAAGATAAAGAGGGTGTTAATAATGGACTTATTTAATGTAAGGTAAAGTAGAGGTTAATATATATTTTTTAAATAATGTTTTTTATTGGTATAACTTTTGTGATTTAGTTTAAAAACTTAAGTCTAATATTTGAAAAAATTAATTGATGATAATATTTACAGTAGTCCATACAATTTATAAAAAGAGTAAGTATTTTTTACTTGCTATTATCTGGATAAAAGAATATAATATATAACAAGATAAATTGTATGGACTGAATACTTTATAGAAATGACACATAGAATGATTTGTAGAAAAAGAGGAAGAATTGTAATCCTAAAAATAAACAATTAGTTAAAGAACATTATTATAAAAATAGTATGAGAGGTGATTATATGGCTATACATAAGCCTATATATATAGCAGACCGCTATAGATTGAAGAAAAAAAATATTGGTGGGGGAAATATGTCATCAATTTTTTTGTGTGAGGACATAGAAGCTCAAAATGAAGAGGATACCTCTGTAATTGTAAAAATGTTTAACAAACCCAGTATCGGTGATGAGGATTTGCAAAGACAGATTTTTAATCGTGAAGTAGAATCATTAGATAAATTAAATCATAAAAACATAGTCCGTATATTGAATAAAGATTTTGATGAAGAATTCGATGCATTTTTTATTGTACTAGAATATATAAGGGGAAGAAATTTCAAAGAAGCCTTTGATGATATTTGCAAATATGAATATGCTCAAAAACTAGAATTAATAATGCAAGTTGTAGAAGGTGTAGAATATCTCCATAAGAAGAATATTGTGCATCGTGATTTAAAACCTTCAAATCTAATGATTGACAAAGATGGTACTGTGAAGATTATTGACTTCGGCATAAGTAGACTACAAGATACATTTTATAATGATTATACATTAGCTACATTTGCAACTAAAAATTACAGTTCACCAGAACAGATGGCAGGAAAAAACATAACATATCAGAGTGATATTTATTCTTTGGGATTAATTTTTTATGAGATATTTACATGTTCGAATATTACTACTCGTGAATCTATGGATGTTAGTATGCTTCCTCAAGGTATGCAGCATATTATTGTGAAAATGACAAAGGAAGAACCTAATTTAAGATATAGTACTATTTCTGAGCTTAAAAGAGATATTGAAAAAGAAAGAAGTTTAGTTATTCAGGAAAAATATATATATTTAGGTTTAACCAACAATGTTAAAAAGAGATTATTAGCATTTGGTTATATTGAAAAAGAGGAAACAGAATTAGCATTAAAGCTTCTAAAAAAAGAGTATGCAGGGAAATGTTATATGTGGCCCCAAAAAAATCAAGAAAAACAATTTGAGGGTTCTTTTGAATTGTATGGTCAAAATTTTAGTTCAATTTTAAAAATAGATCAGAGAGATAATAACCGTTTTACTATTGTAAGTATTAGCTTTATTCAGCCAGACAGGTTAATGAGGCAAAAGGAAATAGCGTATGAAATTCCTTATGGTATAAAAGTAGGCGATGGGACAATGACTCATTTTAAGGATGAGATTAATGCTCAAATATTAAATGAAGAAGTGTTAAATCATGAAGCTAATTTTATCAGTCAACGAAATGAAGATAAGTATCAGAAAAATATTATAGTTAAATGGAAAAACATTCTTGAATTAGAAAAAAAGCAGATAGATCAGGAAAAATCTACATTAAGGTATCGTAATCTTAAAATAAATGAAAGGGATGCATCACTGGAAATTGAGATTAATATAGATATGGAATATGAATTAAACTATAATTATGAGGACATGCTTCAAATGACTACTAAAAAGAACATTCATAAGTCTATTGATGTTGGACATATGAGGGAGTTTTCGGATGGACATATGATAATTGACCTTATTCCACAAGTTGATTATACAAACATTGCCAATTCGGGTGAAATTTCTGTTAGTATGAAAATGGCAGATATAGCCATTGATAGAAAACGTAAGGCATTAAAAAGTATCCAGTATAAAGAAAATGTAAATCCTGAAATTAGTGATATTATTTTTAATCCTTCAAGTGCAACTTCTAAGGATAATCTCATTTTTAGAAAAACAGATTGTAAATCAAAAGAGATTGATCAATCTAAGTTAATTAGTCTTGAAAAGGCTTTATCAGCAGATAATATGTTTCTTTTACAGGGTCCTCCTGGAACAGGAAAGACCACATTTATTTCAGAACTTGTTTATCAGATTTTGAATGGTAATCCGAAATATAAAGGAAATCCAGATGCAAAGATATTGATAGCATCGCAGTCAAATGTGGCTGTTGACCATTCATTAGCGAAGATTAAGAAACTTATTCCAGATATTAAGATGATACGTATTGGTGTTTTGGATAAACTAGCAGAATCATCTAAGGAATATACTTTAGATATTTTTTGCAGAGAGTGGACACAAAAAGTTATTGAAAATTGTAAAGAAGCTCTTGTAAGATATAAGAAGAAAATAGAAATTGATGAGTCGTTACAGGAAAAAAATAGTATAATTATAGAAATTGAGAACATAACAAATGAGCTTGAAAAGTTGACCGGAGAGCTTGAAAAAGTTGAAGTAGAAATTGAGAAGATTAATATTTTAGATTCTAAATGGCAATTTGTTAATGAAAAGATTACAACAATGAAACAAATGGTTACAACTAAGACTGATAGTGTTACCGAAGAACAATTATCTCAAATAATAGATACTTTTATTGATAATTTATCTGGCTTAAATGATAAACTGGCAATGGTTATTGAGGAATCAATTGCTTTATCAGAACAGAAAATGGAACTTCAAAAACATTATATTAGAATTAATGAGGAGCTTAGAATAAAAGAACATGAAGCAGATGAATGGAAAGAACTCTTAGGAGTATCTTCGAGTGAGGAATATTTACAGGCAAAATCAGATATTCAGAAATTGCTAAAAGAGAATAAAAAGAAATATGCAAAATACTCTAGGATTGAAGGCTTGTGTAAGGAATGGCAAAAAAGAGTTACGCAAGGAGATGGATTGTTGCAAGAAAGTATCGCAGATTCAACTCTTGTGGGAGCTACATGTCTTGGAATTGCAAGCTTGAGTTCGGCTATTGATCTTAAATTTGATTGGGTAATTGTGGATGAAGCAGGAAAAGCTACGCCTTCAGAAATACTAGTTCCAATTTGTTTAGGGCGTAAAGTTGTTTTAGTAGGAGACCATAAGCAGTTACCGCCAGTTGTTGACGAAGCTTTATTGAAATTACAGGATAAAGAACGAATGAATATTAGTAAGGAAGATCTTGAACTTAGTTTGTTTGAATATCTTGAAAAAAATATTAATGATGACTGTAAAAATATTTTAAATGAACAATATAGAATGAATCCAGTGATAGGGGAGCTCATTAGTAAGTTATTCTATGATAACACATTGGTGTCAAAAACACTAATGGAAGAAAAAACTATTCCTTTGAAAATGTATGATGGTAAGCCTTTGGTGTGGCTTTCAACTGCTGCTAGAGCAGACAGAAAAGAAGAAATGATTGTTGATTCTTATAGAAATACTTGCGAAGCAAAGGTTATTTTTGAACAATTACTTAAAATTGATGCAGAGTTAGAAAAACTTAAACTTAAAAAAGAAACTGCAGTTATTGCTGGATATAGGGGTCAAAGAGACAGACTTACCAGATTATATGAAAGCAAGTTTAAAACAAGATTTCATAATATGACTGTTGAAATTAATACTGTTGATGCTTTTCAAGGACGAGAAACAGATATTGTTTTTTATAGTATAGTAAGAAGTAACGACGATGGAAAACTAGGCTTTTTGAAGGATGTAAGAAGATTAAATGTTGCGTTTTCTAGGGCAAGAGAACTTTTGGTTGTTGTTGGTGATCATCAGTGTGCAAAAAGAAAAACAAGTTTTTATGGACAAAAGAATCCATTTTGTGAACTTATTCAATTTATTAATGATTCAGATGACTGTTTATTGAAGGAGGTATAGAAATATGAATATAGAAGAACTTGCCAGACTAAAAGCGAACTCTGTACCTAATTCAAAGCTGGTGAAGTACTATGAAGCAGGAGTTCCACAATGGCATGTTGAAGTTATACTAACAATGCTAAAATCAAAGAAGTTATCTGTTTTACAGGAATTTATTTTAAAATTTATTTCGTCTGGAGTGGATGATGTTTCTGAGATATGCACTTTCCTTGGAGTAAATAAAACCACGGTAAATAATGCAGTTGCTATTTTACAAAATAGCAATCTAATTAATGTTGATATATTTTATTCAAAACTTAAACTTACAGATAAAGGTGAGAATGCTTTAAAAGAAGCATCGACGATTGTTCCAGAAAATATAGAGTATACATTATATGTAGATGGGTTGATTGGAAATATCTATCTTGATGGAGGAAAAAATTTTTATACCAGTAAGGAGTTACGTATTCATGAAATTAAATCTATTAATACTGATACTGCTGTAGAAAAACCAACACTTAATACATTGGTATACGAAGATGTTAAACGTGCGATAAATTTGTTTAAAAAGAGTCATGAGTTCGAAAAAAATAAATTGGAAGGGGATTTACAAGAAGTATCTAATATAACGAAGGCATACATTGAGTATAAGAAAGTGAATGTTCTTATGTTTATGAATAAAACAGAAGATATTGAATATCAGGTTTATGAGGGAGCAATACTTAATGATGGTTATAGCACTGCCTTACAGAAACAATATAACAATAACTCACGTACATGTGATTTTGATAATAAAGAAAACTTGGATGAGGAAGATAACAATTCATTAATAAGAGTATTACCAGAGAGGGTTATTGAAAATGTAAAATTATTTTCTTATAGGGATTCTACATTAGAACACGAAATAGCAAATTTAACAATACAATTAGATGCTATTAGAAATAATCCGGATAATGGTAGAGAAAAGAAAGAATCTGCAACAGAAAAGATTAGGTTCTTGGAAAAGAAAATAGATGAAATGAAAAATGAACGAAAAAGTGCAGATAGAGTTTTATCTACATATGACCATAGACCATTACTTTTGGATGCTTTAAATAATGCAAAAAACACAGTTGTGATTGTATCACCTTGGATTAAGTCAGGAGGCTTAGATGATGAAATTCTTGGATGTATAGAAAGAGCTGTACAAAGAAAAACTCGAGTTTTTATTGGATACGGTATTAGCAAAAAAGAAGATAGTGATAAGAGAATTTTACGAAAATTATCAAATATTCAAAATAAGCAATATGGCAATAATCTATATCTTGTGAGATTGGGTAATACTCATGAGAAAGTTCTAATAAAAGATAATGAATATATGGTAATTACAAGCTTTAATTGGCTTTCATTTAAAGGTGATCCCAACAGAGGATTTAGGCAAGAGAGAGGTATTTATACAGAATATAAAGATGCGATAAAGCAAATGAAAGAAGAACTTTCAAATAGTATGAAAATTGAATTGTAACAACTAAAGATAGTAGAGATTGCAATTTTATATATAATATAGAAATTATTGTGCTAGTTGTTTGTTAGGATTAGTATCTCCGAAGAGATTTATTTAACTTAATTTAATATAATAAATGAAAAAGTTTGATTATATTATTGGAATGATAATAATTATATAAAATATTTGTATAGGATAGTAATTGTTGAAAAGTACATCTAAAAATTTGAATTATAGTGAATTTGCATTTATTGTTATTAATAAATTTAAGATTGCTGAATTATTAATATTGGTAAATATATTACTAAAAGTATTTAACATCAGACATATATTAATCTTATTATTAGTAAAGAATAGTTGCTTTTAAGTTAAGATGAAATTAGATTTTATAGATGTTTTAGATGAATATATAAGTAGAATAGTTATACATAGTAAATAGTATACGATTAATAATTCAATATATTTAGAACAATCTAATGCAATGAGGTAATATAAATATATAAAAATAGCTTAATGAAATATGTATATATAATAAAGTCGTTACTCCATTCTTTTTATAAAAGTAAGGAAGAGATTAATGATAGTTACATTTAAAATCTATGGTGTACATTGTTGTATAGAGAGATAAAAAATGAAAAACTTACAAAAATTTGAATTGCAATGTTGATGATATTATGGAAATTTTACCTGAAATAAGTGAAATTTGTTCTATATGACAGAATGGTAATGAAATATTTTTATTGTAACAATTAGAGAAAGGATTTATTTTATGGCTACTGGAAATAACGCCAACATTGGCTTTGAAAAACAGATTTGGGACGCAGCGTGCGTCCTTTGGGGACATATCCCTGCAGCAGAATACAGAAAGGTTATCGTAGGTCTTATTTTCCTGCGTTACATATCAAGTGCTTTTGAAAAACGCTATCAACAACTTATTGATGAGGGTGACGGCTTTGAAGATGACAAGGACGCATATATTGAAGATAACATCTTTTTTGTACCGGAGGATGCTCGTTGGAGTAAGATTGCTTCTGCGGCTCATACAGCTGAAATTGGAACCATTATTGATGACGCAATGAGAGCTATTGAAAAGGAAAATACAACCCTTAAAAATGTATTACCTAAAAACTATGCCAGTCCTGATTTGGACAAGCGTGTTTTAGGAGAAGTTGTTGATTTGTTTACCAATATGGATATGGGTGATACCGAAGAAAGCAAAGACCTTCTTGGCAGAACTTATGAGTATTGTATTCAGCAATTCGCTGCCTACGAAGGTGTTAAGGGTGGTGAGTTCTATACACCAGCAAGTATTGTTAAAACAATCGTTGCTATCTTAAAACCATTCAAAAACTGCCGTGTATATGACCCTTGTTGTGGCTCTGGCGGAATGTTCGTCCAGAGTGCAAAGTTTATTCAGGCACATAGCGGAAAACGTGGAGAAATTGCTGTTTACGGTCAGGAATCAAATGCTGATACTTGGAAAATGGCTAAAATGAATATGGCAATTCGTGGTATTGACGCAGATTTTGGCCCATATCAGGCAGATACATTTTTTAATGACTTACATAAAACTTTGAAAGCAGATTTTATTATGGCAAATCCGCCTTTCAATCTTTCTAACTGGGGACAAGATAAACTAAAAGACGATGTTCGTTGGAAATATGGTACACCGCCAGCAGGCAATGCCAACTATGCGTGGATTCAGCATATGATACATCACCTTGCACCGAACGGAAAAATAGGTCTTGTACTTGCTAACGGTGCATTGTCATCTCAGTCCAGCGGAGAGGGAGAAATTAGAAAGAATATTATTCAGGCTGACCTTGTAGAGGGTATTGTTGCTCTGCCTACACAGCTCTTTTATAGCGTTACCATTCCTGTTACTCTTTGGTTTATTTCGAAGAATAAGAAACAAAAAGGTAAAACTTTGTTTATCGATGCTCGAAAGATGGGTCATATGGTTGACCGTAAGCACAGAGATTTTACCGACGAAGATATTCAAAAACTGGCGGATACATTTACAGCCTTCCAAGACGGTACACTTGAAGATGTTAAGGGATTTTGTGCTGTTGCAGACATTCAGGAAATTGAAAAGCAGGACTTTATTCTTACACCGGGCAGATATGTTGGGATTGAAGAAGTCGAGGACGACGGAGAACCATTTGAGGAAAGGATGGCTCGTCTTACATCTGAATTATCGGAGATGTTTGCAAAGTCTCATAAACTAGAAGATGAAATTCGTAAGAAATTGGGGGCGATTGGGTATGAAGTGTAATTGGACTACAAAAAAATTATCGGAAATCGCTAATATAAATCCAAGAGAGAGGATTGGCAAGGGGGTTGTGGCAAAGAAAATACCAATGGACAAATTGCAACCGTTTTGTAGAGATATTCCGGAATTTGTTTTTGAAGAATATAAAGGTGGAACCAAATTTAAAAATGGTGACACAATTATGGCAAGAATAACGCCTTGTTTAGAAAATGGAAAAGTTGCAAAAGTTTCAGTGTTAAATGATGATGAGGTTGGCTTTGGTTCAACGGAATACATTGTCTTTCGTGCTATTAATGGTGTAAGTGACTCTGATTTTTTATACTATATGATTTGTAGTCCAGTAGTTCGTAACCCGGCAATAAAATCTATGGTTGGCTCGTCAGGACGCCAAAGAGTACAAACTGATGTTGTGGCTAATTTAGATATAGAATTGCCACATATTGAGGAACAAAGAAAAATTGGAAGTGTATTGAGATTACTTGATGATAAGATTGCAATTAACAATGAGATAAACAATAATTTAGCGGCTTAAAGGTCTATGTTAGAAACATCAAGCTTCCCTGACATCAAACGAGGTAAAAGGGTATCTCTCAGGTCAGTTAAACGGGTATTTTCATTTCTCAAATTGCGGATTTGAGCAAATATAGGTTGAATTAAATCATCAAATGCGCTCAAGACATCCTTGCTTGGTATGATTGCAGGTACTTTTTTTAGGTTTTGCTGACTAACCTTTTGCTGGACTGCTCCGGTAACTATTGATTTAATATTTGTCAAACTGAAGAACAGATACAATTCTTCAACTGAAAAACCTTCTTTTCCGGTTATGATATGAGCATGGTTGTTAACCCAAAATTGTCCATAGACATATTGAAGAATCGGGAAACCCAAACTATCAACAACTGTGCCGTCTTCTCCAAGTAAAAGATAAATGCCATCAAAAAGGTAATTGTCAACATAATCCATCAATGATGTAGCACCATAGTAAGGATATAATTTTTCCATTTTATTTCTTTCCGCACCAGAGAGAGCCACTCGTTTAGAGTCGAGAAGTTGAATAATATCACCTACTACGCCTATACGCCAGCCATTAGGAAGATTATTATTGGTTGAAAATGGAGAAAACTCGAAAAACCAATCTTTATACAGAGCTTTAGCTTGTTGCTCTAAATTATTGTTTAGAATATGTTACCTATTGAGGAACTACGAATTAAGAATTACATTGTAATAAATCTATAAAGGAGGGATATTTATGCCAAGTTTATATACCGAAGCTGATTACGAAAACTCAGTAATTGAGCTATTTAGAAGTGATTTAGGATACGAGTACACATACGGTCCTGATATTGAAAGGGATTTTTACAGTCCGTTATATGAAGATGTTTTGCTTGACTCACTATATCGTTTGAACAGAAAGTTGCCTGATGATGCTATTCAGGACGCCTTATTCAAACTTAAAAATTTTGAAAACGGTGAACTTGTGCAAAAGAATTCTGTCTTTATGGACTATTTACAAAACGGTATTCCTGTAAGATATTTTGTAGACGGTGAGGAACGCTCCTCTATCGTTTATCTTATTGATTACAAAAATACCGATAATAACTCCTTTATTATTGCCAATCAGTGGACTTTTATTGAAAATAGCAACAAACGCCCGGATGTAATTCTCTTTTTGAATGGCTTACCTATAGTTTTAGTCGAGTTAAAATCTCCTTCCCGTGAAGAAACAGATGCTTCCGAAGCCTATAGACAGCTCCGTAACTATATGCAGGAAATTCCGTCTATGTTTATTTATAACGCTATTTGTGTTATGAGTGACCAGTTGACCTCAAAAGCGGGAACAATCACATCCGGTGAAGACCGCTTTATGGAATGGAAAACAAAGGACGGTGACTATGAAAATACACAATACGCTCAGTTTGACACTTTCTTTGAAGGTATATTCCAAAAAGAAAGATTGCTTGATATTATAAAGAACTTCATCTGCTTTTCTAATGAGGGTATTAACTCCTTCAAAATTCTTGCTGGATACCATCAGTATTTTGCTGTAAGGAAAGCTATTGAGTCAACAAAACACGCTACAGTTACAGACGGTAAAGGTGGTGTATTTTGGCATACACAAGGAAGTGGTAAGTCCCTTTCTATGGTGTTCTATGCTCATTTATTGCAAGAAGCATTAGAATCTCCTACTATTGTTGTACTTACTGACAGAAATGACCTTGATGACCAGCTTTACGGTCAGTTTTCAAAGTGCAAGGAATTTTTAAGACAAGAGCCTATGCACGCAGAGAGCAGAGAAAACTTGAAAACTTTGCTTGCTGGCAGACAGGCAAACGGTATTATCTTTACCACAATGCAGAAATTTGAGGAGTCCAACGAGCCGTTGTCTGAACGCCACAATATTATAGTAATGGCTGATGAGGCTCACAGAGGTCAATATGGACTTGCTGAAAAGATTAAGATTACTAAAAATGAAAATGGTGAAGAAGTTGCAAAGCGTGTTATTGGCACAGCAAGAATTATCCGCAACACACTTCCTAATGCTACATATATCGGATTTACAGGTACACCAATTTCTTCTAAAGATCGCAGTACTCGTGAGGTGTTCGGTGATTATATCGACATTTATGATATGACACAGGCTGTGGAGGATGGAGCAACTCGCCCTGTTTACTATGAGAGTCGTGTAATAAAGCTTAATCTTGACGAAGCAACCTTGAAGATGATTGACGAAGAGTATGATATTATGGCTAAAAATGCCGATGAGGGGGTTATTGAAAAAAGCAAACGAGAGTTGGGACAGATGGAAGCGGTTCTTGGTAATGATAATACCATTAATTCTCTTGTTTGTGATATTCTTGACCATTATGAGAATAACCGAGAAAATTTACTGACTGGTAAGGCAATGATAGTTGCATACTCTCGTCCTATTGCTATGAAAATTTACAAGCGAATTTTGGAACTTCGTCCTACTTGGACTGAAAAAGTTGGCGTTGTTATGACTTCCGGCAATAATGACCCGGAAGAATGGCGACAAATTATTGGTAATAAGCAGCATAAAGATGAACTTGCTAAGAAGTTCAAAGATAATGAAAGTCCAATGAAGATTGCGATTGTTGTTGATATGTGGTTGACCGGCTTTGATGTACCATCTCTTGCTACTATGTATGTTTACAAACCTATGTCTGGACACAACCTTATGCAGGCTATTGCCCGAGTAAACCGTGTGTTCCGTGATAAAGAAGGTGGTCTCGTTGTTGACTATGTTGGAATTGCTACTGCTTTGAAGCAGGCGATGAATGACTATACTTCTCGTGATAAAAAGAACTATGGCGATACCGATGTTGCTAAGGTTGCATATCCGAAGTTTTTGGAAAAATTGTCAATTTGTCGTGATAAGTTTCATGGATATGATTATTCCAAATTCTTAAAAGGAACAGACCTTGAAAGAGCAAAAACAATCAGCGGAGCTGTAAACTTTATTATTGGCAGAGAAAAAATTGATGATAAAGACTCTTTTGTAAAAGAAGCTCTTATGCTCCATCAGGCACTATCACTCTGTTCATCTTTGATTGATGAGGATAGTCGATTTGAAGCTGCGTTTTTTGAGTCTGTTCGCGTTCTTGTTATCAGATTGACTAATATTGGTGTGGGAAAGAAGATTTCTCTGCCTGAAATGAACGCAAGGATAAATGAACTTTTGAAACAAAGCATCAAGAGTGATGGCGTTATAAATCTTTTCTCAGACATTAAAGAGGAATTCTCTCTATTTGATCCCCAATTCCTTGAAGAAGTTGCCAATATGAAAGAAAAGAATCTTGCTGTTGAACTTTTGAAAAAACTGATTGCAGAACAGGTTTCAGTTTATCGCAGAACCAATATAGTAAAATCCGAAAAGTTCAGCGAAATTATGCAGCGTTCTATTAATGCTTATCTCAATGGTATGTTGACTAATGAAGAAGTAATTGAAGAAATGCTTAATTTGGCAAAACAGATTGCGGCAGCTCAAAAAGAGGGCGACCAACTTGGGCTTACAGCAGATGAGCTTGCTTTCTATGATGCATTGACAAAGCCTCAGGCAATCAAAGATTTTTACGAAAACGATGAACTGATTGCTATTACAAAAGAGCTTGCTGATACTCTACGAAAAAACAAGACAATAGACTGGCAGAAACGAGAGTCAGCACGAGCAAAAATGCGTATGCTTATCAAAAAGCTCTTGAAAAGGCATAAGTATCCACCAGAAGGTATGGAGGATGCTGTGCAGACTGTTATGACACAGTGTGAGCTTTGGACTGATAATGTTATGGAAGCATAAATTTATGTATGAACATTGCATATAAGAGTGTAGCTATTATTGTTGTTAAAAAATAGAATGCTTTAATAAATAAAGTGTAATTTACGAGTAATGAAAAGTTATTCTAAAATTGAAAGAAAAATTGATTTTATAATTAAAAAATAGTATAAACAAATAATTGCAAGTGACAATAAAATGACAATAGTTTTTCTAAAGTTTAAAATAATACAGTTAAATATGAATAATTATTCTATATAAAATGGGCTAATATACATTAAATATACAATAAAATGTTTAAAATTTGTGAGTGTGCATTAGAACAGTTAAATGATGAAATCTTATATGCGCAGGTAGCCGACCAGAGAATGTCCAAGGTATATCATTATAGCGAAAGATACAAGAATGAATATACGACTGTTAAGTATGCATATTTGATAATGAAGTCGGTACCACTTATGGAGTTTTCAAGTGATATTAAGACATTGATTACAAATTATCAGAAGGAGTTATACCTGATAGATTTATATTATAGATGGTTTTGTTATGCATATGACCAGATTGAGGATAACAGCAAATTCTCTGATGTGAGACAGAGAGTGGAGAATATATATGCGAATACATATTTGCAGAAGGTAACAACGAAGTGGAATGAGAATTTCACAAATGATGTATAGAAAAAAGAAGGTGAATTAATGGATAAATGGGATGCGTTTATCAAGTTATATAATAGTTTTCAGTATCAAGGAATAGAAAAATGCCATGGAACAATATATCACTATACTAGTCCAGAGAGTTTACAAGGAATATTTGAAACAAAATCTTTGTTTGCAACAGATATGTATTTTCTAAATGATGCAAGTGAGGGAATGTATGTAATTGAGCTTATTCAAGATAATATAAAGCAATTGTGTCAGAATAATGAAAACTTAATTAAATATGTGGAAAAAGAATTGAGACTTTTGAAAATTGGAAAGTGGACAGAGCTAGTACATAATTATACTATCTCATTCAGTATGAATGGTGATTCGCTGGAAATGTGGAATTATTATACAAAAGGAAATTCTATTCAAGGTTACAATATAGGTTTTGATATAGATAAATTGGCATCAACGATTCAAATTGAAATCTTAGATGATGAAGGGCATCAAATAAAAAGGAATACAGTTAAACATCTCGTGCTATATCAGGGAAAGGTTATATATGATAGGAATAGACAATTAGAGCTTATAGAATCAATATTTAATAAATTCTATAGTAAATATAACGAACTAGGCGATGAACAAATGTTATCAATAGTAGCACATTATATGGTTTCTAAAGCAATGAATTATGGTCAGTTTTTTAAATCAAAAGAATTTGAAATCGAAGAGGAGTATCGCTTTATTTTTTCTACATATTTACTTAATGGGCAAGACAATTCTGAAAAAGGAATACCTTGTAATGAGAAGTTTAGAATACATGGAGGATGCATAATACCGTATCAGAAATGCTCATTTGACAAGGAAAGTATTCTAGGAGTAACATTTTCGCCTTCATTATTCAGTGATATGGCAGAAGCAGGATTGAGTCGTTTATTAGACCAGTATGGAATAAAGGGTGATAATAGAATTAAAAAATCGAGCATTCCGCTAAGATTTTAATAGAATGTGAGGAAAATATCATGCAGGAAATAAGTGAATACAACAGTATATCAGAAACCGATGACAGACGAGAAATCATAAAGCAAAAGCTCCGTCAATATTATGATGGTCGTATTGTCCGTAAAGATCTAACAAAATCAATTCAAGAAGGAGCCAATGTTCCGGTATATGTAATGGAATATCTTCTCGGACAGTATTGTAATTCTGATGATCAGGAAATTATTGACGAGGGAGTAGACAATGTAAAGCGTATTCTGCGTGATAACTATGTTCGCCCAGATGAAGCACAGAAGATATTGTCACTTCTTCGAGAGAGAGGAAGCTATACGGTTATTGACAGGATTACAGTAGTGCTTAATACAAAGGAAGACCGGTACGAGGCAACATTCTCTAACCTTGGTATTAAGAATATCCCTATCCGTGCTGACTATGTGAAGGATTATGACCGCCTGCTTTGCGGCGGTATATGGTGTATTCTTCAGCTTGACTATGAGTTTATTGAGGAAGATAAGAAGAATACACAGCCTATCCGTATCAGAAAGCTGACACCTATTCAGATGCCACATGTGGATATGGATGAGGTAAAGAATGGTCGTAAGGCATTTACGAAGGAAGAGTGGCTGGATATTCTGCTTCGTTCTACTGGTATGGAACCGGACAAGCTTTCCGACAGAGCAAAATGGCTGTTGATTGCCCGTATGATTCCGCTTGTTGAGAACAACTTTAATATGTGTGAATTGGGACCTCGTTCTACAGGTAAATCATATATATATGAGCAGATTTCTCCAAACAGTATCCTTGTAGCTGGTGGACAGACAACTGTTGCAAATCTGTTTTATAACATGTCTAACTATACAGTAGGGCTTGTCGGTATGTGGGATGTTGTAGCATTTGATGAGGTTGCGGGTATCAAGTTTAAGGATAAAGATGGTATCCAGATTATGAAGGGATATATGGCATCCGGTGCATTTTCCCGTGGCAAGGCTGAGATCCAGGCAAAGGCATCTATGGTATTTGTGGGAAATATTAATCAGAGTGTGGAGACTTTGCAGAAGACATCAAGTCTTTTTGATCCATTTCCTCCTGAAATGGGTACGGACACTGCTTTCCTTGATCGTTTCCATGCATATATACCGGGATGGGAGATTCCTAAGTATAGACCAGATTCATTCACCAATGATTACGGATTTATCACAGATTATCTATCAGAGTTTATGCGTGAGCTTCGTAAGGATAATTACAGCAACATTGCAGAGAAGTATTTCAAATTAGGAAATAACTTAAATCAAAGAGATGCAATTGCTGTTCGCAAGCTGATTTCTGGATTTATAAAACTGATTTATCCGAATGGAGAAGTCAGCAAGGATGAAGTTGCAGAGATTATGGATATTTCACTTGAACTTCGTAGACGAGTAAAAGAACAGCTCAAGAAGATTGGTGGAATGGAGTTCTATGATGTAAACTTCTCTTTCATAGACAATGACAGCTTTGATGAGCATTTTGTAACTGTACCGGAGCAGGGGGGTGGAAAGATGATTCCTGAAGGTATGGGTAAGCCGGGATGCTTATACACAGTATCAAAGTCAAAAACTGGAATGATAGGTTGCTATCGTCTGGAAACACAGATGATGCCGGGAAATGGAAAGCTGATATGCACAGGCATTGGCTCAGGAAAAGAGCCAAAGGAAGCAACCAATACAGCATTTAATTATCTGAAGGCAAACGGAAATGCAATATCGTGTTCAATTAGTACAACAACCAAGGATTATATCATCAATTATCAGGATATGCAGGGAATTGGCATGACTGGTAATCTTGCTTTGCCTACATTGATTGCTATTTCGTCAGCTGCACTTAGTAAGCCTCCAATCAGCAGTCTTGCAGTACTTGGTGAGATAAGTATCGGCGGAACGCTTATTAAGGTAGAAGATTTGGCAAGCACATTGCAGGTGTGTTTGGATAGTGGGGCTAAGAAAGTTCTTCTCCCAATCACATCAGCAGCAGATTTAGGTACTGTTCCGTCTGATTTAGTTGGGGCGTTTAGTTTGATATTTTATTCTTCACCGGAAGAGGCTGTGTACAAGGCTCTGGGGGTTGAATAAATAGGTAGGACTGATAATGTAAGATTTAAAAATTCAGTATTATTACGAAGACAATATAAATATGTTATGGGCTAGGATTTGTTCAAATTCACTTAAGCATAATTTCTATAGACAGTTGCAGTTTATTACTGATAAAAGATGGGAGGGGCATGAGATAGATGAAGTGCCGTTTAGTAAATCATATCCTTGTTTTGCAGAAATGAATAGGCAACAATTTATATTTTATTTTTATCACCGGATTCAGATGCTAAAGCATAATTATGTGATTCAGATGCATATATCTTATATTTATGTTTTTGTGTATGAAATAATGACTGGAGTTGAAGCAATAGATGTTGATGAATTATTTGATTGATAATATTAGGAAGTGTTTTACTTTAAATTTGTATGGCGGTGATGGTGATTATGCACTTACATCGAAGATTGAAAAATGGAACCCCAATATATTTAAAGTCTATGAATACAAAAGAAATAAGGTATCTCCAGCAAATGTGGATACTATATCATTTACAAAAAAATGATATCAGAGTATGAGAAAGAAATGAGAGTCCATGACTGGTTATGCAAAAATTTAAAATATGATTTTAAAGGCTCAGACTTGGACGAACTGGCTAGAGTAATTCTCTCGCATAACATTGTAGGAGTCTTTGCAAAGCAGTAAAAGTACTGCTGAATGCGGTATACATCAAGTGTATTGTGGCTACCGGAGAAGCAAAGGTAAATGGACAGAAAGAACATCCATCATGCATGGAATGTTATTGATATTGATGGAAAACCTTATCAGGTAGATGTGACATGGGATTGGTACTTCCAAGGAAAAAATTGCATATGATTATTTCAATGTAACAGATGAAATAATAAGCAGAACGCATAGTTCTGAAGATGAGATGCCGAAGTGCATTTCGTTAAAAGATAATTATTTTGAAAAAACAAGCTGATATTCAGAAGCAGAAGTCAGCTGATAGCACATATAACACAAGAGATAGAACAAGGTCGGAACGAATTATATTTTCGGATAGATGGTCTGTTTCCGAAACTAAGACGGTCAAAGCTTGTGAGTATGGTTGCAAAGCTTGTGAGTATGGTTGCAAAGCTTGCAGCAGGAGGACAGAGCAGAGGAGTTAAAGTCCAGCAGGTTCCAAATGAGAAGGTGGGAACTTACTGGATCAGAATATATAAAAAAATGATACTAGTGAAATTACATTGGATGGAGGCGATAGAGAAGATGGAATACTGTGTTTTGGAAAAAGATAAAAATGCGGGCAAAACTGCAGAACAGGTTATAACACTAATGTTGCAAGAGTATTCTCGTCAGTTATTTGGATTTACTCGTGCGGAATTTGATAGCATAGTGGAATATGATGTACTAAATATTATGGCATCTTTCTATACTAAGATAAATGCACAGCAGAAAAAAGTAATTGTAAGTGCTTTACAGGAAGAGTTTAGCCTTTGTGATTTGGAAAGTGTTTTAGAAAATTTGGCAATGTATATAGATGACAAATTATATATGCCAATTTCCTGTAAGCTAATTGATAAACTAGGCGATAGTAGAGTGACAACAGTTGTATATGAAACTTTATTTAAGTGTTGTTCAAATATGCTAAATAGATATTGGAATCAAAGTAATTCGTATTCCAACTATTTAGTTCTGCTTAATGTAGGCTTTTTTAATGCTCTATCATATAAATTACATATAAGAGATAGTTATTCAAATTCTATGTATAATCTTTATGAGCAGACAGGATATGATGAATTTGTTGAATCATTGTATGAAAAACATCTGGATGATATTGGTTGGGACGCAGATGTGGAACTGGATGTTATAGATGAGCTGATTAAGGATAGTAAAATAAATAGTACTTTTGATAACGGAACTCAAGAAGAATACATGTATGCTGTTGAAACAATGAAGAATATTTGCAGAGAGCATGTGAGTATTATACATAAAGAAAATGAAGTAGAGGGTTTTACTCGTATTGTACAGAAAACAGGTATTCGTGAGTTGAAGAATATGGATATTCAAGGATTCGAATGCCATTTTTGTGAGGCAAAATTTAGTGATGAAAAATACATTATTGTATATCAGAATAAAACTCATATTAATGAAATCATTGATAAAGAGGATAAATGGAGTAAGTTTCAAAAGGAATTATATTACGATGACATACGTCAGGATAACAGCAAGGCGATGGTATATATCGTCTATATTTTAGATGATAATTCTGACAATATTCCAATTCAAATTATTGAGAGTAACAAGACTTACGGAAGAAAGTATGTATTTTCTGAAGATGAAACAATTACATTTATTAATGGAATAGTGAAAACATCCGGTGAAGAAATTGGAGTGGCCTCTCCGGTACAAGAGTGGGATCGTATTTTAAGAGAAGAACATTTAACAGCATGTTTAACCGAATCTTATGCAGCAAAGAAAGTAGAGAATTACTTGTCTGGTCAGCGATTTGATGCAGATTATGTGCAGGATGATGATTATTCTAGTATGAATCATTCTGAGGTTCCGCAGATTAAGTGGGTTAAATCTCTGGATACAACTGGGTTTAGAGATTTTTGTTTTGATAAAAAGAGCATGACATTCGGTCAGATTAATCTATTCTATGGTGCGAATGGTTCGGGAAAAACATCAGTATTGGAAGCTATTGAGTATGCACTTACATCAGAAGTGCGACGGGTGAAGGATTTTAAAGTTAAAATGCCAACTGATAGTTATCCTAAGTTACATGTATATGATACAGAGGCTGGAGTGCACACATTTACACCTGGGTTCTCAAAGAAGAATAATAAAGAAATAGAGCGTGTATGGTATGGTGTTCCAATTGGAAGGACGAAATCCAATCTGAATGAAAATTTTAATCGTTTTAATGCTTTCGATTCAGAAGCAGCTTATAAGTTTATTCATGAGTCTGATAACAGTGAGGATAGCTTTGCTTCAATGTTTGGAAATCTCATGTTTGGTGAAACTGTTGTTGATCATGAGAAGAAATGGCAGAGATTTAAAAGAGCATTTAACGAACGATATACAGAACTGAGAAGTGAACTAAGTGAAGCTCGGAGTATGGCACAGATCTATGAGGATAGTCTTGCAAATAAAACAGATAATTCTAAGTCGGAAGAGATAGAAAAAGGAATTATTACTCTGCAAATGCGTGGTTGTTCATGTTTACCAAAGGGAGCATTTGATAGATATTCTAAGATTCTGGAAGAGATGAAATCAATTCGTAAATATGTGGATGTATTATCTGCACATAACTTGGAAGAAATGACTTTTGAGAGTATTGCTATGCAGACAGCTGAGACAAAGAAAAGAAATCTTCTTTATACAAGACAACGCAAAGATAAATCTGAGAAAATCACAAAGCTCACAGAAGAAAATGGAATTATAAAAAAGAAGATTTTTGATGAAGGTGAGAAGCAGACTGAAATTCAGCAGAGGATAGATCGTGTTAATATAGATATTAATAACTGGGCAATTGTTCAAAATGTGCTAAGCCATAAAGAGACTATTGAATTAGTAAATGACCTTCTAAGCGAATTAACACAGATTGAAAAGGAATTGTATTATATTTCTAAAATTGAACAGAAACCTGTCATTATTAAATTTTTTAAGCTTGACGATTATGAAGAATTGTCAGATGAACAAAAACAGCAGTATGAGGAGGAGCTGAACGAGACTAAAGAAAAAAGACGTCAGATTGAAAATAGATACAATGAAGAGAAAAAAGCATTTGGTGAAAAAGAACAGCAAGCAATTGAACTTAGAAAAATCGGTAAAACTCTTGTGACCGATGTAAAATGTCCTCTTTGCGGTCAGGAGTACGATAGCACACAACAATTGGTTAATATCATTGATAGCGCTGTAGTTATTGATGATAAGATGGATGCGTTAATTAGTGAACTTCAGAAACTAGGTATGCATATTATCGAATTGGAGAAAATTCTAGATCGCCAGCAATTGATTGATAAAGCGAAAAAAGAACTGTTGGAACTGAAAATAGTAGTGCCAATGGTAGAAAAATGTGGATCAGACTATAATAGATTGTATGACTATGTGGTATCTAGGACTGAGAAAGAGAAAAGAAAAAAAGAAATTATTGAGCAACAGACAGCACTTGATAATCAGGGCTTTTCTGTTAGAAATATAAATGCATGTAGGGAATATACGAGCACAGATTCTACATACTTAGAATATAAGAATGTAGGGAAAGGTACTTATGCAGAATTTCTTCAGAGTAGATTACAGCAGATTCAAAATGAATTAGCATTATCAGAGGGTATTATTGCAGATCAGCAAAAGAAGATTCAACAGAATGAGCAAGCAGAAGAACTTCTTAGAAATGAGATACATACTTTAGAATCCCAGATAGAGGCACTTGATGTGGATACGAATCGAAATATTGAGCAGGCACTGGAAACATTAAAAACAAAATATGAATTAAAGGATGAAGAGATTCTAGAAGATTGGATATCTATATATCATACAGTGTATGACAAGAGTGAATTAGAAGTAGAACGTCTGGAATCTGAAAACTCAATTGTATTTGAAAGACAGATGTTGAAAGAGTATAAGGCTACAATTAAGAGAACTGAGCCTATGGTTGAATGTTGTGCAATAGCAGTACAAGCCTTTGAAAAAATGCCTTCTCTAAGTTCATTTGTAGAAAATGGGATTCGTAGCAATATTCAACAAATTAGCAAATTCTTTAAATGGATGCATCATTCTGGGGAGTTTGAAAAGTTAGATATCGATGATAAGGGAATTTATGCAGTTCGTGGTTTAAATAAACAGGAGGTAAGAACATATGAAATGAGCACAGGGCAGAGATCTACTATTGCAATGGCTGTAATGTTTGCTTTACATATGGCGGCTCCGAATGCACCGCAGTTCTTGCTTTTGGATGAGCCATTAGCAACGATGGATGATACACAGGTATTAAATGTCTTAGATATTTTGAAATCTATGGCAGAGCAAGACACACAGATTTTCTTTACTACTGCGAATGGTATAATGATTAATCTCTTTAAAGAGTGTTTTAAGAATACTACATTTGATTATAAGGAATATCAATTTGTAAAAAGGGTAAATCGTCCTTCTGAGATTAAAGAGAGTAGTATCAATGATACAAAATCCATTGAAGAACTTACTTTGGATGATCTTACACTTGATTTCCATCAATTTGAACAAATTAGAAATATTCTTCGCAAAAATCAGGAAAAACTGGTTGCACGTGAAGAATGGGAAGAGCTTCAAGAAGAAGCTGAATCGGTAAGTGAGACTGGCGCACAGGTACAGCCACAGATAATTCAAGAAGAACAGGAATACTTCTATATGATTTTAGAGAGTGAGGAGAGAAGAGTTCTTGATATTCTGGTAGCAGATCAGCCAGAGAGTGTAGCAACATTTTTGAAGTTGGTTTCTCCATTCCCAAATTATAAAATAATTTTGGAACACATCAATGAAAAAGCTTTGGACTTCTATGAGGAAACTGTAATTAATTCAGATGAAATGTTGCCTTATGTTGAAGAAGATTATCTTACAGAGTTAAAAGAACAGCATGATGCTTATTATGATAGGAACAAGGCGGACCTGATGATTGAAGAACAGCGTCGTTTTGCCGAGGAAAAAAGTGCTCAGTTGGAAGATAAATTAAAAAAGTCAGAGATAGAGCGGCAGAGACTTGAAGAAGAACGCCGTGTTGTAGAAGCACGTCGAGTGCTAGAAGAAACAGAACGTACGAAAGCAGCTGAGGCACAAAAGCGCGCCGAAGAACAGAGACTCTGTTTAGAAGATGAACTTAAAAAGGCAGGGGCTGCCTGTCAGCAACTTGAAGCCAAAAGAAAAAAAGAGGAAGAACTGAGAAAGGCAGAAGAGGAACGTAGCTTTAAGTTGAAAGAGGAACTGATAAAGACTATAGAAAAATTTCGTCAGCAAGAAGATCAGCGTAAAGCAGAGGAAGAACGAAAATTAGAAGAACTGCAAAAGGCAGAAGTAGCTAAGGCTAAGCAGCAGGCTGAACAACAGAAGAAACGTTATAGACAGATGAATGTTTGCCAGTATTGTGGTGGCTCATTCAAAGGATTATTTAGTAAAAAATGCAGGGTTTGTGGAAGACCAAAAGATTATGTGTAAAAGAGGTGTATTTTGACATGGAAAGACATATACCTAAAAAAACATATAGAAACATTATGAACTCTCTCGGGGGCGGTACTGTTCCTCGAGAGGGATTGGGTTATATTGCTGTAGGAAGAGAGCAAGAAATTGATTCTCTTCTTCGTGATACAGAAATTATTCAAGATGGTGGAGCCACTTTCCGCTTTGTAGTGGGTGATTATGGTAGTGGAAAAACTTTTTTGCTCCAGACCATAAAGGAATATTGTGTAAAAAATGATTTTATTGTTGCAGAGGCAGATTTATCTCCTGATAGGGCGTTGATTGGTAATTCTACGAAGAAAAAAGGACTAGCTACATACCGAGAATTAATGTCAAATGTATCTAATAAGACAAATCAGTCAGGCAGAGCGTTGACAAAGGTGTTGGAATCTTGGGTAAATAACATGTTCGCACGTGCTGCAACTCAAATGACTCAGAATCCGTATGGTGAAACAAATATCGAACGTATAGCAGAAACACTTATGTTGGAAGACTGTGCAAAATTACAAACTTTAGCATATGGATATGAGTTTACAATGGGCTTGCGACTTTTTTGGAAGGCAAGCAGAACTTCGGATATTAACGAAAAGATGACGGGGCAAGAAAATGTTCTTAGATGGTTTAGGGGTGAATTTAAGACAAATCAGGAAGCAAAAAAAGAATTGGGAATAAATGCAATAGTAGAGGATGGAAACTGGTTTGATTATATTATGCTGTGGTCGCAGTTCTTTGTACTTGCAGGATATAGAGGGTTCATTATTCTGATAGATGAACTTGCATATATTTGTAATACTGTAAATGGTATAACACGCCAGAACAATTATGAAAAAATCTTAATGATGTATAATGCTGCACTTCAAGGTAAGGCAGAGTATCTTGGAATAATAATGGGTGGTATTCCAAAGAGCATTTATGATAAGAAAAAAGGTATTTTTAGTTATGAAGCAATGCGTTCACGTTTGTCTACAGGTTCTTATCAAGATCCGAGTATCGTAAATATGATGACCCCGATTATAAAAGTGCTTCCTCTGACTAAAGAAGAAATGTATGTACTTTTGGAAAAACTTGCTGAAATACATGCCCAGTTGTATGAGTATGAGAAAGTGATTACAGAAGATGAAATGATTGATTTCGTAAAGCTGGCATATCTGAAAAGAGAGACGTCATTTATTACACCACGAATAATGATACGAGATTTTATTCAAATTTTAGATGTGAAACGTCAAAATCCAGATAAAGGAATCAGGGACATTCTTTCTGCATACAAGTTTGCAGTTGATGAAGAACAGACTTATGAAGATAATGATTGAAAGATGGTGTGCTTATGAAAATTGCAGATTTAAATGTATCTGCAAGAGCGAAAACGTGTTTAATTAGTGCAGGTTATATTGATATAGACTCTGTAGAAAGATAACTCGTGATAAACTGTTAGCAATTTATGACATGAGTGAACAATGCGTAGACGAAATTATGAAAATATTATCAGATGATGTCATAATTGATGAATGTGTATATAGATTGTATGATGACGGATATCATATGATTAAGGTTGCAGATAATTCAGTATTAGAAGTAAATATTCCTCAGATTATTGATGGTATACAAGTGATTAGTGTTGGGCAAGAAAGTATACTTGAGGTAAATCCTCCAGGTTTTTGGGAGTGTGAGAACCTTAAAAAAGTAAGGATACCAGAGGACGTTAAAGTAGTAGGCGGGTTTTATCAATGTTCTAATATATCACAAATTGTATTACCGAGTACGGTAACGGAAATTGTGAGTGATGCTTTTTACTGGTGATTTAAATTGAATAATCTTGTTATCTCTAAGAATTTACAAAAGATTGGATCGAATGCTTTTTATGGTTGTTATTTAATGAAAAGTATATATTTATCTGATAATGTAAATTGCCTTGAAGAAATATGCTTTGGCGAATCAGGACTTGAGTTTGTAAAATTACCTGATAATTTGAAACATTTAAAATAGAAAGAAAATTACTACTTTAAAAATATACAAGAAATGGTAAAAGAAGCTAAAGGTAGATTCGCTTTTATAATAAAAAATTAGTATAAATAAATAATTGCAAGTGACAATAAAATGACAATAGATTTTTTAAAGTTTGGAATAATACAGTTAAATATGAATAATTATTCTATATAAAATGGGCATATATACATTAAATATACAATAAAATGTTTAAAATTTGTGAGTGGGAATAAGAAAAAATGGTATTATATACAGCATAAATGATGTTTTTTTTATTCCTGATTGATACGTTTTTGATACAATAATATTCATATAAAATAAATAAGTATAATATAACTAAAGCCACAAATCTTGTGAATAGCAGGGGTTGTGGCTTTTTGTTTTGTTAGAATGTACTCGAGAACACATTAATTTATTAAAAATAATATTGATATATGTTGTTGTTGTTGTATAAAGTATGTTGTAAATAGGTGATAAATAGTGTATAATTAAATTGGAAAGAATAGGTTAAAGGTTTTTGTTGTTTTATGTATATATGATAGCTTTTATTGTAAAAGTTAATTTAGTGAACAAAATATATAAATAAAAAAATTTGTTGTTTAATCAACTATAATTTTATTAGCACA